>Ga0302314_10000409_pt1 | contig 79223 bp, 61 predicted proteins | sample III_Palsa_N2_3_FD_200533 | JGI IMG/M metagenome (GOLD analysis project Ga0302314, IMG submission 200533) | Peat permafrost microbial communities from Stordalen Mire near Abisko, Sweden - III_Palsa_N2_3 | ecosystem: Environmental > Terrestrial > Soil > Palsa > Peat permafrost | place: Sweden...
GGAAGCTCGCGTGCGAATTGGACGAAAAAATCGATGCGCTGATGGCCGAACATCAATCGACACGCTTTCAGATTTTGCTTGGTATTTTCTACGCGTTTTTTATGCGACTCGAGTGTCGTGATGAACTGGCGGTCGGTCTATCGGTCTTGAATCGGAAGAATGCGGAGTTCAGAAAAATCTCCGGCATGTTCACGAATGTCATGCCGATGAAGTTGCAATTCAATAAAAATGAAACCTTCGTCGATCTATTGAAAGCCATTGCTTCCGGGCTGCGGCAGGATTATCGACATCAGCGATTTCCGATCGGTGAGTTGAACAAGTCCCTCAAATTGTTCAAGAGTCATCGATCCCAGCTCTACGATCTGTCGGTATCGTACGAAAACGGCGGAGGCGTGCTGCGCTTCGGCAAGACGCCTGCCGTGGTGGTGAAGTGCACCAACGCCTACGAAGGCACGCCACTGCGGCTATGCATCCGCGACAACCTGCACACCAAGGATGTCACGCTGCTCTTCATCTTCGGCCGTGCGTATTTCAGCGCCGCCGAGATCGGAGAACTCGAAGCCCGCTTCACGCACTTCATGGATCAGCTGCTGTCGAACCCGGATCGTCCGGTCGCGGCGCTGCCCATCGTGACGGCGAGCGAGCTGCGGCAATTCGCGTCCTGGAACTCGACCGATGCCGATTTTCCGAACGACAGCTGCATCCAGGAACTGTTCGAAGAACAAGTCAGGCTAAAGCCGGATGCTACCGCGCTCGTACACCGCGAAGAGTCGCTCAGCTATGTCGAACTCAATGGCCGGGCCAATCGACTGGCGCATCGCCTGATTGCTACTGGCGTGGGTCCTGATGATCGCGTAGCCCTCTGTGCCGAACGCAGCGCAGGCATGATCGTCGGCCTGCTCGCCATCCTCAAAGCCGGCGGAGCGTATGTACCGCTCGACCCGGCCTATCCGCGCGAGCGCCTGAGTTATGTGCTGGAGGATGCGCAGCCAAAACTTCTGCTGTTCGATGCGCCGGGCCGCTTGGCCCTAGGCGCAGAGATCGGCACGCTGAGAGCACTCGATCTCGACGCGGCCGGTGCCGAGCATGTCGACTCAGCGACCCACGATCCCGCGATCGTCGGCCTGACCTCGCGCCATCTTGCCTACGTCATCTACACCTCCGGCTCCACCGGACAACCCAAGGGTGTGATGGTCGAGCACCGCAACGTCTGTCACCAGGTCGTCGCCCTGCAGCGTGCGTATCGCCTGACGGCAGAGGATCGTTTGCTGCAGTTCGCCTCGATCGCGTTTGACATGTCGGTGGAGGAAATTTTCCCCACCTTGCTCAGCGGCGCCACCCTGGTGCTGCGGACGGATCAGTGCCTCAGCTCGCCGGCCGCTTTCGCCGAATTCTGTACTGCGCATCGGCTGACCGCGCTCAATCTGCCCAGCACGTTCTGGGCACAACTGGCGTTGGCGCAACCCGAACCCGAATTTTCTTCCACCTTGCGCCTGGTCACGACCGGAGGCGATGCGATGAGCCTGCCGGCGGTCGCGGCCTGGTTCAATCGCATGGGTCACCGGCCGCAGCTCTTCAATGCGTACGGCCCCACCGAGACGACTGTCAACGCCACCATGCTGCTCGTGGAGCATGCGCTCCACGTAGCTCCGATCGGTCGCCCGATCGCGAACACGCAAGCCTATGTGCTCGACGAGCACGGCCAGCCGGTCCCACTCGGCGCGGTCGGCGAGCTGTATATCGGCGGCGCCGGCGTGGCCCGCGGCTATCTCGATCGTCCGCAGCTGACCGCCGAGCGTTTCCTGATCGATCCGTTTTCGGCCATTGCCGACGCACGCATGTATCGCAGCGGCGACCTCGTACGCTATCTGCCCGACGGCAATCTTGAGTTCCTCGGCCGCAACGACCATCAGGTCAAGATCCGCGGCTTTCGCATCGAGCTCGGCGAGATCGAGGCCCGTCTGGCCGAACATCCCGGCGTGCGCGAGGCCGTCGTCGTCGCGCTCGGCGAAGCGCACGACAAGCGTCTGGTCGCCTATCTGGTGGCTGAGCGCGGAGCGGCCGACGAATCCTCGCTGGTGAGCAGCTGGCGCGAGCACTTGGCCGCCAGCTTGCCCGACTACATGATCCCGGCCGCCTTCGTGCGCCTTGATGCTTTTCCGCTCACGGCCAACGGCAAGCTCGATCGCAAGGCGCTGCCTGATCCCGGCGACCAGGCCTTCGCCCGTCGCGCCTACGAGCCGCCGCGCGGCGAAGTCGAAATCGCGCTGGCCGCGTTGTGGCAGGAACTGCTCGGCATCGAGCGCATCGGGCGGCACGATCATTTCTTCGAACTCGGCGGTCATTCGCTGATCGCCATGCGCCTGCTCGGCCGGGTGGGGCAGCAATTCGACAGCGCGTTGCCGCTGGTCAGCCTGTTCAACCATCCGACCGTGGCCGGTCTGGCCGCCGTGGTCGATGCGGGGCGGATGGACGGGCGACGTTCCGCGAAGCTGCCGCCGATCCTGCCCGTCGCGCGCAGCGAAACGATGCCGCTCTCCTACGCGCAGCAACGGCTATGGTTCCTGGCCCAGCTCGATGGCGTCGGCGCGACCTACCATATTTCGCTGGTGGCCCAGCTCGATGGCGAACTTGATGGTCACGCACTGCGCCGCAGCCTCGACCGATTGCTGGCGCGGCACGAGGCCTTGCGCACCGTATTCCGGTCGATCGACGGAACCCCGCACGCGACACTGCTGCCGGCTAGCACGCCGCTGCCTTTGACCGAATACGATCTGCGCGACGCAGTCGATGCAGAAGTATTGCTGGCTCGCTACACCGGCGAATACGCCAGGTCGCCGTTCGATCTCGCGCGCGGGCCATTGATCCGCGCCGGCCTGATCCGCCTGGCCGACCAGCGGCATACGCTGATACTGAGCCTGCACCATATCGTCGCCGATGGCTGGTCGATCAACGTGCTCGCACAGGAAATCAGCGCGCTGTATGCGGCGTTCGCGCAACAACGCCCGGATCCACTGCCGCCGCTGCCGATCCAGTATCCCGATTACGCCAGCTGGCAGCGTTCGGCGTTGACCAGCGAGCGCCTGCAGGACCAGGCCGATTATTGGCGGCAGACCCTGGCCGGCGCGCCCGAGCTGCTGAACTTGCCGACCGATCGGCCGCGTCCGCCGCGGCAGTCGTTCGCTGGGGCCATGCTGCCGGTGCGGATCGATCCGGGTCTCACCAGCAAGCTTCGGCATCTGTGCAAGCAGCATGGCGTGAGCTTATACATGCTGCTCACTGCGGCCTGGGCCAGCGTGCTGGCGCGGCTGTCGGGCCAGGACGATCTGCTGATCGGCACGCTCTCGGCCAATCGCGGACAGCGCGAGATCGAGCCCTTGATCGGCTTCTTCGTCAGCACGCTGACTTTGCGCATCGATCTGTCCGGCGAGCCGGACGTCGCCGAGCTGCTGGCACGTGTGCGTCAGACCACGCTGGCCGCGCAGGAGAATCAGGACCTGCCTTTCGAGCAGGTCGTCGAGATCGCGCGGTTGTCGCGGCAGCTGGATCATTCGCCCCTGTTCCAGGTGCTGTTCGCCTGGCAAAGCAACGACAAGAGTGCTTTCGAACTGCCGGGCCTCGAAGTGCGCCAGGCCGAGATGTCGTTCGATGCGATCCGCTACGACCTGGAGCTGCATCTGTACGAGAACGACGACAGTGTGGTCGGCGCCCTGGGCTATGCCACGGCCTTGTTCGACGAGACGTCGATCGCACGGCATCGCAGTTATCTGGTTGCTACGCTCGAGGCGATGGCCGCCAGTCCGGCGCTACCCGTGCAGCGGACTCCCTTGCTGGGAGCGGACGAACAGGCCTTGTTGGAGCGCTGGAACAATACCGTCGCAGCGTATCCCCAAGACGGCTCTATCCATCAGCTGTTCGAGCAACAGGCGGCGCGTACGCCGCTGGCGGTTGCGCTGATCCATGGCGAGGAGCAGCTTTCCTACGCTGCGTTGAACGCCCAGGCCAATCAATGGGCGCGCCATCTACGCGAGCTCGGCGTCGGCGCCGATCAGCGCGTGGCGCTGTGTGCCGAACGCAGCTTCGCGATGGTCGTCGCGCTGCTGGCCATCCTCAAGGCAGGCGCGGCCTATGTGCCGCTGGATCCGTCCTATCCCAGCGAACGGCTACTGCAGATTCTCGGCGAGGCGGGCGCGGAGCTGGTGCTCAGCGACAGGGTTGGACGCGAGGCCCTGGGCGCGCAGGCGGTCGCCGAGCATCGTGTGCTCGACCTGGCCGAGCTGGCGGAGCATTGCAGTGGACTGCCGCAAGACGATCTCGGCACCTCGTCGCATGATCCGAATCATCTCGCCTATGTCATCTACACCTCCGGTTCCACCGGCACGCCCAAAGGTGTGGCGATGCCGCACCGGCCGCTGGTCAATCTCGTGTACTGGCAAGAACAGGAAGCGATCCGCAGCGGCACACCAGCCCCACGCACCTTGCAGTTTGCCGCGCTGGGATTCGACGTCGCCTTCCAGGAAATCTTCAGCAGCCTCTGTGCGGGAGCATCGCTGGTACTGGTCGACGCGCAGACACGATTGCAGTTCGATCAGTTGATCGAGGTTCTGCGGCGGCAACGCGTGCAGCGGATTTTTCTTCCGTATATCGCGTTGCAAACCCTGGCCGAAGCCGTGGACGAGATTACCGTTGACGAGCACGGCCTGTTGCCTGACCTGCGTGCCGTCATGGTCGCTGGCGAACAGCTGCGACTGACGCCGCAGATCCAGCGCTTCTTCAAGCGGCTGCCAGCCTGCCATCTACACAATCACTACGGCCCGACCGAGACGCATGTGATCACCGCGCTGACGCTGGCTGGCGCGGCGATTGCCACATCACCCAGCCACGTGCCGATCGGCCGTCCAATCGCCAATGCGCGCAGCTATCTGCTCGATCGGTATGGCTTGCCGGTGCCGCTGGGAGTGGTCGGCGAATTGCATATCGGTGGTATCGGTATCGCCCGTGGCTATCTCGGTCGCGCCGAGCTGACCGCCGAGCGTTTTCTTCCCGATCCGTTCGATTCGCGCCCAGGCGCCCGCATGTATCGCACCGGCGACCTGGCCCGCTATCTGCCGGATGGCGGGCTGGTCTTCCTGGGACGCAACGACCAACAAGTGAAGCTGCGGGGCTTTCGCATCGAGCTCGGCGAAATCGAGGCGCGGCTTGCCGAGCATCCGATCGTGCGCGAATGCGTGCTGATCGCGCGCGAGGTTGCTCGCGGCGATGTGCAACTGATCGCCTACGTCGTAGCACAGGATGATTCCGCGGACTTGGCCGCCACGCTGCGCGATTATCTGAGCGGCTTGTTGCCGGACTACATGGTGCCAGCAGCATTCGTGACGCTGGACGCGATTCCGTTGACCGCGCACGGCAAGCTGGATCGCAAGGCTTTGCCCGCACCGGACCAGCAGGCCTTTGTCCATGCAAGCTACGAACCGCCGCGCGGCGAGATCGAGATCGCGCTGGCCAAGTTGTGGCAGAGCGTGCTCGGTGTGAATCAGGTGGGGCGGCACGATCAATTCTTCGAGCTCGGTGGCCATTCTCTGGTCGCCGTGCGCCTGCTCAGCCGTATCGCGCAGACCTTCGGCGTGGAGCTGCCGCTGTCCGCGTTGTTCGCCCAGCCCGTGCTGCACGGGCTTGCCCAGGCATTGGCCGCGCGCCTGGCCGAAACCGACGGACACAGCCATGCGGCGATCGTGTCGGTACCGCGCGAACAGCAATTGCCGCTTTCCTACGCTCAACAGCGGCTGTGGTTCCTGGCCCAGCTCGACGGCGCGAGCGCCACCTACCATATTCCACTAGCACTGCGTCTCGATGGCGCGCTGGACGTGATCGCGCTGCGCCGTGCGCTCGACCACCTGTTCGCACGCCATGAAAGCTTGCGCACGGTCTTCGTCGCCGAGCACGGCGAGCCGCATGCCGAGCTGCTGCCCTCCGATACCAGTCTGATCTTGCACGAGCATGACCTGAGCAGGCAGCCGGATATCGCGGCGGCCGAGGCACGTTTGCTCGCGGAGGAACGCAACCGGTCGTTCGATCTCGCGCGCGGCCCGCTGATCCGCGCCAGCCTGGCGCGGTTGGGCGAACGCCGACAGCTGCTTGCGCTCACGCTGCACCATATCGTGGCCGACGGCTGGTCGCTTGGCATTCTGGCCCGCGAACTAGGGATCAGCTATGCCGCCGCGCTCGGTTCATCGGTTGATCCCTTGCCGCCGCTGCCGATCCAGTACGCCGATTACGTCGCTTGGGAATGCCAATGGCTTGGCAGCGAACAGCTGGCGTGTCAGACGGCTTACTGGCGCAGGCATCTCGCGGGGGCGCCGACCTTGCTGGAATTGCCGACCGATCGCGCACGCCCCGCACGACAAGATTTCGCCGGCGCCTTTCTGCCGCTCACGCTCGATCGCGAATTGACAGCGAGTCTCAAGCAGTTGGGCCAGCAACACGGGGTCACCTTATTCATGATCGTGCTGGCTGCCTGGGCGGCGGTGCTGTCGCGGCTCGCCGGCCAGACAGACCTGTTGATTGGTACCGTCACGGCGGGTCGCGGCCGGCAGGAGCTGGAATCCCTGATCGGCTTCTTCGTCAATACGCTGGCCTTGCGCATCGACTTGTCCGCGCAGCCAGATACCGCTGCGCTGTTGGCGCAGGTGCGGCAGGTCGCGCTGGATGCGCAGGCACATCAGGAGCTGCCGTTCGAGCAAGTGGTGGAGATTGCCCAGGTGCCGCGGCGGATCGACCACACGCCCTTGGTGCAGGTGTTGTTCGCCTGGCAGAGCCACGACGAGGGCATGCTCGAACTCCCCGACATCGTGGTCGAGCCGATCGTCGGGTTCGATTGGGTCAAGTTCGATCTGGAACTGATTCTCAGCGAGACGGACGGCGTCATCCGTGGCGGCTTCAACTACGCCAGTGCCTTGTTTGATCGCGAAACGATCGTCCGGCATGCCGGCTATCTGCAGAATTTGCTACAGGCGATGGCGGCCGGCGATGCCCGGCCGGTGAGCCAGATGCCGATGTTGTCTGCGGCCGAACAGCAGCTTCTGCTGGAGCAAAGGAACCAGACCGAGGCGGCTTACCCGGACCAACTGTGCATGCATCAGCTGGTGGAACGCTGGGCACGGGAATCGCCGCAGGCGACCGCGCTGGTCTACGCGGAACGCGAGCTCTCATACGCCGAGCTGAATGCGCAGGCCAACCGCGTGGCCCATTACCTGATCGGACTCGGTGTGCGGCCGGAGCAGCGCGTCGCGCTTTGTTGCGAGAAAGGGCCGGCGATGTTCGTCGCCTTGCTTGCCATCCTGAAAGCCGGCGGTGCCTATGTGCCGCTGGATCCGGCTTACGCCTCGGCTCGTCTCGATCTGATCCTCTGCGATGCGACGCCGTGCCTGCTGCTTTGCGACGATGCCGGCCGCGCCGCGCTCGGAGCGGTCGCGCTTGCCTCGCTGGAAGTATTGGATCTGGACGATGTCGCGCGCTGGGCCGACTGCTCCGAAAACAATCCTGCGGTCGCCGGGCTCGACGCACATCAGCTGGCCTATGTGATCTACACCTCCGGCTCCACCGGCACGCCGAAGGGCGTGATGGTCGAGCATCAGGGTGTGATCAATCTCGGCCAGTCGCTGTGCGATCGGTTCGAGGTGAGCGCGCGTAGCCGGATCAGTCAATTCGCTTCGCTTGGTTTCGACGCCAGCGTTTTCGAAAGCGTGATGGCGCTGACCGCGGGTGCCGCGCTTTATCTGCCTACCGCGGCGGAGCGGCAAAGTCCGGCGGCCTTCGCCGAATTCATCGGTCGCCACCGGATCACCCACGCCACCTTGCCGCCGGCATTTCTGCAAGGCCATGTCGAACCGCCGCAATGGACGCATCGGCCGATGCTGATTCTCGTCGGCGAAGCATCGAGCCCCGGTCTGCTGAAGCATTGGCTGCGCCATGCCGAACTGGCGAATGCCTATGGCCCGACCGAGATCACCGTCTGTGCCACGGGCTGGCGTTGTCCCGATGTATTCGGCGATCTCCTCGTCGTGCCGATCGGTACGCCGTTGGCGAACACTCGCATCTATCTGTTGGACGAGCATGGCCAGCCGGTGCCGCAGGGCAGCGTCGGCGAGCTGTATATCGGCGGGGCAGGCGTCGCGCGCGGTTATCTCAATCGGCCCGAGCTGACTGTCGAGCGATTCCGGCACGATCCCTTCAACGCCCGGCCCGGCGCGCGCATGTACCGCAGCGGTGATCTGGCGCGCTATCTGCCGGACGGTAACCTGGCCTTTCTCGGCCGCAACGATCATCAGGTCAAGCTGCGCGGATTCCGCATCGAACTAGGCGAGATCGAAGCACATCTGGCCACGCATCCGGCGCTGCGCGAAAACGCCGTGCTCGTGCGCGAAGACCGCCCCGGCGAACGCAGGCTGGTTGCCTATGTGGTGGCCGGGCATCCCAGCGATGATCTGGCTGCCGAGCTGCGCGACTACCTGGGCGCGCGCCTGCCCGAGTACATGATTCCGGCCGCCTTCGTCACGCTAAAGCGCTTGCCGCTGACCACGCATGGCAAGCTCGATCGCAAGGCCTTGCCCATGCCGGATGATCAGGCCTTCGCCCGTCGCGCCTACGAGTCGCCACGCGATGAGACCGAGACCGCGCTGGCCGAACTGTGGCGCGAGTTGCTCGGCGTCGAACGGGTCGGCCGTCACGATCATTTCTTCGAGCTCGGCGGTCATTCGCTGATCGCCGCACGGCTGGCGGCACGCATGGGCGAGCGCTTCGCAACGGCGGTGGCGATTCGTGATCTGTTCCTGCATCCGGTATTGCAGGACATGGCGAAGCTTGTGCTTCCGGCTATCGAAGCCGTTCCAACGTCGGTGCTCGATCTCGCCGCAGAGCTGGTGCTCGACGAAGCGATTCGCGCCGATGCGCCGGTCGTGCATCGCGCGCGGCCAGCGCACATTCTGCTGACCGGTGCCTCGGGCTTTCTCGGCGCATTCTTGCTGGCGTCTTTGCTCAAGCGAACGCAGGCGACCGTGCATTGCCTGGTCCGTTGCGCCGATACGGCCGAGGGCCTGGCCAAGCTCGACGCGAATATGCGCCAGCTCGGTTTGGTGAACTACGAGCGCGAACGGGTGACCGCGGTTCCGGGCGATCTCGCCCAGCCGCGCCTCGGCCTGAGCGATGAGCGCTTCGATCATCTTGCTGGACGGGTGGAGGTGATCTATCACAACGCTGCCTGGGTCAACTCGCTGCATACCTACGACAGCTTGAAGGCCGCCAATGTGCTCGGCACCCAGGAAGTTCTGCGCCTGGCCGGCAAAGGTATGGCGAAGCACATCCACTACGTTTCCACGTTGAGCACGATTCCGCCGGTGGAATCGGCCGGTGCCGACATCACCAGCGAGGCGCAGCTGGCCGAGTATTGGCCCGGCCTGGCTTCCGGTTATGCACAAAGCAAATGGGTGGCCGAACGCCTACTGCGCATCGGCGGCGAACGCGGCATTCCGTTTACCGTCTACCGGCCGACGCATATCGGCGCTTCGCGTGGCAGCAGCGCCAGCAATGCCAGCGATACCTGGAGCTTGTTTGTCGATGCCTGTCTGATTCTGCAACGGGTGCCGCAGGTCGAAACCAGCATCAACTCGCTGCCGGTCGACTACATGGCCGACTGCATTGTCGAACTGTCGCTGCGCGAGGATACGCGAGGCCGCAGCCTCAACTTGGCCAGCCCGCAGTCATTCCTGTTGAGCGAACTGACCCGGCAGCTTGCGATGATCGATGGACTGGCGGTGGAAAGTATCGACTATCGGCAATGGCTGCAGCTGTGCGGCGAACATCCGGCGACTCGTCGACTGGCTTCGGTCATGCCGACCGAACTCGCAGAGCATGCGACGGAACCGGCAACATCGAAGCGGATCGAGCTGAGCAACGCCGTGGCCGAACTCGACCGCGAAGGCCTAGTCTATCCGGCGATGACCGCCGATTTCCTGCGGGAATATGTGGCCTGGCGCTATCGATCGCTACAAAGCGATTGAGGGAGTATCTCCGCCGGAAGCGCGAAGAAGTTCCGCTGCGATGTCCTGTTCCCGTCGCAGCGGAACGATCGAGCGAACCACCAATTGCGTCGACGGGTCTGGGACCACCGGTGCGCATACCGCAACGAGATAATGGTTCGGAACGAGCAGTTGCCAGAACTCCCATTTCGCCGGCTCGTCGCCCATGGTTTCGTCGAATGCGATTTCGACGCGCCGCGCGTGATAGCGAAAGCCGAACTGGTCGAGCGGGAGCGAGAGGCCCATGCCGCGCGCCTTGATGTAGGCCTCCTTGCACGTCCAATACTCGAAGAAGCGGTACTGCTGTTCCGACGCAGGCAGCGATGCCAGGGTCTCGGCTTCCTCGCGGGAAAAATACTGATCGGCCAGATCGAGCGGGGCAGGGTGTCTCAGATAGTCCTCCACGTCGACGCCGATATCGCGATGCCGGGAGACGCCGAGCACGATCAGGCTGTGCGTATGCGAGACATTGAACGAGAGCCCTGCAGTTTTTCCGATGCCGTTCGCGATGGCCGGGCGGCCATAGGCGTTGCTGGAAAAGACCCAGTCCGCCGGGTCCAACGGCGCATAGCGGGACAACGTGGTGCGAATCAAGGCACGCGTCACCAGGAAGCGAAGTCGATCCCGCTCGAAAAAAAACCGTCGTTGCTGCGCTCTTTCTTCGTCGCTCAAGAGCGCAAGGTACTCGCGCTGCAGCCCGGCATCGCTGGCGTCCGCGTAGTCGACCACCCAGAGATGGATCTCGTGCTCGTCGAGGCTAAGGCCGCTCATTCCTTTTCACTCGCATCCACGGTTGGCCGAAAAAGCAGGGCTTTGCAACGCAAGCGAGCCGTTGCGGTCGGCCGCGCCATCGCTGGCTATTCGAATCGACGGCGCATCTGCGCGAATTCTGATGCATCGGAGACGAAAAAAAGCCCGCGCAAGGCGGGCTTTGGAATGAGTGGCGGAGCGGACGGGACTCGAACCCGCGACCTCCGGCGTGACAGGCCAGCATTCTAACCAACTGAACTACCGCTCCACTTTTTCAAACGTTTCCAGCAGCAACTCCACATGCAACCTAACTGTTTCGTCGATGCGGCCGACTCCGAGTTAGGATGGCGTCCCCACGGGGATTCGAACCCCGGTCGCCACCGTGAAAGGGTGATGTCCTAGGCCTCTAGACGATGGGGACAATATGTTGGTGGAGCCAGGCGGGATCGAACCGCCGACCTCCTGCATGCCATGCAGGCGCTCTCCCAGCTGAGCTATGGCCCCGCCGCTGGAAGCCGCAAAGAATAGGCTGCACCTCCGAGACCGTCAAGCTTTTTCTCGACGCCGTCTCATTCCGCATGCGCAGTTCCATAGTTTGCACGGCCTGCGAAGGCGGCGACATCTGGTGGCGCGATCCAATCGTTCCTTCCTGCGCCCACGGGTTAAGCTGCCAGCAAACCAGACGCAACGAAGAGTACATGCACGATATTGGCTTCATCAGCGATCTTGCGATCGTGATGCTGGTAGCCGGCGCCACCACGGTGCTGTTTCAGCGCATGCGCTGGCCGGTGCTGCTGGGCTACATCCTTGCCGGCGTGCTGATCGGTCCGCACACGCCTGGCCTGCTGATTACCGACGCCCGCACGATCAACGATATTTCCGACCTGGGCGTTGTGCTGCTGATGTTCACGCTAGGCCTGGAGTTCAGCGTGCGCAAGCTGCGCCGGGTGGGCGCCGGCATGCTGGTGGTGGCAGTTGCCGAGGTCGGGCTGATGCTGTGGCTGGGCTACGGGTTGGGCAACGCGTTCGGCTGGAAGAACCTGGATGCGCTATTCCTGGGCGCGATCATGGCGCTGTCTTCGACCATGGTGGCGACGCGCACGCTCGCCGAGGGTGGCCTGCGCAAGCATCCTTTCGCGCAGATGGTGATCGGCTTGCTGGTGGCCGAGGACATGCTCACTATCGTCATTCTTACCTTGCTCAGCGCGGTTGCGATCGGCGGCGCGGTACAGACGGATGCGGCATTGAGCCTGATCGGCCATCTGGGCTTGTTCGTGGTGGCCGGCATGATCATCGGCTTGCTGCTGTTGCCACGGCTGGTCGATTACGTTGCCGGGTTCGAGCGTGACGAGACCCTGCTGGTGAGCGTGCTCGGCATTTGCTTCGGCGCCAGCCTGCTCGCCGCTTGGTTGGGCTTCAGCGTGGCGCTGGGCGCCTTCCTAGCCGGCGCGGTGGTCGCGGAGGCGCATCACGCGAACCGCGTAGTGCATCTGGTGGAGCCGTTGCGAGACATGTTCGCGGCGCTGTTTTTCGTGGCGATCGGACTGAAGATCGATCCGGTCATGCTGGCCCACTATGCATTGCCGGCACTGGCGATCGCGGCGGTGGTGATCGTCGGCAAGACGCTGATCTGCGCGGCGGGCGTGTTCTTCGTCGGCCATGATGCGCGCACGGCCGTGCGCACTGGCCTGAGCATGGCGCAGATCGGCGAGTTCTCGTTCGTGATCGCCACGCTCGGGTTGTCGCTCGGCGTAATCAGCGATTTCATCTATCCGATCGCGGTGGCGGTCTCGGTGCTGTGCATGGCGGTGTCGCCCTTTCTGGTGCGCTCGGCGGATTCCGTCGTCGATGGCATCCGCTGGCTGACGCCGCGGCCGTTGCGGCTGCTGGTGCACAGCTATACAGGCTGGCTGGAGAACCTCAAGCCGATCGACGACAACGCAGTCATCGCGGCGATGCTGCGCCGGCTGCTGTGGCATATCGCGGTAAACGTGATGCTGGTGGTGACGCTGTTCGTGATTGGCGCCTACGTCAACGCGCACAACTGGAGCTGGTTCAGCAGTCTCGGCATGGGACGCGATCTGCGCCACTCGCTGATCTGGGCCTGCGCATTGTTCCTGTCCTTGCCGTTGCTCATTGCGGTCTATCGCAAGGCCGAGGCGCTCGGCATGTTGCTGGCCGAAATGGGCATCAGCGAGCGGTTCGCCGGGGAATACACCCAGCCCATCCGCAATGTGCTGGCGCGGCTGATCCCGCTGGCGACTCTGCTGGCGCTGGCGGTACTGGTCGGCGCCTTGGGTTCCACCATCCTGCCGCCGCTCGGCGTCGTACTGTCACTGGTGGCCGCGGGCTTGCTGCTGGCGGTGGTGCTATGGCGCGGACTGGTACGGATACATGCGCGCCTGCAGGCGGCGCTGAAGGAGACCATTGAGAAGCCCGCCGCGCCGGCGCCGGAGAAGCCGTCATAACCTGCGAAGTGGGTCACGGAACCTTTATGCATGCTGTTGGTCCCAGCCAGGGCGTCGTTGCAAGCACCGGCCAAGCACCGCACAATGGGCGGACTGCCTCCATTGGGGAGGTCCGGCCGGCCTGCCGGCTCATCCAAACACGAGCATTTACGAGGGAGTTTCAAACAATGAAGCATTTTATGCGTCCCACGCTGATCGCGGCCAGCATGGTCGTTGCGCTGGGCATGACGGCTGGTGTGCAGGCTCAGGCCGCCAAGGGCAGCAGCGGTACGGTTGACAAGACCAAGGCCAGCTATGTCGTGGGTTGGGATCTTGCCAGCTCGCTGCCGCCGATCGTGCGCAATGAAGTGGATCCGGCCACCGTGGCTCGTGCCGTGCAGGCCGCGCTGTCGGGCCAGAAGCCGACCATGAGCGAGGCCGAGTACAAGTCGACCAAGGAAGCCTTCATCAGTGAACTGCAGGCCAAGGACAAGATCCAGCGCGATCAGATGGCTGCCAAGTTCAGGGCCGAGGGCGATGCATTCCTGGCCAAGAACAAGAGCGCTCCTGGCGTGAAGACCACCGCATCCGGCCTGCAGTACCAGGTGATCAGCCAGGGCAGCGGCGCACGTCCGGGTCCGAGCGATACCGTTTCGATCAACTACGTCGGCACGCTGACCGATGGCACCGTGTTTGACGATTCGTCCAAGCACAATCCGCCGGGTGCCGCTTCGATCCCGCTGGCCGGTGTGATCCCGGGCTTCAAGGAAGGTCTGCAGCTGATGCAGGTCGGTGGCCACTACAAGCTGTTCATTCCGTCGACTCTGGCCTATGGCTCGCAGCCGCAGGGTCCGATGCCGCCGAATGCTACGCTGATCTTCGACGTGACCTTGGTCAAGACCGGTCCGACCCCGGCCGGCTCGGGCGCCAGCCAGGGCGGCGCGCAGGGCAACTGATCGCCGCCTGACCGAACTGTTCTATCCGAAGGGCGCGAATGATTTCGCGCCCTTTTTCTATGGCCGCTCCATCGCAAAGGCGCGATGGAGATGATGCGCTGTTAGAATAGGCAGCGTTGTCCAAGGAACCGTCTCAGCATGAAAGTCACCATTTTCGGCACCGGTTATGTGGGCTTGGTTACCGGCGCTTGTCTTGCGGAAATGGGCAATCATGTCGTCTGCGTGGATATCGATGTCGGCAAGATCGAGCGCCTCAAGCGCGGAGAGATTCCGATCTACGAACCGGGCCTGGAACCGCTGGTGCGCCGCAATCATGCCAGTGGGCAGCTCGATTTCACCACCGAGGCAGCGCCGGCCATCGCACATGCGCAAGTGATCTTCATCGCGGTGGGCACGCCGCCGGATGAAGATGGCAGCGCGGATCTGCAATACGTGCTCGGCGTGGCCGGCACGATCGGCCGGCACCTGGGGCGCTACACGGTGCTGGTGAACAAATCCACCGTGCCGGTCGGCACCGCCGATCGGGTGCGTGCTGCGGTCGCGGCGGAACTGTCGGCGCGCGGCGAAGCGATCGAATTCGACGTGGTTTCCAATCCCGAGTTTCTGAAGGAAGGCGACGCGGTGGAGGATTGCTTGCGTCCCGATCGCATCGTGATCGGCAGCTCCAGCGAGCGCGCGATCGGCGTGCTGCGCAAGTTGTACGCGCCGTTCAACCGCAACCACGAACGCACCGTGGTGATGGACGAACGCTCGGCTGAGCTGACCAAGTACGCCGCCAACGCGATGCTGGCGACCAAGATCAGTTTCATGAACGAGATCGCCAATATCGCGGAGCGAGTGGGTGCCGATGTCGAGCTGGTGCGTCATGGCATCGGTTCCGACCCGCGCATCGGCTATCACTTCATCTATCCGGGCGCCGGTTATGGCGGCTCGTGCTTTCCCAAGGACGTGCAGGCACTGGAGCGCACCGCACGCAGCGTCGGTTATGAAGCGCGCCTGCTGGGTGCGGTCGAAGCGGTCAATCACGCGCAGAAGATGAAACTGTTCGAGCTGATCTCACGTCATTTCGACGGCCAGCTGACCGGCAAGACCATCGCGTTGTGGGGGCTCGCCTTCAAGGCGAATACCGATGACATGCGCGAGGCATCGAGCCGGCAGCTGATGGAAGCCTTGTGGGCGGCGGGTGCCCGCGTGCGTGCGTTCGATCCGCAGGCCCAGGCGGAAACCCGCCGGCTGTATGGCGAGCGTGACGATCTAGTGCTGTGCGAGAGCGCCTATCAGGCGCTGGAAGGCGCCGACGTGCTGGCCATCGTCACGGAGTGGAAGGCATTCCGCAGCCCCGATTTCACCCGTATCCGCGGGTTGCTGGCGGAGCCGGCGATCTTCGACGGCCGCAATCTCTATGAACCGGCCGCGGTGGAAGAGGCTGGGCTGGCTTACTACGGGATCGGTCGCGGCCGCAGCTTGGCCAAGTCAACATGAGTGCGCTCGATGCGTTGGAGCAACGCCTGACCGAGCTGGAAGTCAGGCTCACCTTTATCGACGAAACGGTTCAAGCGCTCTCCGCTGCTGATGCCGATCAGGCGGTGCGCATGGCCAGTCTGGAACGCATCATCCGCGAGCTACGCAGCGAATTCTCCAGTTTGCGGCTGGGGCAGGGGCATGACCCGCATGGCGAGCCACCGCCGCCGCATTACTGATTTCTGTGACACCGAATCGCGTCATTGATCCACGAAGCTAACGGAACCCGATCATGGTCGAATCCCTGCGCGATCTCCTGCTGAAAAGCGGCATCGTCCAACAGGTGCACGAAGAAAAGCGCGCCAAGGCGCCGAAGAACGAACGCGACGGCGGGAGTTCTGCGCGTGGCCAACAGCCATCGCGCAAGTCCGATGCAGGCCAGGCCCCATCCGGCCGAAACCAGCCCGCACGCAATCAGCCTGCTCGAGGTCAGCCGGCGCGTAGCCAGCCTGCTCGAAGTCAACCTGCTCGAAGCCAACAAGAAATCGATCTGGCCAAGGCCTATGCGCTGCGTGCGCAGACCGAAGCCAGCGAACGCAAGCGCGCCGAGCAGGCCGCCGCCGAGGAAGCGCGACTCAAGCGCGAACGCAAGGCGAAAGTCCAGCAGTTGCTGACGGGGCAGGCGCTTAATCTGGCCGAAGTCGATCTCGTTCGCCATTTCGAATACGCAGGCAAGATTCGTCGCATCCACGTCGATGCCGCTCAGCTGAAAGCACTCAACGCCGGCGAGCTGGGCGTGGTGCAGCAGGCGGGTCGCTATCTGCTGGTGCCTCGCGCAATCGCCGAACAGGTGCGCGACATCGATGAGCGACAGCTCGCGCTGCTGGTCGAACCCGGCACGGGCGGCATAGGCGAAGACGGCGTGCCGGATGACCTGATCTGGTAGCGGGCCCGGGATTCGAACCTGCGGCACTCAAGCAAACGCCCGGTCGAGCCGGGCGTTTGCCTGAGGATCGTGCTGAGCTTGCCGTCAGTCGCCGGAAAGAGCCAGGTTCTCCATCGTGACTTCCGGGCCGCGCCGCAGCGAGGGATGATCCCAGCCCTGCTTGGGCTTGAAGCGTTCGCCATGACGCGCGGCCAGGGCCTCCAGCCGCTGCATGATCGTATCCGGACCTTCGCTGCGCACGTATTGCAGCGGACCGCCGCGGAATGGCGCGAAGCCGGTACCGAAGATTACGCCGGCATCGAGCAAGTCGGCATCGTCGACCACACCATCGGCAAGACAGGCGACTGCCTCGTTGACCATTGCCAGGATCATGCGGTCCTGCAGGTCGGCCGGCACCGCGTAGTCGGGATCGACCTCTGGTTTCTGCGGCTTGCCTTCGTGCCAGCTATACAGGCCCTGGCCATCCTTCTTTCCGCGCTTGCCGACTTCGAGCTTGTCCTCCAATCCGGGCGGCACTTCCAGGCCGAGGAAGGGTGCGAGCTCCTTGCCGACCGAGGCGCACACATCCAGCCCCACGGTATCGGCCAGTTCGATCGGACCCATCGGCATGCCGAATTTCTTCGCTTCCTTGTCCAGGATCGGACCGGGCACGCCTTCGCTGTACAGGCGTAGCGCTTCGAGCAGGTAGGGCATCAGGATGCGATTAACCAGAAAGCCGGGCGTGCCCTTGACCGCCACCGGCAGCTTGCCGAGGGCCTTGCAGAAGGCCAGCGCGCGCCTCTCGATCGCTGGGTCGAGCTCGTCATGGCGGACCACTTCGACCAGCGGCATCTGCGCAACCGGATTGAAGAAGTGCAGGCCTAGGAAACGCTGCGGCGCTTTCAATCCCTGACGCAGTTGGTCGAGCGGAATGCTCGAGGTGTTGCTGGATAGGATTTCATCGCCCTGGAACTGCGGCTCGATGATCGCGTAGAGCGCACGTTTCGCTTCCGCGTTTTCGTAGATCGCCTCGATCGCCAGATTGGCGGTGGCGACGCCCTTGCCTTCGACATCCGCGCGCAGCCGCCTGGTGGTCTCCTCGACTTTGTCCGCCGTCTTCAGTTTTTTCTCGTACAGTTGGCGCGCGCGATCCAGCGCGGGCTGCACGAACTTCATCTCGCGATCTTGCAAAGTCACCTGGAAACCCTTGAAGGCGGCCCAGGCGGCAATGTCGCCGCCCATCACGCCTGCACCGACCACGTGCACGTGCTTGATGCCGTGGTCGATACCCTTGCCCTGGCTCTTCAGGCGTTCCTGCAGGAAGAAGATGCGCATCAGATTCTGCGTAGTGCTGTTCTTTGCCAGCTTCGCCACCGCGCGCGATTCCAGCCGCAGCCGTTGCTGGATGCTCGGGCCGCCGCGCTTCCACACCTCGATCATCGCGAACGGCGCCGGGTAATGTTCCTTGCGCACCTTGGCCGCGGTCTGCTTGAGCACCATCGGCGCGAGAATCTGCCGGGCCAGCCAGGTATTGGTGGCCCAGGCCTTGGCGCGTTGCTGCAGTGGGCGCTTGTGTGGATGGCGCAGCAGCAGGCGCGCTTCGGTCAGCAGCTCCTCGGGGCGTGCCAGACGGTCGACCACGCCCAACGCCAGCGCCCGTTTGGCCGATAGCGCCCGGCCAGTGAGCATGATCGGCAGTGCTTCGGGTGCGCCGATCAGCCGCGGTAGCCGCGCCGTGCCGCCCCAGCCGGGCATGATGCCGAGCATCACCTCGGGCAGGCCGATGCGGGTCTTGTCGTCATCGGCGGCAATGCGCTGGCGACAGGCCAGCAGCAGCTCGGTGCCGCCGCCCATGCAGATGCCGTGCACCGCCGCTACCGTGGGGCAGGGCAGCCGCGCCAGCGCCTCATAGACGCGCTGGCCATTCTCGATATTTTCCAGCACGGTATCGTGCTTGGCGTAATCGATGAATTCCTTGAGGTCAGCGCCGACCGCGAACCCCGAGGGTTTTGCGGAATGGATGACCACGCCGGCTGGCTTTTCGATCGCCAAGCGCTCGACGATCAGGCCGAGTTCATCCAGTACTTCGCGCGAGATCGCATTGACGCTGCTGCCGGCGCGATCGAAAGTGAGGACGACGATGCCGCTGTCGTCGGAGCTCGTTTTCCAGTGGTTGAAGCGCAATCCTTCGAACATGGGAGGCCGGCTGGATAGGGAGGATTTTCTACCTTACCTTCCCGCCCAGCCGATTGCGAGATGTCTCGGCCCGAGAGGCATGCGGATGGGCGGTGCCGTCGATTCGCCAGCTATGCTTGCGATTCCATGGGGAGTGCGTAACGTACGCATGGATGACTACGACAATGAGCCCTGAGCCGCGCACCGGCATCGATACGCTGGAGCGGATTCTCGCCGCTCCCGGTGCGCTCGTGGCGCTACAGGCTCGCGACAGCGATGCGTTGCTGGCGCAGTTCGGCACGCACGCGCGGCACAGTGGCCAGTCGATCTACGTATGGCAGCCGGAGACCGGGCTGGCGAACCTGCGTGAAGTCGATGTGCCAATGCCGGGTTCGCAGCGCTTCGGTAATGCCTTGCGCTACATCCAGCAGAGCCTTCATTTCGGCATATATCTGTTGATGGACGTGCCGTTGCCGCTGGCCGCAGGCGATGCGACTTTGCTGCGCCGGCTGGCCCGCGAGCCGGCTGGCCATGTGCGGCGCATCGTGCTGCTGGATGCAGCTCCGGAGCTGCTCGACAGTCTGGGCAGCGACGTCATGCGATTTGGTGCACCGGAATCGGCGATCCTGCGGCCGCGCCTGCGCGATGGCCACTGGGTCGTCTAGCCATGTCCAAAGGTGCCGGCATTCTGGTGGTCGCCATGCAGCGCGAGTTGCGCCGACGCCTGTTCGACGCGCTGGACCGGCAGGAGCGTCCCATCCTGCTGGCGCGCGACACGGCACATGCGGCGATCCTGCTCGAAAGCGAGCATCAGCCGCTGGACTTGTTGGTCATCGCTTTCGAGCAGGACGAGCGTGCCGCGCAGGATGCCTGCCGGCATTTGCGCAACATCCCGGCCTGTACCGGAATTCCTTGGATGGCTGTGCTGACCGACGACGGTACAATCCAGCCGGCGCAGTTGCCGCCGGAAGTCGACGACTGGCTGCACCACACGCGCATCGACGAGGAGCTGGTCGAACGCTGGCGACGGCTGCGGCGGGCTCAAACCGGCATACACCCCGGAACCGTCCTGGCCTTGCTGGCGCGCTTGCCGCATAGCGACCTCGGTGACATGAGCGCAGGCGAGGCGGGTCGGCTGCTGATCGATGAGCTGGGTCTGGACTATCTTGCCTTGTGGTCGGCTCCGGCCGAAGGCGAGGATGCTCCAACGCAGCAGTTTCACTGGTGGCGCGGCAACGAGCAGGACTGGCCACCGGCCGCGGCACAGCCCGCGCTGCATCAGGTCTTGAACGGCGAAACCCTGCGGCATCCGCGAGACGCGCTGCGGATGACGGGGCAGGATCCGCTGGTGCGCCAACTGGGCCTGCATGGTTTCATCGGCGTGCCCTTGCTGGACGAGCAGCGTCACGTGCTCGGTGCCCTATTGGCAGGCGCCTGCCAGCCGCTGGGCGACGAGGACCTGGTCGAGTCGGCACTGCGTTCCGTGGCGGCGCATTTCGCGCATGGTCTGGAACTGCGAAGCGACCGCAGTCGCAGTCGCTCCGAAAGTCTGTTCGATCCCCTGACCGGACTTCCCAATCGTCTGCTGTTCGACGACAGACTGGAAACCACCATTCGCGAGGCCTGCCGTACCGGCGAATGTTTTGCCCTGCTGATCATCGATCTGGACGGATTCAAAGCGATCAACGATAGCCTTGGCCGCACAAAAGGTGATCAGGCGTTGGTGGTCGTCGCGCGGCGGGTGGAGGCAAGCGTTCGCGAATCGGATACGGTGGCGCGCCATGGCAGCGATGAATTTGTCGTGGTGCTGCGGCACATTTTCAGGAACCGGGACGTGGCGCGGATTGCCGAGAAGATCGTGCATGCGCTGAACCTGCCGCTACAGCTGCAGGACGGGACGGAACTGCAAACCAGTGCATCCATGGGCATCAGTTTCTTTCCCGACGATGCAACCGCCGCCGAAACCCTGTTGCGACATGCCGAAGAAGCGATGTGTGCTGCCCAGGCTATGGGGCGCAACAACTTCCATTTCCACGACGTCAGTCCGGAGCAGGCCCGGCAACAGAGTCTGGTGTTGAAGTCCCGCTTGCGTCACGCCGAGCAGAACAACGAACTGCAGGTGCTCTACCAGCCGCAGGTCGACGCATTGACCGAAGACATTGTCGGCATGGAGGCCTTGCTGCGGTGGGAGCATCCACAGCTGGGCGCGATCGATCCCGGCTTCTTCATTCCGTTGGCCGAAGAGACCGGCCTGATCGTGCCGATCGGCGAATGGCTGCTGCGCACCGCCTGCCAGCAGGCGCAGGCATGGGAGCGCCAATACGGTCTGCGCCTGCGACTCGGTGTGAACCTGTCCGCGGTGCAGCTGATGGAGCCGCAACTGCTTGATCTGGTGGCGGGGGTGCTGCAGGAAACCGGGCTCGAGCCGGGTCTGCTGGAAATGGAGGTGACCGAAAGCATCAGCATCAAGCAGACGCCGAATCTGATGGAGAACCTGCACGGCCTGCATCGGCTCGGCTGCCATGTCGCGATCGACGACTTTGGCACCGGTGCCGCCTCGCTGGATTACCTGCGCAACCTGCCGGCCGACCGCATCAAGATCGACCAGAGTTTCGTGCGCAATATCGGTGTCGATCCGGACGATGAGGCGATCGTGCGCGCGACCATCGAGATGGCCCACCAGCTCAACCGCGGCGTGGTGGCCGAGGGGGTGGAGTTCGAACAGCATCTGCAGTTCCTGCGCGCTAATGGATGCGACGAGCTGCAGGGCTATCTGTTCTGCCGGCCGCTCACTGCGGCAAAGTTCGACCTGCTCATGAGCGAACGCCGCAATCTGCTGGCGGCCGATTAGAACTTCGCCGCCTTGTGCGGGTATGGCCGAACCCCATATCTTCGGATGAACGGTTGCTGCGGCCTGCCGCTGCAGCCGTGTCCGTGGATGCCATCCGGCACTGTGGTCCGGCCATCCGGACGCGCATGCTGAACTTGAGCGTGCAATGCTTGTCTGAGCACGTCGATCCATCCCTAATTACACCCAGTTGAGGACCGCGGTGACGAAAGAAACAGTCCGCACGGGTGACAACGAACTTGACAGCGCGCTGGTCGAGCGCGTGCAGCAGGGCGATAAGCGCGCATTCGACGTGCTGGTGCGCAAGTATCAGCACAAGGTGATCGGTCTCGTCTCGCGCTACGTCAACAACTACGCCGAATGCGAAGACGTGGCGCAGGAAACCTTCGTGCGCGCGTGGCGCGCGATCGGCTCGTTCCGTGGTGAAAGCGCTTTCTACACCTGGATCTACAAGATCGCGGTGAACACCGCCAAGAACCATCTGGTGGCGATGAAACGGCGTCCGCCGACCGACGATATCGCGGTGGAAGACGCCGAATTTGTGCCCGGCGCCGAGCGCATGCATGAAACCGCCACCCCGGAGCGCGAAATGATGCGCCAGGAAATTGAACAAACGGTTTTTTCTGCGGTCCAAGCCTTGCCCGAAGAATTGCGCACGGCGATCACCTTGCGCGAAGTGGACGGGTTGAGTTACGAAGAGATCGCCGAGGCGATGGATTGCCCGATCGGAACGGTGCGTTCGCGCATCTTCCGGGCGCGCGAGGCGATCGACGAAAAATTGCGGCCGCTGCTTAATTGAATTGAACTTGTGTCGCCAAGTGCCGCAGCAAACAGTGGAGATCAGATCCCATGACCGAAGATCATCGCGAAAATCTCTCTGCCGGCATGGACGGCGAACTGTCGCCCGAAGCGCTGCGCTTTCTGCTGCGCCGGCTGGATCACGACACCGCCATGCAGCAGGCCTGGTCGCGCTACCACGTGATCGGCGACGGCCTGCGCCATGAGCTGCCGGCTTTGGCCAACAACGATTTTGCCGAGCGGGTGATGCGCGCCATCGAAAGCGAGGCCAGCGCACCGAAGGTCGCCAAGCCGCGGCACTGGATACGCTGGTCCGCTGGCGGCGCGATCGCCGCCAGTGTGGCCGTGGTGGCCTTGATGGCCACGCAACCCGCCGGTAGCCCGGCCGACCACGCGGTTCCCCGGCTTGCCGCCAACGGTAGCCGTTCGGCCGGCATGACGCTGGCCAGTGTAGCCCCCCATCAAGCGGCTCCGGCGACCAGCCCGGCCGCGGTGCCGACCTGGTTGCGCGACAACTCAGGAGTTTCGCTGCTCAGCGAGCGCGCTACCGCTACGTCCGGCGCGCCGTCCGGAGACATCGTGTCGCCGTATGCGAGTAGCTTGCAGCCTTATCAGATGTCATCGCGCTACCGCACGCTCAACAATCACGACGGCAGCTATCTGTTGCTGATCGACACCGATCAGAAGCAGGCGGCGAACCAGGGTGATCCGACGCAGGCCCACGCCGCCGTCCATTGATGCCTGTGCTCCATGGGTATCTTTCGATCGGCGGTTTTAGCTTGACCTGACCCGATCCATGCGATTCAATTTTTGTCCAACATGCGGCCGCGTCTTACCCTTCTTCCGTGGCGGAAACCACACGGAGCGTGGTCGTCAAACCACATAGGAGAGCTAAGTCATGCATCGATCCCTCTTGCGTACATTGGCATGCAGCGCATTGATGGGTTTGGCCGGCGCCAGCAGTGGCCTGGCAGCACAGGGCGCCCCCACGGCGGGCCTGCCGGATTTCACCGGCATCGTGCAGGACAACGCTGCGGCGGTGGTGCACGTCGAGGCGAAATACGGCACCAAGCAACGTACACGGCGCGGTTCGTCGGGCATGCCCGGTACGGGGTCGGACGACGATCCGCAGATGGAAATCTTCCGCCGCTTCTTCGGCATGCCGATGATGCCTTCGCCGGAAGAACAGGCGCGCACGTCGCTCGGTTCCGGCTTCATCATTTCCAACGACGGCTACATCCTCACCAACACCCACGTGGTGGAAGATGCCGACCAGGTCACGGTGCGCCTGCAGGATCGCCGCACGCTCACCGCCAAGGTGGTCGGCAGCGATCCGCAATACGATATCGCGCTGCTCAAGGTGAATGCGGGCGGTTCCCTGCCGGCCGTGCGCATTGGCGATTCGCGTGCCTTGAAGCCCGGCCAGTGGGTGCTGGCGATCGGTTCGCCGTTCGGCTTCGACTACACCGTCACGCAGGGCATCGTCAGCGCCGTCGGCCGCAACCTGGGCAGTTCGGACCAGCCGTATACCTCGTTCATCCAGACCGACGTGCCGATCAACCGCGGCAATTCCGGTGGCCCGCTGTTCAATCTGCAGGGCCAGGTGGTCGGCATCAATTCGCAGATCTATTCCACCTCGGGCGGCTACCAGGGTGTGGCGTTCTCGATCCCAATCGATCTGGCGATGAACGCCGTGCAGCAGATCAAGACGAAGGGCTTCGTGTCACGCGGCATGCTCGGCGTGGGCGTGCGGCCGATTAGCGACGACATGGTGAAGGCGCTGAAACTGCCAAACGGCGACGGCGCGATCGTCGGACAGATCACCCCCGGCAGCAGCGCGGAGAAGGCTGGCATCCAGATCGGTGACATCATCGTCGCCTTCGATGGCCAACCGATCCACACCGGTTCCGATCTGCCGCCGCTGGTCGGCATGACCAAGCCGGGCAGCACGGTGCCGGTGGTTCTTCTTCGCAGCGGGCAAAAGCAGGCGGTACAGGTGGTCATCGGCGAGCAGCCGCGCGACGGCAGTGCGGCCGGTGCGCTGGCGGGTTCGTCGGCGGCCTCTGGGTCGAATGCACTGGGTTTCACGGTGAAGGACATCGATGCCAACGGCCGCCGTCAACTCGGGATTCCCGCCAACCAGGGTGGTGTGCTGATCGCCAGCATCACCGGTCCGCTCGCGGCGCAGGCCGGGCTACAAACCGGTGACGTGATCCTGATGGTGAACCAGCAGCGGGTCGCCAACGCGGCAGCCTTCCGCACGGCCACGCAAGCGATCAAGCCCGGTCAGACCATCTTGCTGCTGGTGCGACGTGGCGACGACACCGCGTTCCTCGGCTTGACCGTGCCGGCGCCCGGATCGACTCAGGATCAGGGCGATTGATCCACGCGGCCGTCTGTCGTACATCGGCAGATGGCCATTCCATGCGATAATGCCGGGTTAGCGTCGCCATCCCGGCGGCGCGCTGCCCGCACGAGTGCGCCGCAGCGGACGCCGCCAGCGTAGCCCATGGAACTGATTCGCAACTTCTCCATCATCGCGCACATCGATCACGGCAAGTCGACCCTGGCCGACCGCATCATCCAGATCTGCGGCGGCTTGGCCGATCGCGAGATGGAAGCGCAGGTGCTGGATTCCAATCCGATCGAGCGCGAGCGCGGCATCACCATCAAGGCGCAGTCGGTGTCGCTGCCGTACACCGCGCGTGATGGCAAGACCTATCAGCTCAACTTCATCGATACGCCGGGCCACGTCGATTTCTCCTATGAGGTGAGCCGTTCGCTGGCTGCCTGCGAAGGCGCGCTGCTGGTGGTCGACGCCGCGCAGGGTGTGGAGGCGCAATCGGTCGCCAACTGCTACACCGCGGTGGAGCAGGGGCTGGAAGTGGTGCCGGTGCTGAACAAGATCGACCTACCGACGGCCGATGTGGAAAAGGTGAAACTCGAGATCGAGGCGGTGATCGGCATCGATGCCACCGACGCCGTGGCGATCAGCGCGAAGACCGGGCAGAACGTGATCGAGGTGCTGGAGGCGATCGTCGCGCGCATCCCGCCGCCGAAGCCGCGCGACACCGATCGCCTGCAGGCGCTGATCATCGATTCGTGGTTCGACAACTATCTCGGCGTGGTCTCGCTGGTGCGCGTCATGCAGGGCGAAATCAAGTCCGGCGACAAGCTGCTGGTGATGTCCACCGGGCGCACCCATGAAGTCGGCGACGTCGGCGTGTTCACGCCCAAGCGCAAGAAGCTCGACAAGCTCGGTGCCGGCGAGGTGGGCTGGATCAACGCCTCGATCAAGGACGTGCATGGTGCGCCGGTCGGCGACACGCTGACGCTGGCTGCCAAACCCGCCGAGCATGCGCTGCCCGGTTTCCAGACCATGCAGCCGCGCGTTTTCGCCGGCCTGTTCCCGGTCGCGGCCGACGATTACCCGGCGATGCGCGAGGCGCTCGACAAGCTGCGTCTCAACGACGCCGCGCTGTTTTTCGAGCCGGAGAGTTCCGAGGCGATGGGTTTCGGCTTCCGCTGCGGCTTCCTCGGCATGCTGCACATGGAGATCGTGCAGGAGCGGCTGGAGCGCGAATACGACCTCAACCTGATCACCACTGCGCCGACCGTGGTCTACGAGGTGCTGAAAAGCGACGGCTCGATCCTGTTGCTGGACAACCCGGCCAAGCTGCCGACCAACTCCAGCCTGGTGCAGGAAATCCGCGAGCCGATCATCGTCGCCAGCATCCTCACGCCACCGGACTACATCGGCAACGTAATCACGCTGTGCGAGGAAAAGCGCGGCGTGCAGCGTTCGATCCAGTACGTGGCGACCCAGGTGCAGATCATCTACGAATTGCCGCTGGCCGAAGTGGTGCTGGATTTCTTCGACCGTCTGAAATCGGTCTCGCGTGGCTACGCCTCGATGGACTACCACTTCGAACGCTTCGAGGCCGGCCCGTTCGTGCGTACCGATGTGCTGATCAACGGCGACCGCGTCGATGCGCTGAGCCTGATCGTGCACCGCAGCCACGCCGACCGTCGCGGCCGCGAGCTGGTGGAGCGGATGAAGGACCTGATTCCGCGCCAGCAGTTCGATGTGGCGATCCAGGCGGCGATCGGCGCGCAGGTCATCGCGCGCTCCACCGTGAAAGCCCTGCGCAAGAATGTGCTGGCCAAATGCTATGGCGGCGATGTCAGCCGCAAGAAGAAGCTTCTGGAAAAGCAGAAGGAAGGCAAGAAGCGCATGAAGCAGGTGGGCCGCGTGGAAATTCCCCAGGAAGCCTTCCTGGCGGTGCTGAAAGTGGACAAGTGAATCGTCGATGCAAATGAGACGCTCATCTCATCGCGATACAGGGGAAACTGGCTCTTTGTCACCGTAAGCCCATAAGCTTTGCCTCCGCTGCCGGCCGCGGAGTAATTTGAAAGAGCGACTGCGACACTGCAATCAGGAGCAAGGCATGGATTTCGATTTTTCGGCGATTCTGCTCGGCCTCACCGTGCTGTTCGGTGTGGTGTGGGGACTGGACCGCCTGTTGTTCTACAAGGGACGCAAGGCCAGGGCCGCGGCCAACGGAGTCGAGTTGCAGGATCCGGTGCCGGTGGACTGGGCGCGCTCGTTGTTCCCGGTGGTACTGGCGGTGCTGGTGCTGCGCTCCTTCGTGGCCGAGCCCTTCCGCATTCCGTCCGGCTCGATGATGCCGACGCTGGACGTGGGCGACTTCATCCTGGTCAACAAGTTCGCCTATGGCCTGCGCTTTCCGGCCTTCAACAATAAGTTCGTCAACATCGGCGAGCCGAAACGCGGCGATGTGGTGGTATTCCGCTTCCCCGGCTATCTGTGCAATGACGCCAGCGGCAAGCGGGTTCGCGTGGGTGGCGAAGAGGGCGGTGCATCGCCTGCGTTGCCGGATGGTTCGTGCCCGGATCCGCTGCCGGGCGTGCCGGCCCAGAACTGGATCAAGCGGGTGATCGGCCTGCCGGGCGATACGATCGAGGTGCGCGACAGCCAGATCGTGATCAACGGTACGCCGGTGGCCTCCGAGGAACTCGGGCCCTTCGTCGGCAATCCGCAACGTACCGCAGACGAGGAATTGCTGGTCTTCGGCGCGACCGTGTGGAACGAACATTTGCCGCGCGATGGCGGTACGATCAACCATCTGGTGGCACGCATGCCGGCACGCATGCAGACCAACACCATTCCCAATGCGCTGGTGCCGTCCAAGGTGCCGCAGGGCTGCTACCTGGTGATGGGCGACGACCGCGAGAACAGCACCGACAGCCGTTGGTGGGGTTGCATGCCGGAACAGAACCTGGTCGGCAAAGCCTTCCTGATCTGGTTCAGCTGGCACGGCTGGGGTACCGGCAGCGTGGCGTGGAAGCGCATGGGTACGGTCATTCATTGAGGCAGCGCATGGGGCGTGGCTTTGTGTTTCGTTCGATGTATCAGGACATGGCGAGGGGACTATGAAATCGAAACAGTCGGGCATCACGTTGATCGGGTTTCTGTTTGTGCTGGCGATCGCGGCATTCTTCGGCTATATGGGGCTGAAACTGATGCCGAGCTATTTCGAGTACATGGGCGTCGTGAAGTCGATGACCCAGATTGCCACCAGCGGTACCGATGGCAAGACGCTCGACCAGGTCCGGCGTGATCTGGAATTCAAGATGGGCTTCCAGTATGTCGACGACGCCACCATCAAGCCGAGCGACATCACGGTCGTGCACAACAGTGCCGGCGGCAACGAGTTGAATGTGAACTACGACAAGCAGATCCACTTCTTGTACAACATCGATTTCCTGTTGCACTTCGACAAGAGTGTGCCGCTCACCGGCAACCTGGCCCAGTGACGATTTGAAACTGCCTTATCGTTTCCGTGATCCGGCCCTGGCCGAGCTGGCGCTGACCCATCGCAGCGTCGGTCGGCCGAACAACGAACGGCTGGAATTCCTCGGTGACGCCTTGCTCGGCGCAATCGTCGCCGAGATGCTGTTCCAGGCGCACCCGAATGCCAGCGAAGGCGAGCTGTCGCGCCTGCGTGCGCAATTGGTGAACGGCCAGGCGCTGGCGCTGATCGCACGCGAGTTGGCGCTGGGAGACGGGCTCAGGCTCGGTACGGGCGAATTGAAGAGCGGCGGGTTCCGTCGCGAATCGATTCTTGCCGATGCCTTCGAGGCGTCAGTGGCCGCCGTTTATCTCGACGGTGGCTTCGAGGCCTGTCGGGATGTCATACAGAATCTGTTCGCGCCGCGCATCGCAGCGCTGCCGCGTTCCTCCAAGGATGCCAAGACCCGTCTGCAGGAGTGGCTGCAGGGCCGTGGCCTGCCGCTGCCGCAGTACGAACTCACCGCCAGTCATGGCGAAGAACATGCCCGCACCTTCGACGTCAGCTGCAGCATTACCGAGCCGCTGCCATTGACCGGAGAGGGCAACGGCGGCAGCCGTCGCGCGGCCGAACAGGATGCCGCCGAAACGGTGCTGCAACGACTGCTGGAATCACGCGGGGCGGGCTGATCGCCGCGATACCACCTCATTTCATGGACCCGGCTGGCGTCCGGCCGGCAGCGGCGTCATGCTTGCCCCCTAACCAAAGAGCGACACACGTCATGGACCACGAACTGGAAGCCGGTACCGAGGCCGCCCTGCCGCACGAAGATTTCCGTTGCGGCCTGGTGGCCCTGGCGGGGCGGCCCAATGTAGGCAAATCGACCCTGCTCAATGCGTTGATCGGTTTTCGCCTGTCGATCGTCAGCCCGCGTCCGCAGACCACGCGGCACCGCATCCTGGGCATCGCCACCAGCGACGCGGGGCAGATCATGTACGTGGACACGCCCGGCCTGCATCGCGGCGCCAAGCGAGCAATGAACCGCAGCCTCAATCGCGCCGCGCGCGCGGCGATCAGCGATGTCGATCTGGCGGTGCAGGTGATCGAGGCCGGGCGCTGGAACGACGAGGACGAAACGCTGTATGCGGCCCTGCAGGAGCAGGACACGCCGCGCATGCTGGTCATCAACAAGGTCGACCTGAGCAAGGACAAGACGACGATGCTGCCGTTCGTCGCCGAGCTGGTGAGCAAGCACAGCTACGATGAGATCCATTACGTCAGCGCGCTCAAGAAGAAAGGCCTGCAGGAACTCGAGCAGGGCATCCTCAAGCTTTTGCCAGTGCGTGCGCCGGTCTATCCGCCGGATGAGATCACCGACCGCAGCGAACGCTTCCTCGCCGCCGAAATGGTCCGTGAGCAGCTGATGCTGCGACTGGACCAGGAGCTGCCATACGCCACCACGGTGGAGATCGAACAGTTCAACGACCGCGCGGACGGCGTCGCCGAGATTCATGCGGTGATCTGGGTCGAGCGCGACGGCCAGAAGGCGATCGTGATCGGCCAGGGCGGTGCCCAGCTCAAGGCGATCGGTAGCTCGGCACGCCGCTACATGGAGCAGATGTTCGAGCGAAAAGTGTTCCTGCGCCTGTGGGTAAAGGTGCGCGAAGGCTGGGTGGACGACGAGGCGATGCTGAGGAAATTCGGCTACACGGATTAAAGCGACGGGAACGGGGAACAAACGCGATAAAGCTGCGATGCCGTTCCCCGTTCCCCGTTCCCCGTTCCCCGTTCCCCTCATGCTCATCGAACAACAACCCGCCTACGTGCTGCATGCGCGTCCGTACCGCGAGACCTCGATGCTGCTCGAATGTCTCACGCGCGACCATGGGCGCATCGGTGTGGTCGCGCGTGGCGTGCGGCGCGCGCGCGCGCAGGTGCAGCGCGCGCAGCTCGAGCCGTTCCAGTCGCTGCAATTGGATCTGCTCATGCGCGGCGAACTGGCGACGCTGCGCGGCGCCGAAACGATCGGCGTGCCGTTGCGGTTGCCGGGGCATGCCAGCTTGGCCGGTCTGTACGTCAACGAATTGGTGGTGCGGCTTACCGGCCGGCAGGACCCGCATCCGGACCTGTTCGATGCTTACGCACGCACCTTGCCAAGACTGGCGACGAACGAAGTCCTGGCCTGGCACCTACGACGCTTCGAGCGCGATCTGCTGCAGGCGATCGGCTATGCCCTGCAGTTGGAGTTCGAGGCCGATAGCGACGAGCCGCTCGACCCGCTGGGTACTTATCGCTACGAAGTCGAGCAGGGCGCGCGGCGTTGCAGCGCTGGCGATACGCGTGCCTTGCGCGGCAGCGATCTGCGTGCGCTGGCGACCGATGCCATGCCGGATGCGCAGGGACTCCGTGCCTTGCGCGGGATGATGCGCGAGTTGATCCGTTTCCATCTGGGCGGTGCCGAGCTGCGTGCCTGGCACGTGCTCGCGATGGCGGTGTCGCGTTCCTAGATGCTCCGACGTCTGACGGGATCCCGCGGCAAAGCTTCAGGGCGTTGCCGAATGCTCGAGCGCGGCGATCGTGTCGCGCAGTACCCCACGGAAGGCATCCAACTGGACGGCGTGGCCGAGCTTCAACTGCTGCTGCACCGTGACTGCCTGCGTAGCCAGCGCGACGGCGCCGCAGAAACCGCAGGAGGCGCGCAGCCGGTGCAGACGCTCGTCGAAGCCATGCGGATCGAGCGCGAGTGCTGCCAGCTCGCGATCCAGCATGGCCAGCTCCTGCCGCATCAGGCCGCGCAATGCCTGCATGATGGTTGCGTCGCCGCTGGCGGCCAGCGCCGGTCCATCGTCGAGCACGGCTTCGACGGGGGCGGGTTGTTCCAGCAGGGCGCGCAGGGCATCGAGATCGCACGGCTTGGTCAACGTGTCGCGGAAGCCGGCCGAAAGCAGCGCGTGCCGGTCGGTGGCGTCCATCTCGGCACTGGTGGCGACGGCGGCAGCCCGGTTTGAGGCTGCCGATCCATCCTCGCGCAGCGCCTCCAGCACCTGGCGTGCGCCCGCACCAGGCATGCGGCAGTCCAGCAGCAGCAGGTCGAAGGGCTCGCGTTGCGCCAACGCCAAGGCTTCCGCGCCATCGCCGCAGGTCTGCACGTTGGCGCCCAGACGCTGCATGGCATCGCCGAGGAAACGCAGGCTGGCGGGGTCGTCGTCGGCGATCAGCACGCGCGGCGGAGCAGGCCGGGCCGGGCCGGCAGATACGTCAAAGGAAGGGGCGGAAAGGTTGGTTGGCATCAATACATCCATGTCGTTCAGCTAATTTTTAGCAGAATGGCGGGATATGTGTTTCACATCAAGCTGCCGGGGAATCAGTTTGTGCCTCGCCCTCTGGGCGTTGACGGCCATGCCCGTCTGGGCCGACGTGGCCATTGGCGCCAAGACGGTCGAGCTGCCGGGTGTTCGCCTGCAGGACGTAAAGGCCCGCATCAGCAATGGCGATTCCGGCACGCTGAGCCTCGCACTGCATGCCGCCAAGGCCGATCTGCCCGCGCTCGGCTGGAAGCACGCGGGCGTCGCCTTGCTGGGCACGCTGCAGCGGGACGAGCAACTGCGCTGGCAGTTCGACGGGCGCCTGCAGATGACCGGCACGCCGGGTGCGGCCCTGACCGATGCCAGCGTGCATATGCTGGTGGACGAGGCCGCCAACAACCTCGAAGTGGATTTTGGCCAGGGCAAAGCGATCGCCAACGCGGCGATGCCGATGGACCAGCCTAGCCACGTACAGATCACGCTCAAGCATCTGCCCGCAGGCTGGCTGCAGGGCCTGCTTTCCACGGTGTGGGCAGGCCAGGTCAAGGGTGGCCAGCTGGACGCCGAGCTGGCGCTGGACGTGCACGATACCGGCGTGCAGACCTCGGGCCAGTTCAATCTCGACGGCGTCGGTTTCGATTCGCCGGCCGGTACGCTGGCTGGCCAGTCGCTCAGCGGCGGCGGCCGGCTCGGTCTGCTGACCGACCAAGGCACAGCCAGCATGGAACTGGACGCCAGCCTGCGCGGCGGCCAATTGCTAGTGGGGCCGCTGTATGCACGCCTGCCGGCGCATCCGGTGCAACTCGGGCTGGACGCGAGCGTGCGCAACGGCGCCATCGCGTTGACCCGACTGCATGTGGCCGATCCCGACGCGCTGCAGCTCGATGGCTCGCTCGGCTTCGACGCCAAGGGCAGCTTGCAGGCGCTGCAACTCGATCGCCTGGACGCCCGCTTCCCGACAGCTTATCAGCGCTATGGCCAGGCCTGGCTCAGCAGTCTCGGGCTACCCGAATTGCGCCTGAGCGGTCAGTTGAGCGGCGGAGCGACCCTGCAGTCCGGCGGCTGGCGCAGCTTCGCCTTCCGCACCGATGGCTTGGATATCGCCGATGCGGCCGGCAACTTCGGCGTTAGCCAGTTGCGCGGCGGCCTGGACTGGGCAGCGCAAGGCGACCGGCCCGCCACGACCCTGGGCTGGCGCAGCCTGCAGCTTTACCGCATGGAAAACGGCGCGGCGCAGGGCCACTGGCAAAGCCGGGCTGGCGAACTCGCGCTGCAACGGGCGCTGGATATTCCGGTGCTCAAGGGCCATCTGCGCCTGGGCGAACTCGGCTGGCGCCCGGCCGCGGCGAGTGGTCAGCGGCTGGCGCTTTCTTTAGCGCTCACCGATATCGACATGGCGGCCTTCAGTCGCGCGATGGGCTGGCCGGAATTCCCCGGCACGCTCGGCGGGGCGATTCCCGCGTTGCGCTGGATTGGCGACCGCATCGAGCTACAGGGCGGCCTGTCCGTGAACGTGTTCGATGGCTTCGTCGACATCACCCGGCTATCGCTGCAGCAGCCATTCGGCGACACGCCGGTGCTGGCGGGCGACATTCAGCTGCGGCAGCTCGATCTCGGCGCCATGACCAGCGTGTTCGACTTCGGCAATATCACCGGTCGCATGGATGGCTCGATCGATGGGCTGCGGCTGGTCGGCTGGAACCCGGTGGCATTCAATGCCTCGCTGCTGGCCGCGGGTGGTGGCCGGATCAGCCAGCGCGCGGTGAACAATCTCACCTCGGTCGGTGGCGGCGGCATCGCCGGCGGGCTGCAGGGCGCGGTACTCAAGCTGTTCAAGACCTTCGGCTACAAGCGCATCGGGCTCAACTGCGTGTTGCAGGCGGACGTGTGCCAGATGAGTGGTCTGGATAACACCGCCGATGGCTACACGATTCTCGCCGGCAGCGGCCTGCCGCGGTTGCAGATCGTCGGCCATCAAAACCGGGTCGATTGGCCCACGCTGGTGCGCCGGCTGAAGGAAGCCACCGAAGGCGCAGCGCCGGTGATCCGTTGAGAGAGCGTTGTGCGATTCTAGGCACCTTCCTCCTCCCCAAGGAATCGACCATGCGCAAATCCGCCCGAGTACTTTTGACCACGCTGCTGTTCAGCGCGCTGGTCACCCTGATCGGCTGCGTCACGATCAACGTGTACTTTCCAGAGGCCGCCGCGCAGAAAGCCGCCGACCAGTTCATCGGTACCGTGCTGGACAATGCCGCTCCGGCGGCGAGCGATACGCCGAGCAAGCCAACCAAGCCGACGAAACCGCAGGGCCAGCCCTCGGCCATGCTGCTCGACCTGCTGATTCCGGCCGCCGTGGCGGCCGATGCACCCAACCTGCGCGTGCAGACCGCCAGCACCACCCTGATCCAGCAGCGCATGCAGGCGCGTTTCCGCAAGAGCATGGCCGCATCGTTCGATGCCGGTGCCCTGGGCTTCACCCACGATGGCATGGTCGCGCTGCGCGACGCCAGCAAGGTGCCGTTGAGCGATCGCGCCGAGATCAATGCGGCGTTGGGCGACGAGAACAACGACCGCGCCGAGCTGTACCGCGAAGTGGCCGCCGCCAACGGCCATCCGGAATGGGAACCGCAGGTGCGCGCCGCGTTCGCCCAGGGCTGGATCGAGCGTGCCCGTGCGGGCTGGTATTATCAGGACGCCAGCGGCCAGTGGCAGCGCAAATAGTCCGGCCGTTCCACTGCTCTTTTCTCCACCTATTCCCCGCATCCGGGCCGTATGTCCGGGCGCGCACATGCTTGCGATGAAAGAATTCGAAACCGATATCCTCACCCTCAACCATGATGGCCGCGGCGTGGCGCGCATCGACGGCAAGGCTGTGTTCGTCAGCGGCGGCCTGCCGGGCGAGCGCGCGCGCGTCGGCATCCGTCGCCGCCATCGCCATTACGACGAAGCCGAGGTGGTGGAACTGCTGACCCGCTCGCCCGATCGCGTCGAGCCGCGCTGCCGGCATTTCGGCCAGTGCGGCGGCTGCTCATTGCAGCACCTCGATGTCGCCGCGCAGATCGTCGCCAAGCAGCAGGTGCTGGCCGAAAATTTCGAGCGCATCGGCAAGGTCACGCCGCAGCGCTGGCTGGCGCCGCTGGCCGACGAAGCCTGGGGCTATCGGCGCAAGGGCCGGCTGTCCGTGCGCAACGTGCTGAAGAAGGAGCGCGTGCTGGTGGGTTTCCGCGAGGAGAGCAACCCACGCTTCGTCGCCGATATCGAACAATGCGAAGTTGTGCATCCCGCGCTCGGCCCGAAGATTGGCCTGCTCGGCCAACTGGTCGGCGGACTGGAGGCGGCGGCCGATATCGCCCAGATCGAGTTCGCCGCTGGCGACGAAACGCTGGCGCTGGTCTTCCGCCATCTCAAGCCGCTCAGCGAAGGCGATCTTGCTGCACTCAGCGCGTTCGGCCAGCAACACGGTTTCGCCATCTATCTGCAGCCCGGCGGCATCAGCAGCGTGCATCCGTTGTGGCCCGAGCATCCAAGGCTGTCGTTCCGCATGGATTCCGGCGCCGGTGCTGGCAACGATGTCGAGCTGGAGTTCGAGCCGCTGGATTTCGTGCAGGTCAACGCCGGCATGAACCGGCGCATGCTGGCGCAGGCGATGCAGCTGCTCGACCCGCAGCCGACCGATCGTGTGCTCGACCTGTTCTGCGGCCTCGGCAATTTCACCTTGCCGATCGCCCGGCGGGTGGCCGAGGTCACCGGCGTGGAAGGCGAGCACGGCCTGGTCGAACGTGCCGCCGCCAACGCGACGCGCAATGGCCTCGACCAGGCCACCTTCCGTGTCGCCAACCTGTTCGAGGATCAGCGCGACACCGACTGGGCGCGCAAGCCGTGGGACAAAATCCTGCTCGATCCGCCGCGTGCTGGCGCTGACAAGGTGCTGGAGTACCTGCCGCGCAAGGGCACCCAGCGCGTGGTCTACGTGTCCTGCCATCCGGCCTCGCTAGCGCGCGATGCCGGGATCCTGGTGCAGCAGCACGGCTTCAAGCTCGCGGCGGCGGGAGTGATGGACATGTTTCCGCACACCGCGCATGTCGAATCGATTGCGCTGTTCGAGAAATGAGCCTTGTGCATCCGCCGGCGAGTGCCAAAATTGGCAGGCGGCCGTGCGTGGCGGCACTTTTTGGATGAGCCATGGCTATCGAGATCGAACGCAAATTCCTGCTCGCAGGTGACGACTGGCGCGTGGTGGTCGAACGCAGCGAGCGGATCGCCCAGGGCTATCTGATCGACGCGAAGGCGTTGCGCGATGGCGCGCGCGCCTCGGTGCGCGCACGCATCGCCAGTGACGTGGCATGGCTCAACATCAAGGCCGCGCGCAGCGGCATCGCACGCGCGGAATTCGATTATCCGATCCCGCTCGCCGACGCCGAGGCGATGCTGGCCGAACTCTGCGACGGTGTGGTGGAAAAGATCCGCCATCACGTCCGCGTCGATGGCTGGCTGTTCGAGATCGACGAATTTCTCGCGGCGAATACCGGCCTGGTGGTGGCCGAGATTGAGCTGCCGGCGGTTGATGCGACGTTTCCAAGGCCGGCCTGGCTAGGCATCGAGGTCAGCGCGCTGTCGCGCTACTACAACGTGCATCTGATTGAATATCCGTTTTCGCGGTGGTCCGCGGACGAACGTGCCGCCACCGATGCGGCAGGAGCGTTGTCCCCATGTTGATGATAGGCATTGCAGGACATGAACTGGCCGCGCACGAGGGTGACTGGCTGCGCGCGCATGGCGTCAGCGGCGTGTTGCTGTTCGCGCGCAACTTCGCCTCGCGCGAGCAGGTCGTCGAGTTGATCGATGCCATGCGCAAGGCGGCCGGCGACGATCTGTTGGTCGCGGTCGATCAGGAAGGCGGTCCGGTACAACGGTTCCGCACCGACTTCACCCGGCTGCCGGCGCTTGCGAAGATCGGCGCGATCTACGACCGCGATCCGGCCGAGGCTATCCGGCTGGCCGAGGAGCATGCCTGGGTGATGGCCAGCGAAATGCGCGCGATCGGCGTGGACTTCAGCTTCGCGCCGGTGGTCGATCTCGCCCGCGGCAATGCCGCGATCGGCCTGCGCGCGTTCCACGCCGATCCCGCGGTCGCCGCCGAACTGGGGCAGGCCTATGTGCGCGGCATGCACCTGGCCGGCATGGCGGCGGTGCTGAAGCATTTTCCGGGACACGGCTCGGTCGCTGCCGATACGCACAAGGCGCAGGCGATCGATCCGCGTTCGTTCGATGAGATCCGCCGCGTCGATCTGGTGCCGTTCGCGCAGTGCATCGAGGCACGGGTCGAGGCGGTGATGATGGCGCACGTGATCTATCCCGCGGTGGACGCGGCGCCGGCCGGTTATTCGCCGTGCTGGATCGACGATGTGCTGCGCGGCGAGCTGGGTTTCCGTGGCGCGGTGATCAGTGACGACATCAGCATGGCCGCCGCCGGCGTGGCTGGCAGCGTGGGCGCACGCGTGCAGGGCCACCTGGATGCCGGCTGCGATCTGGTGCTGGCGTGCTTTCCCGAAGTGGTGGACGAGGCGATCGCCGCAGTCGAAGGCCGCGTGGTGATCGCGCCGGAGCGGCTTGCCGCGCTGCGCGGCAACGTCGGCGCGAGTTGGGCCGGCCTGGTCGCCAATCCCCAACGCGACCGCTTCGTCGCGCGCGTCACCGCGCTCGACGCCGATCACCACGCGCAACAGATTCACGTATGACAGGATCAGGCATGAACAATCCCAATCCGCGACTCGCCGATGCACTAGCCGCCGCCGATCTGCTGCACGACCGCGTCGAAATCGAGGCGGTGATTGCGCGCATGGGCGGCGAGATCGACACCGCCCTGGATGGCGAGCGCGCGGTCTTCCTCACCGTGATGAATGGTGCGCTGATGTTCGCCGGCCAGCTGGCGTTGGCGATCGGCACCGACCTGGAATTCGATTACGTGCACGCGACTCGCTATCGCGGTGCCACCTCGGGCAGCGAGCTGCACTGGCTGCGCGAACCGATCGTGTCGCTGCAGGGCCGTACCGTGCTGCTGGTGGACGACATCCTCGACGAGGGGCATACCCTGAAGGCCGTGCGCGACGACTGCCTCCGGCGCGGCGCGCGGCGCGTGCTAATCGCCAGCCTATGCAGCAAGCGGCACGACCGCCTGGTCGAAGGCATCGCCGCCGACTTCAACGGCATCGAGCTGCCCGACCGCTACGTGTTCGGCTACGGCATGGACTATCACGAACAGGGCCGCAACCTGCCAGCCATCTATGCGTTGAAGGGCGGTGACTGATGAGCACGATCGATCTCGCCGTCATCGGCGGCAGCGGGCTGTACCGATTTCCCGGCCTGGAGAACGTCGAGCGGCATGAATTGGAGACGCCATTCGGCGTCGCGTCCGGCGCGGTCGTGCTCGGCGATTTCGCCGGCCGGCGGGTGGCGTTCCTTGCTCGACATGGCGAAAGCCATAGCCTGCCGCCGCATCGCGTGAACTATCGGGCCAACCTGTGGGCGCTGCATACGCTGGGCGCGCGGCGGGTGATCGGGGTGAATGCGGTCGGCGGCATTCGCGCCGACATGGGGCCGCGCACGATCGTGGTGCCGGAGCAGATCATCGACTATACGCACGGCCGCTACACCAGCTTCTGCGATGTCGAAGGCGCTGAGGTGAAACACATCGATTTCAGCGAGCCATACAGTGCGGCGCTGCGCATCGAACTGCTGGCCGCCGCCGGGCGTGCCGGCATCGCCGCGATCGATGGCGGCTGCTATGGCGCTACCCAGGGGCCACGGCTGGAAACCCGCGCCGAGATCGTCCGCATGAAGCGCGATGGCTGCGATCTGGTCGGTATGACTGGCATGCCGGAAGCGGTGCTGGCGCGTGAACTAGAACTGGACTATGCCTGTCTGGCGCTGGTAGCGAATTTTGCTGCGGGTTGCGGCGACGAGGCCGAGATCAGCATCGAGGAAATCTTTGCGCATCTGGCGGCCGCGACGGCTTCGGTGCCGCCGATTCTGGCTGAATTGTTGAAAGCCTGATCGCCGTTCTGAGATGTGCGTCAGGCTTTGCATACGCCGTCGTATTCTGCATATTGCGCTTGACTATTAAACATGCTGATACTTTCTCCGCGCTAGGGCGGGGACCAGGGGATTAGGGTGGTTCCGCGCTGATCCTGGTGCATCCAGTCCATGATTTGAGGTTTTCGCGATGAGTTTCGGTACGGTTAAGTGGTTCAACGATGCCAAGGGTTTCGGTTTTATCGCGCCTGAGGATGGTGGGGAGGACGTATTCGTCCACTTTTCGGCAATCAATTCCAAGGGCTTTCGCAGCCTGCAGGAAGGCCAGCGCGTGCAGTTCGAAGTGAGTCAGGGGCCGAAGGGTGTCCAGGCTTCGAACGTGATGATTCCTGCCTGATTTTTAGGGGTTTCCGACAAAACGTTTGAATCGAACTTCGTGTCCCTGCGGGCGCGAGGTTCTTTGGCTTGGCGATTTCAGTCGCCCGGAGCCGGATTCCCGTGCAAAAAAATAGAGGGTGCGCGGCGTCAAGGAAATAATCCGCGCTAGTAAATTTTCTTAGTAGATTTTCTTACCTCGCTTTTTGTAAAGCGGATGGCCGTTTCAGGAATGAAATCCGGCTGCGATTTGTATGACATAAAGTAAGAATTATCGATTTTGAATTTCGGTACTGACTGCTCTGTCGCGGCGCTGAAATCTGCATGGCCTAAGCTGAAATTCCCACCCGGATTTCCGCATAAAAGCTTATAGCCATGACTTCAATGGATCGCCGCACATTTCTGCAACTCTTGGGCAGTACCGCACTGGCCGGCGCGCTGCCTGCCAGCATCGCCCGGGCCCTGACGATTCCGGCCAACCACCGCACGGGCTCGATCGACGATGTCGAGCACATCGTGATCCTGATGCAGGAGAACCGTTCGTTCGATCACTACTTCGGCAGCCTGCGCGGCGTGCGTGGTTACGGCGATCCGCGACCGGTACAGCTGCCGACGGGCAATCCGGTCTGGTATCAGCCCGATGGCGGCGACAAGGACGATTACGTGCTGCCGTTCCGCCCCGACGCGGACAAGCTTGGCCTGCAGTTTCTGGAAGATCTGCCGCACGACTGGAGCAGCACGCACGCCGCGTGGAACCAGGGCAACTTCGACCAATGGGTGCCGAACAAAGGCCTCGCATCGATGGCCTACCTGACCCGCGATGACATCCCGTTCCACTACGCGCTGGCCGATGCGTTCACCGTCTGCGATGCCTACCACTGCTCGCTGCTGGGCCCGACCGACCCCAACCGCTACTACATGTGGACCGGCTGGGTCGGCAACGACGGCAGCGGTGGCGGCCCGGTGGTGACCAACGCGGAGGCCGGCTACGGCTGGTCCACCTATCCGGAAGTGCTGGAGAAGGCCGGTGTCTCCTGGAAGATCTACCAGGACATCGGCACCGGACTGAACGCGGCCGGCTACTGGGGTTGGACCAGCGACGCCTACATCGGCAACTACGGCGACAACTCGCTGCTGTATTTCAACCAGTACCGCAACGCGCAGCCCGGCAGCCCGCTCTACGACAAGGCGCGAACCGGTACCAACATCCTGGCGGGCGGTACGCTGTTCGACGACCTGCGTGCCGATGTGCTGGCCGATCGGCTGCCGCAGATTTCCTGGATCGCGGCGCCGGAGGCATATACCGAGCATCCCAACTGGCCGGCCAACTACGGCGCGTGGTACGTCTCGCAGGTGCTGGACGCGCTGACCGCCAATCCGCAGGTCTGGGGCAAGACCGCGCTGCTTATCACCTATGACGAGAACGACGGTTTCTTCGATCATCTGGTGCCGCCCACGCCGGCGCTTTCGCGCGAGCAGGGCCTGTCGACGGTCGATGTCGTCAACGAAGCCTTTCCAGGCGCCGGAGGTTATCCGAGCGGGCCTTATGGGTTAGGTCCGCGCGTGCCGATGCTGGTGGTATCGCCCTGGAGTCGTGGTGGCTGGGTCTGTTCGGAAGTATTCGACCACACGTCGATCATCCGTTTCATCGAGAAGCGCTTCGGCCGCGATTACCCCGGCCTCGACGAGCACAACATCACGCCATGGCGGCGCGCGGTGTGCGGCGATCTCAGCTCGGCCTTCGATTTTTCAAAAGCGGACCGGCGCCGGGTTGCCTTGCCGGACACCAGCAGCTTTGCGCCACCGGATCAGCAGCGCCATCCCGACTTTGTCGCGGTGCCTCCGCTGGATCAGACCTTGCCCGTGCAGGAGCCGGGCCTGCGCCCCGCGCGCGCCTTGCCCTACGAGCTGCACGTCAACGGCCACGTCGATAGCGAGAACGGCTTTCGTATCGAATTCGCTAATACCGGCAACATCGGCGCCTGTTTCCAGGTGCGTTCGGCAACGTCGGCCAATGCGCCGCGCAGTTATACCGTCGAGGCGGGCAAGACGCTTTCCGACACCTGGCCGCTGCAGGGCAAGTACGATCTTGCCGTGCATGGGCCGAATGGATTCCTGCGCCACTTCACCGGCGATTCCACGCAGGCCATCCGCTTGCGCGCGGCAACGCGCTACGACGCACGTCGCGGTGGCCTCGAACTTGTCCTGAGCAACGAGAGCCATGCGGCCTGCGCCGTGTCGGTGGAAAATGCCTACAGTCGCGAGAGGATCGCCTATCTGCTGCGGCCCGGCGAGCGCATCGAAAAGTACTGGCACCTCGAAGGCAGCTTCGGCTGGTACGACCTGCAGTTGCGCAGCGGCGGAGAGTTGCTGCAGCGCCTGGCCGGGCATGTCGAAACCGGTTCGGCCAGCGTCAGCGATCCCGCCATCGCGAATCCGCGCTGGCTGCAGCACGACGAGGTTTGATCCGTCCACTGCGTGCGGGTGGTCGCACGCAGCAGCGGGCCTCAGGCGGCGAACTGCAGCCGCGCCAGCTTGGCGTAGAGACCGCCTTCGGCAAGCAGGCTCTGATGCGTGCCCTGCGCCACGATGCGGCCGCCATCCATCACCACGATGCGATCGGCGCGCAGCACGGTGGCGAGCCGATGCGCGATTACCAGGGTGGTGCGGCCTTTTTCCAGGCGTTCCAGCGCCTGCTGGATCGCCGCTTCGGATTGCGCGTCCAGCGCCGAGGTGGCTTCGTCGAGCAGCAGCAGCGGTGCATCGCGCAGGATCGCCCGGGCAATCGCCACACGCTGGCGCTGGCCGCCGGAAAGGCGCACGCCGCGCTCGCCCATTTCGGCCTGGTAGCCGTCGTTGAGCGCGCTGATGAACTCGTGCGCTTCGGCGGCGCGCGCAGCCTCGCGCACTTCATCTTCGCTCGCGTCGTGGCGACCGAAGCGGATGTTGTCGGCCGCCGTGCCGCTGAAGATGATGGTTTCCTGCGGCACTAGCGCGATCTTGCCGCGCATATCGTCCAGCTTCAGATCGCGCAAGTCGACGCCGTCGACAGCGATCTTTCCGCTTTGCGGATCGTAGAAGCGCAGCAGCAGCGCGAACACCGTGCTCTTGCCGGCACCGGAGGGACCAACCAGAGCTACCGTCTCGCCCGGCCGGATGTCCAGGCTGAAATCGTGCAGCGCCGCGGCATCGGGACGGGTCGGATAATGGAATGTCACGTGCTCGAAACGCAGCGCGCCACGTACCGGCGTGGGCAGCGATAGCGGCTTGGGCGGGCCGACGATCTGTGCTTCTTCGCGAAACAGTTCGCCGATCCGCTCCATCGCGCCGGCCGCGCGCAGCACGTCGCCCCAGACTTCGGACAGCCCCGCCACGGCCCCGCCGGCCATCATCGCGTAGAACAAGAACTGCACCAGCACACCGGGGTCCAGCGTGCCCTCGAGCACGCGGCGGGCACCGACCCAGAGCACCAGGGTGATCGCGCCGAACATCAGCAGGATGATCGCTGCGGTCAGCATCGCACGCGTGCCGATCCGTTGCCGTGCTGTTTCCAGCGCGCGATAGATCGCGGTGCCGTAGCGCCGGCTCTCGATGCCTTCGCGGGCGTATGCCTTCACCGCTGTCGAGGCGTTCAGGGTTTCATTGGCGATGGCGGCGGCATCGGCGAGGCGGTCCTGGCTGGCCCGCGACAAATTCTGTACGCGGCGACCGAACAGTATGATCGGTAGCAGCACGGCGGGAATCACCAGCGCGGTCAGACCGGCCAGCGACGGCGCCGTCCATATCATCGCGGCCGTCGCGCCGATCGCCATCACCACACTGCGCAGCGCTACCGAGATGCCCGAGCCGATCAAGGCCTGCACCACTTCGGTGTCGGCGCTCAAGCGTGAGGTCAGTTCGCCGACGCGGCTCTTCTCGAAGAAGCTTACATCCAGGCGGATCACGTGGGCATAGAGTTGGTCGCGCAACGCGGCCAGTGCGCGCTCGCTCAGCAGCGAGATGCAGTAGTAGCGCCCGGCGGTGGCAAAGGCCATCACCAGTGCCACGGCGATCAAGCCGAGGAAGCTCTGGTTGATCACCGCATAGCTCGAATGCCCGAAGCCATGGTCGATGATGTAGCGCGATGCCAGTGGCAGCACCAGCGACGCGCCAGAGGAGAGCGCCAGAAACACCAGCCAGCCGATGGCGAGCGTGCGATGCGGCTTCAGGAACGGCCACAGCAGGCGCAGGATGCCGATACGACGGATAGAACGGACGGGCGGTGTGGGATCGCTCATGGCAACTCGCAAGTGACGGGGCACGCAACAGCGTCGAGATGGGGGGCCGTTGCCGCGATTCAATCAGTATGCGCAGCATGCGGCAATTTTCCCGAGACGGCACGGCTCTTAGGGCGTAGGTAACTGCGAACGCAGCTCGGGCGGCAAAGCATAGTCCGGATGATCCCGGTGGAAAGCCGTCAGACGCTGGCGCGCTTCGTCGCGGCGGTCCAGGGCAAACAGCTGGCGGATCTTTTCCAGTTCCTGCATCGGCGTGTCGCCGGCTTGCGCGGCGGTGGAATCGGGCGAGTCGCTTTTCGCAGCGAAATCGGCGGGCGGCGGTGCAATAGGCGCCGGCGCGTAAGCCGGTGCAGCGGCAGAGGCTTGCTCCTGCGCCGCTTGCTGCTTCGGCGCCGCCGCACGCATCGATTCGCTGCGATTCGACTGCGCAAGCGTGGTGACGGATGCCGACTGATTCACGAACGGCGCCGGTGCCGGTGCGGCGAACGCCTGCGTGGCCGGTTTCGACGCTGCGCCGGCAAGTACCTGATCGGACGGCGCGGCGGCATCGGCCTGCGGTGCAACGGGTTCGGCCGCAGGCGCCGTAGTGGCGACCGTCATCTCGACGATCGGCGCGGGTGCCGGCGGGCTCATTACGCGTTGCCGGTTCGCCAAGATTCCAGACGGCACCGACCTGCGTTTCTCGACACGTGCATCGAGGTCGCGGTTCGTCCGACGCGGCGCGGCGATTGCTGGGGGCGCCGGCGCCACTGACTCGGGCAGGGCAATCGGTGCTGGAGCTGGTGTTGCCTGGGCGGCAATCGCGGTCGCTGCAGGGGTGGACTCGCTGCGATCGGCGGGAACCGTGGGGAGCTGCGCCGGCTGGGTTGCGCTCGGCCACTCCCGCATATGCCAGGTCAGACCGAAGGCGAGCGCAAGCGTGGCCGCCGTACCCAGCGCCACCGGCCAGCGCGGACGCCGCGACCGGGCTGTGGCAGGAGGACGGATCGCTTCGGCGGCGGCGCGCAGCACGGCGGCGTCCAGCGCGGGGCTGGGCTGCTTGTCCGGCAGCTTGCGGTACAGCGCTGCCAGCTCGTCTTCACCGGGAAGGCGTTCGTCGTCGTGCGGGTTCATCGGTTTGCCATCATTCGCTCAATTGTTCGCGCAGTCGATTCATTGCGTAGCGCAGGCGCGATTTCACCGTCTCGCGTCCGGCACCGGTCACCTCGGCCATCTCCTCCAGGCTCATCTCATGTTCCAGCCGCAGCAGCACCACGGTGCGCTGTTCGTCGGGCAATTGTTCGATCGCACGCTGCAGGCGCCGGCGCTGCTCGAATTCGGACAGCGACTGCTCGGGCTGCTCGCGGTCGGGAATCGGGTGGTTCGCCACCGCATACTCTGCTTCCTCGCCCTGCGCCAGCGGACGCTTGCGCCGGTGGCTGTCGATCATCAGGTTGTGCGCGATCTGCAGCAGCCAGGTGCTGAATTTGGCCTGCGGCTGGTAGCGGGCGCGTGAGGCGATGACCCGGCTCCAGGTGTCCTGGAACAGCTCGTCGGCGGCATGCGGGTCGCGCATCGAGCGCAGCAGGAAACGATAGAGCGTGCCGCGATGCCGCGCGTACAAGGCCTCGAATGCGGACAGGTCGCCCTGCGCATAAGCCAGCATCAGCGTTGCATCCTCGTCCAGCGCGGCATCCATGGGCCGTGAGCTTAGAGCCTGTTCGCGATTTTCGCATAGCTCGCGTACAGGCTCCTGGCCGGATCGCGACCCGGAGGCGACGGTGGGCAGCACGGGCCGGTTGCCCGTGCCGCTGATCCGATGGATGGTCGCGGTATCGATGCTCGCAATCCGCCTTAGCGTTTTGGCGTGACCGCCGTGCCGGCCTGCGCATTCGATGCCACGGAAGGCGTTGCCAGACGGTCGGCCAGGTTCACCAGGTGTACGAAGCCGGCACGCTGGCCGTTCGCATCGCTGCCGCGCGCAGCGTCGGCCAGTGCGACGATGTGCGCGTAGTCGAAGCCGTCGATGTAGTGGCCGCAGCGTAGTGCATCGGCGAAGGCGGCCACGGCGGCAGCGAGGCGCAGGCGACCATCGGCGACGGCGTCGGCATGGGTGTCGATCGGCTGTTCGATCAACCGGCTGGTCTGGTTGTCCGGCAGCTTGTAGCGCAGTCGCAGGTAGCCGAGTTCGCCGCCCTTGCCGAAGGCGACCGGCTTGCCGTAGCGCAATGGATCGATGCGCGGCGAAGCCGAACCCTTGCGGGTGATCTCGTAGACTGCGGTGACATTGGCGCCGGCGCCGATCTCGCCGGCATCGATCTGATCGTTGTTGAAATCCTCGCGCTTGAGCATGCGCTTCTCGTAACCGATCAGGCGGTATTCCTGCACCTGCGTCGGGTTGAATTCGAGCTGGATCTTCACGTCCTTGGCGATCGTCAGCAAGGTGGCCGAGGACTCCTGCGCCAGCACACGGCGGCCTTCGGCCAGCGAATCGATGTAGTGGTGGCTGCCATTGCCGGTGTCGGCCAGTATGCTCGCCATCGCATCGTTGTAGTTGCCTTCGCCGAAACCCAGCGTGCTGAGCGCAACGCCGCTCTTGCGGTGATCCTCGATCTTGCTTTTCAGCGCCTCGACACCGGTCACGCCGACATTGAAGTCGCCGTCGGTGGCGAGGATCACGCGGTTTACGCCGTGCTTGATGAAACCCCGCTCGGCCTGCGCATAGGCCATGTCGATGCCGGCGCCGCCATTGGTCGAGCCACCCGCTTCGAGCGCGTCGATCGCGGCATCGATGCGCTCATGCTGGTCGCCCGGTGTCGAGCGCAACGCGATGCCAGCCGCACCGGCGTAGGTGACAATCGACACGCGATCCTGCGCGCGCAGCTTGGGCACCAGCTGCTTCAACGAGGCTTTCAGCAGCGGCAGCTTGTCCGGTTCGTCCATCGAGCCGGACGTGTCGATCAGGAATACCAGGTTGATCGCGGGCACCTCGGTCGACGGCACGCGGTAGCCCTGGATGCCGATCAGCAGCAATTGTCGCTTCGCGTTCCACGGTGCGGGCGCCAGCTCGGTGGTGACGCTGAAAGGCACGCTGCGATCGGCGGGCGGCGCATAGCCGTAGTCGAAGTAGTTGATGAATTCCTCCGCGCGCACCGCATCTGCAGGTGGCAGCTGGCCCTCGTTCAACATCCGCCGCACGTTGGTATAGGAACCGGTGTCGACATCGATGCCGAAGGTAGAGACGGGTTGCTCGGCGGTCTGCTGCACCGGGTTGTCATCGTGATGCGCATAGTTCTCGCGATCGATGTCGCCCGGCATAGGCATGGACATGGGCATGGGAGCGGCGGCCGGCGCATAGGCCATGGCCTCCTGCATGACGATGCCGGCAATCGGAGCCTGCTTGGCCTGCATCGGCGGAGCGATAGCGGACGGCGAGGGGAGTTGCTGGATGCGGCGGGCGTCGGCCTCCAGGGCTTTTTCGTTCCGGGCCGGCGCGACAGCGGTTGCCGTGGGTCCATGGACGTCTGGGTTGCTGCCGCAGGCGACGAGCGCCAGCAGCAAGGCGGAAGACAGGCTGGTCTTGAGATTTCTTGCGTTCATCGTGGCGCTCTCCGTGGGTTCCTGCGAGATGAAACGTGGCCGGAGAGGAAACGGGGTTGCGGCGTCGATAAAAAAACTTCGCCCTGCCATCCGTGGGGCCGCGCCGGTGCATGCGGATTCGCTAGACTGCGTGAGGCCCGGTGGTCGGGCATGACGGAAGGCCGGCGGCGTTCCGTATCGACATTCGATGCAAAGGACAGATATGCACGTTTTGAAGTTGCCGTCGCGGCGGCAGAGCGGGATGTTCGGAATGTTCGCGATCTTGCTGCTCGGCCTGCTACTGGACGGCAACCTGCTTGCCGCCACGCTCGACCCGGCGGTGCTTCCAAAGATTCAGGCGGCCACGTTTGAAGTGGTGGCGGCCAAGCCGGTCAACGATCCGCTGACTTACGAAAAGCCGCTGCCGCTGGAACTGCTGCCGTTCCAGGAACGCAACGACAAGTACTACTCGATCGGCACTGCATTCGCGATCGGCAACAACCGCTTCGCCACCGCCGGACACGTGCTGAAGATTGGCATCGGTTCGTTGTGGGGGCCGCCAGCGCTGCGTGACGCCAGCGGCCACGTGTATGCCATCGACAAGATCGAGAAGTACTCGCTGCAGCAGGACTTCGTGGTATTCACCCTAGTCGATCCGCCGAAGATCAGTGCGCTGGACATCAATCCCAAGCCGTCCATGAACGATGTGGTGTATGCTGTCGGCAACGCGCTGGGCACCGGCGTGGTGATCCGCGACGGCCTGTATACCTCGGACACGCCGGAAGACCAGGATGGCCGCTGGAAGTGGATGCGCTTTTCCGCCGCGGCATCGCCCGGCAATAGCGGCGGCCCGCTGCTGGACAAGGACGGCCGGATCATCGGCATCGTGCTGATGAAATCGGCCAACGAAAATCTCAACTACGCGCTGCCGATCAGCTTGATCATGCAGGCGCCGGATCATCTGGCCACGATCGATACGCGCGCGCCATACCAGCTGGATATTTTCGACACCGTGGCCAACGGCACCTTCAAGGCGCAGTTCAAGCTGCCGCTGAGCCTGGCCGATTTCAACAACACCTTTATCAAGCTCGAAAGCGAGTATGCCGATCAGCAGCTCAAGGCCCTGCTAGCGAAGGATCCGGACACGCTGTTCCCGCGTGGCACCGGTTCCAACAAATTACTGCATACGGTGTCGCGGCTGCACAGCTTTCCCGGGCTGATCACGCGCAGCAACACCGGCGAGTGGGACACGGTCGAGCGATCGGGCGGCAAGATTCCGCTCAGCGCCAACGGTTATATCGTGCCCGGCACGGCCGGTCACAACATCCTGTTGCACCTGCGCAAGCCCGACAATATTTCGGCCGGTCAGCTGTATAACGATCCTGCCATGCTGATGAACCTGGTCAGCAAGATCGGCATCCTGACCCGTGCGGTCGGCTCCGAGAAAATCAGGGTCACCTCGATGGGCAAACCTGCCCAGGACACGCTCTACACCGACGCCTGGCAGCGGCGCTGGCAGATTCGCGTATGGGATATGCCGTATGCGAACGCGCGCATCATCACCTTTGCGCTGCCGGTGCCGGACGGTTACGCGATCCTGCTGCGCTTCGCTGCAGGCGACCAGGAACACGACGAACAGATCGACATGCAGGCGCTCACTGGTTTCATCGACGTGTCCTACGACGGCACGCTGGCGCAGTGGCAGGATTACCTGAAGAACACCACGCTGTTGCCGGCGGCATTCAAGGACCTCAAGTTCGACATCGATTACGGCAAGCGTTTCGGCTATAACTCCAAGCGGATCGAGTTCTCGTTCACGCCTGACTTGCAGAAGATCGACAAGGACAGCAAGCTGACCGTCGGTTTCAGCTACTTCGTCGATCACAGTGGCGAGGACCATGGCAAGGTGGTGTGGGACGTTAGCGATGTGCGGGTGCTGGCCGACGCCAACACGTCCGATCGCGTCAACGTCATGCGACATGTATCACCGTCGGACGACCTCGACGACGACTACAAGAGCGTGTGGAGCAAGTTGCAGAAGCGCCAGCATCCCTACGAGGGCGTGGCCTACAGCGGCGACGATGAAATGTCGATCGCCACTGTGGTCGGCAAGAACGATCAAGGCTCGAACGGAGTGCTGTACAGCTTGTTCTACGGCGTCGAGGGCACGCGCCCGGCCGACGTGATGAAGACCAAGCTCGACCTGCTCAGCAAGAGCTTCCGCGTCATCGAGCCATGAGCGGCCGCATCAGGAGGTTCACGGCCGTCCAGAACGACGGCCCTTTCTTCAATGCTTGATCACAGTCGGCGCAGCCGCAGCCGCAGCCGCAGGTGCTGGCGCGAAAGCGGGTGTCGCCGCTGGCGTCGGCGCCGGCATGCTGGCCGGTTCGTTGTTGATGGATTTCATCGACTGACTCATGGCCTGATCGCGTGCATCCGGCACAGCGGCTAACTGCTGAGCCATCTTCAGATGTTGGTTCAGCGTTGGCAGCGTCGTCTTGGTGAACTGGCGCAGATCGGCGTCATCGGTTTGCTTGCCTTCCTCGCCGAAGATCTTTATCGCAGCCTGATGGTTCGCGACCATGTCCTTCGCCCAGGCATGGTCGAAGGCGGCGTCATGCAGGGATTGCAGGGTCTTCGCCTGTTTGGTCGCATCCGCGGATAGGGCGGTCGGCAACTCCACTTGCTTGGTAGCGGCCAGCGATTTGAGCTGCTCGTTCACCTTGCCATGATCGTCGACAAGCTGCTGCGCCGCGGTCTTGACCTGCGGGTTGGACGTATTGCTCAGCGCCAATTGGCCCAGCTGCACTTCGGCCATGCCATCGGCGGCAGCTTTCTGTATGAAGCTCACATCGGCTTTGTCGAGCTTGGCGGTTGCCTTGGCCGGCGCATCCTGTGCGGCAGCGGTTCCTGCGAGCCCGAGCAGGAGCAGGGCACCGAGCACGCGATAGCTGTTTTTTTGCCTGGACATGATGGATTTCCCGTGGACAAGTCACGACGATGAAACGGGATGGGCCGAGAAGGATGCGTGACGACTTGCGATGGCTGGCAATCCTCATGCCGCCTTCTGAACCGTGGTCTGCATCGCGCACCGGCGTGGCGGGCCGCACTGACCCGCTCGTGGTTTCCAGATATATTGCGCCGATACCTTGGCGCAGTGCCGTCCACGGGCTTTCTGGAAACATCCATGACAACAGCAAGCGGTGCCATGCAGGATCTCAACGACCTGTATTTTTTCGCGGCGGTGGTCGAACATGCGGGTTTCTCGGCGGCGGGACGCGCTCTGGGAGTGCCGAAGTCGCGGCTCAGCAAGCGCATCGCGCAGCTGGAGGACCGCCTGGGCGTGCGCCTGCTGCAGCGGACCACACGCCGGTTCGTGGTCACCGAAGTCGGCGAGCGTTTCTACGGGCATTGCCGCGCGGTGCTGGAAGAGGCACAGGCCGCGCAGGACGCGGTGGACGAACTGCGCGCGGAGCCGCGCGGCATCGTACGTCTGAGTTGCCCGGTGGAATTGGTGCAGACCGTGATGGCGTCTATCCTGCCGGACTTTCTCGTGCAGAATCCGAAAGTGCAGGTGCGCTTGATGTCGACCAACCGACGCGTAGACGTGATCGGCGAGGGCATCGATGTCGCGATCCGCGTGCGCAGCAAGCTGGACACCGACGCGACCATGGTGATGCGCAGTTTCGGCCAGTCGCGGGTGCTGCCGGTGGCCAGTCCGGCGTTGTTGAAAATTACCGGACATCCGCAGGTGCCGGCGGACCTGTCCAGCATGCCGGCGCTGGTGATGACCGAGCACGAAGGGCCGCATAGCTGGGAGCTGCTCGATGCGGCCGGCGAACGCGTGCTGGTGGATGTTCAGCCGCGTCTGATCTGCGGCGATTTCGCCATGCTGCTGGCCGCCGCGCGACGCGGCATCGGCGTGGCCCTGCTGCCCGAGTTCGTCTGCGCGCCGGCCGTCACCAGCGGCGAGCTCGAAGTGCTGCTGCCGGAATGGAGTGTGCCGCTGGGCACGATGCATTTCGTCTACCCGAGTCGTCGCGGGCAGTTGCCGGGCGTGCGCGCGCTGGTCGATTTTCTCGCAGATCGACTGCCCATGGCCGCACGGCGCCAGCACGAAGAGTGCAGCAAGCGTCCGCTGTCCGAAATTCCGCGCATTGCCACGTGACGATTTTTCGCCCGTGCTAGCATCGCGTTTGGCCATCCATCCATAAAGACATCCATATGCAAGACGGCAACCAGAAGCAGGACATCGGCAGCGTGCAGGTCGACAGCAAGCTACCGAAAGTCGGCACCACTATTTTCAGTGTGATGAGCCAGTTGGCGCTGCAGCACGATGCGGTCAATCTGGGCCAGGGCTTTCCCGACTTCGAGCCGCCCGAAGCCTTGCGCGAAGCGCTTGCCCGCGCCATGGCCGAAGGGCGCAATCAGTACGCGCCCGCGCCCGGTACGCTGGCGCTGCGCGAACAGATCGCGCTGAAGACCGAAAAGCTCTATGGCCGGCACGTCGATGCCAACAACGAGATTACCGTGACCTCCGGCGCCACCGAGGCGCTGTTCGCCGCGATTGCCGCCGTGGTGCGCAGCGGCGACGAAGTGATCGTGTTCGATCCGGCCTACGACAGCTACGAGCCGGCGATTGACCTGCAGGGCGCACGCGCCGTGCATATTCCGCTCACGCTTCCGCAATTCGCGATCGACTGGCAGCGCGTGCGCGACGCGATCACGCCGAAGACCCGGATGATTCTGGTCAACAGCCCGCACAATCCCTCGGGCGCGGTGCTGGCGGCGAGCGATCTCGACGAGCTGGCCGCGATCGTGCGCGATACCCGTATCGTGGTGCTGTCCGACGAGGTGTACGAACACATCGTCTACGACGGCGCCGTGCATCAGAGCGTGCTTCGGCACGCAGAACTGGCGGCGCGCAGCATCGTGGTTTCGTCGTTCGGCAAGACCTATCACTGCACCGGCTGGAAAGTCGGCTATGCGGTGGCGCCGGCGGCGCTGACCGCCGAATTCCGCAAGGTGCATCAGTACCTCACGTTCTGCACCTTCCATCCGGCGCAGACGGCTTTCGCGGAATTCTTGGCCAGCTCGCCGCAGCATTATCTGGAGTTGCCCGCGTTCTACCAGGCCAAGCGCGACCGCTTCCGCGCGCTGCTGGCGCCGACACGCCTGCGTCTGCTGGATGTGCCCGGCGGTTACTTCCAACTGGTCGACTATTCGGCGATCAGCGACCAGGACGATGTGACCTTCAGCCAGTGGCTGGTGACCCAGGGTGGTGTCGCGGCGATTCCGCTGACGCCGTTCTACGAAACCGCGCCCGGTACAAAGCTGCTGCGGCTGTGCTTCGCCAAGAGCGATGCCACGATGGCGGCGGCGGCGGAGCGCCTGGGCAAGCTATGAGCATGCAACCGCTGAATGTGTCGTTGGTGCAGGGCGCCACGCGCTGGCACGATGCGCCGGGCAACCGTGCCTATTACGGCGAACTGGTGCGCAAGGTGGGCGCGCAGAGCGACCTGGTGGTGCTGCCGGAGACTTTCCTGTCCGGTTTCAGCAACGATATCCAGGCCAGCGCGGAAACGATGGACGGCGAGGGCGTGGCGTGGTTGCGCGCGCTGGCCGCCGAAGTCGATGCGGTGATCTGCGGCAGTCTGGCCATCCGCGACGGCGATGCCGTCTACAACCGTCTGCTGTGGATGCGGCCGGACGGCAGCCATGTGCAATACGACAAGCGCCACCTGTTCCGCATGGCCGGCGAACACACTCGTTATGGCGGCGGGCGCGAGCGTCCGATCGTCGAATTGAAAGGCTGGCGGATCCTGCCGCAGGTCTGCTACGACCTGCGCTTTCCGGTATGGCTGCGCAACCGCCGGCTGGAATCGGCGGTGGGCGGCATGGACTACGACCTGTCCCTGTTCGTCGCCAACTGGCCGGCGCCGCGTCGCCAGCCGTGGCGCACCTTGCTGCGCGCACGCGCGATCGAGAATCTCGGTTATGTGATCGGTGTGAACCGGGTCGGCGTGGACGGCAACGAATTGCCGTATGCGGGCGACAGCGCGGTGATCGATCCGCTCGGCGAGCCGCTGGTCGAACTCGGTGCGCAGGAGCAACTCGTTACCCTGCAGCTCGATCCGGCGCCGCTGCTGGCGCATCGCGAACGTTTCCCGGCGTGGATGGATGCGGACGAGTTCAATCTGACGCTTTAAGCCGTCGCGCCTGCTCCGTCGTTGGATATAGGCCGGGCGTGGAATACGAGTGCGCGTGAGCTCGCTCTAGCATCTCCGTCAAGGACCGGTCGATATCTGTCGCCGGCATCAGGCGGAGATCCTCATGAATCGATTTTCAGTGTCGGCCGGCGTGGTCGCTTTGCTGCTGACGACGAGCGGTGCCATCGCGCAATCGCGGCCCACCATCGCGGTCGCCGAATTCACCAACCAGACCGGCACGGCTTATTGGTGGAGCGGCGGCGTCGGGCAGCAGCTTACCGACATGCTCAGTAACGAGTTGAGCTCGACCGGCGACTTCAATGTGGTGGAACGGCAGAAGCTCGGCGCGGTCATCGGCGAGCAGGACCTCGCCAGTTCCGGCCGCGTGCGCAAGGGCAGCGGCCCGCGCACCGGCAACATCACCGGCGCCAGCTATCTGGTCACCGGTACGGTCAGCGCCTACAGCGAAGACACCAGCGACAGCGGCGGCGGCCTGAACTTCCATGGCTTCTCGTTCGGTGGCGGCAAGAGCCAGGCCTATGTGGCCATCGATCTGCGCGTGGTCGACTCGGAAACCAGCGAAGTGGTGTATTCGCGCACGGTCGAGGGCAACACGAACAACTCGCGCGTCGGCGTCAGTGGTTTTGTCGGCAGCCTCGGCGGCAATTTCAGCCAGAAGAAGAATGTGCCGGCTGGCAAGGCGGTGCGTGCCGCGCTGGTCGAGGCGACCGACTACCTGGATTGCGTGATGGTGAAGCGCGATGGCTGCATGGCCGGCTTCAACGCAAAGGAACAGCGCCGCCGCGATGGCGATCGCCAGGCGCTCGACCTGCAGTAGGCGCTATCGAACGGCCAGCCGTCAGAGAATCGACAGTATCGCTTCGGGCGGTCGGCCGATCGCGGCCTTGCCATGGGCGACCACGATCGGCCGCTCGATCAGGATTGGATGCGCCGTCATCGCTGCGATCAGTGCGGTTTCGTCCAGCGTAGGATTGTCCAGCCCCAGCTCGCGATAGACGGTTTCACCCTTGCGCAGCAGGCCGCGGGCGTCGATGCCGAGCAGCTTCAGCAGTCGCTTGATCGTCGCCGCGTCTGGCGGGGCATCAAGGTAATCGATGACTTCGAAGTCGATGCCACGCTCTTCGAGCAAAGCGAGAGTGGCGCGCGACTTCGAACAACGCTTGTTGTGATAGATCTGCACCGTCACCGCATCGCGCTCCGGATTCAGCGATTGCCGGAACGGTTGCCGCCGCGATTGCCACCGCCGGGCCGGCCGTTGCCGCCGCCTTGCGGACGGTTGCCACCGCGGTTCTGCGGCTGCCCGCCCTGGCCCTGCGGACGGTTGCCGCCGCCGGCATGCCGTGCCTCGCCGCTGCGATTGCCACCGGGTCCCTGATACGGGCTGTTGCCCTGGGGAGCACCGGGCCGCGCCTCGCGATTGCCGAAGGGCTTGGCGCCGCCGCGGCGGTTGCCGCTATTGGCCGCAGCGCCCGCGCTGTTGCCGCGCGCCGGCTGGCCGCTACGCGCGCCGCCGGCATAGCCACGTGCCGGAGCTCCACTGCGTGCACCACCGGCGGCACCGCCTTCACGACTTTCGCCGGCGAACCAGGTGCGCACGGAGGGTAGTTCCTGTCCGGGCGCCACGCGCTTGCCCTTGCGGCCGTTGCCGGGTGCCCCTTCGGGGCGCGCGACGTTGCCGTTCACTTCGCGGCCCGGGCGACGCTGCTGCTGGCGGCCGCGTGTCGGTTCCTCGCGGATGCGGTCGAAGGCGCGCAGCTCGCGCGCCTCGTCCTGATGACCGGCGGTCCAGGCCGTGCCGCTGCCACGCTCCGGACGGTATTCGGTGACGCTGCGATTGGCGCGACGCTGATGCAGTACCGGGCTCAGGGTGAGCACTGGCTGCGATGCGCCGAGACCAGTGATCTGGCGCAGCTGCTTGACCGCGTCCTCGCTGAGCGGCTCGCTCTCGCCGCGGCGCAGATTGCGCGGCAGTTCGACGTTGCCGTAGCGGATGCGCTTGAGCCGGCTGACCAGGAAGCCCTGCGAATCCCACAGCCGGCGCACTTCGCGGTTGCGACCTTCGCGGATCACCACGCGGAACCAGCTGTGGCTGCCGCCGCGGCTGATCACGGCGATTTCGTCGAAGCGGGCGGGGCCGTCTTCCAGCTCCACGCCGGCCTTCAGCTTCTCGATGATTTCATCCGGTACCTCACCGTGCACGCGGCAGAGATATTCGCGCTCAAGCCCGCTCTTCGGGTGCATCAGCGCGTTGGCCAGCTCGCCGTCGGTGGTGAGCAGCAGCAGGCCGGTGGTGTTGATGTCGAGGCGGCCCACGGCGACCCAGCGTGCGCCCTTCAACAGGGGCAGCTGTTCGAACACGGTGGGGCGGCCTTCGGGATCGTCGCGCGTGCTCATCACGCCCTCGGGCTTGTGATAGACCAGCACCTCGGTGTCGTCGCGATTGTCGGTGGCGACGACGAACTGCTTGCCGTCGAGCACCACGCGATCACCGGCATGCACGCTGGCGCCAATGGTGGCGACGGTGCCATTGAGTTCGACCTCACCGCCCTGGATACGCTGTTCCAGCATGCGGCGCGAGCCGAGGCCGGCATTGGCGAGCACCTTGTGCAGGCGTTCCTCCAACGTGGCGGTCGCGGTGTCGGTGGCTGCACGCTTGAGGGTTAAAACGGATTTCTGTGGCGCAGTCATGCGCGGTGCTCCTCGGTATCTTGCCCGGTAAGATCAGGCTCGGCTTCGTCGGGGTCGTTGTCGGCCTCGGGGTCTGCTCGGTTCGCTGCCTCGTCGGCAGTGGCGGTGGGTGGTGCGGCAGGCGCGGACTCGTCGTGTTCGCGCTCGCCGGATTCGGTGGTTGGATCAATGCTTGAATCGGTGGGCTCGTCGGCGACCGCTGCGTGCTCGGCCGGATGATCGGTCGGCACTTCGCTTTCGACGTCGACAATAGCTTCTTCGTGTTCGCTGATGCCTTCGTGATCCGGATCGATCGGCAGGTCGCGCACGATGCGCGCAGGCAGCGGTTCTTGTAGCTGCAGCTGCGGGTCTTCCAGATCGCGGATCGCCGACAGTGGCGGCAGCTCGTCCAGCGACTTCAGGCTGAAGTAGTCGAGGAAGATGCGGGTGGTGCCGAACAGCGCCGGCTTGCCGGGCACGTCGCGGTAGCCGACCACGCGGATCCATTCGCGCTCTTCCAGCGTCTTGATGATGTTGGAGGACACCACCACGCCGCGAATCTGTTCGATCTCCGGTCGCGTGATCGGCTGGCGATAGGCGATCAGCGAGAGGGTTTCCAACAGGGCGCGCGAGTAGCGGGCGGGCTTCTCGGTCCACATTCGCGAAATCCACGGATGCACTTCGCGGCGTACCTGGTAGCGGAAGCCGGAAGCCACTTCGAGCAGCTCGACACCGCGGCCGGCGCAGTCCTGTCCCAAGGCTTCGAGTGCCATCGAGATCTGCCCGCGATCCACCTGTTCCTCTTCGGTGAATAGGTCGCCGAGGTGCTGCAGATTCATCGGCTGGCTGGAGGCGAGCAGGGCGGCCTCGAGGATGGCTTTGAGCTGATCGATCGGCATGGATTGAACTGACGGCGCATTCGGCGCGTCGGTCATGGGCGCCGGCTCGGCCGGCTGTGATTCATTCGGATGCGGATTCATTCGGATGCGTGAGCAGTCATTGTTTCTTCGGCGAGGGCTTCGGCATGGCCGACTTTCGCCTTGAGGTAGATCGGCGCCAAGGGTTCTTCCTGGACGATTTCCAGCAGCATTTCCTTGGCCAGCTCCAGCATTGCCAGGAAGGTGACCACGACGCCCATGCGGCCTTCGTTGATGTCGAACAGGCTCTCGAAGCGGTGGAACTGGCTGTCATCCAGCCGTGCCAGCAGTTCGCCCATGCGTTGGCGCACGCTGAGCACCTCGCGCTTGATCGCGTGGTGCCCGAACAGCTCCGCACGGTGCATCACGTCCTTCAGCGCCAGCAGCATCTCGCGCAGGTCGAGCGGCGGTGGCAGCTTGATCACGTTGCGCTCGCCGGTATCGGCATGCACCACCACGGTGTCGCGTTCCAGCCGGGGCAGGGCTTCGATGTCCTCGGCGGCCTTCTTGAAGCGTTCGTACTCCTGCAGGCGGCGGATCAGCTCGGCGCGCGGGTCTTCCTCAACGCCTTCTTCCGTGGGTGGCCGCGGCAACAGCAGCCGTGACTTGATCTCGGCCAGGATCGCGGCCATCAGCAGGTATTCCGCGGCCAGTTCCAGCCGCATTACATCGCGCATCATCTCGATATAGGTCATGTACTGCCGGGTGATTTCGGCGACCGGGATGTCGAGGATGTCCAGGTTCTGTCGGCGAATCAGGTACAGCAACAGGTCCAGCGGGCCCTCGAATGCCTCGAGGATGACTTCGAGCGCGTCCGGCGGGATATACAGATCCTGCGGCATCTGCAGCATGGGCTGGCCGCGCACAATGGCCAGCGGCATTTCCTGCTGTTGCGGCACCGTCGCGAAGGCGGCTTGCGCTGCAACGGTCTGCTGAGGCTCGACTGGCTCAGTGGTCATCAATAATGTCGTTGGGCCGCGGTGGCGGCTGGTTGCGTCCAATACGTTCTGAACTGATTCGCTGCGCCGGGAGTTATCCGCGCAACGCTTCCCCGCACAAATCACGTACCGATCGATAATTCGCTAACGCTTCAAGCCGATGCCGGCACAGACAGGATGAAAACGCAGGCGCGATTTCGGTCAGGCTGCCATGAGTCGCCCGAACGACGCGCTGATCACCAACGGATGAGTCGCGGCTAGGGCACAGGTCGAAGGTGACGACGCGGTCGGCACGGACTACTGCAACTGCCTCTGGATGGTGGCCGCCCGGTCAACCGGCAGCACGTTCAGTCCATCCACGGCAGACAGGGTAATGGGTGGCGGGCGGCAAGTCCAGCATGACGGTTTGAGGTCAGATTGGTCTTAAGGCCTATATAAACCTGCTTGACTGCCGCCGGCCGGCCTGCGTCAATCGGCAATGTGCAGATGACAGATTCGTGTACCGACAAGGAGGCCCTCACATGACAGGATTCAACGGCAAGCTTCCCGCCGCTCCGGCGAGCGAGCAGGTGCGCCCCGCGCGCATGCCGATCGAGACCACGGTGCTGATGAGTCGTGGCGAGCAGTCCCATTCCAGTGAGCTGATGGATATTTCCGCCACCGGCGCCCTGGTGCGGAGGCCGCCCGACTGGCACGGGCAGCCTGGACAGCGCTGGGCGCTGGACCTGATCTTCGGTCACGACTTGCATATCCACCTGGAGGCCGAGGTGGCGCGCGTCTCCGCGCAGAACATCGGCTTCGCCTACACCCACATTCCGGAGGACAAGCAGGTGCCGCTATGGAACCTGCTGGGTGGCTATGCCGATATTCTGGAGCGCTGGCAGGACGAGTGATTCGATACCCGGCGCGGTCTGCCGTCGCCGGGTCGCTGCCGATGCACGGATCGCTGGCTCAGGCGGCCTGTTTCTTCTGCTCGTCGCGCAGTTCGCGGCGGAGGATCTTGCCGACATTGGTCTTCGGCAGTTCGGTGCGGAATTCGATCAGCTTGGGTCGCTTGTAGCCGGTGAGGTTCTCGCGGCAATACTGCCGCAGCGCCTCCTCGGTGAGGTTCGGGTCTTTGCGTACCACGAACAGTTTTACCGCCTCGCCGGAGTGCTCGTCCGGTATGCCGACCGCGGCCACTTCGGCCACGCCCGGGTGGTGCATCACGATGTCTTCGATCTCGTTCGGGTACACGTTGAAGCCGGACACCAGGATCATGTCCTTCTTGCGGTCGACGATATAGGCGTAGCCCGATTCGTCCATCCGGCCGATGTCGCCCGTGCGCAACCAGCCGTCGTCACTGAGCACCTTGCTGGTTTCGCCCGGCTGGTTCCAGTAGCCCTTCATCACCTGGGGGCCGCGGATGCAGATTTCGCCGACTTCGCCGATCGCCAACTGCTTGCTGTCCTCGTCCTGGATGCTGATTTCGGTCGAGGGCAGCGGCAGGCCGATCGAGCCGCTGAAATGGGCATCGTCGAGCAGCGGGTTGATCGTCGCCACCGGCGAGCTTTCGGTCATGCCGTAGCCCTCGATCAGCGCGCAGCCGGTCACCTTCTGCCACTTCTCGGCTACGGCGCGCTGCACCGCCATGCCGCCGCCGAAGCTCATGCGCAGGCTGGAGAAATCGATCTGGTCGAAGCCTGGGGTATTGAGCAGGCCGTTAAACAAGGTGTTCACGCCAGTCGTCGCGGTAAAGCGGATCTTGGACAGTTCCTTGACGAAGGCCGGCATGTCGCGCGGATTGGTGATCAGCACATTGTGACCGCCGCAGCGCAGGAAGATGAAGCAATTACAGGTCAGCGCGAAGATATGGTAGAGCGGCAGCGCGGTGATGATGGTTTCCTCACCCGGCTTGATCTTCTGCGAGAACCACGCATCGACCTGCAGCATGTTGGCGATCATGTTGCCGTGGGTCAGCATGGCGCCCTTGGCGACACCGGTGGTGCCACCGGTGTATTGCAGAAAAGCGATATCGTCGTGATTGAGGTCGAGCTTCGGCGCCGGTTGCGCCGCGCCTTGCTGGAGCGCGTTGCGGAAACGCACGGCGTTCGGCAGGCTGTAGGCCGGCACCATCTTCTTTACGTACTTCACCACGGCGTTGACGATCACGCCCTTGAAACCCAGCATGTCGCCCAGGCCGGTGGTGATAATGTGCTCGATCGGCGTCTGCGCAATGACCTGCTGCACTGTCGACGCGAAGTTGTCGAGCACCACGATGGCCTTGGCGCCGGAGTCGGTCAGCTGGTGCTTGAGTTCGCGGGGGGTGTACAGCGGGTTCGTGTTGACTACCACCAGCCCGGCGCGCAGGGCCCCAAACAGGGCGATCGGATATTGCAGCGTGTTCGGCATCATGATCGCGATGCGGTCGCCACGCTTGAGCTTCAGCACGCCGGCGAGATAGCCGGCGAATTGCGCGCTAAGCGTGTCGATCTCGCCGTAGGTGAGCGTCTTGCCGAAATTGCTGAAGGCGGTGAGCCCGCAGAAGCGTTCGAAGGATTCCTCGAGTACGGTGGCAACCGATGCATAGGCCCCCATGTCGATCTCTGCAGGGATGCCATCCGGGTAGTGGGACAGCCACGGACGCTCAGTACTCATAGGTCGATCCTGTTCTTCGTTTGGATGGCGCGGACGGCATCAAAAGACATCGGAGGCATGTCCGAGGGCGCCGGCATTGGAACATGCGCATGCGTATGCGGCAAGCCGCACTGCAGCGTATTTGAGGCTGCCGGAAAGCCTCCATATAACGGTTTGCGGGGTCTCATCGATTCGACGAGCAAGTCGCTCATTCCATCGCCGCGACGACGGTGCCCTGGGCGATCGCGCAGAGCTTTTCCCGGTCGTCTTCGATCGCGAATATTTCGCACTGGCAAACGGCCTGCCGCTTGCCGACGCTCTTGGCGTGGGCGCGGGCGACCAGCAGCGTCCCTAGGGCCGGCTTCAGATAATTGATCTTGAATTCGGAGGTGAGGGCGTTACCGCCGAGCGCCAGTCCGCCGGCGAAGGTGATCGAATTGTCGGCGAGATAGCTGATCACGCCGCCGTGGACGAAGCCGTGCTGTTGTTTCAGGTGATCGACGATCGGCAGGCTCATCTCGACACTGCCGGGCCCCGCATCGGTGAGCTGGGCGCCGAGGAACTGGCTGAAGCGTTGTGCCGCGAATATCTGTTTTGCGAATGCCTGCAGATCGTCCAATGCGTGCCCCTTGGTTAGGACCGGGCGGTTGCCGCCCGGTCGCGCAGCCGATGGTTCGTGCTCAGGCTGCCTTCTTGCCGGCCAGCTGACGCAGCACGTATTGCAGGATGCCGCCGTGGCGGAAGAACTCGCGCTCCTTCGGGGTCAGCAGCAGCACCTTGACGGTGAATTCCTTCTTGCTGCCATCCGCCGCAGTAGCAGTGACTTTCGCCTCCTTCGACTCGCCGCCGTTAAGGCCGGTGATGTCGAAAGTCTCCTTGCCGGTCAGGCCGAGCGACTGCGCGTTCTCGCCATCCTGGAACTGGCAGGGCAGCACGCCCATGCCGACCAGGTTGGAGCGATGGATGCGCTCGAAGCTTTCGGTGATCACCGCCTTCACGCCGAGCAGCAGGGTGCCCTTGGCCGCCCAGTCGCGCGACGAGCCGGTGCCGTATTCCTTGCCGGCTAGCACCACCAGCGGGGTCTTTTCCGCCTTGTACTTCTCGGCGGCGTCGTAGATCGCCAGCTGTTCGCCGCTCGGCACGTGCAGCGTGTAGCCGCCCTCGACGCCGTCCAGCATCAGGTTCTTGATGCGGATGTTGGCGAAGGTGCCGCGCACCATCACGTCGTCGTTGCCGCGACGCGAACCGTACGAGTTGAAATCGACCGGCTGCACGCCCTTGCTGATCAGGAAGCGGCCCGCCGGGCTGTCCTTCTTGATCGAGCCGGCCGGCGAGATGTGATCGGTGGTGATCGAGTCGCCGAACAGGCCCAGCGCACGCGCGCCGTGGATGTCCTCGATGCTGCCCGGTTCCTTGTTCATGCCGTCGAAGTAGGGCGGATTCTTGATGTAGGTGGAATCGTCCCACTTGAACAGGTCGCCGTCTGGCGAAGCGATCTGATTCCAGCGGCTGTCGCCCTTGAACACGTCGGCGTAGTTCTTCTCGAACATCGCCGGGTTGATCGCGCCGGCGATGGTGTCGGAGATTTCCTGGTTGCTCGGCCAGATGTCTTTCAGGTAGACCGGCTGGCCGTCGCTACCGGTGCCGAGCGGCTCGCTGGTGAGGTCAATGTCCAGCGTGCCGGCCAGTGCGTAGGCGACCACCAAAGGCGGCGAGGCCAGGTAGTTCATCTTCACTTCCGGATGCACGCGGCCTTCGAAGTTACGGTTGCCGGAAAGCACCGAGGCCACCGCGAGGTCACCCTCGCTGATGCCGCGGCTGATCTCCGCGGGTAGCGGGCCGGAGTTGCCGATGCAGGTGGTGCAGCCGTAGCCGACGATGTAGAAGCCGATTTTCTCCAGCTCCTTCAACAGACCGGTTTTTTCCAGGTAGTCACTGACCACCAGCGAACCCGGGCCAATCGAGGTCTTCACCCACGGCTTGGCGGTAAGTCCCTTCGCTGCGGCCTTCTTTGCCAGCAGGCCGGCGCCAAGCATCACCGCCGGGTTGGAGGTGTTGGTGCACGAGGTGATCGCGGCGATCACCACCGAGCCATCGCGCAAAGTGAAGTGCTGACCATCTTTTTCCACACGCACACCGCCGTTGCTGATCGCATTGGCCGGGTTGCCGACCGCGGTGGCACCGCCCTCGTTGGCGAAATCCTCGGTGGCTGTGCTCTTCGGCTTGCGATTCGTGGTGAGTGCGCCGACCGCGTCCTCGAAACTCTGCCGCACTTTCTCCAGCAGCACACGGTCCTGCGGGCGCTTCGGGCCGGCCATCGACGGACGCACGTCGGCGAGGTTCAACTCAAGCATGGTGGTGAACTCGGCGTGCGCGGTGTTCTCGTCGTGCCACAGGCCCTGTGCCTTCGCATACGCCTCGACCAGCTTGATCTGCTCGTCGCTACGGCCGGACAGGTGCAGATAGTTCAGCGCCTCCTGGTCGACCGGGAAGATGCCGCAGGTAGCGCCGTATTCCGGCGCCATGTTGGCGATGGTGGCGCGGTCGGCCAGCGGCAAGTGCTTGAGGCCGTCGCCAAAGAACTCGACGAACTTGCCGACCACGCCGAGCTTGCGCAGCATCTGGGTCACAGTCAGCACCAGGTCGGTGGCGGTGACGCCTTCCGGCAGCTTGCCGGTCAGCTTGAAGCCGACCACTTGCGGGATCAGCATCGACGAGGGCTGGCCGAGCATCGCCGCCTCCGCCTCGATGCCGCCCACGCCCCAGCCCAGCACGCCGAGGCCGTTGATCATGGTGGTATGCGAGTCGGTGCCGAACACGGTGTCCGGGTAGGCCCAGCTGGTGCCGTCCTTGTCCGCGGTGAACACCACGCGGGCGAGGTGCTCCAGATTCACCTGGTGCACGATGCCGGTGCGCGGCGGCACCACCTTGAAGTTGTTGAAGGCTTTCTGGCCCCAGCGCAGGAACGAGTAGCGCTCCTGATTGCGCTCGAACTCGATCGCCACGTTCTGTTCCAGCGCGCTGTCGGAACCGTACACATCCACCTGGACCGAGTGGTCGATGACCAGCTCAGCCGGCGCCAGCGGATTGATCTGGTTGGCGTTACCGCCGAGCTTCACCACCGCATCGCGCATCGCGGCCAAGTCGACCACGCAGGGCACGCCGGTGAAGTCCTGCAGCACCACGCGCGCCGGCATGAAGGAGATCTCGGTATCCGGCTCGGCCTTGGCGTCCCACTTCGCCACCGCCTCGATTTCCTTCGCGGTGACGTTGAGGCCGTCTTCCTGCCGCAGCAGGTTTTCCAGCAGGATCTTCATCGAGTAGGGCAGCCGCTTCAGGTCGAAGCGCTGGCCCAGCTTGGCCAGGCTAGCGAACGCATAGCGCTTGCCGTTGACCTCGAGGTTGTCGCGAACGGAGAACGAGTCTTTCATGGGGAGCTCCTGGCAGAATCTTGCGGCTGGGATGCGCGAACGGCGTGCCACTATGCAGCGACGGCGTTTCAAAACGGCCATTATCGCGCAAACATCCTTCGCTCGCGATCGAACCGTGCTACGACGGGGCCGTCTGCGACTGCTCGGGCCGGTCCAGCCGTTAAGATGCCGGCGGTCAGTCATGACGAATGCCGCGCTACACCGGCTAGCATGCGACGGACCCCTTCTTCAGACAAACGCATTTCAAGGTACGCAGCGTTCGATGATTTCGATGGCTCTCTCGGCGGTATCGTTGCGCGACCTCGCCCTGGTGCAGGCGGTGCACCGGCACGGCAGTTTCAACAGCGCCGCGCGGGCCATGCACATCAGTGCCTCGGGCCTGTCCCATCAGGTACAGAAAGTGGAGCAGGCCTTGAACACCACCTTGTTCGAGCGCGGCGGCCGGCGCATCGTGCCGACCGCGGGTGGCCGCCATCTGCTCGAACGGATCGACCGTGTGCTGGATGCGGCCGAGCATTTGCAGCAGGCTGCGCGCGCTGGCGCCGTGGCGTTCGGTGGCGAACTGCGGCTCGGCGTACCCGCCTCGCTGGGTCCTTATCTGCTGCCACACCTGATCGAACCATTCCCGCTGCATTTTCCGGGCGCACGCCTGAGCCTGTCCGAGGGCAAGCCGCGCGGCCTGTTACGGCGCCTGCACGAAGGCGAGCTCGACGCTGTGCTGGCGCCGCCGGCCGCGGTGCCTAGCGGCATCGCCATGCGTGGGTTGTTCTTCGAGCCGTGGGAACTGATGCTGCGCGCCGACCACCTGCTGGCCGGCAAACGCAGCGTGGCGCTCGACCAGCTCGATGCGACGGCGGCGACGCAGATGGCCGAGAGTCACCCGGACGGCGCTGGCCATATCCAGGACGTCAGCCTGGAAAGCCTGGCCGCTCTGGTCAGCCTACGCGGCGGGCACGCCCTGGTGCCCGCGCTGGCGCACGAGCGGCTGGCCTCGATGCCGGACATCGTGCTGGCCAAGATCAAGGGCGACGCGCCCGGGCGCAGCATCGCGCTGTACTGGCGCGAAGCCTCTCCCTGGCAGGCGGACCTGCTCGGCTTCGCCGACCTGCTGTGCGCATTGGCGCGCCAGCTTCCCGGATTGAAACTGATCGGCGACGTTTGAGCGCATCAAGCCGGCGCCCGCTCGCGGACGCAAGGCTCAACCGTTGTCGAGCGTCGCTCCGGTCAACAAGCCACGCGCCAGCATGTTGCACTGGCGCCGATTAAGCAGCAGCTGCCACTGGCGTCCGCCGACCTGGCGCCACAGCACCGCCGAGCGCACCGCGGCGAGCAGGCTGGTACGCACGCGCGACACCACCGCCGGTTGCTGCAACAGTTGCGGATTGCCGCTGACCAGCACGCGCGGCTTGAGCGTGGACAGGGTGGCGGTGTAGACCCCGGCCAGCCGGGTGGCGACCTGCAGCGAATCCTGGCCGAAGTGCTCGACCTGTCGCTTGGTCGCGACGATATCTTTTTGCAGCTTGTCCAGCAGATCGCGGCGGCGCGCCAGGCCGCGCTCCAGCCGCATCACGGTCACCGCCATGCGGGTGACCGCCATGTCGCGGTCGCCTTCGTCAAGCTGGGTGATCAGGGTGCGCAGGCCCAGCCGCACATTGGCCACGTTGCCATAGACGCCGACCACCGAGGGCGCATCAATGCGGAACACGCTGGCCACGCTGGCTTCCATCGCGGTCTCGTCGCAGCGGCCATCGCTGGCAAGCTGCTGCGCCAGCGCGGTCGCCTGGAACAGGCCGGCCAGCGCGAGCACGCGTTCTTCGTTCATGGCTAGGGAATCAAGCACTCGCGTTCTCGTTGGGATAGTTTTTGGTCGAAGATTTCGGAGGCGGCGCCAGGCCGCCAAAAGGCGCGTCGGTGGCGGCGATCACCGCGCCGCCCAGGCATTCGTCGTCGCGGTAGAACACCACCGACTGGCCGGGCGTCACCGCGCGCTGCGGCTGGTCGAAGCGCACTTCCAGACCGTCGTCCAACAGGCGCACCTCGCAGGCCTGATCGGTTTGGCGATAGCGCGTCTTGGCGGTGCAGCGGAAGCTGCGGCCAGGCGCTGTGTCGGCGATCCAGTGCGGCGTCTCGCTGCGTAGCGTATGCGATTGCAGCCAGTGGTTCTCGCCGCCTTGGGCAACGATCAGCTCATTGGCGGCAACATCCTTGCCGACCACATACCAGGCCTCGCCGCTGGCGCCGTGGCGGCCACCGATGCCGAGCCCGTTGCGCTGGCCCAAGGTGTAGTACATCGCGCCGGCATGTTCGCCGACCTTGTCGCCGTCGGGCGTGCGCATCGCTCCCACCTGTGCGGGAATGTATTGCGCCAGGAAGCTGCGGAAATCGCGCTCGCCGATGAAGCAGATGCCGGTGGAATCCTTCTTCGCATGGGTCGGCAGCGCCGCCGCGCGGGCCATCTCGCGCACGCGCGGCTTCTCGATCTCACCGACCGGGAACAGCGTGGCGGCGAGCTGCTGCTGGCCCAGCGCGTGCAGGAAGTAGGTCTGGTCCTTGCCCGCATCGACCGCGCGCAGTAGGCGATGCCGGCCATCGCGATGATCGACCCTGGCGTAGTGGCCGGTGGCGATTTTGTCGGCGCCCAGCGCGAGCGCCTCGTCGAGGAAGGCCTTGAACTTGATCTCGCGATTGCACAGCACGTCCGGGTTCGGGGTGCGCCCGGCGCGGTATTCGGCGAGGAAGTGCTCGAATACGTCGTTCCAGTATTCGGCGGAGAAATTGCGTGCATGGAACGGGATGCCGAGCCGGCCGCACACCGCCACGGCGTCCTTGCGGTCGGCATCGGTGGTGCAGGGGCCGCTGCGGTCGTCCTCTTCCCAGTTCTGCATGAACAGGCCTTCCACGGCATGGCCGGACTCCTGCAGCAGCAGTGCTGCCACGGAGGAGTCGACGCCGCCGGAAATGCCCAGCATCACTTTCATGCCGGCATGGCCGTCGATTCGGGCAGGTAGTGCAAGGCATCTAGCGGCAGCCGCGCGCCGGCCAGCCAGGCATCGATGCTGAGCAGAATCAGTGGGCTACGCAGCTGGTCGCCCAGCACCTCGATTTCGGTGCGGGTAAGCCACAACGCACGACGGATGCCGGTGTCCAGCGGCCGCTGCGGATCGTGCTCGAGTGCGCGGGCGGCGAAACTGAAGCGCAATACCGCATCGCCATGCTCGGTGCTGCGCCACTGGTGCACGGCGACGAGATGTTCCAGGGCGACCGTCCAGCCGGTTTCTTCCAGCGTTTCGCGAACGGCCGCCGTGGCGAGGCTTTCGCCTTCGTCCAGGTGGCCGGCCGGCTGGTTGTAGGCGATCCGCCCGGCGACTTCTTCTTCCACGATCAGGTAGCGATCGCCGCGCGCGATCACGCACGCCACGGTGACGTGCGGGCGCCAGACGGTCGCCGTGGCGTCCGCTGCAGGCGTGTTCGCTGCGGAGGCGAAAGAGTCATTCATGGGTCGAGGCTGGGGCGCGTGCACTGGAAAAGCTGACATTGTGCCATCACCTTGCTTCGACAAGCCGGCCCAGGATTCCCGTCGGCGTATAATTCACAGCAGAATTCAGGTAACGATCGACACATGGCCAACGAACCCGAACACGAGCAGGAACACGGTCACCAGCACGGCTTGGCGGTGGAAAGCGCGCGTCCGGAAGTGGCGCGCCCGCCGCTATTCCGGGTGCTGCTGCTCAACGATGATTTCACGCCGATGGATTTTGTCATTGAGGTACTGCGCAGCTTCTTTGCGTTGGATCAGGAAACTGCGGTACAAGTGATGCTACACGTGCATACTCGCGGCAAGGGTGTCTGTGGCGTATTCACCCGTGAAGTGGCCGAAACCAAGGTCACCCTCGTCAACGAACATTCACGCTCCAATCAGCATCCGTTGTTGTGCACTATGGAAAAGCTCTGAGAGATATTGAACAGGTTCTGCGCAGCCCCATCTTGTAGTCATTGCGGCCATGCCGCGTGCCATTGAGCGGAGTCGATCCGAATGTTCAGCAAGGATCTCGAAGTCACCATCGGGCACTGCTACAAGCAGGCCCGCGAACAGCGCCACGAGTTCATGACCGTGGAGCACCTGTTGCTCGCCCTTACCGAAAACCAGTCAGCGCTCGGTGCGCTGCGCGCCTGCGGCGTGGATCTGCCGCGCCTGTCGTCCGATCTGGAAAAGATCATTGCGGAAACCGTGCCGGTGCTGCCGACCGGCGACGAGCGCGATACGCAGCCCACGCTGGGTTTCCAGCGCGTGCTGCAGCGCGCGGTATACCACGTGCAGTCCTCCGGCCGTAAGGAAGTCACCGGCGCCAATGTGCTGGTGGCGATCTTCGGCGAGAAGGATTCGCATGCGGTGTATTTCCTGCACCAGCAGGAGATCACCCGGCTCGACGTGGTCAACTACATCTCGCACGGCATCGCCAAGATCGGCGACGAGCCGGCGGCGGGCGCCGCCAGCAGCGAACGCGAAGGCGAGGAAGGCGGCGAGTCGAAGGGCAATCCGCTCACCGAATACGCCAGCAACCTCAACGAGCTGGCGCTGGAAGGCAAGATCGATCCGCTGATCGGACGCGCCGACGAAATCGAGCGCACCATCCAGGTGCTGTGCCGCCGCCGCAAGAACAACCCGCTGTACGTAGGCGAGGCCGGCGTGGGCAAGACCGCGCTGGCGGAAGGCTTGGCCAAGCGCATCGTCGACGGTGAAGTGCCCGAAGTGCTGGAAAACGCCACCATCTGGTCGCTCGACCTAGGCGCGCTGGTGGCCGGCACCAAGTATCGCGGCGACTTCGAGAAGCGCCTGAAGGCGGTGATCGCGCAGCTGAAGAAGCATCCCGGCTCGATCCTGTTCATCGACGAGATCCACACCATCATCGGTGCGGGTTCCGCTTCGGGCGGCACGATGGACGCGAGCAACCTAATCAAGCCGATGCTAGCGGCCGGTGAGCTGCGCTGCATCGGTTCCACCACGTTTCAGGAATACCGCGGCGTGTTTGAAAAGGACCGCGCGCTGGCCCGTCGTTTCCAGAAGATCGATGTGGTCGAGCCCACCGTGGCCGACAGCATCGAGATCTTGAAGGGCCTCCGTTCGCGCTTCGAGGAACACCACAGCGTGGCCTATACCAATGAGGCCCTGCAGGCCGCAGTGGACCTGTCGGTCAAGCACATTCCCGACCGGCTGCTGCCGGACAAGGCGATCGACGTGATCGACGAGGCCGGCGCCCGCCAGCGGCTGCTGCCGGAAAACCTGCGCAGCAGCAAGATCGACGTGCCTGAGGTGGAATACATCGTCGCCAAGATGGCGCGCATCCCGACCAAGCAGGTTTCGGCCTCCGACCGCGACGTGCTGCGCAATCTCGAGCGCAACCTGAAGATGGTGGTGTTCGGCCAGGATGCGGCGATCGAGGCGCTCACCGCGTCGATCAAGATGGCGCGTTCCGGTCTGGCCGATCCGGCCAAGCCGATCGGTTCGTTCCTGCTCGCCGGCCCTACCGGTGTGGGCAAGACCGAGGTGACGCGCCAGCTGGCGATGCAGCTAGGGATCGAGATGATCCGCTTCGACATGTCCGAATACATGGAGCCGCATTCGGTCTCGCGGCTGGTCGGCGCGCCTCCGGGCTATGTCGGCTTCGACCAGGGTGGCCTGCTTACCGAGCAGATCACCAAGCATCCGCACTGCGTGCTGCTGCTGGACGAGATCGAGAAAGCGCATCCGGATGTGTTCAATATCCTGCTGCAGGTCATGGACCGTGGCGTGCTCACCGACACCAACGGCCGCGAGGCGAACTTCAAGAACGTGGTGGTGGTGATGACCACGAATGCCGGCGCGCAGCTGGCGTCGCGTCGCGGCATCGGCTTCGTCGAGCAGAACCACGCGCCGGACGCGATGGAAGTGATTCGTCGCACCTTCACCCCGGAGTTCCGCAACCGGCTGGATGCGATCATCCAGTTCAACGCGCTCGACTTCGAACACATCCTGCGCGTGGTGGACAAGTTCCTGATCGAGCTGGAAAGCCAGCTGACCGAGAAGCACGTGTCGCTCGACGTGAATGCCGAGGCGCGTCGCTGGCTGGCCGAGCACGGCTTCGACCCGCAGATGGGCGCGCGGCCGATGGCGCGGGTGATCCAGGAGAAGGTGAAGCGCGCGCTGGCCGACGAACTGCTGTTCGGCAAGCTGGCCGACGGCGGCAAGGTCAGCCTGAGCGTGGAGGACGGCGAGTTGAAGGTGACCTCCGAGGCCACCGAGTTGCAGCCGGCCATCGTCTGAGGTGGGGCCGGGCGTACGCCCGGTTTCCTTCGATGCAACGAAAATACCGCGCCCATGGCGCGGTATTTTTTTGAAGCCGGGCGAGTGGTCGCCTACTTCATGCGGTAGGTGATGCGACCCTTGGTCAGGTCGTACGGAGTCATCTCCACCTTGACCTTGTCGCCGGTGAGAATGCGGATGTAATGCTTGCGCATGCGCCCGGAAATATGGGCGATGATCACGTGCCCATTCTCCAGCTGCACGCGAAACATGGTATTGGGCAAGGTCTCCTGGACCGTACCCTCCATCTCGATGACGTCGTCTTTGGCCATGCGTTCCGCAGTTCAAGCACGGCCGGGAGGGCCGTGTAAGCGGATAAGTATGGCATGAATGTGCGTGCTAGTCAGCCGAAATGTTCGTCCAGCTTTTGACGGATTTCCTGGTCGATCATGCCCTTCATGGCCGAGAGCAGGAAGCCGAGCTCGACCAGCACGTGGACGTCGTCTTCGCCAACAGTGATCGTGCCCTTTGCGCCAGAGCGTGAAAAGCGGAATGCATTGTCCTGCCACTGGCCGGTCATGCCGAACCTGGCCTGCATGCCTGCGGCCACCCGATCGACCACGGCCCGCGCTTCGGGCACGGAAAGATGATGGGGGCGGCGGATATCGATGTTCGGCATGCTCAACTCCGGATGTCTGGCCCGCATCATAAATCGTCGCGCGTCGATTGCCGTACCGGTGCGCCGTGCAGCTTGGGTTGGCGACGCATCTGCTAGAGTCTTGCGCATCGTCGACAGGTCCACCGATGCGCATCGAATTCACCCATTCCGCCCGCGAGGATTTCCTCTGGTCGCAGCCGCTGCTGCGCATCGGTAGCGCGCCGGATAATGATCTCGTGCTCGCTGCGCATCAGGCCGACGAACATCATCTGCGCATCCAGCAGGACAAGCGCGGGTTGGTGCTGCAGGTCATGCCGGCGGCCGGCCGCATCTACGTGAATGCACGGCCGGTGCGCGAGCGTGCACTGCTGCGCATCGGGGATATTCTCAGCGTAGGCGATTGCCGCATGCTACTGCGCAGTGACGCCGAACTCACGGGTCGTCAACCGTTGGAGGTGCCCGAACAAGGCCGCTGCACGGTAGCGCTGCGTGCGGTTGCCGGCCCGCTATCGGGTCGCGTGCTGTCGCTGCAGGAGCGGCTGGAACTGGGCCCGCAGGGTCGCTATCCGTTGGAACTGCCGCAGGGCGAAACCGCCTCGCTGCGAATTTTCTGGAAAGATCACCAGCTGCTGCTGGAAGCCGGCGAGGAATCGTCGCGTTATCCGCTGCGCGTGAATGGCGTGCCGGCGCGGCAGCTCGCGCTGCAACCCGGCGACCAGATCGGCGTGGCGATGCATCGCTTTGTGCTGGATGCGCCCGGCATGGAGCCCGAGCCGGTGATCGTGATGCCGGAACCCGCGCCAGAGGCACTGCCCGAGGAGGCCGCCGGTCCGCGTGGCGAAGTGTGGTGGCTGATCGTCACCGCCGCCGTGCTGGCGCTCGGTATCGCGCTGGTGCTGCTGATTCGTTTCTAGCCTATGCCGGCGGCGCCGTCCGGGCCCTGATTTGAATGGGCGGCTTCGGAATGGAAGGCTGCGGCATAATGTGTCGATCGCATACAAGCTGATCCAAGGGGAGCACGACCGGTGAGCAGGGTGTGGAATTTCAGCGCGGGTCCGGCAGCCTTGCCGCAGGCCGTGCTCGAACGTGCGCAGCGCGAGCTGCTCGACTGGAACGGCAGCGGCGCCTCGGTGATGGAACTGTCCCATCGCGGCAAGCGTTTCATGGAGATCGCCGCGCTGGCCGAAGCCGACTTGCGGGAGTTATTAGCGATCCCGGCCGACTACGCCGTGCTGTTCCTGCAGGGCGGCGCCACCCAGCATTTCGCGCAGATCCCGATGAACCTGGCGAACGAAGGCGATCGCGCCGATTACATCGTCAGCGGCCATTGGGGCGAGAAGGCGGTCGCCGAGGCGGCGTTTTATGTGCAGGCCAAGGTGGCGGCCAGCAACAAGGCGGACGATTATCGCAACCTGCCGCCGCGCGAGCAGTGGCAGCTCGACCCGCATGCGACCTACGTGCATTACACGCCGAACGAGACCATCCACGGCGTCGAGTTCCATGCGATTCCCGACGTCGGCGACGTGCCGCTGGTGGCGGACATGTCGTCGAACATCCTGTCCGAGCCGCTCGACATCGCACGCTTCGGATTGGTCTACGCCGGCGCGCAGAAGAACATCGGCCCTTCCGGCCTGGTCGTGATGATCGTGCGCCGCGACCTGTTGCAGCGCGCGACGCGGCCGATGGCGAAGATCATGCGCTACGCCGAACACGCAGCGAATGATTCCATGCTCAATACGCCGAATACCTGGGGCTGGTACCTGGCCGGGCTCACCTTCCAGTGGTTGAAGCAACAGGGCGGCGTGGCTGCGATGGGCGAGCGCAATCGCGCCAAGGCCGAGCGTTTGTACCGGACGATCGACGGCTCTGGCGGTTTCTATCGCAACCCGGTGCGCGTCGAAGACCGTTCGCGCATGAACGTGCCATTCACCCTGCACGACAACGCGCTGGACGCGAGCTTCCTGCGCGAATCGGAAACTGCGGGCCTGCATGCGCTGAAGGGGCACAAGGCGGTCGGCGGCATGCGCGCCTCGCTTTACAACGCGGTGCCGCTTGAGGCCGTCGACGCGCTGACCGCATTCATGACGGACTTCGCAAAGCGCCACGGCTGACGCTGCCGGCGCTCGGAATCGCAATGAATTTGCGGCAGTATCCATGATCCGGCTCCAAGCAAAGGCTTGGGACTTCTTTCCACCTAGACTGCCATGACCGAATCCAAGACCTCTCTAAGCGATGTGCGCGAGCGCATCGACAGCATCGACCGGCAGATCCAGCAGCTGATCTCCGAACGCGCGAACTGGGCGCAGGAAGTAGCACGCGTGAAAGGCGAAGGCCTTTCCGCGATCGACTATTACCGGCCCGAGCGCGAGGCGCACGTGTTGCGCATGGTGGTGGACCGCAACCAGGGGCCGCTTTCGGATACCGAAATGGTGCGCCTGTTCCGCGAGATCATGTCGTCCTGCCTGGCGCAGGAAGACCCGCTGAAGATCGGCTTCCTCGGTCCCGAGGGCACCTTCAGTGAGCAGGCGGTGCGCAAGCATTTCGGCCATGCCGCCTATGGCCTGCCGCTGGGCAGCATCGAAGAAGTGTTCCAGGAGGTCGCTGCCGGGCACGCCGATTTCGGTGTGGTGCCGGTGGAGAATTCGGGGCAGGGCATGATCCAGGTCACGCTGGACATGTTTCTTACTTCCGAGGCGATCATCTGCGGCGAAGTGGAATTGCGCGTGCACCAGTGCCTGCACTCGCAATTGGGCCGGCTGGAGGATATCAAGCGCGTCTATGCGCACGCGCAGTCGCTGCAGCAGTGCAAGACCTGGTTGCGTATCAACCTGCCCGACGTGGAGTGCATCGCGGTATCCAGCAACGCCGAGGCGGCGCGGCTGACGCGGCATGCCGACGACGCGGCTGCGATTGCCGGCGAGACGGCCGGCCGGGTCTATGGCCTCAAGACCATCGCCACCGGCATCGAGGATCGCGCTGACAACACCACGCGCTTCCTGGTGATCGGCCGCTCCTTGTTCCCGGCCTCTGGCAACGATCGCACCTCGCTGCTGGTCACCGTCAACGACAAGCCGGGCGCCTTGTACGATGTGCTCAGCCCGTTCGTCACGCACGGCATCAGCCTCAACCGCATCGAATCGCGGCCCGCGCATACCGGGAAATGGCAGTACGCGTTCTTCATCGACGTCTCCGGGCACATTCACGGCGACGCGTTGCAAGCCGCAGTAGAGGAAATTGGCAAGTCGGCCGCGAAGGTTCGCGTGCTCGGCTCTTACCCGGTGGCGCTACCTTGAACACACAGACCTCGAATCGATTGGATTGGACCAGTCATCGCGGCGCGCCGCTGCGCGGCAGCGTCGAAGTGCCGGGCGACAAGTCCGTCTCGCACCGCGCTTTGATGCTGTCGGCCCTGGCCGATGGCCGTTCGCATATCCGCGGCTTTCTGGAAGGCGAGGACACCATTGCCACCGCGGGCGTGCTGGCGAAACTGGGCGTGCGCATCGAGACCCCCGGCAGCGGCGAGCGCGTGGTGCACGGCGTCGGCCTGCATGGCTTACGCGGCACTGCGGAAGAGCTTGATTGCGGCAATGCGGGCACCGGCATGCGCCTGCTCACCGGGTTGCTGGCCGGGCAGGCTTTCGACAGTCTGCTGGTCGGCGATGCTTCGCTGTCGAAGCGGCCGATGCGTCGCGTCACCGATCCGCTTTCGCAGATGGGCGCGCGCATCGACACGCGCGACGGCATGCCGCCGCTGCGCATCCACGGCGGCCAGCCGCTGCGCGGCATGCGTTACACCTTGCCGGTGGCAAGCGCGCAGGTGAAATCAGCGCTGCTGCTGGCCGGTCTGTACACCGAGGGCGAAACCGAAGTCATCGAGCCGCACCCGACGCGCGACTACACCGAACGGATGCTCGCCGCATTCGGCTGGCCGATCGAATTCGAGCCCGGCCACGCGCGACTCAGCGGCGGCCACTCGCTGCACGCCACCGATGTGCAGGTGCCGTCCGACTTTTCCTCGGCGGCGTTCTTCCTGGTCGCCGCCAGCATCGTGCCGGGCTCCGAACTGCGTTTGTCCGCGGTCGGGCTCAATCCGCGCCGCACCGGCCTGCTGCAGGCGCTGCGGTTGATGGGCGCGGACATCACGGTCGAACATCTGCGCGAAAGCGGCGGCGAGCCGGTCGGCGATCTGGTCGTACGGCATGCGCAGCTTCAGGGCATCGAGCTTCCCGAAGAACTTGTGCCGGACATGATTGACGAGTTCCCCGCGCTGTTCGTCGCGGCTTCGGTGGCCGAAGGCGTGACGACGATTCGCGGTGCGGCCGAGCTGCGCGTCAAGGAATCGGATCGCATCGCCACGATGGCGGCGGGCCTGCGCACGCTTGGTGCCGCGATCGAAGAGGCGCCGGACGGCGCGACCATCCGTGGCGGTCAACTGGGTGGCGGCGAAGTGCATAGCCACGGCGATCACCGCGTCGCGATGAGTTTCGCCATCGGCGGCCTGGTCGCGAACGGGCCGGTGACGATCACCGACTGCGCCAACGTCGCGACCTCGTTCCCGGGCTTCATGGCATTGGCGAACGGCTGTGGTTTCGTGCTGGAAGAGCACTAACGAGCTAGCAGTAATGTTGGACTTAAACGGACGGTCGAAGGCTTGGCCGCTACAGATACGGGGATAAGGTCAATACCAGCCCCCTCTTCGTCGAGGAAATAGAACTTTCCGGTTTGAGATCTCTCCCAGTACTCAAACTCGACGCGCAAAGTCTTCATGGTGAGCTCTAAAGCTTAAAGGGCGTCAACGCCATGCATTGCGAACGCCTTTTTTCTAGAGTCTGTGCGAAGTTCGTAGGGGCAATACCAACTCTCATCTTCGATCCTCATGGGCAGTCCAACCCTTAGTGGCGCCGATTCTTTCTCGCCGGTGCTCCGCAGAAAGATCATGGTTCGCTCAGCGATGACTTTATCGATTTCCATTTTAGACGGCGTACTCAATTATTGGCCTAACGCCTAAGCTAAGCGGCCATGCGGGCCGAAACGATTGATTGCACCGGAAACTTCCTCCTGCACGGTCCGCTTGAGCGCATAGTTAGGTGTCGTGCCCGCGACGCTTGTGGCGAAGGATGAAAACGACGCGAGCCACGAGGAGGACCACAAGCGCGATTGCAGCGGATTGGACGGCCGATGGCTGAGCCGAGTGCAAAGATGGACTAAATGCGAGGCATAGCCCGCCGAGCGCAATGAAAAAAGCGACCGCTCCCCCAAAGCCCAAGGTAAGGCGCTTGGAGAATGGGAGCGAAGCAACGGTAAGCCCAACCAGGACGAAGGCTGCCGCCGCAATGTATGCGCCAACAGCCCCCGACTGCACAGCACCGGACGCGGCCATTGAAGCGGTGCCAACGCCTGCGGCGATAAGCGCGATGCCAAGGGTTGCGATAATTGCTTTGCCGAAAGTACTGAAACGCATGAAAGACACCTAACGCCTAAGCTAAGCGGCCGTGCGGGCCGCAGCGCATGATTGCACCGGAAACTTACTCCCGCACGGCCCGCTTGAACGCATAGTTAGGCAGGCTCTCATGGCTTCTCATTTGGGAACTGACTGCAGATGCCATAGTCACCTGTGCAACGAATGTGATGGCAGGACCAGGCTGCAAAATTGTGGAGCACGCCAAGCTGACGATATGCCTCGATTGAGCGCCCCAGCTCGCAGCTAAAGCCCGCCACCTCTGCGGAGCATTTTTTAGATATGTCCGCTCGGATTTGCACTTTTTTCTTCATGACTCGCGACAACGTGCTTTCGTAGGCGTCGAGAAGGTCGAGGTATTGACCTCCGACGATTGCATCTGCGTGATGTGAAGGGCATTGCTTGGCGAGAATGGCGTTGTAATCCTCCCATGCGGAAGATGCGCTAGCACTCGCTGGCGCCGACAAGACGAGGATGACGCAGGCTAGCGTTCGAAGAGACATGGAAGGCCTAATGCTGGAGTTAAGCGGCGGCGAAGCCGTCCGCCTTGAACGAGATGTTAGAGCCCAACTGCGACATTGCGAAGTTGGGTTGTTTGCCCATCAGGGCCACGATAGACAACAGCGTAGGTGCCTGGCTTCAACTGACCGAGGTATGCCGATGGACAGAGTGAGTTGCGCCCTGAGCCAGCGATGCTAGTAGAGATAGCAATGTAGATGACTTGACCCTCAACGCTTGCGTTGACCGTGTAGCACGACAGCCCCGAATTCAGTGCCGTGGGCTTGAGCGTGATCTTTTGAAGCCCGCTGACGTCGGCGCGAACAGGGAGAAGCCACCTATTTGCTACTTTGGTCGGCTGACCAACTGCAATGCCCCCAATAGTTTGAACGAAGCTCCAGCTGCGCGACTCCGCAGCGATGCTGGATGACGCTGCGAGCAAAAAGACTATAAATGTGCAGAGTCTGATCATTAGGCTCAAACGCAGGAGTTAAGCGGCGCCGGAGGCGTCCGCCTTGAACGAGTTGTTAGCCATGACTAGCCATGACTAGCCATGTAACAGAGCCGTGGTAAGCGCAGCGAAGGCAACGGCGCGGATGCTAAAAGAGGCCGCACACTCCTTACAGAACTTGCCAAAGGGGCGCCCTGCCATGAGGTGGGCAAGCGAGGGTAATAGATAAATAACGAAGGAGAGCCAAGCAGCGCCTACGGCAAAGATTGGATTGAAGAAGGTAAAAGCACCGCAGGCAATCAACAGCGCGCTACCAAGAAGGGCGAAGTTTTTGCGAAGGCCGCCTACGAAGGCATCCTGTCCGTTGTAGAAGCAGAAATTTTGGAAGTCTTTGCTCAGCGCGAGAACTAGCAGCACAACGCCGGCGAGCCCGTGAATAGTGCCGAGAAGCTTAAAGATCAGAGATGACGTATGCATGCTCGGCTAACGCTGGAGTTAAGCGGCGCCGTCAGGCGTCCGCTCGAAGGAAGGGTTTAGGCTGCATTTGTGAGACAGCAGCTAAGTATTTGGGCTTTGTAGTATGGACCATCGTCGCTTAGGTCATGCTGCGGAGAAACAAACTGCGCCCAGTAGAAGTAGTCCTCACCTTGCACAGTTTGAACGGCCTTTGGCGCGCCGGAGATGATGCCATGCGAGTCATTGCGCCAGCCACCGCAGGCCGCTGAGACCAGGATTCGAGCACCGACTGCGAACACTTGGCGCATGGGGTAAGGGCTGTACGGGTCGCTCACTCGGTTTGTCCTTGCTGCCTAACGCCTGAATTAAGCCGAGCCGAGAAGCGGCTTCGGTTTGAATGAATTGTTAGGTTATGTGTATCAGTCGACGATAAACAGCTTTGCTCCAACATCAGTGTAGGAACGGTGCGGTTCTGCACTATCTGCAACCTGGTAGCTCATACCAGGCTTGAGTGTGAACTTCCGGCCATCATCCAGCTCTGTGTGGAGTTCTCCCTCGGTGCATAGGAGTATGTGGCCTTTGATGCACCAGTGATCTGCGAAGTAGCCGGGCGTGTACTCAACCATCCGAACGCGGATGTTCCCAAACTGCTGAGTTCGCCAGTAGGCCAGCCCACTTTCGCCTTTGTGCTCGGTTCGATCAACCTTCGACCAGTCGATCGTGCCGAACGGGATGTCGGTCATTTGCACGGCAGCTCCTACAGTCGGAAGTGTCTAATGCTGGAGTTAAGCGGCGCCGGAGGCGTCCGCCTTGAACGAGTTGTTAGGCGCCTCACGTAAGGTCAAAGTGCCAGACATTAAATATGCTCCACGCCTGCAAGCACACCACACTCAGTCTGCCATTTGCGTGTAACAGCATCCGTTACGTGCGTCTCCAGTGGGCCAATACCGGGCAATACTGCAGTGAACAAAAAGCGGCCATTGATTGATTGCTCGAGTGTAAACCGGGTGGGCTCTTTCCAGTGCGAGCCCTCTACAGCGCGATACTCAATGAACGTATGAATTACTCCGTGACTTGTAGCCTTGCCTAAGTTGGGCTCGCTGACGCCAGGCATCGCCTTCAAGACCCTCAACATGCACCCTGTGGCTTGCTTCAACAGGGAGGAAGAGCCACTAGCCTGAGCGTACGTGGGTATTGATAGGGTCAGAAAAAGGTAGAAGATAGATTTCACGCGCGCGCCCCCTGCAATTGCGCCTAACGCTGGAGTTAAGCGGCGCCGGAGGCGTCCGCCTTGAACGAGTTGTTAGGCTGCGACAAAGCCCTGGACAATGCGAGAAGAATCGCTGTGTGCTGCAACGTGAAGCAAGACGGTGCGTTGTAGGTCGACGACTGGGTGGATTGCATGGTGCTTGCAGAAGTAGAACGCTTCGTTGAGAGGTTCGTTGGCGTGCCACGTTGTAAACACGTTTTGATCGCTCGGGATGTCGCCGTAGTTGAATTGACGCAAGTTGGCGAAATCCACGGAATCGTCCCAGGTTGTGCAGTCTGGGCCCCAAGCTATCATGTACATGCAGCCTGACTGTACCAACCAATCGCTTACCTTGACTTGCCACTCACTGGTGACTTCAGAGTCGATGATGACGACGGCCCGAAACGGCGAGAGATGGGCGACATCTGGCAATGTGCCCTCGGGTAAGATGTGAACATAGACCGGAGAGTCGCTCATAAAGCCTAACGCTGGAGTTAAGCGGCGGCGTAGCCGTCCGCCTTGAACGAATTGTTAGGCATCCCTTTTCCTGTTGAGCAGGAAGACTGCCAAAAGACCAACCG
>Ga0302314_10000410_pt1 | contig 79185 bp, 72 predicted proteins | sample III_Palsa_N2_3_FD_200533 | JGI IMG/M metagenome (GOLD analysis project Ga0302314, IMG submission 200533) | Peat permafrost microbial communities from Stordalen Mire near Abisko, Sweden - III_Palsa_N2_3 | ecosystem: Environmental > Terrestrial > Soil > Palsa > Peat permafrost | place: Sweden...
GGTGTCACCGCCAGCGCGCGCGCCTCGTTCGCCCTATATAACACCCTCGAGGAGGCCGACTCGCTGGTCGAGGCGCTCCACAAGACCCGGACCCTGTTCGCCTGATGGATGACGCCACTCACAACCCGGATGCACATGTTGGCGCCAGCGCCCTGCCGCAGGCTGAGCTCGACGCGCTTACCGACAAGCTGGTCGAGAAGCTGAAGACTGTCTTCGATCCGGAGATTCCGGTCGACATCTACGAACTTGGCCTCATCTACCGGGTCGACGTCTCCGACGAGAAGGCCGTGGTCATCGACATGACCCTCACGGCGCCGGGCTGTCCGGTGGCCGGCGACATGCCCGGCTGGGTGCAGGACGCCGTCGAGAGCATCCCCGAAGTCACCGGAGTCACCGTCAACCTGGTCTTCGATCCGCCGTGGGATCCGTCCCTGATGTCAGACGAGGCCAAGCTCGAATTGAACATGTTCTGATGGAAACCGTCCTGCGCACCCGCCGCGAGCGACCCAAGGTCGTCACCCTCACCGAGGCGGCAGCCGCCCGCGTGCGCGAGATCATGGACCGGGCCGAGACGCCCTATGTCGGCTTGCGGGTCGGCGTGAAGAACGGCGGCTGCGCTGGGCAGGAATATGTCCTGGAGTACGCCCACGCCGCCGATCCCCTCGACGAGGTGGTTGAGGACAAGGGCGTCCGCATCCTCATTGAACCCAAGGCGGTGCTGTTCCTGGTCGGCTCTCAGATCGACTACGAGACGACGCGCCTGGCCGCCAAGTTCGTCTTCCACAATCCCAACGAGACCGACGCCTGCGGCTGCGGCGAGAGCGTTACGATCGTACCGGCCAATCTGGAGGTTTAGGGCCGGCGTCTCGCCGACTCTCACGTCCTGATCGGCAACTCTGCCTCGACCCGCGCCACCCAGGCTTTCACGGCCGGAAATTCCGCCAGGTCGAACCCACCCTCGTGCGCGACGCGGGTGTAGGCGACGAGGGCGATGTCGGCGAGCGTGAGTTCATCGCCGACCAGGAATCGTGACCCGCCGAGGGCCGCTTCGAGGCGCGCCAGCGCCCCCTCGCCGCGTTCGATCAGCTTCGGGTCGAGCTCGTCACGGCGCTTGCCGAGATAGGCCATCTGGAAGCGGGCGACGGCGACGTAGGGCTCGTGGCTGTACTGCTCCCAGAACATCCACTCTAGCATCTTGGCGCGCGCAAAGGCGTCTGCCGGGATGAGCGGCGAACCCTCGGCCAGATGCAGGATGATGGCGTTGGACTGCGCCAGCGTGCGTCCGTCGTCGAACACCGCCAACGGGACCTGCCCGGCCGGGTTGAGAGCCAGGAAGGCCGGCGTGCGCGTGTCGCCGGTGAGCACGCTGGTCTCGCGCCACTCGAATGGGATGGCGAGGCGCGCGGCCGTCCATTTCACCTTGAGGCAATTGCCCGAAATACTGTCACCGTAGATGATCATGACCATGCGCGCCGGATAACCGCGACCGCTATTGATTTCAACGTAGGCGCCGGCGCCTTGACCGCCGCAACGGCAGGGGCGCATCGCTGCGTCAGGAGGACAAGATGACCCAGGACATGAAGGCCGTTCTCGAGGCCCAGAAGGCCGCTCAGCTGCGCGACGGCGCGCCGAGCGCCGAACAGCGCGCCGAGCGTATCGATCGCTGCATCGGCCTGCTGGTCGATTTTCGCGACGAGATCGAGGCGGCGCTCAACGCCGACTTCGGGGCACGCTCGAAGGAGGCCACCGCATTCACCGACGTCGCCTCGTCGATCGGCACGCTCAAGTACGCCAAGAAGAACCTGCGCGGCTGGATGAAGCCGGAGCGGCGCAGGACCGAGCCGGCGATCCTCAACCTGTTCGGCGCCAAGGCCGAGATCCGCTTCCAGCCCAAGGGCGTGGTGGGGGTGATCAGTCCCTGGAACTTCCCCGTCAACCTCACCTTCACGCCGCTGGCCGGCGTCCTGGCGGCCGGCAATCGGGCGATGATCAAGCCGAGCGAGTATACGCCGGCGACGTCCGAATTGATGGCGCGGATGTTTGCCAAGGCATTCCCGCCGGAGGAGATTGCGGTCATCACCGGCGGCCCGGACGTCGGCCAGGCCTTCGCCGCCCTGCCGTTCGACCACCTGGTGTTCACCGGCGCCACCTCGATCGCCGCTCACGTGATGCGCGCGGCGGCTGAGAACCTGACGCCGCTGACCCTGGAGCTCGGCGGCAAGAGCCCGGTGATCCTCTCGCGCACCGCCGACATGAAGACCGCCGCGGCGCGGATCATGAACGGCAAGACCCTGAACGCCGGCCAGATCTGCCTGGCGCCCGACTACGTGTTGGCGCCGGCTGAACGGATGGGCGAGTTCGTCGACGAAGCCAGGGCTGCCGTTGGGGCGATGTTCCCAACCGTCAAGGACAACCCCGACTACACCTCGGTGATCAACCAACGACACTTCGATCGCATCACCGGCTACATCACCGAGGCGCGCGAACGCGGCGCCGAGGTGATCGAGATCAAGCCGGATGGCGAGGACTTCTCACAGCAGGAGCATCACCGGATCCCACCGACCCTGATCCTCGAGCCGGCCGACGACCTCAAGGTGATGCAGGAGGAGATTTTCGGTCCGGTGCTGCCGGTCAAGAGCTATCGCACGGTCGACGAGGCGGTGGCCTACGTCAACGCCCATGCCCGGCCGCTCGGCCTCTACTGGTTCGGCGATGATGCGGCCGAGCGCGAACAGGTGCTGGCCACGACCACCTCCGGCGGGGTCACGGTCAACGACGTCATCTTCCACGTCGCCCAGGAGGATCTGCCGTTCGGCGGCGTCGGGCCGTCTGGCATGGGCGCCTATCACGGCCAGGACGGTTTCCGCGAGTTCAGCCACCGCAAGGCGGTCTACAGCCAGATCAAGAACGAGATGGGCCCGCTGAAAGCCCTGCGGCCGCCCTACGGCGAGGGTATCCGCAAATATCTCGCCGGCGCGATCGTGCGTTGACGGCGCGATCCGGGTGGTGCTCAAGACACCCCTACAAACGGGGTGAATAGATCAGAATTGACGGACGCTCAGTCCTCGGCGCCGACGCGAATGGCGCGGGCCAGGAAGGCCGGAACGTCGCCGCCGAAGCCCTTGACGTTGGGGCCGAGGTCGTCGGAGGCGGACGCCGGCTTCGGCTCTGAGCGTGGCTTCTCGTCGCGCCGCGGCCGGGACTCCTGGTGCGGGCGGCTCTCCGACCTCGGCCTCGCGTCCGGCTTGCGCTCTTGGCGCGGGGCGGGGGCGTCTTCCTTGACCTCGGCCGCGGGCTTCGTCTGCAACGGCTCCATGGCCGCCACCGAGGTTTCGCTGGCGGGCCGGCCGTAGGATCGCTCCGAACGGCCACGGCGCTCGCGCTCGGGCCGCCGCGGCCGGGCGTCGGCGCGGGCCTTGGCCTCCGCCCAGTCGACGTCGAGCTTCAGCTCCTCAGGCGTCTTGCCGATCAGCTTGAGCACCTTGTCGAGCGACCGGCCGTCAGCCGGCGAGACGATCATCACCGAGCGTCCCGACTTGCCGGCCCGGCCGGTGCGGCCGATCCGGTGGACGTAGTCGTCGGCGTGGTGCGGCACGTCATAGTTGAGCACGTGGCTGACGTCCGGGATGTCGAGCCCGCGGGCGGCGACGTCGGAGGCGACGAGAAGCCTGAGTTCGCCTTTGCGGAAGGCGTCGAGGGTCCGCATCCGAGTCTGCTGGTCGAGGTCGCCGTGGATCGGCGCGGCGTCGAGGCCGTGCTTCTTCAGCGACTTGGCGACGATGTCGACATCCGACTTGCGGTTGCAGAAGACGATGGCGTTCTTGATTTCCTCGGCGGTGATGACTGCCCGCAGGGCCAGGCGCTTGACGGCGGGATCTGCGGCCGGGATGCGCACGATGTGCTGGGAGATGGTCTCGGCGGTGGTGGCGGGCTTGGCCACTTCGATGCGGACCGGATCATTCAGGAACTGCTTGGTGAGCCGGGTGATTTCCGGCGGCATGGTGGCCGAGAAGAACAGGGTCTGCTTCTTCGGCGGGGTCAGCTTGAAGATCCGCTCGATGTCCGGGATGAAACCCATGTCGAGCATGCGGTCGGCTTCGTCGACCACCATGATCTGCACGCCGTTGAGCAGCAGCTTGCCGCGCTCGAAGTGGTCGAGCAGACGGCCTGGCGTGGCGATCAGAACATCGACGCCGCGGTCGAGCTTCGTCTCCTGGTCACCGAACGAGACGCCGCCGATCAGCAGCGCCCAGGTGAGCTTCTGGCCCTTGGAGTACTTTTCGAACGAGAGGGCCACCTGGTCGGCCAGCTCGCGCGTCGGCGCGATGACCAGCGAGCGGGGCATGCGGGCCTTGGAGCGGCCGGCGACCAGACGGTCGATCATCGGCAGAGTGAAGGCGGCGGTCTTGCCGGTGCCCGTCTGGGCGATGCCAAGGACGTCGCGGCCGGCCAGCGCCACCGGAATGGCTTCAGCCTGGATGGGCGTGGCGACGGTGTACCCGGTGTCGGCCACCGCCTGTAGGGTCGGGGCGCTCAGCCCCAGTTGGGAAAATTCTGTCATGTCTCGAAAACACCGGGCGGCGATTCTTTGCGCGCGACCTTGCGCGCTCGACGAAGCGGCCCGGGCGGCCGGAACATAGGGGCGATCGGTTTCAAGTCAATGCTGGACAAGGGTCGGCGTTGTCGCAGGCGACGCGAGCTTCGCTTTACAGATCAACGTCCGCCGCGGCGAACTCGGCGTTTTCCTGGATGAAGCGGTAGCGCAGCTCGGGCTTGCGGCCCATCAGCGTTTCGACCAGCGCCTCCACCGGCTCCTCCGACCTCGGCAGGGCGACTCGCGCCAGGGTGCGGGTCTTCGGATCCATGGTGGTTTCCTTGAGCTGGGCTGGCATCATTTCGCCAAGGCCCTTGAAGCGGCCGATCTCCGGCTTCTTGCCCTTGAACGTCGTCGCCAGCAGCTCGTCCTTGTGAGCGTCGTCACGGGCGTAGGTGGTCTTGCCGCCGTGGGTCAGGCGATAGAGCGGCGGCAGGGCGAGGTAGAGCTTCCCGGCCCGGACCAGCTCTGGCGTGGTGCGGTAGAAGAAGGTGATCAACAGCGAGGCGATGTGGGCGCCATCGACATCGGCGTCGGTCATGATCACCACGCGATCGTAGCGCAGGTCCTCGTCGCGATATTTGCCGTTGGCCTGGACGCCGAGCGCCAGCATCAGGTCGGCGAGCTCCTTGTTGCCGACCATCTTGTCGCCTGAGGCCGAGGCGACGTTGAGGATCTTGCCGCGCAGGGGGAGGATCGCTTGGGTGCGCCGGTCGCGGGCCTGCTTGGCCGAGCCGCCGGCGGAATCGCCTTCGACCAGGAACAGCTCCGCGCCCGCCGCGCTGCCGCAGGAGCAGTCGGCGAGCTTGCCGGGTAGGCGCAGCTTGCGGGTCGCCGAGGCGCGGGCGACCTCCTTCTCCTTGCGCCGCTTGAGCCGCTCCTCGGCGCGCTCGGCCACGAAAGCGAAGAGGGCGCTGGCGGTCTTGGGCTGGGCGGTGAGCCAGTGGTCGAACGGATCGCGCAGGGCGGTCTCGACCAGCCTTTGGGCGTCGGCGGAGGACAGGCGCTCCTTGGTTTGGCCCTGGAACTCGGGGTTGCGGACGAAGACGCTGATCAGCGCCCCGGCTTGGGCGACCACGTCGTCGCCTGTGATCAGCGGACCGCGCTTGTCGCCGGTCAGCTCGGCATAGGCCTTGAGGCCGCGGGTCAGCACGGCGCGCAGGCCCGCCTCGTGCGTGCCCCCCTCGGGTGTCGGCACGGTGTTGCAGTAGGAGCGGACGAAGCCGTCACTTTCACCGAAGCCGGCCGGGGTCCAGGTCACCGCCCATTCCACGGCCCCGGCTTCGCCCTGGCGTTCGATGCGGCCGGCGAAGGGCGCGGGCGTCACCAGCTCCTTGCCCTCGGTGCTCTCGGCCAGGAAGTCGGCGAGGCCGCCCGGAAAGCGGAAGGTCGCCTCGGCCGGCGTGCCGTCAGTGATGCGCTCGGCTGCGCAGCGCCAACGGATCTCGACACCGCGGAAGAGATAGGCCTTCGAGCGCGCCATGCGGTAGAGCCGGGCCGGCCGGAAGGCGACGCTCTCGCCGAATATCTCCGGATCCGGCCGGAAACTCACCTGGGTGCCATGGCGGCGGCTCGGCCCCACCTGCTGCAGGCCGCCGATCGGCTTGCCGCGCGCAAAGGCGTGGCGCCACTCGAAGCCGTCCTTCCAGACGGTGATGTCGACCCGCTCTGAGAGGGCGTTGACGACAGAGACGCCGACGCCGTGCAGACCGCCTGAAGTCTCGTAGGCCTTGCCGGAGAACTTCCCGCCCGAGTGCAGGACGGTCATGATCACTTCCAGCGCCGACTTGCCTGGGAACTTGGGATGCGGGTCGACGGGCATGCCACGGCCGTCGTCGCGCACCGTGAGACCACCTTCGGCGTCGAGGCCGACCTCGATCACCTTGGCATGGCCGGCCACGGCCTCGTCCATGGCGTTGTCGAGCACCTCGGCGAAGAGATGGTGCAGCGCCCGCTCATCGACGCCGCCGATGTACATGCCCGGCCGCTTGCGCACCGGTTCGAGGCCTTCGAGGACCTCGATATCCTTGGCCGAGTAGCCCGAGACCGGATGGGCCGGCGCCAGGGCGTCGTCGAAGAGGTTCGCCTGAGCGGCTTGGGCGGATCTGGCCATCGCGCGATTATCGTCGATTCGCGTGGCGGAGTTCAGGCTGACCTGAAGCGCGGGCTTCCAGCCCGCACCCCAGGGGCTCGGTTAGTGCGGGCAAGACGCCCGCATTCCCGTTAGCACTTGAAGTACATATCGAATTCCACCGGGTGGGGATGGAGCTGGAGGCGCATGACCTCCTCCATCTTCAGTTCGATATAGGCGTCGATGAAGTCGTCATCCATGACGCCGCCCTTCTTGAGGAAGGCGCGGTCCTTATCGAGCGCATCGAGCGCCTCGCGCAGCGAGCCGCAGACTTCCGGCACCTTCTTCTGCTCGCGCGGCGGCAGGTCGTAGAGGTTCTTGTCCATCGGCTGGCCGGGATCGATCTTGTTCTCGATGCCGTCGAGGCCGGCCATGAGCAGGGCGACGAACGTGTAATAGGGGTTGCCCATCGGGTCCGGGAAGCGGACCTCGATGCGCTTGGCCTTGGGGCTCTCCACGTGGGGGATGCGGATCGAGGCCGAGCGGTTGCGGGCCGAATAGGCCAGCTTCACCGGCGCTTCGTAGCCGGGCACCAGGCGCTTGTAGGAGTTGGTGGTCGAGTTGGCGAAGGCGTTGATCGCCTTGGCGTGCTTGATGATGCCGCCGATGTAATAGAGGCAGGTCTGCGAGAGGCCGGCGTACTTGTCGCCGGCGAAGAGCGGTTTGCCCTTGGCCCAGATTGACTGGTGCACGTGCATGCCAGAGCCGTTGTCGCCGAAGTAGGGCTTGGCCATGAAGGTGGCCGTCTTGCCATAGGCGGCGGCGACGTTGTGGATCACGTATTTATACAGCTGCAAACGGTCGGCCATGGTCACCAGCTCGGCGAACTTGAGGCCCAGCTCGTGCTGGGCCGGCGCCACTTCGTGGTGGTGCTTCTCCGGGTGCATGCCGAGCTCGCCCATCACCGCCAGCATCTCTCCACGCAGGTCCTGAGCGCTATCGACCGGGTTGACCGGGAAGTAGCCGCCCTTGGCCACGGGGCGATGGCCCAGGTTGCCTTCGTCGTATGAGCGGCCGGTGTTGATCGGCAGTTCGACGGAGTCGAACGAATAGCGCGTGTCGTGGGCGGCGGTGTTCCACTTCACATCGTCGAAGATGAAGAACTCGGCCTCGGGGCCGAAGAACACCGTGTCGCCGACCCCCGAGGCCTGGACGTAGGTAAGAGCCTTCTTGGCGGCGCTGCGCGGATCACGGTTGTAGGGCTCGTTGGTGTCGGGGTTCAGCACGTCGCAGAACAGCGTCAGCGTCGTCTGCTGGTAGAACGGGTCGATGTGGGCCGACTCCAGATCGGGGCGCAGCTTCATGTCGGACTCGTTGATCGCCTTCCAGCCGGCGATCGAGGAGCCGTCGAACATCGTCCCGTCGGAGAGGAACTCGTCGTCGACCAGCGACAGGTCGAAGGTGACGTGCTGCATCTGGCCGCGCATATCGGTGAAGCGCAGGTCGACGTACTCGACCTCCTTCTCCTTGATGAGGTCGTGGATCTCGGCGGGCGTGGTCATGCTGTCTTCCCTGTTGGACTAAGGCGGATAGAACTCAGATGGCGTTGCGGCCGGTCTCGCCGGTGCGGATGCGGATTGCCTCGACGACCTCGGTGATGAAGATCTTGCCGTCGCCGATCCGCCCGGTGCGGGCGGCGGTCTGAATCGCTTCGACGGCGCTGGCCACCTGGTCGTCCTCGACCACCACTTCGAGCTTGATCTTGGGCAGGAAGTCCACGACGTACTCGGCGCCGCGATAGAGCTCGGTCTGACCCTTCTGGCGGCCGAATCCCTTCGCTTCGATCACTGTCATTCCCTGCAGGCCGAGCGTCTGAAGCGCCTCCTTCACCTCGTCGAGCTTGAACGGCTTGATGATCGCCTCGATCTTCTTCATCCACGCTTATCCGGGTTGTGAGCGGGCGGAACGGCGCCGTTCGCTCTCTGAGTCGCGCTAAAGTCCGACCGAGCCCGGTCATGTCAATGGCGACGGTCCGATTCCCCTTGAGATCGGCGTCCGCCGCCTTAAGGATCGACACGTGACGCGCCTTTACCTGATCCGCCATGGCCGTCCGGCCGCCGTCTGGGGCGGACATGACGATGATCCGGGTCTCGATTCGGAAGGTCGGGCGCAGGCAGAGGCGGCGGCCCGCTTGCTCCTCGCATTGCCGGAGAATGAGCGGCCGACGCGTGTGGCGAGTTCGCCGATGAAACGTTGCCGCGAGACGGCCGTCCCGTTCGCCGCCGCGCTTGGCGTCGAGGTCGAGATTGTCCATGACGTCGGCGAGATCCCGACGCCCAAGGCGCTCACGCCGGCCGAGCGCGGGCCGTGGTTGCGGGGAGCCCTGCAAGGCTCATGGCCACAAGTGAAGGGCGATCTCGACTACGAGGACTGGCGACGGCGCGTCCACGCGGCGGTGTCGGCGCGGCCCGGCTACGCGGTCTTCAGCCATTTCGTCGCTATCAACGCCGTCGTCTCGCTAATCGAGGGCGAGGAGCAGGTGACCGTTTTCCGGCCAGACCACACGTCCATAACCGTCCTGGAGCGGGACGGGGATGCGCTCAGGCTCGTGGCGCGCGGCGCCGAAGCAGCAACGGGCGTGCTGTGACCGTGCCAGACTCGGGTCCCCGGGAGATTCTCACGGTGGCCGAAATGACGGCCGCTGACCGCGCAGCCATTGAGGCAGGGACGCCGGGTCTCACGCTCATGGAGCGGGCGGGCGCCGCCGTGGCCGAAGCGATCACGGAGCGCTACGCGCCCGCGCCGGTTCTCGTCCTGGCCGGACCGGGAAACAATGGCGGCGACGGCTATGTGGTGGCGCGGCGGCTCGCCGAGCGGGGATGGCCGGTGAGCATTGAGGCCTTGGGGCCTGCGAAATCGGCCGACGCCATCGCCGCCCGCGAGCTCTGGACCGGTGAGGTCGCGCCGCTCGGCCAGCGCCTGCCCGACGATGGGCTGATCGTCGACGCTCTGTTTGGCGCCGGCCTTGATCGGCCCCTCGGCCAGGACGTCGCCCGGCTCGCTCGCCAGTCGTCGCGCGCTGCGCCGCGGATCGTGGCCATCGATACGCCCAGTGGCCTTTCTGGCGATATCGGCCGGCCGGTGGGCGACGCCTGTTTCGAGGCCGCGCTCACCGTCACCTTCCACCGCCGCAAGCCCGCCCACGTGTTGCAGCCCGGTCGCCGCCTGTGCGGCGACGTGGTGGTCGCCGATATCGGTCTGGGTCCAGTGTCGACCCGGCTCCACGAGAACGGGCCGGAGCTCTGGCTCAGCCGGTATCCCTGGCCTGGGGTCTCGGCCTACAAGACCACTCGCGGCCGCCTCATCGTCGTCAGCGGTGAGGCGTGGAGCACAGGCGCCGCCCGCCTGTCCGCTCGAGCGGGGCTGCGCATCGGCGCCGGCCTCGTCACCCTCTTTTCGCCGCCCGACGCCCTGATCGTCAACGCCGCCCACCTCGAGGCGGTGATGTTGCGCGGCTTCGAGACCGACGCCGAGCTGGAGAGCGCCGCTTCCAACGTCGAGGCGGTGGTGATCGGACCGGCGGCCGGGGTCACCGAAGCGACGCTGTCCAACGTCCTGGCTCTGGCCAGCACCGGCGCGGCCTTGGTGCTGGACGCCGACGCCTTGAGCGTCTTCCGCGACGATCCGGCCGAGCTCTTTTCGGTCCTCGACCGCGACGATGTCCTCACGCCGCACGCCGGCGAGTTCGAGCGCCTGTTCCCGGGTCTTCTGGCCGCGAGCCCCGAACGCATCACCGCCGTCCGCGCCGCCGCCGCCAAGGCTCAAGCGGTCGTCCTGCTCAAGGGGCCCGACACCGTGGTCGCGGCGCCGGACGGCCGCGCCGCCGTCAACATGAACGGCACGCCCTGGTTGGCCACGGCCGGCTCGGGCGATGTCCTGTCCGGCTTCATCGGCGGCCTGGTGGCGCAGGGCATGGAGAGCTTCGAGGCCGCCTGCGCCGGCGTGTGGATTCACGCCGCCTGCGCGGATGCGTTCGGGCCAGGACTGATCAGCGAAGATTTGCCGGCGTTGGCGGCCGGGGTATTGAAACACCTGCACGACCGAGTCGCCGGCCGCGGGGAGGGGAATCAGACATGAGTCACAACCGCCGGATCGCGATCCTGGTCGCACTCGTGGTTTCGGTGTTGGGATTTGGCGCCTCGAACGCCCTCGCGGCGGTTCATCATGACCGGAATCGTCACCACGACCCGCATGCCGCCGCCTCGACGGTTCATCACCGCAAAAGCCGCCACGCCGGCTCGTTGGGCCATGCACGTCATCACGGTGTTTTCGTTCTGCCGCACCGCCACCATCGGGGTGGACAGACTGCTCGGCGCCACGGCCGCCACCATCACGCGGTGGTCTCGAAGCATCACCACCGCCGTGGGCATATTATCGCCAAGGGCCGGCATCATCGCTTGACCCATCACGCCGCCCTCCAGCGCCGCACCCAGCTGTGCCAGCAGGTGCTGGTCCACGGCTCTTGGGTCAGCCGCTGCCGGTAAGCGCCGGGCGCCCGTGGGCGTCTCTCTGAGATGTGCGGCATAGCCGGGATCATCGGCAAGGGTGGCGAGGCCCTGCCGCGCATGCTGGCCGCGCTCGCTCATCGGGGACCGGATGACGAGGGGATCTGGCGCGAGGGCGAGGTTGCGCTCGGTCAGCGCCGCCTGTCGATCATCGACACCTCCAGCGCCGGCCATCAGCCCATGCAGTCGGCCTGCGGCCGCTGGGTGCTGACCATCAACGGCGAGATCTACAACCATCTCGAACTGCGCCGAGAGCTGGACGCGGACGCAGCTATCCCTTGGCGCGGCCACGCCGATTCCGAGACCCTGCTGGAGTTCATGGCGCGCCATGGCGTCGAGGCGGCGCTGGCGCGGGCGAGCGGCATGTTCGCCTTCGCCCTTTGGGACCGGGCGACGGAGACGGCCTTCCTCGGCCGCGATCGCATGGGCGAAAAACCGTTGAGTTACGTCGCTGACGCCAGGCGCCTGGCGTTCGCCTCGGAGATCACCGCCCTAGAGCGACTGGATGGCGTCTCCTCGGACCTCTCGCCGGAGGCCCTCGGCGCCTACTTCCGCTACGGTTACGTCCCTGCGCCGCTCACGATCCTGAAGGACGTCCGAAAGCTCGAGCCGGGTGGCCTGCTGACCTGGCGACAAGGGGAGGGGCCAAGCGTCCGGCACTGGTGGCGGCTCGCCGACGTGGCGACGGCCGGCCAGGCGGCCCGCTTCACCGACGAACGCCAGGCGATCGAAGCCGCCGATGAAGTCCTGGGGCGCGCGGTGGCGCGGCAGATGATCGCCGACGTGCCGATTGGGGCCTTCCTGTCTGGCGGCCTCGATTCCTCGCTCGTCACGGCCCTGATGCAGCGCGCCTCGTCCCGGCCGGTGCGCACCTTCACGCTCGGCTTCGACGTCCCCGCCTTCAACGAGGCGGAACATGCGGCCGCCGTGGCCCGCCACATAGGGACCGAACACACCGAGCACGTCGTCACGGTCGCAGACGCCCAGGGCGTGGCGCCGCAATTGGGCCGCCTCTACGACGAGCCCTTCGCCGACTCCTCGCAGATCCCCGCCGTGCTGGTCAGCCGGATGGCCGGTCCATCGGTGAAGGTCTGTCTGACCGGCGACGGCGCCGACGAGCTGTTCGGCGGCTATGTGCGCTATCCGGGGGTACGCCGCCTGTGGAGCGTCGCGAGGCGTCTTCCGGCCCGCCGAGCCATCGGACGAGCCCTGGCGAAGACGCCGTTACCTGTGCTCGAGGCGACCCTGGGCTGGGCGGGCCCGATCGCGCAGGGCTACGCCGCCCGCGGAGCCCTGGGCGCCAGTGTCCGCCGCGCCGCTCGCTGGCTGCAGGCCGATACCCGCGAAGCGATGTTCGAGGCGACGATGGTCTTCTGGCCGGGGACGGGGCCACTCGCCGCTTCGTTGGCAGTCAACCCCGCCGCCTGGCGGCCGGCCGCGCCCACTTTCGATGACGACCTCAACCTTATGCTTTGGCGCGACACGGTCGACTATCTGCCGGGCGACATTCTCGCCAAGGTCGATCGCGCGGCCATGTCCGTGGGCCTGGAGACGCGCGCGCCGTTTCTCGATCCCCAGGTGGTGGCGCTCGCGTGGCGTCTCCCGCCGGACATGAAGGTGCGGGGCGAAGTCACCAAATGGCTGATGCGCAGGGTGTTGGCCCGGCATGTCCCGCCCGGGCTGACCGAACGGCCCAAGGTCGGCTTCACCGTGCCGCTGCATGCCTGGCTCACCGGGGGCCTGAAGTCCTGGGCGGAGGATCTGCTGGATCCGCTTGTGATCCGCCGTCAGGGTCTTCTCGACGCCGGCAAAGTCGAAGCCGCCTGGCGGGCGCTGCAAGGCGGCGACTCCGGGCTCGGCCAACCGATCTGGGCGGTCCTGATGCTGCAGGCCTGGCTGGCGGCGCGTTAGGCCTTGTAGGGGCGAGGAGCAGCGGTCAGGTTCCCGCCATGCGGTTTCTCGTCACCGGCAGCGCCGGTTTCATCGGTTTCCACCTCGCCCAGCGGCTGCTGGAGGACGGCCATGAGGTCCTCGGCGTCGATGGTTTCACCCCGTATTACGACGTCGCCCTGAAGCGCGCCCGGCACGCGATCCTCAAGACCCACGCCGGTTTCTCCGAGCGCGAGTTCATGCTGGAGGATATGGCTGCCCTGGAGGCGGCCGTCGGCGATGCGGCGCCGGCGGTGATCGTCCACCTCGCCGCCCAGGCCGGGGTCCGCTACAGCGTCGAGAATCCTCGCGCTTACATCGAGAGCAACCTCGTGGGGACGTTCAACGTCCTCGAGATCGCCCGCGCACACATGGTGCGGCATCTGCTGCTCGCCTCAACGAGCTCCGTGTACGGAGACAATGAGACGACGCCTTTCCGTGAGACCGACCGGGTCGCCCATCCACTGTCGCTCTATGCGGCGACCAAGGCCGGCGGCGAGCTGATCTCGCACAGCTACAGTCACCTCTGGCGGATACCGACGACCGCCTTCCGCTTCTTCACCGTCTACGGACCGTGGGGGCGGCCGGACATGGCGCTCTTCCGCTTCGTGCGGGCCATCCTCGCTGGCGAACCCATCGACGTCTACAACGAGGGCGCAATGGAGCGCGACTTCACCTATGTCGCCGATCTCGTCGAGGCTATCCGTAGGCTGATCGATCGTCCTCCAGAGGCAGGATCGCCGGTAGTCGGCGATTCGCTCAGCCCTGCGGCCCCCTGGCGGGTGGTCAACATCGGTCGCGGCGCGCCGGTCGGGTTGATGGACTTCATCGGCGAGACCGAGCGAGCGCTCGGCCGCAAGGCGCAGCTCAATTTTCTGCCGATGCAGCAAGGCGACGTGAAGCGAACCTTCGCCGATGCCTCGCTTCTGGAGACGCTGACCGGCTACCGGCCCACGACCGGTCTCAGCGAAGGGGTGGCGGCGTTCTGCGCCTGGTACCGTGAATACTATGGCGCGACGTGAGCCTCAGGCCGCCAGCAGATGACGCGCGCGGTCGAAAACGACCTGGAACATCGCCGGCGTCAGGCGACCGGTGTTGGTGTTGAGCCTGGAGCAATGATAGCTGCTGATCAGCGTCAATCCGCCGACGGACCATTCGGCGCCGTGCCCGCCCGCTGGTCCGGGGCGCTGGCCCAGCGCCCGCATGGTGTTGCGCCGGGCCACCTCGCCCAAGGCCACGACCACCTTCAGGCGGGGCAGGTCCGCGAGCCTCGCGGCAAGGAACGGTCGGCAGGCGGCCTCCTCGGCGGGGGTAGGTTTGTTTCCGGGCGGGGCGCAACGCACGGCGTTGGCGATCATGCAGTCGACGAGCGTCAGTCCATCGTCTGGCCGCGCCTGGTAGCGGCCGCGGGCAAAGCCGGCGCCGATCAGGGTCTCGTAGAGGAGAACGCCGGCGAAGTCGCCGGTGAACGGCCGCCCGGTGCGGTTTGCCCCCATGCGGCCGGGGGCGAGGCCGACAACCAGCAGTCGCGCGTCCGGGTCGCCGAACGAAGGCGCCGGGCCGTTGAACCAGTCCGGATGCTCTGCCGCATTGGCGGCGCGGTAGGCCACGAGCCTCGGGCAGAGCGGACAATCGTGCGGCGGTTCGGGGCGAGTCGTCATTGGGCCATCCTGCCCGCAGGACCGGCCTGAGACCATGAGCGAGCGTCTCGATCAGGCGGTGGTGATTGCGCTCGGCTCGAACCTGGCTGGCCTCTATCCGTCCAGCGAAGCGCTCCTGGATGCGGCGCTCGTCCGGCTGGGTGAGCACGGCCTCCCGGTTCGGGCGCGTTCGAGCTGGTGGCGCTCGAGCGCCTGGCCTGATCCCGCCGATCCAGCCTTCATCAACGGCGTGGCGCTCGTCGATACGGATCTAGCGTCGCGGGAGGTGATGGCGGTCCTTGCCCGCCTCGAGCGAGACTTTGGCCGCCTGCGGGAGGCGGCCAACGCGCCCCGTACGCTCGACCTCGATCTGATTGCCCACGGGCGCGCCGTGATCGACGACCCGGGCCTGATCCTGCCCCATCCCCGGGCCCACGAGCGCCGCTTTGTCATGGGGCCGCTGGCCGAGATCGCACCAGCCTGGCGCCACCCCGTCAGCGGCGCGAGCGCGGCCGAACTCGCCTTCCGAGCCGAAATCGGCGCCGACGCTGCGCCGCTCGGCTATGCGGCGTTGCGAAAAGGGGAACAAAACGCTATCTAGGGAGACTGACCTCCCCACATTTCGTGAGACCAAATGGCCCGCGTCACCGTCGAAGACTGCGTTACCCGCGTCCCCAACCGTTTCAACCTCATTCTGCTCGCCGCCAACCGCGCGCGCGCCATCGCCGCCGGCGGCCCGCTGCTCGTCGACCGCGACAACGATAAGAACCCGGTCGTCGCCCTGCGCGAGATCGCCGACGACATGGTCAATCCCGAAGATGTCCGCGAGAGCCTTATCGTCAGCCTGCAGCGCGTCGATGAGCACTCGGAGGCCGAGGAAGAGGCGGAAACCCTGGCCCTGCTGGCCGATCCGTCACACTCGCGAATGAGCGAGCAGGAACTGGTCCGCGCCCTGCAGAGCGACCGCGATGGCGGGCAGGAGGAACGCTACTGAGTCTCGAACACGCAGAGACTCTAGCTCCCAAGCCGGCGCCGCCAGCCGCCGCGCCTTCCCTCTCGCCCTCACCCAAGGCGCCGCCCAAGCCTGAGCCGCGTCGTTTCCTGAGGCAATTCGAGCTTGTCGATCGCGTGAGGGCCTACGATCCCTCCGCAGACGAAGCCCTGCTCAACCGCGCCTACGTCTACGCCATGCGGATGCACGGCTCGCAGACGCGCGCCTCGGGCGACCCCTATTTCGCGCATCCGATCGAAGTGGCGGGCATCCTCACCGACTACAAGCTGGATACGGCGACCATCGTCACCGCCCTGCTGCATGACGTCATCGAGGACACCGAAGCCAAACGGGAAGATATCGACCGCCTGTTCAGTCCCGAAATCGGCGAGCTGGTGGAGGGGGTCACCAAACTCTCGCGCCTGGAAACGACGGCTGACCACAAGCGTCAGGCCGAGAACCTGCGCAAGTTCATCCTGGCCGTCTCCAAGGACGTCCGCGTGCTGCTGGTCAAGCTGGCCGACCGGCTGCACAACATGCGTACGCTGCACTTCATCACGAGCGCGGCCAAGCGCGAACGGATCGCTCGCGAAACCCTGGACATCTACGCGCCGCTGGCTCGCTCGATAGGCTGTCACCGCATCTGTTCGGAGCTGGAGGAACTCGCCTTCGCGCACCTCAATCCGGTGGCGCGCGACGCGATCATCCGCCGGCTCGACTCGCTCCGGACCCGGCAGGGCAAGTCGATCGCACTGGTCAGTGAAGAGATCGTTCAGCGCCTGAACGAGGCCGCGGTCCCGGCCCGCGTGCTGGGCCGCGAGAAGACGCCGTTCTCCATCTGGCGCAAGCTGCAGCGCAAGTCGGTTGGTTTTGCCCAGCTTTCCGACATCTACGCCTTTCGCGTGATCGTTGACTCCGAGGGCGACTGTTACCGCGCCCTCGGCGTCATTCACCGCGCCTGGTCGATGGTGCCGGACCGCTTCAAGGATTTCATCTCCACGCCCAAGCGTAACAACTATCGCTCGATCCACACCACCGTGGTCGGCCCGCGCGCCGCCCGCATCGAACTGCAGATCCGCACCGAACTGATGGACCGGGTGGCCGAACAGGGGGTGGCGGCGCATTGGCGCTACAAGAACGAGACCTATGGCTTCGACGCCGAGGAAGCCGAGCGCGAGGGCGGCTCCGATCCATTGGAGAACCTGCGCCAACTGGTCCAGGTCCTCGACCAGGGCGGCGACGCCGAAGACCTCCTGGAACACGCCAAGATGGAGATGTTCCTCGACCAGGTCTTCGTCTTCACCCCCAAGGGCAAGCTGATCACCCTGCCGGCCGGCGCCATGCCGCTCGATTTCGCCTACGCCGTGCACAGTGACGTCGGCGACACCTGCATTGGGGTGAAGGTGAACGGCGAGCTTAGGCCTCTGCGCACCTCGTTGCAGAATGGCGACGTCGTCGAGGTGATCCGCGGCTCAAAGCCAGCGCCGCCGCCCGATTGGCGCAGCCTGACCGTCAGCGGCCGGGCTCGCTCAGCCATTCGCCGACTAATTCGTCTGACCGAAAAAGAGGAATTCAAACGGCTCGGACAATCCACCCTGGAACAGACTTTCGCCCGCGCCGGCAAGAAACTGGCCGAAGTCTCCCTTCGCCCGGCGCTCGACCGTTTCGCCGCCCAGACCGACGCCGAGTTGATGGATGCGGTCGGCCGCGGCCGCGTCTCGCCGACCCAGGTGCTGGAGACGGTGTTTCCGGGCCTCAAGGATACGGAGCGGGCGGCCGCCTCGGCGCGCCGCCGCATCGAGGACGGCGAGGCGGCCCACTTCTACGTCCGTGGCGGCGGCCTGACACCTGGGGTCGCCCTGCATTTCATGCCGTGCTGCGATCCCATGCCGGGCGACCGCATCGTCGGCATCGTCGAGAAGGACAAGGGCCTGGCGGTGCACACCATCGACTGTCCGGTGTTGGCCGCTTTCGAGGAGCACGAGGACCTGTGGCGCGACCTGCAGTGGACGCCGGAAGCCGAGCGCAACACCCTCTCCGACGCCAGCCTCAAGGCCACCATCCGCGATGCGCCTGGCGCGCTCGGCCAAATCTGCACGATCATCGGCGAGGCCGGCGGCAACATCATCGGCATCAACCTGCGCCACCGCCACTCGGACTTCTTTGACGCCGACTTCCGTGTCGAGGTGAAAGACGCCAAGCACCTAACCCACATCGCCGCGGCGCTGCGCGCCTGCCCGGCGGTGGAGACCGTGGATCGGGCGCAGGGCTAGTCGACCCCGAAGCCGCTGAGATCGAACCGCTTAGTCGAGGGTCGCGTCGGGCGGCCGCGCGCAGGCGCCAAGTTCACGCCTGAACGTCAGCAGCTGTTCCGCCAGAAATGAGTTGTCCGGCCGGATCTGCGACCTCACGTCCGAGCGCTTGATGTTCTCGATCAGGGACTGGCTGGCGAGCATTCCCAGTCGGCTCCAGTTGTCGAGCTCTGCAAGATCCTTTTCGAAAGCCAGTCGCTGTGAACGGTCCAGATCCTGATCGTAGGCAAGCGGCTGCAGCTGGCTGCGCACATCGAGTTCGCGATTTTGGACATCCTGCAGGGCGTCGATCAGGCGATAGGCATTGACGTAGAACGCCAGCCGGTCGCGTGGGAAATGGTCCACCGTGTTGCTTACGGCCGCGGTGTCCCAGGCCCCGCGCAGCCAGGGCCGGTAACGCATCGCATAGACCTGTGGGAGCACGGCGTGATTGACCTCGCCAGGCTCGATCGCGTCACCGCGCCACGGGCCGGCGGGACCTCTCAGCGCGTCCGACAGCGTCTTGATTCGCTCCTCGGCGCATTGCGCCAGCATCAGGCGCTCCTCTGCATTGGTGAGGTCGTCGCTGATCTCGTGGTGAAGGGCCACCTCCGCCGCTTCAGTTTGATGCCGCCAATGCAGCGCTTCGAGCACCTGTTCGCCCGACAGGGCGATCGCAATTCCGACGGCGATGACGGCGATCTCGGAAAGGAATTCCCGAACGCTGCTCGCGGGCTTGGGCTGGTGAATGTGCATGCCGCTCCCGCCCTGGCTCGGGACGTCTTCGACGTCGCGATGTGCGTCGCTTTCGTCCGCCATACCGCCCTCGAGCACCCAGCCGTGGTTAGTATCTCCGGCGGCTTAGTCAATCGCCGCAGGCGAGGCCGACGTGGCGCCGGTTCCTATGCCGCCCGGCCTGAGTTATGCACCGGGCATGACCAACGATGACGTCCTCGAGGAATTCCGCCAGGCCGGCGCTCTGCGGGAGGGCCACTTCGTGCTCTCCTCCGGCCTGCATTCGCCGGTGTTCCTGCAGAAGAATCTGGTGTTCATGCGCCCCGACCGCACGGAGCGCCTGTGTAGGGCCCTCGCGGCGCTGATCCGCGCCGAAGCCGGCGCCGTCGACGTCTGCGTCTCGCCCGCGGTGGGCGGCATCATCCCCGGCTACGAGACCGCCCGGCAGCTCGGGGTTCCCTCACTCTACGTCGAGCGGGAAGGCGGCGTCCTCAAGTTCCGGCGCGGATTCCACCTCGAGCCCGGCGCGCGCGTCGCCATGGTCGAGGACATCGTCACCACCGGGCTCTCATCTCGCGAGTGCGTTGAGGCGATCCGCGCCGCCGGCGGCGTGGTGGTGTGCGCGGCCTGCATCGTCGACCGTTCAGGCGGCCGCGCGGACGTTGGGGCCCCGCGGGTGGCGCTCGCCACGCTCGACGTGCCGGCCTATCCGGCTGACGCCTTGCCGCCGGAGCTGGCCGCCATGCCGACCGAGGACCCTGGCAGTCGGAGGCTCTCAGCATGAACCTGCGCCTTGGCGTCAACATCGACCACGTAGCCACGATCCGCAACGCCCGCGGCGAAGCCTATCCCGATCCGGTGCGCGCCGCCGAAGTGGCCCTCCACGCCGGCGCCGACGGCATCACCGCCCACTTGCGTGAGGACCGCCGGCACATCTCCGACGCCGACATCGACGCCCTGGCCGCGCTCACCCGCCGCCGCGGTCGGCCGCTCAACCTTGAAGTGGCCGTCACCGATGAGATGCGCGCCGTCGCGCTCGCCCACCGGCCCCATGCCGCCTGCCTGGTGCCTGAGCGGCGCGAGGAGGTGACCACCGAGGGCGGCCTGGATGTGGCCGGGCAGCACAACCGCATCGTTCCTGTCGTCGCCGAATTGAAGGGCGCGGGTATTCGCGTCTCGCTGTTTATCGAGCCGGACTTGCGCCAGATCGAGGCCGCCGGCAGCGTCGGGGCCCAGGTGGTGGAGTTGCACACCGGCGCCTGGTGCCTGGCGGTGCGTGAACGCTCGCCCCGCGCCGGCGAGCTCCTCGAGCGGCTCCAGGCCGGCGCCCGGGTCGCCGCCAGCCTTGGCCTCGAGGTCCACGCCGGCCACGGCATCGACTATGAGACGGTGGGCCCGATCGCCGCCATTCCTGAGCTCGCCGAACTCAATATCGGCCACTTTCTGATCGGCGAGGCCATCTTCGCCGGCCTGGATCCCGCCATTCGCCGCATGCGCTCGCTGATGGACCAGGCCCGTCGCGAGGCGGCCGCGTGATCATCGGCGTCGGATCCGACATCACCGACATCCGCCGCATTCAGAACAGTCTCGACCGCTTCGGCGAGCGGTTCACCCTGCGAGTCTTCACCGAGATCGAGCGCGCCAAAGCCGAGCGCCGCGCGGACAAAGCCGGCACCTACGCCAAGCGCTTCGCGGCCAAGGAGGCCTGCGCCAAAGCGCTCGGCACCGGCATGCGTCGCGGCGTGTTCTGGAAGGACATGGGCGTCGTCAATGCCCGCTCCGGCCAGCCGACCCTGGCGCTCACCGGCGGCGCCGCGGCGCGGTTAGCCGAGCTCACACCAGCCGGTCACACCAGTTCAATCCACCTGACCTTGAGCGACGAACATCCCTACGCCCAGGCCTTCGTGGTGATCGAGGCGTTACCCCGCATGACGCCGGTTTAACGAGCGCGCGGCTTGCCGTTGCGCTAGCCAGCGTCTAGCACCCCGCCCACGGATCCGATCGACATATGAGCGTCATGACCAAAACCGCCGCCAAGAAGACCGGCGCCGCCGAAGAGGCGGTCGAGATCGTCAAGACGATCTTCTGGGCCCTGCTGATCGCCTTCGTGATCCGCACCGTGCTGTTCCAGCCCTACACCATCCCCTCGGCCTCCGAAGAGCCGAACCTCTACGAGGGCGACTACATCGTGGTGTCGAAATGGTCGTACGGCTACTCGCGCCACTCGATTCTGTTCAGCCCGCCGGTGTTCAAGGGCCGCCTGTTCTTCACGCCCCCCAAGCGGGGCGACGTGATCGTCTTCAAGCTGCCGAGAGACGGCAACACCGACTACATCAAGCGCCTGGTCGGCCTGCCGGGCGACACCATTCAGGTCCGCCACGGCGTCGTCTTCATCAATGGTAAGCCGATGCCCCAGGTGTCGGCTGGCGCCATCGCCACTCATGACCACGGCTTCCCAGAACAGGTGAGTTTGAAGCGCGAAATCACGCCCGAAGGCCGCTCCTACACCATCCAGCAGCATTCGCAGCCGAACGCCGAAGACACCGCCGTCTATCACGTGCCGGCACACTGCTATTTCATGATGGGCGACAATCGCGACAACTCGGCTGACAGCCGCTTCGATTCGGGCCTCTCGCCAAGCGATCCGCTGCTGGGCGGCTGCGGATGGAACAGTGAGGTCGACTCCGCGGTTGGCGGGGACTCCGGGGTGGGCTTCGTGCCGGAAGACAACCTCGTCGGACGGGCGCGCATCGTCATGCTGTCGTGGAAAGAGGGCGCCGCATTCTTCAAGCCCTGGACGTGGCTCGACCTGCGCTGGGACCGCTTCCTGCGTTGGGTGCATTGAGGCGGCGATGAGCCCCAGAATTGAGGCGGTCGCCAGACTCGAGGCCCGCCTCGGCCATGTCTTCGCCGATCGGGAGCTGCTCGAGCGGGCGCTCACTCACGCGAGCGCCCGTGGGCCACGGCGCAAGGACAACGAACGGCTGGAGTTCCTCGGCGACCGGGTCCTCGGTCTCGTCATCGCGGCAGCCCTGGTCGGGGCCGACGCCGAGGCGGAGGTCGGCGATCTGACCCGGCGATTGCACGGGCTGGCCAACGGCGAAGCCTGCGCCCGCGTCGCCCAAGCCATCGGTCTTGGCGAAGCGCTGCTATTACCGCCCGGCGAGACCCGGCGCGGCGCCCGCGAGCTGACCTCCATTCTTGGTGACGCTTGCGAGGCCCTGATCGCGGCGCTCTATTTGGAACTCGGCCTGGAAAAAGCGGCCGAAATCGTCCTCGATCTCTGGACGCCTCTGATGGCCGCGCCGCACGATCCCGACGAAATCGACCCCAAGACCCAGCTTCAGGAATGGGCCGCAGCCCATGGCCGCCCGGCGCCAGCTTACCGAGTGGTGGAGCGCGCCGGTCCGGCCCATGCGCCGCAATTCACGGTGGAGGTGGTCATCGAAGGCGAGACGCATGAGGTCGCGCTGGCCGGCCAGGTACGCACCGCGGAGAAGGCGGCTGCGTTCGCCCTGCTCAAGCGGCTAAGGGCGCGCGCATGACCCGCGCCGGCTTCGTGGCTGTGATCGGCGCGCCCAACGCCGGAAAGTCGACCCTGGTCAACCGCCTGGTCGGCTCGAAGGTGTCGATCGTCACCCGCAAGGTGCAGACCACCCGCTTCCCGGTGCGCGGCGTGGCGATGGAGGGCGATGCCCAGATGGTGCTGGTGGACACGCCGGGCATCTTCACACCACGGCGCCGCCTCGACCGGGCCATGGTGCGCGCGGCCTGGGGTGGCGCTGAAGACGCCGATATCATCGTGCATCTGGTCGACGCAGAGGCCTTCGATCATGTCGACGAGGGCGTCGCCCGCGGGGCCGATCGCCTCGGCGTGGAGGATGCCCAGCGCATCGCCGAGGGTCTCAAGTCGGCCGGCAAGCGGGCGATCCTGGCGCTCAACAAGATCGACATGGTCAAGAAGGAGCGGCTGCTGGCGCTCACCGAGCGCCTGTTCGAGGCGGAACTCTATACGGATGTTTTCCTGATTTCCGCCCAAGGGGGCGGCGGAGTGGGGGACCTCAAGCGAGTGCTGGCCGGGCGGATGCCGGAGGGTCCGTGGTTCTATCCCGAGGACCAGAGCGCCGACATCCCAGTCCGCCTGCTCGCCGCCGAGATCACCCGCGAGAAGGTCTATCTGCGGGTGCATGAAGAGTTGCCGTACAGCGCCGCCGTGGAGACCACCAGGTTCGAGGAGCGGCCGGACGGCTCGGCGCGCATTGAGCAGACCATCTATGTCGAGCGCGAGGGGCAGCGGCCGATTTTGCTCGGCAAGGGTGGTGCGACCTTGAAGTGGATCGGCAAAGCCGCGCGTGAGGAACTGACGGAGTTGCTCGGCCGGCCCGTGCACCTCTTCCTGCACGTCAAGGTCAAGTCCAACTGGGCCGATGATCGGGGTCACTACGGCGACGTGGGCCTCGACTTCGACGTCTGATGGAGTTCGAGGAACCCGCCTTCGTCCTCGCCGCCCGTTCGCACGGCGAGTCCGGGGCGATCGTCGAAGCGCTCACCGCCGAGCGCGGCAAGTGGGCGGCGCATGTAGCCGGCGGCGCATCGCGACGACTGAAGCCGGCCTTGCAGCCGGGCGCCAAGGTCATTTTCACTTATCACGCTCGCGTCTCCGACCAGCTGGGCTCGGCGCGCATCGAACCTCTGGGCGAGGGGCCCGCAGCTCTGTTCGACGACGCCGCAGCTCTGGCCGGCCTCGCGGCCGCGGCGGCCGTGGTCGCCCAGGCGCTGCCCGAGCGCGAACCTCATCCGGGCGTCTTCCTGGCCTTCGAAGCCCTGACGCAGGCGCTGAGGGAGGTGGCGATCTGGCCGGCGGTCATGGTCCGCTTCGAGGCCGGGCTCCTCGCCGACCTCGGCTTCGGCCTCGACCTGTCGGTCTGCGCCGTCACCGGATCGACCGACGATCTCATCTATGTCAGCCCGCGCACCGGCCGCGCGGTGAGCGCCGCCGCCGGCGAGGCTTACAAGGATCGGCTGCTGGCCCTGCCGCTCTTCCTGCTGTCGTCCCAGAGCCGGCTGGCGCCGGGCGACATTGCGGCCGGTCTCGCCCTGACCGGGCATTTCCTGCAGACGTGCGTTTTCAACGCCTTGAACCGACCCCTGCCGCCGGCGCGCGAGCGGATGATCGAACGGCTGGCCGAACAGGGCGTTCTGTAGCCTGCCAGGCGCGCTCCAACGTCCGGCCGCCTCAGGCTGCGGCGCGTCTTTCCGGTCGCGTTGGCGCGATCCAGGACCCTTCGGCGTTGGATGCGAAACCGACGGTCAGGATGGCGAGGCCGTTGCAGCCGTGCCAGAGGCTGGCCGGCAGGACGGCGTCGCCGTCGGTCCACCGCCAGGGGCGCTCGCCGTCTTGCTCGAGGCCGTAGACGCCCTCGCCGAGCGCCTCGAGCGGGACTTCGCGGTCGAGGCGCAGGCCGTCGGAGATAGCGAGGCGCTTTATCCTGACACCGAGCTTGCGGCGGTCGGCGCCGGGAACGAAGGTCCGCGAGACAAGGCGCGCCGTGCGCACATCGGCCGGAAGCACGAAGCGAGCCAGGTCGCCGTCGATGGTCGGATCGATGCGGTCGCCGTCGATGACGAGGTGCAGGTCCATGTCCGACGCGCGAGTCCAGCCGAGAGTCTCGGCGCGGGCGTTGAGGCGCTGACGGATGGCCTCGACCAACGGGCCCCTGTCCACGAACGGCCGGGCGTAGCGGGTCAGGCTCTCGGCGATCCGCTCGGGGTCGACCGCGTCGAGGCGGCCATACTCGCGGCCAAACCAGGCGCGATTGCCGGCGTCCATGTAGCTCTCGCAGGCGAGCCCCTCTGCCAGCAGAACGTCGTGGCTTTCCAGCTCTACGTGGCAGTAGGTGACTTCAGAGACCTCGACCTGGGCGATCGTCGCGCCGTTGATCAGTTCGCCGACTGGCACGAACACATCATCCACCACGCTGATGCAAACAGCGTGGCCGGGCGAGAGCATCAGATCGCGCGCCGGCAGGTTGTCGCCGAACGCCCCGGCCTGTACGCGGACCGGCCATTGTTCAAGAGCGGGACGTGCGACCCGCTTGTGCCCAAGCCACATGATCGGTCGGGGCTCGCCGGAGGCGGTCACGGCCAGATCGCCGACCGTCAGGTCTTCCACCGCAACCTCGCCACGCGTGGTCGCGATCAGCGTGCCTGAGACGAAGCAGAGGGCGGGCTCGAGCGTGATCGTGACGAGACCGGCGCCGGAATGCACGTCGCCGGTCTCGGAGGTGCTGGTCAAAGAGGTGCTGAGGTACGAACCGCCCCCGCCGCCCCCGGAGAGGCCGCCGCCGCCGCCACCGCCATAGCCGCCGCCGCCGCCGCCGCCGGCGATCCCGCCGCCGCCGCCGCCGCCGAATCCGCCATTTCCCCCGGTGTCGAAGAATTGACCAGCCGCGGTCGAGAAGTTCGATCCTGCGCCGCCCTGGAAGTGAAAGCCTCCGGTGGCGACGGTCCCGGGGAAGCCGGTTGGTCCAGACGGGCCGCCCGCGGCGCCATTGCCGCCGGTGAAGCCACCGCCACCGCCGCCCCATGGCGTGGTGTTGCCAGCGGCGCCTCCGCCGTCGCCACCGTGCAGCCCCGCCCCGCCTTGGCCGCCCCCGGCGCCCGCGGCGCCGTGAGTGCTCGCTTGCCCGCCGCTGCCGCCGCCGCCGTACGCGCCGCCGCCGCCGCCGCCGGCCACGGCGAGCAGATTGGCGGCTGTATCGCTGCCTTCGAATACGTACGTGCCGCCGCCGCCGCCCCCGCCGCCATCGCCGCCGAATATGTATCCCGCGGCGAGGCCTTCGGCGCCGACCACGATCTCGAGCGTCGTGCCAGCCGTCAGAAAGATGTCGCCGCCGACCGCGGCGCCAAGGCCGCCGCCGTGGGTGCCTCCGGTGAGGTGACCCGCCCCACCCTGGGCGCCGTCGGCATCGATGTAATAGGTTCCGCTGGTGTTGATGGTGATCGTCGCGACGATGCTGGTCTCGCCCACGGTCAGAACGCCGGCGCCGTTGCTCACGGCGCCGCTGCTGCTGGTAAAGCTGTAGACAGACATGCGTTCCCCCTATGTTCTGTCGTCGGGGGGCTTCAGCCAGCCAGCCCCCCGGCTCGGCGGCAAGCAGGGGAACACAGAGCCGGGATGTCGTAAAGACGCTCGCGGCTTATGCGCGGGCAACATCGTTGGAGGCCTCGCGCAGTCGGGACAATGGGATAAGTGATTGTCCGAACGAGAGGCGACGCCGATGACATCCGTGACCGACGAACTGATCGAGATCCGCGGCCTTCGGTTGCACTATCGTGACTGGGTCTCTGCCCAGCCGGGCGCACCGACGCTGGTCGTCCTGCACGGCTACACCGGACACGCGCGGTCATGGGACGCGTTCGCCGCGGCGATGTCCGATCGCTACCGGGTGATCGCTCTCGATCAGCGCGGCCACGGCGAGAGCGCGTGGGCGGGCGCCGGGGGCTATGGCGTCGGTGAGATGACCGAAGACCTGGAAGCCTTCATTTCAGCGTTGGGCCTTGCCGACCTCGATCTGGTCGGCCTGTCGATGGGCGGGATGGTGGCCATGGACTATGCCGGCCGCCAGCCCGAAGCCCTGCGCCGCCTTGTGATCGTCGACATTGGTCCGGAGATCGTTTCGCAAGGCTCAAGCCGCATCCAGTCGGCGCAGAAGCAGACCGACGTCTTCGACAGCCGCGAGGCCGCCTTCGCGGCGATGGGGGCCGCCAACCCGATCGCGCCGGACGCCCACCTCCGCCACCGGGTCTACAACAACCTGATGGGTCTGGAGGACGGGCGCTTCACCTGGCGCTATGACCGCGTCCTGCGTGATGTCCGCGAGCTGAAGACGCGGTCGGCTGAAGACGGTTGGGCCTCGTGCGCCGCCATCGCCGTCCCCACGCTCGTCATGCGCGGCGAACTCAGCGACATCCTCGCGATCGAGGTTGCCGAGCGGATGATCAAGACCATTCCCGATGCGCGTCTCGCCACGGTCGAAGGCTCTGGCCACAGCATCCCGTTGGACAAGCCGGAGGGGTTCCTGGCCGCCGCCAGGCCGTTCCTGACCGGAGATGCCTAGTAAGCTCGAAGGCGCTCGTGCATGTCGCGATAGGCGGCTGAGATCAGGCCGGCGAGCGCAGCCTCATGGACAGCCTCGCCCCAGCGCAGCTTCACGTGGCGCATGCGCTTGCCGGCGCCTTGCAGCAGGCCGGCCGGGTCCGCGAGCGATGTGCCCTCGAAAAAGCCGACATTGGCATGGGCCGCAAAGGCGTCGACGTAGGCGAACGCCGCCTCTTCGACGCAGGCAATCGGATGGCCGTCGTGGAGAAGCTCGCGAACGTCGGCGCCGGCTGCGCGCATCGCCTCGAACCAGGGTCGGACGATCATTCGCAGTTCGTGGTGAGGCGTGGAAAACCAGGCTTCAATGCGCGGATCTCGCTCCACGGCGCTGTGAAAAAGCATGAGGTCGCTCATCGCGGCAGACTATCAGCGCGGTTCCAGGCGGCGAAGCGCGGCGCCGCTGGACACCTGGCCCTGACTCGGCCCAAACGACCCCATGGATACCCCGGCGTCGCCCGAGGAAGGCGGCAGGATCATCGAGGAACAGCTCAGCGACGCGCTCTCGCGCCGCTACCTCGCCTATGCGCTCTCCACCATCACCCAGCGCGCCCTGCCCGACGTGCGCGATGGGCTGAAGCCGGTCCAGCGCCGCATTCTCTACGTCATGAACGAGATGCGGTTGAACCCGGAAGGGGCGGCCCGCAAGTGCGCGAAGGTGGTGGGCGAAGTGATGGGCGGCTATCACCCGCACGGCGATCAGTCGATCTATGACGCCTTGGTCCGCCTCGCCCAGGAGTTCGCCCAGCGCTATCCGCTGGTCGACGGACAGGGCAACTTCGGCAACATCGACGGCGATAACGCCGCGGCGATGCGTTACACGGAATGCCGGCTAACCGAAGCCGCGCAGCTCCTGCTCGACGGCATCGACGAGAACGCTGTCGAGCTGCGGACCACCTACGACGAGCAGGATGAGGAGCCGGTCGTCCTCCCTGCGGGCTTCCCGAACCTGCTGGCCAACGGCTCGACCGGCATCGCCGTGGGGATGGCGACCTCCATTCCGCCGCACAACGCGGCTGAATTGATAGACGCCTGCCTGCTGCTGCTCGAACGTCCGGGCGCGACCACGGCCGACTTGATGGCGCGGGTTCCGGGTCCGGATTTTCCAACCGGCGGGGTGATCGTCGAGCCCACCGCCTCGATCGCCGAGACCTATGAGACCGGCCGGGGCGGCGTGCGCGTGCGCGCTCGCTGGGAAAAGGAGGATGCGGGCAGGGGCCTCTGGCGCATCGTCGTCACCGAGGTCCCCTACCAGGTGAAGAAGGCCGATCTGGTCGAGGAGCTGGCTGGCCTTATCGAGAACAAGAAAGCCCCGCTGCTCGCCGACGTGCGCGATGAGTCGGCCGAGGATGTGCGCCTGGTGCTGGAGCCGCGCGCCCGCACGGTCGAGCCGGAAGTCCTGATGGAGAGTCTCTTCAAGCTCTCGTCCCTCGAGACCCGCTTTCCGGTCAACATGAACGTGCTGGACGCGCGCGGCGCGCCGCAGGTCATGGGACTCAAGGCGGCGCTGCAGGCCTTCCTCGACCATCGCCGCGAGGTGTTGGCGCGGCGAGCCCGCTACCGCCTCGGCAAGATCGAGCAGCGGTTGCACATCCTCGATGGCCTGCTGATCGTCTTCCTCGATCTCGACGAGGTGATCCGCATCGTTCGTTTCGAGGACGAGCCCAAGGTCCGGCTCATCGAGCGCTTCGAGATCAGCGACATCCAGGCCGAAGCCATACTCAACACCCGCCTGCGCCAACTGGCGCGGCTGGAAGAGATGGAGCTGCGCCGCGAGCACATCGATCTCTCCTCGGAGCGGGATGGCATTGTCGCCCTGCTCGACTCCGAAAAGGAGCAGTGGAAGCTGGTGGCCGTCGGCCTGCGCGGCGTGCGCAAGATTCTGGGCCCTCAGACGGCCGTCGGCGCCCGTCGCTCGAGCTTCGACGTCGCGCCCGCGATCGACCTATCCAGCGCGACCGAAGCCCTGGTGGCGCGCGAGCCGATCACGGTGATCCTCTCCGAACGGGGCTGGATCCGCGCCGCGCGCGGCAAAATCGAGGATCCCTCGACCCTGACCTTTAAGGAAGGCGACAAGCTCGCTTTCTGCGTGCCCGCCGAGACCACGGACAAGCTGCTGATCTTCGCATCCGACGGCAGGTTCTTCACGCTGGCCTGCGACAAGCTTCCCTCGGCCCGCGGTCATGGCGAGCCGCTGCGGCTGATGGTCGATCTCGAGGACCAGGTGCGCATCCTCGCCGTCTTCCCGCATCGGGCGGAGCGGAAGCGGGTGATGCTCTCCAAAGCTGGCTACGGCTTCATCATGCCTGAGGAGGAGGCCGTGGCCTTCCGCAAGGCCGGCAAGCAGGTCCTGACGGTGGATGGCTCCGGCTCCCTCGCGTGCCTGGAGGCCGATGGGGACACCCTGGCGGTGATCGGCGACAACGGCAAGGCGCTCGTCTTTCCGCTCGCGGAGTTGCCGGACATGCAGAGGGGCAAGGGCGTCAAGCTGCAGAGCTATCGCGAGGGAGCTTTGCGCGATGCGATCGTGTTCTCAGCCGCCGATGGGCTTTCGTGGGTCGATGCCGCGGGGCGCGTCCGCGCCTGGCCGGAGTGGGAGCTTTGGCGCGGTCGCCGCGCCAGCGCGGGTCGCCTCGCGCCTCGTGGCTTTCCGGCCAGCCGGCGGTTCCGGCCATAGCGGAGAGTCGCCGGTGGGCGCCTGACGGCGAGGCTTTCCTGCGCTAGACCTAACCGATCGGACGCTATCCTCGAAGCTACGAGGGACGGTCCGATGGGAGGCGTGAGATGAACAGGCGCGTAGCGATCGTTGCGGTCGCGCTCGTGGCGTTAACCGCTGGCCAGGCGTGGCCCCGGACCCCGCCAAATGTGGCTGCCGCCCTCGCAGATCCGGACCGGCCCGCCGCCGAGGTGGCGCGTGACACCGCGCGCAAACCTGCGGAAGTCATCGCCTTCGCCGGCCTCAAGTCGGGCGACCGGGTGATCGATTTCATTCCCGGCGGCGGATATTTCAGCCGCATCTTTTCCGGCGTGGTCGGGCCCAAAGGCCATGTCTATGCCATGGTGCCGGGGGCCGCCGCCGACATGGAGGCCAAGGGAACCGCCACGATCAACGACTTCGCAGCCCGTCACGCCAACGTCAGCGTCGTCATCACCAAAGGCATCGATCTGAGCGCGCCTGGTGGCCCAGTGGACGTCTTCTGGACGGCGCAGAACTATCACGACCTCTACAACCCGCTGACCAAGGGCGCGCCCGCGCCGACCAGCATGATGCCGATCAACAAGGCGGTGTTCGCCGCCCTGAAGCCGGGCGGGATCTATCTGATCATCGACCACGTGGCGCCGGCGGGCTCGGGTGTTAGCGACACCAACACGCTCCATCGCATCGATCCCGAGAGAGTGAAGGCGGACGTCACGGCGGCCGGGTTCATATTCGTCGGTTCGAGCGAGGTGCTGCGCAACCCGGCCGATCCGCATACGGCCCTCGTGTTCGATCCCGCGATCCGTGGCCACACCGATCAGTTCGTGTTCAAGTTCCGCAAGCCCGGCTAGGCGGAGAGCCTCACGCCTTCATGTGAACGAGGTGAGACGTGGCCTTGACGGGAGGAACAAAACGCGAATATACGCAGGGGAACAAAACGACAACTCATGAGGTGTCCCCATGTTTCGCTTTGCCCGTGAACTGCCAGCGCTTGTCTCGGTGGCCGGCTTCGTTTGGATGGTCTGCCAAGTGGCGCAATTTGCCGGCTGAGTCGGCGGGACCACATTGCGCAGACGCGGAAGTCGGATTTGCGCTCGTTCCAAGGTTTGAATTTGGAGCCCGTCGCGATCTCTATGGGTTCTGAGATGGGAGGTCGCTGTGGCGTTCGACGGATCGGGTTTCGTCCACCTCCGCGTGCGCTCCGCCTATTCATTGCTCGAAGGGGCAATCAAGGCTGAGGGGCTGGCGAAGCTCGCCGCGGCGGCAGGTATGCCGGCGGTGGGGCTCGCCGACCGGGCCAACCTCTTCGGGGCGCTGGAGTTCTCGCAGCTGACCAAGGACGCTGGCGTGCAGCCGATTGTCGGGTGCGCCCTGCCGGTGAAGGGTCTGGGCGAGGGGCCTCCGGAACGCTGGGCGCAGACGCCGACGATTGCGCTTCTGGCCCAGAGTGAGGCCGGCTATCGAAATCTCTGCATCCTGTCTTCGGCGGCTTACCTGGAGGTTGGGCCGACCGAGGCGCCACACGTCGCCTGGGACGAGATTGTCGCTCACGCGGAGGGTCTGATCCTCCTTTCGGGCGGCCCGGATGGGCCGGTTGATCCATTGTTCGCGTCCGGACGCTCCACTGACGGCGGGGCGGTGCTCGGCGAAATGCAGCGCGCGTTCGCCGACCGGTTCTACGTCGAACTGCAGCGACACGGACTGCCGGGCGAGGCGGCCGCTGAGCCGGGCCTCGTTGCCTGGGCCTATGAGCACGACGCACCGCTGGTCGCGACCAATGATGTCTACTTCGCGGGCAAGGAGGCTTGGCGGGCCCACGACGCCTTGCTGTGCATGGCTGACGGCGCCTTCGTGGGCCAAGAGGAGCGCCGGCGGGTCACGACAGAGCATTGGTTCAAGGGAGCGGCGGAGATGCGCGCGCTCTTCGCCGACCTCCCGGAGGCCTGCGACAATACTCTGGAGGTTGCGCGCCGCTGCGCCTTCCTGGTCGAGAAGCGGGCGCCCATCTTGCCGCGTTTTCCCACCGCGCACGGCCGTTCGGAGGAAGAGGAGTTGGCCGAGCAGGCGCGCGAGGGTTTGCGCCGGCGGCTCACCGCCGCGCCGCCGCCAGACGGCGAGGCGCCTTACTGGGAGCGGTTGGAGCGCGAGATCGGTGTCATCCAATCGATGGGTTTTTCGGGCTACTTCCTGATCGTTTCCGACTTCATGAAGTGGGCGGTTGCGCACGATATCCCGGTCGGGCCCGGTCGCGGCTCGGGGGCCGGCTCGTGCGTCGCCTGGTCTATGCTCATCACCGGCATCGATCCCCTGCGCTTCGGCCTCATCTTCGAGCGCTTCCTCAACCCCGAGAGGGTGAGCATGCCCGACTTCGACATCGACTTCTGCCAGGAGCGGCGGGAGGAGGTGATCGACTACGTGCAGAAGCGCTACGGCGCTGACCGGGTGGCCCAGATCATCACCTTCGGCAGTCTCCAGGCCCGGGCCGTCGTGCGCGACGTCGGGCGGGTGCTGCAGTTGCCGCTTGGGCAGGTGGATCGGCTGGCCAAGATGATCCCGTCCAACCCTGCCAATCCGGTCACGCTCGCCAAGGCTATCGAGATGGAGCCCAGGCTCCAGATCGCCCGGCGCGAGGATGAAGCCGTAGACGAGATGCTCGACCTCGCGCTGCAACTGGAAGGGCTTTACCGCAACGCCTCGACGCATGCCGCGGGCATCGTCATCAGCGACCGGCCACTCACCGAGCTGACGCCGCTCTATCGCGACCCGCGCTCGCCGTTGCCGGCCACGCAGTTCAACATGAAGTGGGTCGAGAGCGCCGGCTTGGTCAAGTTCGACTTTCTGGGCCTCAAGACCCTGACCGTCATTCGCCGGGCGGTGAAGCTGCTGGAGAGGCGGGGCGCGGGACTGAATCTCGCCGACCTGCCCCTGGATGATCCCAACACGTACGAACTGCTCTCCGCAGGACACACCGTCGGCGTGTTCCAGATGGAAGGGCAGGGCATGCGCGACACCCTGCGCAAGTTGCGGCCATCCTCGGTTGAGGAGATTACAGCCCTCATCTCGCTATATCGGCCGGGGCCGATGGATTCGATCGACGAGTACGTCGACTGCAAGATGGGCCGGCGACCGGTCAGTATCCTGCCCGGCCTGGAGGAGGCTCTGGCCGAAACCTACGGCGTTATCGTCTACCAGGAGCAGGTAATGCGCATCGCGCAGATCCTGGCCGGCTATTCCTTGGGCGAGGCGGACTTGCTGCGTCGCGCCATGGGTAAGAAAAAGAAGGAGGAGATGGACCAGCAGCGGGCTCGGTTCCTCACCGGCGCCGCGGAGCGCCGGCTGGCGCCGGCCGACGCCGAGACGATGTTCGAGCGGATGGCCAAGTTCGCGGGCTACGGCTTCAACAAGTGCCACGCCGCGCCCTACGCCCTGATCAGTTATCAGACTGCCTGGCTCAAGGCGAACCGGCCGGTGGAGTTCTTCGCGGCCTCCATGAGCCTCGACATCTCCAACACCGACAAACTGGCGATATTCTACCAGGACGCCAGGCGGCAGGGAGTCGCCATCGCGCCGCCAGACATCAACCGCTCGGGAGCCGACTTCGAGGTGGAGGACGGCCGGGTGCTCTATGCGCTTGGCGCCATCCGCAATGTCGGCCGCGGCGCCATGGACCACTTGGTCAAGGTGCGCGAGGAGGGCGGCCGGTTCATCGATCTGTTCGATTTCTTGGCGCGGGTCGATCCGCGCGAGGTCAACAAGCGTGCCCTGGAGAGCTTGGCGCGGGCGGGGGCTTTCGATTCCATTCACTCGAACCGCGCCCAGATCGTCGCTGCATCCGACCAGCTCATTGCCTACGCCCAGAGCCTTGCCGCAGATCGGGCTTCGCATCAGGAGAGTCTATTTGGCGAGGCGTCAGACGCCGCCCACCCGCGTCTGCCAAAGACAGAGTCGTGGAATCCGGTCGCCCGGCTCGACGAGGAGTTGGCGGCGGTCGGCTTCTATCTGAGTGGCCATCCGCTCGATGATGTGATCGGCCTGCTACGGCGGCAGCGCGTGACGCTCTATCTAGATGCCGTAACCGGGGCGCTTGCCGGGGGCGAGGCGTACCGGATGGCGGGGGTCGTGCGCCGCCGCCAGGAGCGTACGGGCGGCAGCGGCAAGTTCGCCTTTGTCACGCTTTCGGATCCGACGGGCGAATACGAGGTCATGTTTATGCCTGAGGTGCTGCGGGCTCACCGCGACCTGCTGGAGCCTGGGCGGCAGATCGTGATCAAGGCGCGGGCCAAGAGCAATGACGGCGAGGTCCGCTTCTATGGCGACGACGCCAAACCCCTTGGCCGGGTGGTCGAGCAAGCGGCCGCAGGCCTTCGCGTTCACGTCTCGCCACAGCTCTTCGATCCGCAGGCTATTCGCGCTCGCCTCGAACCTCTGCCAGGTGGGGCCGAGGTGATGGTCGTGGCCGCATTCCCGGGGGGGCGGGAGGTCGAGCTAAAGCTGCCAGGCCGCTACCGGCTTGATCCCGCCGTCCGCGGCGCAATCAAGGTGGCGCCGGGCGTGGCGGCGCTTGAGGACGTCTGAGCCCCACCGCCGGATGACTGACGCTAGTATCAAGCGCGGGGGGCTTCGCGCGCGAGCGGCGCCAATCGGGGCCGTGGCGATCGCCATGGTCTCGGTCCAGGTTGGCGCCTCAGTAGCCAAAGGTCTCTTCCCTGAGGTGGGTCCGCTGGGCGCCACAGCGCTGCGCGTCGGGCTCGCCGCGCTGATGATGTTGGCGCTCTGGCGACCCTGGCGGACTCCGCTGCCGAAGCAGCGCTGGCCGATCCTGGCTTACGGAGCGGTGCTCGGCGCCATGAATCTCGTCTTTTACCAGGCGCTGGCGCGCATTCCCCTCGGGATCGCAGTAGCCGTAGAGTTCACGGGCCCGCTAACGCTAGCGCTGTTGGGTTCGCGAAAAGCGCTCGACTTCCTCTGGATCGGTCTGGCGGTGGCAGGGCTGGCGCTGCTGCTTCCCTTTGGACCTTTGGCCTCGCATCTCGATCCGTTCGGCGTCGTCCTGGCGCTCGTCGCCGGTGTGTGCTGGGCGCTCTATATCGTCTTCGGGCAAAAGGCGGGCGCCGGCGGTCAGGGTCAGGCGGCGGGATTTGGCATGGTGGTGGCGGCGCTCGTCGTCCTGCCCTTTGGCGCCGCCCAGGCGGCGCACGGCATCGCGATGGCAGGCGTTGCGCCCAAGGCGCTGCTGGTCGCGCTGCTTACCAGCGTTATTCCCTATTCCCTGGAAATGCTGGCCATGGCCAGGCTGCCGGCGCGGGTGTTCGGCGTCCTGATGAGCGCCGAACCGGCGGTGGGAGCGGTCTCCGGTTTCCTCATCCTGGGGGAGCGGCTTTCAGCGTTCCAGTGCGTGGCCGTGGTCCTCATCATTGCTGCGTCTGCGGGGGTAGTGGCGACTCATCGTCCGACGGAGGCCGTTCCGGAGGTCTGAACGCTCTCCCTTGCCTTTTGTCGCTTGAGCGCCTATCTGCCGCGCCCATCTCGCACGCGAAGCTCTCGGTGAGGCGCGGGTCAATCCCCGTGGCCGCCGTTCCGGTCTCCCCCAGGGGAGGTTCACTTCGCGGAGGCCAACCGGAAGAAGGACTTAGAACTAGCCATGGCGTTGCCCGATTTCACCATGCGTCAGCTGCTCGAAGCCGGCGCCCACTTCGGCCACCAGACCCACCGCTGGAACCCCAGGATGGAGCGCTACATCTTTGGCGCGCGCTCCAATATCCACATCATCGACCTTTCGCAGTCCATGCCGCTGCTGCACCAGGCGCTGGTAAAAGCCCGCGACGTGGCGGCGGCCGGCGGCCGCGTGCTGTTCGTCGGCACCAAGCGGCAGGCCTCTGACCCGGTGGCGGCGTCTGCCAAGCGTTGCGCACAGTACTACGTGAATCACCGGTGGCTGGGCGGCACCCTGACCAATTGGCGGACCATCTCGGCGTCGATCGCACGGTTGCGGGAGTTGGAAGCCGTGCTCGACGGCGGCGACGCCGGCGGCCGGCCGAAGAAGGAGCTGCTGCAGCTCACCCGCGAACGCGAAAAGCTCGAGCTTTCGCTGGGCGGCATCAAGGACATGGGCGGCATCCCCGACCTCATGTTCGTGATCGACACCAACAAGGAGGCGATCGCGATCCAGGAAGCGCGCAAGCTGAACATCCCGGTGATCGCCATCCTGGACACCAACAGCGATCCGCAGGGCATCACCTATCCGGTGCCGGGCAACGATGACGCCGCCCGCGCCCTGCAGCTCTATTGCGACCTGATGGCCGACGCCATTCTCGACGGGTTGACCGAAGGCCAGGCGGCCATGGGCGTCGACCTCGGCGCGGCCGAGAATCCGGTCGAGCCGGCCTTGGCCCGCGCCGAAGAGCCTGAGCCGGCGGCTGCGGCGCCGGAAGCGGTGGCTGATGAACCCGAGACGGTGGCTGAGGTTTCGGAGCCGCAGGCCGCGGAGTCGGAACCGGCCGCCGAAGAGGTTGTCGCCGACGCCGAGGCAGCCACAGAGGCCTGACGTCGCGGGCGCGTCATCGCGTTCTGCTAGCCACGACCGGGCGCCGACGCGAATCGGCAGCCCGATGCTGATATTTGAAGAACAGGAGATTATCATGGCCGAGATCACCGCCGCCCTGGTCATGGCGCTGCGCGAAAAGTCCGGCGTCGGCATGATGGATTGCAAGAAGGCCCTCCAGGAGACGGGGGGCGATATGGAAGCGGCTGTCGACTGGCTGCGCGCCAAGGGTCTGGCAAAAGCCGCCAAGAAGGCCGACCGCGTCGCCGCCGAGGGCGTCGTGGCGCTGGCCGTCCGCGAAGACGGGACCGGTATGACCGGCGCGCTCATCGAGCTCAACGCCGAGACAGACTTTGTGGCCCGCAACGAGGGCTTCCAGACCATGGCCCGCCAGATCGCCGTCGCCGCCCTCGACGTCGACGGCGGAGTCGATGCCCTACGCGACGCCAAACTCGCCGACGGTCAGACCGTCGGCGAGGCGGTGACCCATCTCGTGGCCACCATCGGCGAGAACATGGTTCTGCGGCGTTCCGCCCGCTTCTTGGTCCCGAACGGGGCCGTGGGGGCCTACATCCACGGCGCCGTGGGTGGAGCGCCCGATCTTGGTCGTATCGGCGTGCTGGTGGCCGTTGAAGGCGAAGGTGACCAGGCGAAGCTCAAGGAGTTGGGCCGCAATGTCGCGCTGCACGTGGCCGCCGCGGCGCCCCTGTCGCTGTCGGTCGACGATCTCGACCCGGCTGCGGTGGCACGCGAGCGGGCGATCTTCACTGAACAGGCCGTGGCTTCCGGCAAGCCGCTGCAGGTGGCCGAGAAGATGGTCGAGGGACGGTTGCGCAAATTCTACGAGGAAGCCGTGCTTCTCAAGCAGGCCTATGTCCGCGACCCCGACCAGACGATCGAGCAGCTGGCGGACGCCGCCGCCAAGGCCTCCGGCGCGCCAGCGGCGATTAGAGGCTTTGCCCGGCTGGCGCTGGGCGAGGGCGTGGATAAGGGCGAGGCTGGCGATTTTGCTGGCGAGGTGGCCGCGCTCGCGGGAGTCTGACGGCTTCCGTCGCGCGCGGCCCTGGCCTATGCCTTCCGCCCGCTGACCTAAACACGCCGTGAGTCGGGAGCCGTAGCCACACCCATGCGTCCCTTCCGCCGCATTCTTCTGAAGGTCTCGGGCGAGGTGCTGATGGGCGACGCCCCATTTGGCATCGACATGCCGACGCTCGACGCCGTGGCTGAGGACATCGCCTCTGTCGTGGCTGAGGGCGTCGAGCTTTGCCTAGTGATCGGTGGCGGAAACATCTTTCGAGGCGTCTCCATGGCCGGTCGCGGTATGGAGCGGGCCAGCGCAGACTACATGGGCATGCTGGCGACGGTGATGAACGCGCTGGCGATGCAGAGCGCGCTCGAAAGGGTGGGCGTCAACACCCGGGTGCAGTCGGCAATTCCGATGGACGCCGTTTGCGAGCCCTACATCCGCCGTCGCGCCCTGCGGCACCTCGAGAAGGGGCGGGTGGTTATCTTCGCCGCCGGTCTCGGCGCGCCGTTTTTCACGACCGACACACCCGCGGCTCTGCGGGCCGCGGAGATGGGTTGCGACGCCCTGCTCAAGGGAACGAGCGTGGACGGCGTCTACACGGCCGATCCCAAGAAAGACCCTTCCGCTCAGCGGTTTGATCGCTTGGGCTACAGCGAAGTTCTGTCGCGAAATCTCAAGGTCATGGACGCCTCGGCGATCGCCCTAATGCGCGACAACGACATTCCCATCGTCGTCTTCTCGATCCGCGAGCGCGGCAACCTGCTCAAGGTGGTAAGGGGCGAGGGGGTGCATACGACCATAACGGAGCCGCGCGAGGCGGCCTGAGAGGTGAGGTCATGGCGACCATCGAAAAGCCCGAACTCGGAAAATATCGCGGCCGAATGGACAAGGCCGTGGCCGCTCTGAAGGAAGAGTTCGCCACGCTGCGCACCGGTCGCGCATCGGCCAGCTTGCTCGACCAGGTGCAAGTGGAGGCCTACGGCTCGCGCGTGCCGATCAGCCAGGTGGGTGCGGTCTCCGTACCGGAGGCTCGTTCAATCAACGTTAGCGTCTGGGACCGTGCTGTCGTGGTCTCGGTGGAGAAGGCGATCCGCAACTCCGGTCTTGGACTCAATCCGGTGGTGGAAGGGCAGAACCTCCGCATCCCCATCCCGCCGCTGACCGAAGAGCGGCGACGCGACCTCGTCAAGCTGGCCGGAAAGTACGCTGAACAGCAGCGGGTGGCCGTGCGCAACATCCGGCGTGACGCCATGGACGACCTCAAGCGGGCCGAGAAGGAAGCGGTCATCAGCCAGGACGAACATCGCCGCCTCGATCACGACGTGCAAAAGCTCACCGACGAGGCGATCAAGCGCGTGGACGAGAGCTTGAAAACCAAGGAACAAGAGATCATGCAGGTCTGATCCTGCGGTGCGCGGCCAGATGAGCGAGGGACCGGAATTGACGCCCGTCAACGGCGCGCCTGCGGCGGATCGTCTGCACGTGGCCATCATCATGGACGGAAACGGCCGCTGGGCCCGGCAGCGTGGCTTGCCGCGCACCCTCGGTCATCGCGCGGGCGTCGCGGCGCTAAGGCGCACCGTCGAAGGCGCCGTCGATTGCGATATCGAACGCCTGACGGTGTTCGGCTTCTCCACGGAGAACTGGGGGCGACCGCGGTACGAAGTATCCGAGCTGATGGGGCTCGTCCGCAGCTATTTCGAGGCTGACATCGATCGGCTGGAGCGCGAAGGCGTCAACGTGCGGATCGTCGGGCGGCGCGCCGGACTCGAACCCGACATCCTGCGCGTTGTCGAAACGGCAGAGGCGCGGACAAGCCACAATCGCCGGTTCTACCTCCAGGTTGCGTTCAACTATGGCGGCCGCGCCGACATTGTCGACGCCGCGCGCAAGTTCGCCCAGGCCGTCAAGGATGGCCACGCGAACCCGCTGGATCTGGACGAAGCCGCCTTCGAGGGATGGCTCTCGACGGCCGGTGTGTCGCCGCCAGACGTCATCGTGCGCACCAGCGGCGAGCGCCGCATCTCCAACTTCCTGCTATGGGAGGCCGCGTACGCGGAGCTCGTGTTCCAGGACGTGTATTGGCCCGACTATGGCCCCGAGCACCTCAAGGCCGCCGTCGCGGAATTCAAATCGCGGGAACGGCGCTACGGTCGGGTCGCGATCGATGACGTCCTTGCCACGGGATAGGGGCTTCGACTGGACCAATCTCGGATTGAGGGTCGCCTCGGGCCTGGTTCTGGCCGCCGGCGCTCTCTGGGCGGTTTGGGCGTTCGACGGCGCGGGGGTTTGGTGGAGACTGCCGTTCTTCTTCCTCGTGGCCGGCGGCGGCGTCTTGCTGTCGCTCGAGTGGGCGCGCATGGCGACGCCGACGCGAGCCGTTCCGGTGGGCATCGCCACGGCGGCCGCCGTGGTTGGCGTGGTGCTACTGGCCTTCCTGGGGTTGTACTGGCAGGCTTGGTTGGCGATGGCGCTTGGCGCGGGCGCGGCGGCGCTTTTGGCGCGTGGCTCAGGAGCTCCGGCCACACACGGCGCCTACGGCGTGCTTTACATCGCGCCGGCGGGCCTCGTCCTCATCTGGCTGAGGCAGTCGCTGCAGGGCGCGGGCTGGACCCTGATGCTGCTGGCGACCACTTGGGCGGCGGACATCGGCGCCTTCGCGGTCGGAAATTTATTCAAGGGCCCCAAACTTTGGCCTCGATTTTCGCCGAACAAAACCTGGTCCGGGTTCTTCGGCGGACTGCTGGCGGCGGCGGTCGCCTCCGTGGGCGTGGCGGCGGTTTTCATGCGGCTGTCGCTTGCGGGCGCGGCGCTTATCGGTCTGGCGGGAGGGTTGGCGACCATGGCCGGTGATCTCTGGGAGTCGATGTTGAAACGTCGCTTCGGGGTCAAGGATTCCGGCGACCTGATCCCCGGACATGGAGGTCTGCTCGACCGGGTCGACGGCTTGATGTTCGCGGTAATGGTCTTCGCGCTGGCGCGTCTCGTCGTGCGCCTTGGCTGGGCGCATTGATGGCCCACCGAACGGCCGTCATCCTGGGATCTACCGGCTCCGTCGGAGTCTCGACGCTCGACTTGCTCGAGCGCGCAAACGCGGATGTCGAAATTCTCGCGCTGACGGCCGGCCGTAATGTCGCCGGTTTGGCCGAACAGGCGCTCAGATGGCGGCCCAAACTGGCGATCATCGAGGACGAGCGAAAGCTGGATGAACTCAAGGCGCGCTTAAAAGGTTCGGGCGTTGCGGCGGCTGCAGGCGCCGACTCGATCGTAGCGGCGGCCGCCCAAGGGGCGGACTGGGTGATGTCGGCCATAGTCGGAGCCGCGGGCCTCGCGCCGACCCTTGCGGCCGCGAGGGCCGGCTCGACCATCGGCCTCGCCAACAAGGAGAGCCTGGTGTGCGCCGGACCGATCCTGCTGGCGATCGCCCGCGAGGCGGGCGGCATGATCGTGCCAGTGGATTCCGAACACTCCGCCATCTTTCAGGTGTTCGATCGCTCGCAGGCGGAGGCCGTGCGCCGGCTAATCCTGACCGCGTCGGGCGGCCCTTTCCGGTGCTGGACGCGCGAAGCCATGCGAGGCGCCAGCCGAGAACAAGCAGTGGCGCATCCCAATTGGAGCATGGGCGCCAAGATCTCGGTCGATTCGGCGACGATGATGAACAAGGGCCTCGAGACGATTGAGGCGGCCTACCTCTTCGACATGCCTCCGGAGAAGGTGACAGTGGTCATCCATCCTCAGTCGGTTATCCACAGTCTGGTGGAATATGCCGACGGCTCGACCCTCGCCCAACTCGGCCCGCCTGACATGCGCGCGCCGATCGCCTGCGCCTGGGCATGGCCCGAGAGAGTGGATTGGAACGCGCCAGGGCTTGATCTAGCGGCCGTCGGCTCGCTCACATTCGAAGCCCCAGACGAGGAGCGGTTCCCGGCTCTCGCTATTGCGCGCCAGGCGCTGGCGACAGGCGGCGGCGCGCCGGCGGCGATGAATGCAGCCAACGAGATCGCCGTGGGGGCCTTCCTTGAGGGCGGCATCGGCTTTCTCGATATAGCCGCAACGGTCGAAGAAACCTTGACCCGGATGAACGGCGCGGGCGACCTAGGGGCCTGCGCCAATGACGACGCCGTCGAGTGGGCGCAGATGATCGACGGCGCGGCCAGACGCGTGGCCGCCCAAGTCCTGTCGCGTTTCTAAGGCATGCGAAGCATTCCGGAGGAGCCAGCGTTCCCATGATTGCATTCCTGCAGAGCGCGGCGCTGCTGGTGATCCCGCTTCTGGCGGTCATCACCGTCATCGTGACCGTTCACGAACTGGGACATTTCCTGGCCGGTCGGGCGTGCGGTGTTGCCATCGAGCGGTTCTCGATCGGCTTTGGCCCGACCCTCTTCGCGTGGCGCGACCGGACCGGCGTGGAGTGGCGAATCGGCGCGGCGCCGCTCGGCGGATACGTGCGCTTCGCCCTCGACGAAAACGTCGCCAGCGTGCCCGACTACGACAATCTCGAAGCCATGCGGGCCACCATCCAGGCCGGCGAGGGGCCGGGAGCAGAGCTGAAATACCTGCCCTTCAAGCCACTCTGGCAGCGGGCGATCATCTCGCTCGCCGGCCCGGCCGCCAATTTTGTGCTTTCGGTGGTGCTGCTGTCAGTGTTGTTCGGGGTGATTGGAGCACCCCAGACCCCGTTTAAGGTCGGCGTGGTTGAGCCAGACAGCCCGGCTGCGTGGGCTGGGTTCAAGCCTGGTGACCACATCGTGTCGGCCAATGGCCATCCCCTGCCTGGCTACGTCGAACTGCGCTCCTATCTCGCTTACCGATACAACATGCCGATGGATTTCGTGGTTCGGCGCGGCGCGGAGACGCTGCATCTCGAAGCCACGCCGAAGGCCGTGAGCAAGCCGAGCGGCTTTGGTTGGAACCAGACCGAAGGACAGCTTGGCGTCGGCATCGTCGGAGATGGCGAGTGGAGCCGCAAGCGTCTCGATCCGATTTCCGCAGTCTCCCACGGAGCGGGCGAAACCTGGGAATTGTTCAGCGCCAATGTCCTGATGCTGGGCCGTCTGGCCACCGGTCAGGCAAGTCTTGGGCAGCTGCACGGGGTGATTGGCATGGCCCGTGCGTCCGGGACCATCACCAAGCAGGCCATCGACGCGGCCCCGGGAGATCCGGTCACTCAGATTGCCGGCGTCGCGATTACACTCATTACGCTGGCCGCCGAATTCTCGGTGGGAATCGGCATAATGAACCTGCTGCCGCTGCCCGTTCTGGACGGCGGCCACCTGGTTTTCTACGCCTACGAGTGGCTGGCGAGACGCCCGCTTACCGCCCGGGTGCAGATGGCTAGCTACCGGGTGGGACTTGCTTTGTTGGCCGGATTGATGTTGTTCGCCAACCTCCACGACCTCCCGCTGACGCGGGTGTTTCATTTCCTCGGCACTCTGTTTTCTTAAGGCGACCAAACCTGCATGGCTGTCCCGTCGAGCCGTACGCGCAAGGCCGCATTCGTCTCCACTCTCGCCTTTCTCCTTGGAGGAACCGCGCTGAGTTCTGCGCCGGCCGCGATGGCCCAGGCGCAACCGGGACCGCCGCCGCCCCAGCCGCCCCAGCAAGCTGCGGCGCCACAGCCGCAACAGACGGCTCCTGTCACCCTTGCGCCGCAGAGCGCAGTGATTTCTGGCATCCAGATCCAAGGCAATGAGCGGATCGATTCGGAGACGATTCTTTCCTACCTGCCGCTGTCGGTCGGCGACACGGTCGACGCCCCAAAGCTCGACCTGGCCCTGAAGGCTCTGTTCAAGACCGACCTGTTCGCCGACGTTAAACTCGACATGGACGGATCCACGCTGATTGTGCGCGTGGTCGAGAATCCGGTCATCAATCAGGTGCTGTTCGAAGGAAACTCAAACCTCAAGACCGACAAGCTCGAAGACGAAATCCAGATTCGCCCTCGCGGCGTGTTTACCCGCTCGAAGGTCGAGGACGATGTAGGCCGTATCGTCGAGCTCTATCGGCGCTCAGGCCGGATTTCGGCGACCGTGACGCCAAAGATCGTCGAACTGCCCCAGCGGCGGGTGGACCTGATCTTCGAGATCCACGAAGGCCCCAAGAGCGGCATCCTGCGGGTTGACTTCCTCGGGAACAAGCAGTTCTCCGCGTCAGACCTTCGCGGCGTCGTAGTCACCAAGGAGAGCGCCTGGTATCGGTTCTTCTCCACCAACGACAACTACGATCCCGACCGGATCGAGTACGACCGCGAACAGCTGCGGAAGTTCTATCGAAACCGCGGTTTCTATGACTTCCGGGTAATCTCGTCGGTGGCGGAGTTGGAGCCTGACCGCAACGGCTTCGCGGTCACCTACGCGCTGGACGAAGGGGTGAAATACCGCTTTGGCGCGGTCACCGTGAAGACCGACCTCAAGAAGCTGAACCCGGACATCCTTCGCCTGCTGCTGCCGATCAGGTCGGGCCAGATCTACGAGGATCAGAAGATCGAGACGGCCACCGACGACCTGACGTTCGCCGCCGGCGCCGCGGGGTTCGCCTTCGTGGACGTTCACCCGACCTACAAGCCTGATCCGGCCAAGCATACGGTCGACGTCGAATTCGATATCAAGGAAGGACCTCGGGTCTACATCGGCCGCATCGATGTGGTGGGGAACACGGCGACCCTTGACCGTGTCATCCGTCGCCGGATGCTGGTCTCAGAGGGCGACGCGTATAACCGCGCCCTGGTTGACCGTTCCAAACAGTACGTGAAGGCGCTCGGCTTCTTCAAAGACGTCGACATCACCAATACACCGGCGGCCCAGCCGGATCGGACCAATCTGCAGGTCAAGGTGACCGAACAGCCGACCGGGCAGCTGTCCTTCAGCGCCGGCTACTCGACGATCGACAAGATTGTCACCGACATCAGCGTCACCCAGTCCAACTTCCGCGGTCGTGGTGACAATCTCGGCCTGCGCATCGACCTGGGAACCCTGCGCCAGCAGGTGGACCTGTCGTTCACCGAGCCACACTTCCTCGACCGCGACCTCCAGGCCGGTTGGGATCTCTATGCCTATAAGTACAACTTCTACCAGTATTCGGACTACAACACCGCCTCGGTCGGCGGGGTGTTCAGGATCGGCTTCCCCCTAACCTCGCGGGCTTCGCTGACCACGCGCTACACGATCAAGACTGACGAAGTGATCGTGCAGAATGACGTCTGCATCCCAGGCGAGGAGCTGGTTTCGAAGGTCCTTTGCGAGGAGCGTGGGTCGTACCTTACCTCGTCGGTGGGCTACACCTTGGCCTACGACCGCCGCAACGATGCTCTCCACCCGACGCGCGGTTTCAACCTGTCCCTGTCACAGGACCTCGCCGGCGCGGGTGGCAACGTTCACTACCTCAAGACGCAGGCCAACGGCGGCTGGTACCATGGCTGGGCGAAGAACTGGGTGCTCAGCATCACAGGCAACGTCGGCTATATCGACGGTTGGAACGGAGACTCGATCCGTATTGCCGACCGCTTCTACTCCGGCGGCGACGATTTCCGGGGTTTCCAGATCGCCGGCATCGGCCCTCGTGACCTGCAGTATGGCGATGCCTTGGGTGGCAAGCTCAAAGCCATTGGCACGATTGAGGAATCGATCCCCACGTTCCTGCCGGAGCAGTACGGCATCAAACTCGCCATCTTTACCGACTTTGGCACCGAGGGCCTTATCGACAAGAAGGACACGATCGATCCCGACACCCATCTCGTCGATGGTACAGTCGTGTCTGATTTGAATCTTCGCGCCACTGCAGGCATAAGCGTGTTCTGGAAGTCGCCCATGGGCCCCCTGCGCTTCGACTTCAGCCAGATCATCCGCAAGGATTACTACGACGTGACGGAACTTTTCCGGTTCTCCACCGCAACAACCTTTTAACTTCATCCAAGGCACGAAATTCTATGAATATTCTTCGATTGACCGCCTGTACGGCGCTTGTCGGCGCTCTCCTTGCGACTTCCTCCGGGGCCTCTGCCCAAGCGGCGCGCTCGGCGGCGGTCGCCGCCGCTCCGGCGGCTATCGCCCAGGGGCCGGCTATCCCCGGCGTCTGCGTTCTATCGGTCCAGCAAGCGATCTCCACCTCGACCGTTGGCCGGTACGTCAACGATCGGATGGGCCAGATCGTCGCGCAGGTGAAGGCCGAACTGCAGCCCGAAGACACCCAGATCGCGACCGATGGCCGGGCCCTCGAAGCCAAACGCAGCACGCTTGACCAGGCCACCTTCCAGTCGCAAGCCCAGGCGCTGGAAGGGCGCGTCAACGCTCTGCGCCAGAAGGCCGATCTGCGCCAACGCGAGGTCCAAGCGACCGAGCAGAAGGCGCTCAACCGGATCGCCCAGGAGCTCGATCCGATCGCCAAGGAACTCTACCAACAGCATCGCTGCAGCATCCTGATGAACAAGGAAGCGGTGATGATCGCCAATCCTGAAATGGATTTGACGACGGCCGCGGTGACCGGCCTCAACGCCCGGATCCAGCAGTTCGCCTTTGACCGTGAGCACCTCGACACCGCACAGCCGGCGTCGCGCTGAGGGGGCCCTCGATGAGGGGACTACCGGACGCCAGGTTCTTTGAGACCCTGGCTCCGGTCGCCCTGGCTGAACTTGCGGCGCTCACGGGCGCTCGGATCGTACGAGGCGAGTCGCGCGGCCGTGTCGCTCGCGTGGCGACGCTCGGCGCGGCGTCACCTGATAGCGTCACGTTTCTGACCGATCGCAAACATGTCGCAGCTCTGACCGAAAGCCAGGCCGGGGCCTGCTTCGTCACTGAGGCGCTTGCGGCGCACGCGCCACCCGCAATGGCCGTGCTGACCACGCCTCTACCGCTTGCCGCCTTTGTGGCGGCGGCGAATCGCCTCCACCGGCCGCGGGGCCATCCGGCCGGCGACGCCGCCATTCATCCGGACGCCGAGCTGGAAGATGATGTGGCTATCGGCGCCGACGTCACGATCGGTCCAGGCGCAGCGATCGGGCGTGGCGCGCGTCTCGGCGCCGGAGCGGCCATCGGGCCGGGCGTCGCCATCGGCCGCGACGTCTATATCGGGCCCAATGCCGTGGTCGGTTTCGCCTTGATTGGGGACCACGTGCGCATTCACGCCGGGGCGGTCATTGGCGAGGCGGGATTCGGCGCCACCGCAGGGCCGCGTGGGGTGATCGATGTGCCGCAGCTGGGACGGGTGATAATCCAGGACGGCGTGACGATCGGGGCCAACAGCTGCGTCGATCGGGGCGCCTATGATGACACCGTGATCGGAGAAAACAGCAAGATCGACAACCTGGTGCAGATCGCCCACAACGTGGTGATCGGGCGCAATTGCGTGTTCGCTGCGCACGTCGGGATCTCGGGCAGCGTCACGATCGGGGATGGCTGCATGTTCGGTGGCAGAGTCGGAATCGCTGACCACCTGACCATCGGGGCTGGAGCTCGCGTCGCGGCAGCCTCTGGGGTGGCGAAGGACATTCCAGCGGGTGAGAGCTGGGGAGGCACACCCGCCAGGCCCGTGAGGCAGTGGATCAGGGAGACGGCATGGACCGCGGCCATGGCTAAGCGGCGTGCGGGGAGGGAGTTGGAAGGATGAGCGGCGACGAGACCGCCGGCTCGGGCGACATCGACATCCACGAAGTATTGCGGCGCATCCCGCACCGGCCGCCATTTCTGATGATCGATCGCGCCGAGGCTTACGAGGCCGGAAAGACCCTGACTGGGGTCAAGAACGTCACCATCAACGAACCCTTTTTCCAGGGCCACTTCCCCGAAAGCCCCGTCATGCCTGGCGTGCTCATCGTCGAGGCCATGGCTCAGACCGGGGGCCTGCTGATGTCCAAGTCGTGGGATGTCGATCCGGAGGGAAAGATCATCCTGTTCATGTCGCTCGACAACTGCCGCTTCCGCCATCCGGTGCGGCCCGGTGACGTCCTCAAGCTCGTGGTCGAGGTGATGCGCGCGCGGTCCGATGTCGTGAAGTTCAAGGGGCGGGGCCTGGTGAACGGCAAGCTCGCGGCCGAAGCGGAGTTCGCCGCCATGCTGGTCGACATACGCAAATGACCGCGATCCATCCGACCGCCATGGTCAGTGACGGTGCGCGCCTGGCCGAAGATGTCGAGATCGGCCCCTACAGCCTGATCGGCCCGCATGTCTCCCTTGGACAGGGCGTGAAGATTGCCTCGCATGTGATCGTGGAAGGACACACTGAAATTGGCGAAGGCTGCTCCGTTCACCCCTTCGCTGTCCTTGGGTCTCCGCCGCAACACGCAGGCCACAGGGGTGAGCCGACCCGCCTGGTGATCGGGCCGCGCAATCTGATCCGCGAGCAGGTCACCATGCATTGCGGCACCGTCATGGGACGCGGAGTGACGACCGTAGGCTCCGACGGCTTTTTCATGGTCGGGGTGCATATCGGTCACGACTGTGTAGTCGGTGATCACGTGATCATGGCCAACAATGCCACGCTCGGCGGCCATACCGAGATGAGCGACTTCGTAATCATGGGCGGACTTTCGGCCGCTCATCAGAACACTCGCATCGGCCGTCACGCCTTTGTCGGCGGGATGGCCGGGGTCAACCATGACGTCATCCCGTTCGGCAACGTCTGGGGCAATCACGCCCACCTCGAGGGCCTAAACCTCGTTGGCCTCAAACGCCGCGGCTTCTCGCGCGAGGCGATCAATACGCTGCGCGCCGCCTACCGCATGCTGTTCGCCGAGGAGGGCACCTTCCAGGAGCGTTTGGAGGACACGGCGGCGGCCTATGCCGCCTCGCCGGAGGTGATGGAGATCGTTGAGTTCATTCGAGCCGACGCCAACCGCCCGCTCACCACGCCGCAGCGGGAGATCTAGAGTCCGGCGGTGCGGAAGCTCGGCCTGATCGCCGGCGGCGGGGCCCTCCCTGTGGACCTCGCCCGGCATTGCCGCGGCGAGGGGCGGCCATTGTTCGTACTGCGGCTGACAGGCTTCGCCGAATCAGAACTCTCCGCCTTTGACGGCGTCGACCTGCCACTCGGCCAACTTGGCGCGGCCATTGGGGCCCTGCGCGGAGCGGGGTGCAAGGCCGTCTGCTTGGCGGGCAGGGTTTCGCGTCCCGACTTCCGCCGCCTTCGCCCCGACCTGCGCGGGCTCGCTGCCCTGCCAGGCGCGCTGAACGCCGCCCGCGACGGCGAGAACGGGCTATTGGCCTACCTGTTGGCCGAGTTCGAGAAGGAGGGCTTCATCGTCGAGGGGGCCCATGAGGTCATGGCCGCGCTGGTCCTCGGGCCCGGACCGCTCGGCCGGCGCAAACCGAGGCGCGAGTGTCAGGCCGACATCGCCCACGCACTCGAGGCCGCCAGGACCGTGGGAAGGTTGGATGCGGGGCAGGGGGCGGTCGTCTGCGATGGCCTGATCCTTGCCCTAGAGGCGCAGGAGGGCACGGACGCGATGCTGGCCCGGGTCGCCACCCTGCCCGTCGCCATTCGAGGCGTCCCGGAGCGTCGGCGCGGCGTGCTCGCCAAGGTCTGCAAACCAGGCCAGGAGCGCCGTATTGACTTGCCGACCATCGGTCCGGAGACGGTGAGGCGCGCCGCCACGGCCGGATTACAGGGCATTGTCGGCGAGGCCGGCCTAGTCCTCGTGGTCGAGCGCGATGAGGTCCGAGTGCTGGCTGACGAACTCGGACTATTTGTGATCGGAGCGACGTGAGCGGCGTTCCCTGCCTGATGCTGGTCGCTGCCGAACCGTCTGGCGACGCCTTGGGCGCGGCGCTGGCGTCGGCGCTCAAGGCGCGGCGCGACGTGCGTCTGATTGGCGTAGGCGGACCGCGTATGGCGCAGGAAGGGATCGCGAGTGCGTTCGACATTGCGCCGCTTTCCGTTCTCGGTGTCATCGACGCCCTTGGGGCCTATCCGCAGGTGCGGCGCCGCGCGAAGGAGGTTGGCGTGCTCGCGGCCCGGGAACGCCCGGACGTCGCAGTCTTGATCGACTCCTGGGGGTTCAATCTCAGGGTGGCGCACGCCATTCGCCGCGCTGCCCCTGCGACCAAGCTCGTCAAGTATGTGGGACCCCAGGTCTGGGCCACTCGACCTGGCCGCGCGCGCACACTGGCAAATGCTGTGGACCAGCTCCTCACCATCCACGCCTTCGACGCCCCCTATTTCGAGCAGGCCGGGCTTCCCACGGCTTTCGTCGGCAATCCGGTGCTGGCCGAGCCGTCCGCGCCGACCGACCCGAGCCATTTCCGAGCCACGATCGGGGCTGCGTCGAACGATCCAATTCTCTTGGTGGCTCCTGGCAGTCGCCGGCGCGAAGTCGAACGCCTCTGGCAGCCTTTCCAGGCTGCCGTAAGTGAGCTGGCCGCCAAGCGGCCGCAGTTGAGGATTGTCGTGCTCGTGGCCGATGCGGTCGCGCCCCTCATCTCTGAGCGCGTGAAGACCTGGCCAGCACCGGTCCATCTCGCAATCGATGAGGCGGAGCGTCGGAACGCCATGGCAGCGGCCACGGCCGCGCTCGCCTGCAGCGGAACGGTGACCACCGAGCTGGCGCTCGCCGGGGCGCCGGTAGTCGTGGCCTATCGCCTTGATCCGCCCACGGCTGTGATCGCGCGGCTATTGATCCGTACGCCCTACATTACTCTCTTAAACGTTGCGGCGGGCCGGGCGGTCGCCCCCGAGCTGCTGCAGGAAGACTGTACCGGCCCCAAACTCGCCGCTGCGCTTGCGCCCCTGCTCGAGGACCCCGCGGTTCGTCAACGTCAGGCAGAGGCGCAAACCGCCGCGCTCGAGATCATGCGCGGCGGCGTCAAAGATCCGGCCGGAGCGGCGGCCGAAGCCGTCCTCGCAGCCCTGGCGGCCTAGAGCCGTGGGCCAGGCGTAAAGCGCACGGGCATGGTCTTTGGACCGGATATGAACGTCGACGTCAGCCACTCCGGCGGAGCCGAGATTTCGACGTCTGGCATGCGCATCAGCACCTCTTGGAGGATCGCGTCGATCTCGAGGCGCGCCAAGTGCTGGCCGAGGCAGACGTGCGGTCCGCCGCCGAACGCCACATGCTCATTGGGTGTGCGGGTGAGGTCGAGGGTGTCCGGATGCTCGAACGCTTCCGGATCACGATTGGCGGCTCCGAAATACATCACCACCTTGTCGCCCTTGCGGATGGGAGTCTGGCCAACCTGGACATCGGTCCGCGCCGTGCGACGCATGTAGATCACTGGGCTCACGAACCGCAGGAGCTCCTCCCGCGCCGAGGCGAGACGGCCGTCAACGTCGGCCATCAGCCAGGCGCGCTGGTCCGGGCTCTGCTGCAGCGCCCAGAGGCCGCCGGCGAGCAGATTGCGCGTCGTGTCGCCGCCGGCGTCGATCAGCAGCATGAAGAACAGTCGGAACTCGTTGTCGTTGAGGCGGCGTCCCTCGACTTCGGCATGCAGGAGACGGGAAGCCAGGTCATCCGCCGGGCGATCGCGCTTTTCCTTAATTACCTCAGATGCATAGTCGAACATCTTGAATACCGCCCCGACGCGCTCGTTGGCTTCGAGGGCTTCGGGCGAGGAGTGGATAATCTCGGTCAGCTTGTACAGCTCGCGTCCGTCGTCGAGCGGCAAGCCCATGAGCTCGGCGATTACATAGGACGGCATCTCACCGGCCACCTCGGCGACAAAGTCGCACTCGCCCCGCTCGATCACCTCATTGACGATCTGCCGCGCGAGCTGTCTCAGGCGCGTCTCCTTCCCTTCCGCCGCCGGCCGGGTGAACTCCGAGCGGATGACCTTACGGAACGCCGTGTGCTCCGGCGGGTCCATCATCAGCATCATCTTGGCGTCGGGAAACATCGCCCCATCAAATCCGTCGGGAATCAGAATGGTCGGCTCGGATGAAAAGGCCTGAAAGTCCCGGTCGACCGAGCGAACGTCAGCGTGTCGGGTCAAGGCCCAGAAACCCGGGCCGTCTGGCTCGGGGTTCCAGTGAACGGGGGATTCCTCGCGAAGACGTCGGTAAAGCTCGACAGGATGACCGTCGGCAAAGGTTCGCGCGTCGAGCAGGTCCTGAAACATAGCCCGCGTCCTCCCGGGATCGTTCTCGAGACCTTGGCGGACCGGTCGCGGCCGAGCAAGCCGCACCGCTCGCTCAGCCGCGTTTGTCGATCGGCGCGTACTCGCGGCGCAGCGGACCGGTGTACAATTGGCGAGGCCGCCCAATTTTGCGCTGTGGGTCCTCGAACATCTCCTTCCACTGGCTGATCCAGCCGACGGTGCGCGCAAGCGAGAACAGCACCGTGAACATGGTGGTCGGGAAGCCCATCGCCTTGAGTGTGATCCCTGAATAAAAATCGACGTTGGGAAATAGTTTGCGATCGATGAAGTAAGGGTCGTTTAAGGCGATCTTCTCGAGTTCAAGCGCCACCTTGAGTAGCGGGTCGTTATCGTCGCCGATTTCTTTGAGGACCTCGTGGCAGGTCTGTTGCATGACCTGGGCGCGCGGATCGTAATTCTTGTAAACGCGATGACCGAAGCCCATCAGTCGGTATTTCCGGTCCTTCACGCCCTGGATGTAATCCGGAATGTTGTCGACCGTACCGATCGTTTGCAGCATGCCGAGCGCCTCTTCGTTGGCGCCGCCGTGCGCGGGGCCCCAAAGACAGGCGATTCCGGCAGCAATGCAGGCGAATGGGTTGGCGCCGGTCGAGCCGGCCAGCCGCACGGTGGACGTCGAGGCGTTTTGTTCGTGGTCGGCGTGCAAAATGAAGATGCGGTCCATCGCGCGCGTCAGCACCGGATGGGGCTTCCAATCCTCCGCTGGCACCGAGAACGCCATGCGCAGGAAATTCTCGGCGTAGGAAAGGTCATTGCGCGGCGTAACAAAGGGCTGACCGATCGAATATTTGTAGGCCCGGGCGGCGATCGTCGGCATTTTGGCGATCAGCCGATGAGCCGAGATCTTGCGCTGCTCGGGGTCATCGACGTTGGTGCTGTCGTGATAGAAGGCGGACAGCGCGCCCACCGCGCCGGTCATGATCGCCATGGGGTGCGCGTCCGAGCGGAAGCCGCCGAAGAAGCGGTCGAACTGCGCGTGCAACATGGTGTGATAGGTGATCGTCCGCTCAAACTCCTCAAATTCAGGAGCGGTCGGCAGCTCGCCGTTGAGCAGCAGGTAGCAGACCTCGAGAAAGCTCGATTGCTCGGCCAGTTGCTGGATCGGATAGCCGCGGTGCAGTAGCACCCCAGCATCGCCATCAATGTAGGTGATCCCGCTTTCGCAGCTTGCGGTAGAGGTGAAGCCGGGATCAAAGGTGAAGACGTCGGCCTCGCCATAGAGCTTGCGGATGTCGACCACATCCGGACCGGTCGTGCCCTTGAGGATCGGCAGGCTGTAGCTCTTGTCGTCGAGCGTCAGGGTCGCGCTGTCGGGCATCATCCTCTCCCGGTTCGGACGTAAGGCGGCGCTCCTTATACCGCCTTACCGCACTTGCGAAAGGGCGTCGTCGATGCGCCCCAGGCTCTCGGCTTTCCCTAGCACCGCCAAGGCGCTGGCAAGGTCGGGAGCCGTCGCGCCCGCGGCCAAGATGCTGCGCAGAGCCGGTCCGAACTTGCCGAAGCCGCCTTCAGCCTCGGCGAAGGCCTTGAGGCGAACGGCCAAGGCCGCCGGCGACCAGTCCGTTTGCTCGGCGAGGTCGACGCCGAGGCGTTCGAGCCGGTCGACCACCTCATCAGTGAAGAGGCCGCGCGCCTTTTCGCCGAGTGGATGCGGGCGAAGCGTGAGCGCGAAGAGGGTGAGCTCGGCGAGATCGGGGATGGTTTTGGCGCCCTCCTTGACCAGAGGGACGGCCCGGCCGAGCCGCGCTTCGAAATCGGCCGGCAGAGGCAGGTCGCGGCCCTTCAGCACCTCGCTCACCAAGCTGGTGAGGCGGGCGTCGTCGGCCTGCCGGATATAGTGCTGATTGATGTGGTTCAGCTTGTCAAAATCGAGGCGTGCGCCGGCCTTGACCACGTCGCCCAGATCGAACCAGGCGATGGCCTGGGCATCGCTGAATATCTCGTCGTCGCCGTGGCCCCAGCCGAGCCGGGCCAGGAAGTTGCGCACGGCCTCAGGCAGGTAACCCATTTGGCGGAAGTCGCCGACCGACTGCGCGCCGTGGCGCTTGGAGAGCTTGGCGCCGTCGCGGCCAAGGATCAGCGGCAGGTGCGCAAACACCGGCACCTCCCAGCCCAGCGCTCGGTAGAGGAGGGTCTGGCGCCCGGCGTTGCTGAGGTGTTCTTCGCCGCGGATGACGTGCGTGACGCCCATGTCGTGGTCGTCGACGGTGACGGCCAGATTGTAGATGGTCGTGCCGTCGGTGCGCAGCAGTACGAAGTCTTCCAGGTCTTTGTTGGGAAAGCGCACCGTGCCGCGGACGGCGTCCTCAACAATTGTCTCGCCATGATCTGGCGAACGGAAACGGACCACGTAGGGCTGGTCGGACTGTCCAACTCCCGGTTGCCGGTCGCGCCAGGGTGAGCGCAGGGCGTGGCCCTCGGCCCTCGCAGCTTCCTTGGCGGCATCCGCCTCGGCCGGGGTCATATAGCAGCGAAACGCCAGTCCCAGCTCCATAAGCCGATCGACCGCAGCAACATGCAGGGGCGCGCGGGCAAACTGGAACACCGGCTCCCCGTCCCAGTGCAGGCCGAGCCAATCGAGGCTGTCAAAGATCACCTGCACGGAGGCTTCGGTGGAGCGTTCGCGGTCGGTATCCTCGATCCGCATCAGGAACTGGCCGCCGGTGTGTTTGGCGTAAAGCCAGTTGAAAAGCGCCGTCCGCGCATTGCCTATGTGCATGGAACCAGTGGGCGAGGGCGCGATACGCGTCACGACCGGCTTTGCGGGGGAAGGATTGGACATCACCGATCCGATTGAGGGGGCGGGCGCGGGCGCGCCGTCGGCTCCGCCGGGGAGGCCGGCTCTTATCATGCTCGCGCGCCGGCTTCCTAGCCTTGGTCAGTTGCTGGAAGATCTCCAGCGTGAGTTCGAAGCACAGTGGGAGCGCGTGCTTCTCTGGACTCCCGTCGCCTTCGGCGTCGGCGCGGCCGCCTACATGGGTCTGCCGCGCGAGCCGTTGGTTCTGACCGCCTGGATCATCGCGCTGGCGGGGCTCGCCGTCGCTTTGGCCGCGCGCCGTTTTACGCGTGCGAGGGCGGTGCTTGCGGCGAGCGGGTTGGCGGCCGTGGTGTGCCTCGGTTTCCTGGCCGCTAAGTTGCACAGCGACGCAGTCGCCGCGCCGATCGCACCCACAGGCGTGACTTCGGTTGAGGGTTTCGTGGTCGATGTCGAAGCGCCTAGTGAGCGCGGCCCGCGCCTGTTGATTGCGCCGGTCGACATTGAGGGTCTCAGCCCCGAACGCACGCCCGTTCGGGTGCGCATCGTTGTCCCTCAGGCGGGTGGACCGGAAGCGACGCCTGTCCCAGGCTCAACCATCCGAATCCTCACCCTCCTCGATCCACCGCCAGGCCCGGCAGCGCCCGGGGCCTATGATTTCGCCAGGGACGCCTGGTTCGAAGGCGTGGGCGGCGTCGGCCTGGCGCTTCGGCCGCCGGAGCCGGTCAGCCTCGCGCCGCCTCCACTCGCGTTGCGCTTCGAAATGGCCGTCAACGCCCTGCGTTGGACCATGGCCGCCCGGTTGGCCGGGGACATTCGACAGGTGATGGGGCCGAGCGACGGCGGCGCGGCGGGCCTGGCCGCAGCCGTGACCACCAGCCATCAGGACTGGCTCCCCGCCGCCGACCGTGACGCATTGCGAGGCTCCGGCTTGGCCCACATGCTCGCGATCGCAGGGCTGCACACCGCCGCGGTCAGCGGCTTCGCCTTCTTCGCCCTACGGCTCCTGGTCGCCGCATGGCCTTGGTTATCGCTGCGCGTCTCGGGGAAGAAGATCGCCGCCGCCGGCGGCCTTATCGTCGTGGCGACCTATCTATTTCTGTCCGGCGCGCATCCGCCGGCCAGGCGGGCGGCGATTACCGCCGGCGCAGCCTTCGTCGCCATTCTAGCCGATCGACAGGCGGTCAGCCTGCACTCGCTCGCCCTGGCGGCGCTTGCGGTGCTGTTGATCGAGCCGGAGGCCGTCCTGCAGCCAGGCTTCGAAATGTCGTTCTGCGCCACCGCCTCGCTGGTGGCCATGGCTGAGGTTTGGCCACGGCGCGCTACCTCTAGCGGTCTGCCCTGGGCCCTGGCCGCCCTCCAGAAGGGCCGCGATTGGTTGGTCGCACTTTGCATGGTCAGCTTCGTGGCCGGCGCCGCGACGGGTCCGTTCGCTATTCAACACTTCAATCGGGTGGCCAACTACGGCGTCTTCGCCAACCTGACCGCCGACTTTTTGGCCAGTGCGGTGTTGATGCCGCTACTCGCGCTCTGCCTCATCGCGGAAGCCTTCGACGCGGGAGTTGGCCAGGTCGCGCCGCTGTTCTGGCTTGCCGGGTGGGCGGCGCGGGGCGTGATTGCGATTGGCCACGTGTTCTCAGAGGCGCCGGGCGCGGGGATTGCCATGTCCTCCGCGCCGACCATCGCGCTCGTGATTTCTTATGTGGGGATCGTCTTCGCCTGCCTGTGGCGGGGTCGCCTGCGCTGGGTCGGGCTTCCCATGGCCATGGCCGTGGCGCTGTGGCCGCGACCGGCTTCGCCCGTTGCCTGGATCGCTGGTGATGGCGGCGACGCCGCGATCGTAGCGGCTGGTGAAGCCGTGGCTCTCAAGCCGCTGACTCGTCTTTACGCTACCCAGACCTGGGCTCAGCATCGCGGTCTCCGCTTGCCTGCCGAGCCCGCGGCGGCGCTGGAGGCGCTCTATGATTGCGATCGGTCCGAATGTAAGCCCAAGCCATTCGTGCGTCCGGCGATCTCCGCCTGGTGGACGAAGCGCAAACCGAGACCAGAGCAGGTTTCGAATCTTTGCCAAGGCGCGGAATTTCTGATCCTGCGCGCTGACGTGGAATTGCCCGCAGACTGCCGCGGCGTGCACATCCTCACGCGTGAAACGTTCGAAAAGCTCGGAGCCGCCGAGGTGTTTGCGGCCGCTGGCGGCTGGCGGCTGGAGTGGTCGCAACCCTTGCGGGGCGAGCGTCCCTGGAGTGTCAGTGATAGCGCCGGATGAGGCCGACCAGCTTACCTTGCACCTCGACCTCGGCCTCGCCGAAGATGCGAGTCTCATAGGCTGGGTTGGCCGCTTCCAAGGCGATCGAGCCACCTTTGCGGCGCAGGCGCTTGAGAGTCGCCTCTTCGCCGCGCACCAGGGCCACTACGATCTCGCCGGAATGGGCCGTATCTCCTCGGCGGATGACGACATAGTCGCCGTCGAGGATTCCGGCCTGGATCATCGAGTCGCCCTGCACCTCGAGCACGAAATGTTCGCCGGCGCCAAGGATCACCTCGGGAACCTGCAAGCGATCTTTTTCGTCCTGGATGGCTGCGATCGGCGTTCCGGCGGCGATGCGCCCCAGCACCGGCAGTTCGCGCACGTCGTTTGCGGGTGCGGGCGGGCGGCCCGCCTCCACGACCCTGGGCTGAAACGCCGTGCGGCCGCGCGGCGGCGCTGACGTCGTCGCCTGCTCGGGGAGTTTCAGCACCTCCAGCGCGCGCGCCCGGTGCGCCAGCCGACGAAGAAAGCCCCGCTCCTCCAACGCCGTGATCAGGCGGTGAATGCCAGACTTCGAGGCCAGATCGAGCGCTTCCTTCATCTCGTCGAATGAAGGCGAAACGCCGGTCTCCTTGATCCGCTCGTGGATAAACATGAGCAGTTCGTGTTGCTTGCGCGTGAGCATTGCCGCCTCGCCGGTTCCATTCGAATCGAAGGAACAAATCAAAAACGATGGCCGGCGTTCTCGGAGTGTTCTCAGATTTTGTCAAGCAGGACGGCTTTGGCGACTTGAGCCTGGCAAGGACAACCCGGAGGTAGTCGCGTCAGGCGACCTCTTGCTCGTCGACGTGAGCGCGTTGATTCCGGATTTCCTGTCGGCGCAGGGTCACCGGCGTATTGCGATTGGAGGTCTCGGCCAGCAGGGGGTCGAGGCCTGTCAGCGGCGCGATGGCGTGGTCGGAGTAGGGCAGGCCCTTGCGCCAGCGGACTCGCGCTCGGGCCAGGCTTACACGTAGGCCGGCGTAAGTCGCGGCATAGCCTGCCATTTTGTAGGCCGAGCGCGCGAGAGTGCGGGGATAGAAGACCAGCGGATTTTCGATCGACATGCCGTGGCGACGTTGGCGACGGCGGGTGATGCGCCATAGCCCGAATTCCGAGAAAGCCACCCGCTCGAGACGCGGACCTTCGCGATAGAAAAGCAGGCTCTTGAGCGTGGTGAACGGCTGGTTGGTGCGCATCTGCATCATGCGCTGGAAGATCGTCGCCATGTGGTCGTGGCTGTAGAACCGGCGGTGCGCCTCCCAATAGGCCTCGGTCCACTCCGCATCGCTCATACGCGGGTGATGCGAGACGCGGTGGTTCAGGTCGTATTTGTTGAAGTCGCTGTCCATCCAGGCCCCGGCCTGGCGCATCTTCTTGTGGTCTTCGCAGCCCGGAAGAGGTGTTAGGAAGTTGAGGTAGAGCAGATCTATCGGCAATTCACGCTTCAGCAGGTCGATATCGTGCAGCACAGAGTCCCTGGTATCGTTGGGAAATCCGATGATATAGCCGCAGATGGTGACACAGCCGTGGATTTTCCACGCCAGCAACATCTCGCGGTATTCCTCGATACGGTTCTGGCGTTTCTTGGCCGCTTCGAGATTGTCGGGATTGATGTTCTCAAGGCCGATGAAGATGAGGTGGGCCCCGGCTCGGTACATCTTGTCGATGAAGCGCGGGATGCGGTGCGCCAGGGTGTCGACCTGAATGATCAGCCGCAGGTGAATGCCGTCGGTCTCCTGGAGCTGGATCAGCCGGTCGGCGTATGCCTCCCAGTTCCGGTTGCGCGCCAGGTTGTCGTCGGTGATGAAGAAGCGCGTGACGCCGTTGGCGTTGTTCTCGCGCACGATCTGTTCGAGGTCGTCTGCGGTCCGAAAGCGGCTCTTGCGGCCCTGGACGTTGATGATGGTGCAGAACGAGCATTCGAACGGGCATCCGCGGCCGAGATCGAAGCTCGACCATCTCTCGATCGCCTTGCCGACCACCTCGACGCCTAGCATCGGCGCCGGAACGCCCCCCAGGCCCGGCAGGTCGGCGAGATGGTTGTAAAGCGGCTTCAAATTCCGCGCCAAGCCATCGCGCAGGACTTCGTCGATGCGCCCGTCCTCAGCCTCGCCAGCGAAAAGGCTGACATCCAGGTCGCGCGCCAGGGACAGTTCTTCGGCCTCCGGCCCGAGCATGGCGACGCAGCCCGAGACGTGGAAGCCCCCGACGCAAACAGGAATGCCTGCCGCCCGCAAGGGTCGGGCGATGTCCATGGCTCGGGGGAACTGGTTGGTCTGAACGCCGACCAGCATCACCATCACCCGGGCGCCAGGCCGCCGCGAAAGCGTGACGATGCGTTCTGGCCAGACCTCGGTGTTTATCTCGTCGATTGCGTGGGCGACGATTTCGACATCGTCACCAACGGCCCGCCGGGCGCGGGCGTCCTCGACCAGCGCGGCGACACAGGCCAGAGAATTGGACGGAATGATCGAGCGCCGCCATTGGATTGGATAGCCGTCGTCGTCATACCGCGTGGGTTTAATCAGGAAGACGTCGAAGGTCTGCATCTTCGTCTCCGCGCCCGCCTTGAGCGAGCAGACCGAACGTTCCGTTAATCTCAGGTTTCACATCTGTAAAAGCGACGCAAGCGTGGCGAACCGTCACGCCGTCGCCAGCAGGGCGCGAGTGGCCGCCTCGACGTCGGTGGCGCGCATCAGGCTCTCGCCGACCAGCATGGCCCTGGCGCCTGCCCGCTCGAGCCGCGCTGCATCGGCTGGGGTGAACACGCCGCTCTCGGTAACGAGGAGAGCGTCGGTTGGTATCTCGGCGGCGATTCGCTCCGTGACGGCCAGGTCGGTGACGAACGTCCGTAGGTCGCGATTATTGACGCCGATGAGGTTGACCCCGAGCGTCCGCGCTCGGCGGACTTCCTTGGCGTCGTGAGTCTCGACGAGGGCGTCCATGCCCCAGCGTCGGGCTTCGGCGAGGAGCTCGGCGGCAAGCGAGTCGTCGACCAGCGCCAGGATGACCAGCACCGCGTCGGCGCCGAGGGCGCGGGACTCGGCCACCTGCCAGGGGTCGAGGAGGAATTCTTTTCGCAGGCATGGAAGATCGGTTGCGGCGCGCGCCGCCTCGAGGTGGGTCTCTGCGCCCTGGAAGCTCGGCGCATCGGTCAGCACCGACAAACAGGCGGCGCCGCCACGCTCATAGGCCAGAGCATGAGCGGCCGGATCGAAGTCCGGCCGGATCAGTCCCTTGGAAGGGGAGGCCTTCTTGATTTCGGCGATAAGGGCCAGGCGGCCAGGCGCATGCCGCCGTTCGAGGGCGGCGCGGAAACCACGGGGCGAGGCCTGGGCCGCCGCTTCGGCCTCGATGACGGCTTGCGGCTTGACGGCCTTGCGGGCGCGCACCTCATTGCGCTTGTAGATCCCAATTCGCTCAAGGATATCGCTCATGCGCCCGGCGGCGTGACGGCGATCAGGGTCTGCAGCGCCGCCGCGGCGGCGCCAGAGTCGACGGCCTGGGCGGCGACGTCGACTCCTTCGCGCAAGGTCTCGACCTTGTCGGCGACCAGGAAGGCCGCTGCGGCATTCATGAGCACGATGTCACGGTAAGGGCTATGGGCGCCGGCCAACAGCTCGCGCAGTGCCTGGGCGTTCTCCGCCGGTTCGCCACCCCGCAGGTCGGCCAGAGACGCCCGCGGTAGGCCGACCGCCTCAGGGGTGATGTTGAACAGGCGCACGCCGCCCTCGCGCCACTCGGCCACGTGCGTGGTTCCGGTGGTGGTCAACTCGTCGAGTCCGTCGCCGTGGACAACCCAGGCGCGGGTTGCCCCAAGGGCTCCCAGAACCCGGGCCAGGGGATCGACCCAACGACCATCGAAGACGCCGACCAGTTGACGCTTGGCGCCGGCGGGGTTGGAGAGCGGCCCCAGAAGATTGAACACCGTGCGAAAGCCGAGTTCGCGCCGGATCGGCAGGACGTGCTTTAGCGCCCCATGATAAGCCGGAGCGTAGAGGATGCAGATCCCGGCCGTTTCCAGCGCCTGAAGCTGTTGCTCCGGCGTTGGGGTCAGGTTGACACCTAGCGCCTCCAGGACATCCGAAGAACCCGATCTGGAGGAGGCGGCGCGGTTCCCATGCTTGGCGACCTTGAGGCCGCCACCGGCGGCGACGAACGCCGCGGCGGTGGAGATGTTGAGGGTGTGGGCGCCATCGCCGCCAGTGCCACAGACGTCCACTACATCGTGGTCGTGATCGAGATGCCGGGCGGCGCGCCTTAGGGCCTGAGCGCAGGCGGTGATTTCGCCGACTGTCTCGCCGCGCAGTCGCATGGCGGTGACGGCGGCGGCGATCTGGGCCGGCGTCGGTTCGCCACGCAGGCAGGCTGAGAAGAACGCGTCAGCGTCGTCGCCCTGTAGGGTCGCCCCATCGGCCAGACGCGCCAGCAGCGGCTTGAAGGTCTCGGACATCGGCGGTCCCTAGACGGCCACATTGGCCAGGCGCAGGAAGTTCCCCAGCAACCGGTGTCCTCCCTCCGTTGCGATCGACTCTGGGTGGAACTGAACGCCGTGGACTGGCCGGCTGCGATGCGAAAAGCCCATGATCTCATCGTCATCGCACCAGGCGGTGACTGCGAGCACCTCCGGCAGGCTTTCGCGCGCCACCGAAAGGCTGTGATAGCGGGTGGCCGTAAAGCCGTCAGGCAGGCCCTCGAAAAGGCCGCCATCGGCATGGCGGATGGGGCTGGTCTTGCCGTGCATTAGGGTCTTGGCCGCGACGACGTGGCCGCCGAAGGCCTGACCGATCGCCTGGTGACCGAGGCAAACGCCGAGGATCGGCAGCCCGTCCGGCGCACCCCTGATAATGTCTAGACAAATCCCCGCTTCATTGGGCGTGCACGGGCCGGGCGACAGCACCACGGCGTGCGGGCGCAGACTGAGCGCCGCTTCGGCGCTGAGCGTATCGTTGCGGACGACGCGCGTGGGCGCTCCAAGCTCGTTCAGGTAGTGGACGAGGTTGTAGGTGAAGCTGTCGTAGTTATCGATCACCAGGATCATGCCGGCCTCTTAAAGCTGAGGCGTCCTCGCGCCAAGCGAGGTTAGGAGAAACGCCAGGCTTCGGCGGCCGCCTGCCTCAAGGCGCCGGCCTTTTGCAGCGTCTCTTCGTACTCCGCGCCGGGATCGCTGTCGGCCACTACGCCGCCGCCAGCCTGCACATAGAGCTTGCCGCCCCTGACCAGGCCGGTGCGCAGCACGATGCAGGTGTCCACCGAGCCGTCGGCCCCGAAGTAGCCCACCGCGCCGGCATAGGCGACGCCGCGCTTCACGCTCTCCAGCTCGTCGATGATCTCCATCGCCCGCACCTTGGGCGCGCCGGAGAGAGTCCCGGCCGGTAGGGCCGCCAGGAGCACATCCACGGGATCCAGGCCCTCGGGCGCGTCACCCTCGACGTTGGAGACGATGTGCATGACGTGGCTGTAGCGCTCGATGACGAAGCTCTCGGTGACCCGCACCCGGGCTGGCCGTCGACCGGCGGTGAGGTCGTTGCGGCCCTCGTCCCGTAGCATGGCGACGCGGCCGACGTCGTTGCGGCCGAGGTCGAGCAGCATCAGATGCTCGGCCCGCTCTTTGGGATCAGCGAGGAGCTCCTTTTCCAAAGCCTCGTCCTCGGCCGGGCTGGCGCCGCGGCGGCGGGTGCCGGCGACGGGCCGGATGGTGATCTTGCCGTCGCGAAGCCGGACCAGGATCTCAATCGAGGAGCCGACTAGCTGGAAGCCGCCGAAATTGAGGAAATACAGAAATGGGCTCGGGTTTACCCGCCGCAGCGACCGGTAGAGCGCGAAGGGGTCGAGTTTAAAGGGGGCGGAAAAGCGGTGGCTGGGCACGACCTGGAAGATGTCGCCGGCGCGGATATAGGCCTTCGCCCGCTCGACGATCTGGCCATAAGCCTCGCGGCTGACCGGCGAGACGAGCTCGGCGGCTGAGCCTGCCGCAGGCGGTGCGCCGCGGGGCGCCAGCGGACGGGCGAGATCGTCCGCCACCGCAGCGATGCGCGCCTGAGCGGCCTCATAGGCTTGTGCCGCGGGTCGGCCGTCGGGATGAACGGCCGTAACCAGCAGCGTCTCCTGGGCAATGGAATCGAACACCGCCACGATGGACGGCCGGATCAAGACCGCGTCCGGCAGGTCGAGCGGGTCGGGATTGACGTCCGGCAGGCGCTCGGCCAAGCGGATCATGTCGTAGCCGAACACCCCGAACAGGCCGGCGGACATCGGCGGCAGGCCGGCTGGCAAGGCGATCTGCGCCGCCGCCGTGGTCTTGCGAAGCGAGTCGAGCGCCCCGCCCGCGACGGGCTGGAAGCGGCCTGAGGCCACGCCCTCGCCCTCGGCAATCTCGGCCTGATCGCCACGGCAACGCCAGACGAGATCTGGCCGCATGGCGATGAACGAGTAGCGGCCCCTCCAGGCGCCGCCTTCGACCGACTCGAACAGAAAGGCGTAGGGCCGTCCGTGAGCGATCTTGAGATAGGCGGAGACCGGCGTCTCGAGATCGTCGATCAGTCGGGTCCAGACGACCTGAGCGGCGCCGGATTCATAGGTGCGCGCGAAGGCCTCGAGGTCGGGCGTCACTTTGCGGCGGACGTCCCCTTCGGCAGGGCGCTCTGATCGACGCCCAGCGTCTGGAGCGCCAGATTGCGATTGACGGTGACCTTCAGATCCTTCCGCGCGCCGGCCTGAACAGCCTCGAGGAGATCCTCGGCGTAGGCCTGCGAAGCGCGGCTGCGGATGGCCGCAACCAGCTGCGCCGTCTGTTTGGGATCGCCCGCATGCACCGCGTCGAGACGGATGATGTAGACGCCGGTCTGGCCGCCGGCGGGGAACACATCCCCTGGCTTGGCGCTGAAGACGCCTTGCAGGAACTCGCGACCGAGCGCTTGGTCCTGCTCCGCCTTGAGGCGGTTCATCCCCGCTTCATGCACCACATGAGCGCCGACCTTGGCAGCGGCGGCGTCCAGGTTCCCGTCCTTCTTGGCTATCGCCTGCAGCTCGGCGGCCTTGGCCTTCAGCTCGGTGATCAGGGTCTCCATCAGGTAGGCCCGGGTAAGTTCCGGTCGTTTGTCCGCGAGAGCCGGCAGCGCCGGGGGCAGGACCTTCTCGACCTTGAGCGCGAAATACTCGCCGGAACCGACGTCGTCGTTGAGGTCGCCATCCTGGCCGGCGGGAGCGGCGAAGGCGGCTTTGAGAATTCGGTCGGTGAGCATCGGATTGGGCTTGCCGGTGTCGTCGGCGCCCTTCGCGTTGATGGGGCCGAGGGTAATGGTGGCGACTCCGGCCTTGCGAGCGGCGTCTGCCACGCTGGCGCCGGACTGACGCGCATCGTCAAAGGCCTTGCTCTCGTCATAAGCCTTTTGAGCCGCCTGTTTCTGGCGCAGCTCGGCCTCGATCTGGGGCGTGGCGCTGGCGAGAGTCGCCGGCGCGCCCAGCGTCACCTTGGTCACTTTCAGGACGGCGGCGCCGAGACTGCCGGCCACCGGACCGCCGACTTGGCCTTCCTGCATGGCGAACGCGGCCTGGGCCAGTTTCGGGTCAGGGATGGCCGATTGCGGCTTCTGGTCATAGACCACTGGTTCGACGCCGAGCGATTTGGCGATCGCCGCTGGATCCTCGCCGGCAGACAAGCGGCGCGCGGCTTCGGCGCCCTCAGCCGCCGACTTTACCGGGATCTCCACCACCGTCCGCTTCTCGGGCGTTGAGAGTGTGTCCTTACGGAAGTCGAATTCCTTAGCCACTGCCGCTGGGTCGATTTGAATGGTGGGGGCGATGTCCTTGGCCGAGAACCGGGCCAGGGTGACGATCCGGCGCTCAGGCATGGTCAGCTGCGTGGCGTGCGCCTTCATGAAGGCTTCGAGCTGGGCGTCGGTGGGCTGAGTCGGCGCTGGCACGGCGCTCTGAGACATCGTGAAGTAGGAGACGTCGCGCGCCTCTGTGACCTCGGCGGCCCCGAGAGCTATAGCCAGCCAAGGGGCCTGGAAACCACCCGCCGCGGCGATGCCAAAGTGCCGCATCGCCAATTCGTCGCCGATCTGAGCCTGGGCCTGGGCGGGCGTTAGCCCTTGCGACGCCAGCGCCTGGACGAATTGCTGCTGGCTGAATTGGCCAGTGACCTTGTCGAAAGCCCAGGGGAATTTCTTGATCTCGTCATCGATGAGCGTGGGCGCGGGCGTGATGCCGGCTCGCGTCAGCATTTCGAAGGTCGCTTCTTCATTGGCGATAGCGTCGAGGACTTGATTGTCGGCGCCGTTCTGCACGAGGAACTGATTGGTCAGATCCTGGCCGTTCTGCTGGTCCCACTGCTGTTTCTGCTGGTCCCAGCGTTTCTCGAAGTCCCGACTGCTCACACTGTGGGAGCCGACGGCCACCACCGCGTCTGAATTCACGCCGCGGAAGGCGTCCTGGAAGTGGCCCCCGCCGACCCCGAGGACGAGGAAAACCAGGATGAGCGCGCCCATGATGGCCACGGCGATGGGATTGCGGGCCGACGAGCGAAGGGTGCCTGTCATTCTTTTTGGTCTCGGGTGCGCGGCCGATCGGATAGGAACGGCCCCTATAGTGGAGGCCCGGGCGCCGGAGCAAGCAAAGGTGACAGGCGCCGCCGGGCGCCTTAGCCCTGAATCCGGTCGTTCACGACTGCTGGAGCCCCGCCTTGTCGCCGCCTCGCCCTCTGATAGCCGGCAATTGGAAGATGAATGGGGTCGAATCGTCCCTGGAGGAGGCGCGCGCCGTCGCAGCTTGGCTCGATTCGCATCCGGTCGGCGGCCGCGTCGCCCTCTGTCCGCCCGCCACCCTGATCAGCCGCATGGCCGAGGCGCTCGCGGGAACCGGCGTTGAAATCGGTGGTCAGGACTGCAGCCCCGAGCCATCAGGCGCCTTCACCGGCGACATTTCCGCCACGATGCTTGCCGACGCCGGCGCGGGTCTTGTCATCTTGGGCCACTCAGAAAGACGCCAGGGTCATGGCGAGAGCGACGCTCTTACGGCCGCCAAGGCGCGGGCTGCGCTCGCCGCCGGCCTGGAGCCAATCGTCTGTGTCGGTGAGAGTCTGGCCGAACGTCGCGCCGGCCAGGCCGAAACGGTGGTTGCGCGCCAGGTTCGCGCCTCGCTGCCCGCGGAGTTGGCTGGGGTCGACTTCGCCGTGGCCTACGAACCGGTGTGGGCGATCGGCTCGGGCCTGACGCCCACGGGAGCCGAAATCGAAGCCGTCCATCGGACGATTCGCACCGCCCTCGTCGAACGCTTTGGCCACGCGGGAGGAGCGGCCCCAATCCTCTACGGCGGCTCGGTCAAGGGCGCGAACGCCAGCGAGATCCTGCGCCTCGCCGAAGTGAGCGGCGCGCTGGTCGGCGGCGCATCCCTGACGGCTGACGCGTTCACGGCCATCCTGGCGGCGGCCTGACCCTGTGCTGGCGCACGGCGTGAAGCGGTGCTAAGAGCGCCCCCTTTCCGCGCCCTGCGCCATCCCCACATTCTCGAACATGCTGCAAAACCTCCTGCTCGTCCTCAACATGCTCGTCTGCCTCGCCCTGATCGGCGTGGTGCTGCTGCAGCGGTCCGAAGGCGGAGCGTTCGGTGGCGGCAGCCCCACGGGTCTCGTTACCGCGCGCGGCGCGGGCGATCTTTTGACGCGCACGACCTGGGTTCTGTTTGGGCTGTTCTTGCTCCTGAGCTTGGGCTTGACCCTGTGGGGCGGTCACGAGCGTTCTTCCCAGGCCTTTCTCAACGGGCTGAAGAGCGTCAGCGTCAACCCCTCGCAGCTTGCCCACCCGACGGCGCCGCCGGTTGCCCCGGCATCGCCGGGTCAGACCCCGGCCCAGGTTCCGGCGCCTAGCCTCGCGCTTCCGGCCGTCGGTGCGCCGGTGGCGCCGCCCAAGCCTGCCGCGCGTTCTGCGACGCACAAGCCGTCGCAGATCGTCACCGCGCCCGCCGCCCCGGCGGCGCCACCGTTGATCAATGCGCCGAACCTCGCCCTGCCGCCGGTCGGTGGGGCCGCCCCAAGCCAGACCCCGCCGAAGCCCTGAAGCAGCGCTTTCGGACGCGCGAATCGGTGTTATTCTGAGCGCCCATGGCCCGGTACATCTTCATTACCGGGGGCGTGGTTTCCTCATTGGGAAAAGGTCTCGCCTCCGCGGCGCTCGGCGCGCTTTTGCAAGCGAGAGGCTACAAGGTCCGGCTGCGTAAGCTCGACCCCTACCTCAACGTCGATCCGGGCACGATGAGCCCCTACCAGCACGGCGAGGTTTTCGTCACCGATGACGGGGCCGAGACCGATCTCGATCTTGGTCACTACGAGCGCTTCACCGGGGTTTCGGCGACGCGGGCCGACAACATCACTACCGGCCAGATCTACAAGACGATCCTCGAGAAGGAGCGGCGCGGCGACTATCTGGGGGCCACGGTCCAGGTCATCCCGCACGTCACCGAGGAAATCAAACGCTTCGTCCTCGCCGATCCGGGCGAGGGGGTCGATTTCGTACTGGTGGAGATCGGCGGCACGGTGGGCGACATCGAGGGCCTGCCGTTCTTCGAAGCCATCCGCCAGCTCGGCCAGGAACTTCCCCGCGGCGACACCTGTTTCGTCCACCTCACCTTGCTGCCGTACATCAAGACGGCGGGCGAGATGAAGACCAAGCCGACCCAGCACTCGGTGAAGGAACTGCGCTCCATCGGCATCCAGCCGGACATCATCATGTGCCGCTGCGAGCAGTCGATTCCGCCTGAGGAGAAGCGCAAGATCGCTTTGTTCTGTAACGTGCGCGCCTCGGCCGTGATCGAGGCGATGGATGCAGCAAATATCTACGCCGTACCGCTGGCCTACCACCGCGAGGGCCTCGATGCCGAGGTTCTGGACGTCTTCGGGGTCCGCGATGCGCCGACCCCCAATCTCTCGCGCTGGAAGGAGATCTCCGAGCGCGTAACTCATCCTGACGGCGAGGTGACCATTGCCGTGGTCGGCAAGTATACGGTCTTAAAAGATGCTTATAAGTCATTGATTGAAGCACTGATGCATGGCGGGGTCGCCAATCGGGTCAAGGTCAATCTCGACTGGGTGGAGAGCGAAGCGTTTGAGGTCGAGGACGGGGCCGCGGCGACCCGGCTCGAGGGCGTGCATGGCATCCTTGTGCCCGGCGGCTTTGGCGAACGGGGCGCGGAAGGCAAGATCCGCGCCGCTCAATTCGCACGCGAGCGCAATGTGCCCTATTTCGGCGTCTGCTTCGGCATGCAGATGGCGGTGATCGAAGCGGTGCGGAACGTGGCCGGGGTCGCCTGCGCCTCTTCCACCGAATTCGGCCCCACCGAGAATCCGGTTGTCGGCCTGATGACCGAATGGACCCGCGGCAACCAGAGGGAAGTTCGCGGCGAGGCCGACGATCTCGGCGGCACCATGCGACTTGGCGCCTACGATGCGGTGCTCACGCCTGGTTCCCGGATCGCCGATATCTACGGCGCAGGCGAGATCAGCGAGCGGCACCGGCATCGCTACGAGGTCAACATCGGCTATCGGGACGCCTTTGAAGGGGCCGGTCTCCTTATGACGGGGGTCTCGCCGGACGGCGTGCTGCCGGAGATCGTCGAGCGGCGCGACCACCCCTGGTTCATCGGCGTCCAGTTCCACCCCGAACTGAAGAGCCGGCCGTTCGCGCCGCACCCCTTGTTCGCCAGCTTCATCGCGGCGGCCGTGGAACAAAGCCGCCTCTTCTAACGGTGCAGGACTGCCGGGCGGCGTTTCGTGCCGGAGCTGCGAACCTTTTTTGACGAGCGGCATGAACGCCTTGACCCCCCGCGAGGGGCTCGCAAGAATTCCGACCGCCACCAGCGCGGTTGAACGGACATGGCCTGGGCCGGCGGGAACGCAGGGCGAAAACGATCCTGACCCTTCCAGTTGGCGCCGCCGATCCGCTGAGCGGCTTTGCGGAGTTGGGCCGAGACGTGGGTCTCACCCTGGCGCGCCCGACCTACCGCTCGCTGAAGATTCTCGAGCGTTTCATGGATGACCTCGACGGCCGCTACCCACACCGGCGTTGAATAGATGACGCTGCTGAGCCGCCTGGGTGGCGGCTTGGCGCTCGTCGATTGCGCCCTTTCGGTTCAATTGGCAGACTTCACCCCATGGCGACCCACCAGATAATCCGAAATCTCGCCCTGGGTCTCCCTGAGGCGGTGGAGATGGATCACCACGGCTTTCCATCGTTTAGGGTGGCGGGAAAGATCTTCGCCACCCTCCGGGCCGAGCCTCCACGCCTTATGGTCAAGCTCGACGGTGAGGACCAGGCGAATCTCTGTGCTGCCCACCCGCGCGCAATCGCCCCCGTCCCCGGCTACTGGGGTCGCAAGGGTTCGACCTTCGTGGACTATGAGGCGATCGACGAGGCCACGGCCCGAATGCTGCTGCGCCTGGCCTGGACCGGGGTGGCGCCCAAACGCCTCAGGCGGCGACTTGAAGCGAAGTTGGATTTGCGGCATAGAGCCCGGCTTTCCGGATTCCCCGCTCTTTAAGAAGATCGTTTCGCCATGGCCGTTCCCAAGCGCAAAGTCTCGCCCTCGCGGCGCAACATGCGGCGCGCGCACCACGCGCTGGCCCCCAACAGCTACATCGAAGACAAGGACACCGGTGAACTCCGGCGGCCACACCACGTCGATCTGAAGACCGGGATGTATAAGGGCCGGCAGGTCCTGACCCCGAAGGAAGACTAGGCGTCCGCTATTTCGCCTCCGGCCGGAGGAGCGTGACGGCCACAACCATCCGCACGGACCGGGCAGCGCGGGCGTCGCCTTCGACCACCAGCCGCAATGGACCATCCTTGTCGTCGAGCGATTGGCCATCCTCGGTCACGGCCACGATGATCGTCCCGTTGCGGATCGACGGGTCAGTTTCCGCGAGGCCGAAAGCGACGCGATAGCCGTCCTTGCCCGAAACCATCACAACGTCGGCCATATCCCGGCCCCGCAGGGCTTCGCCAGCCGGCGCGCCGACAGCTTGCAGTAGGCCAGAGAGCGCCGGCCCCCGGTAGATATGCGTAGTCCCATCCTTTGACCTCAGGCTCGTCTGGACCTGCGGCATCGCCGTGAGTTGGGCGTTGTCAAAGACAAGGGTTTGACCGTCGAGCCCGGCCACGGAGAGGCTCTGGGCCGCAACCGGCCATGCCGCGAGTCCGGCCAAAGTCGCGAACGCGACGAGCCTCAACCTCTCAGCACCCGAAACCCTGCCTTGCGGAACACGTCCGCCTCCAAGCGGCTCGTGAGGCTGTCGAGAAACGGCTTGGCGTTCGGGCTCGTTGCGCCGGTCAAAACCGCGCCTGGATAGATGATCGGCGGGTGACTGGAGTCCGGAAACAGCCCGACGATCTTGACGCCCGGCTCGGTCATCGCGTCGGTGTCGTAAACAATCCCCAGCGGCGCCTCGCCACGGGCGACGAACGCCAGCGCCGCGCGCACGTTCTGGGCCGGCGCCAAGTGATCCTTCACCTGATCCCACACGCCGAGCTTGGTGAGCGAAGCTTGGGCGTAACGACCGGCTGGCACGTCGGGTCCGGCGACGGCGAGCCGGCCGCCGGCGAGCGCCTTGCCGATCGGCATCTTCCAATCGACGGTCAACGAGACATTGGCTTTGGCTGGGGCGATCAGCGCCAGGTGATTGCTGAGCAGGTTGCGGCGGCTGGCTTCGACGATCAGCTTCTTCTTCGAGAGATAGTCCATCCAGTCGGCATCGGCCGAGATGAACACGTCCGCCGGCGCGCCCTGTTCGACCTGGCGGGCGAGGGCCGAAGAAGCGCCATAGGAAAAGCGCACGGGGTGAGCGTTCTGGGCGACATAGACCCAGCCGACCCTGTCGAGCGTGCCCTGAAGCGAAGCGGCGGCGAAAACCGTGACCGGAGTCTCGGCATCCGGCGCCGCGAAGGCCGGGGTCGCCAGGAGGCCGGCCAGCACCGAACGCCTTGCGAGTCTTGCGGTGGACATTGACGTCCCCCCTTCACCCCCGAGGTCTCATGGCTGTAATGGCGGTGCGACACTCTGGGAAGGGGACAGGCGTGCAATTCAAGATCGCGGGCTTTCTGACGGCGGCGCTGATGGCCTTGGCGACCGGGTGCGCCGCCGCCGCGCCGACCTCAGACGTCAAGATCGCCCAGGGCGATCTCCAGGGCTCAGTCGAAGGCGACATCGCCATCTTTAAGGACATCCCCTACGCGGCGGCGCCGGTTGGGCCGCTGCGCTGGCGCGCGCCACAGCCGGGGCCCGCCTGGCAAGGCGTCCGCGAAGCGACCGAGTTCGGGCCGGCCTGCTTGCAGACCGGCGCGGAAGCTTCACGGGCCCCACAGAGTGAGGACTGCCTGACTCTCAATGTTTGGACGCCGGCGGCGCGTCCGGACGCCAAGGCGCCTGTGATGGTCTGGATCCACGGCGGCGGCTTCGTCATCGGTACGGGCGCGCGCTACAACGGGGTCGAGTTCGCCAGGAGCGGGGTCGTCCTGGTGACGATCAACTACCGCCTGGGCCGCCTCGGCTTCTTCGCCCATCCTGCGCTCGCCAAGACCAGCCCGGACGGCGATCTCGCCAATTTCGGCCTGGCCGATCAGATCGCGGCCCTGAAGTGGGTGCGCGCCAACATCAAGGCATTCGGCGGTGATCCGGCCAATGTCACCGTCTTTGGCGAATCGGCCGGCGCCATGAGCGTCAACTTTCTGCTGGCGTCACCGGCCGCCCGCGGCCTTTTCGAAAGGGCCATCTCGGAATCCGGCTTCGCCCGCGCACCGGCCCGCGCGTTGCCGGCGGCCGAACAGGATGGCATGGCCCTCGCCAAGACGGCGGGTGTCTCCGGCGACGACGCCGCAGCCATCGCCGCCCTGCGGGCCCTGCCGGCCGAGACTTTCACAACTTCGGCCCCCGACCTGGCGGCCGACGACCGTATCGGACCTATTCTCGATGGCGTGATCGCCAAGGAAAACGTGCCTGACGCCTTCGTTGCCGGCCGCCAGGCCAAGGTGCCGCTCATCGTCGGCGGCAACAGCTTTGAGGCGAGCCTATTCGGCGACATCCTCCAGAAGCCCGACTTCATTCTCGCCCGTCTTGGCGACAAGCGCGACCAGGCGGTCAAACTCTACGGCGACGGCGACGAGGGTAAGGCGGCCGCCAACCTTACGACGCTCTCACAGGTCATCGAACCCAACCGCTTCCAGGCCCGCGAAACCGTGAAGGCGGGAGCCCCGGCCTGGCTCTACTACTTTTCCTACCTGCCGGCGGCGATCAGGGCCTCTGCGCCAGGCGCCGGACATGGCTATGAGATCGCCTATGTCTTCGACCGCCTGACGAAGACCGACATCCACGTGCCGCCAGGACAGAGGTGGCAAGGCGTCGAGTTGATTCCGGCCGCCACGCCCGAGGATGAGGCCATCGCCAAGGCCATGCACGCCTATTGGGTGGCGTTCGCTAAGACCGGGAAGCCCGGCGGCGCCGGCGGAGTCGAGTGGCCGGCCGTCACGGCGAGCGAGGACCCCGTCATGGAGTTCGGAGTCGGCGGCCCGGTCGTGCGCGCGTCCTTCAAGAAGCTGCAGCTCGATGTGCTGGAGAGCATCGCCGACGCCCATGGCGGGAGTTCGTTCTAGAGGCGCCGCCACGTCAGTCTCGACAACGGGCCTGGGGAAACCTTCTATTCGGGACTGAAGGAGACGGCCCATGGATCTGACCCCCGTCGTGATCGGCGTCGGCGAGGCGTCGGAGCGCATCGACGCCAAGACCTGGGAAGGTCTTTCTCCCGCCGAGCTGGCGGGGCGGGCGGCCAGGGCCGCACTCACAGACGCCCTGAGCGTCGAGGCGCTGGCTCCGCATATCGACGTCATCGCCACCGTGCGACAGTTCGAGACCTCCGGGCCCAAGGTCGTGGCCGCCTTCGGCCGTGCGGACAATTTCCCGAGGGCGGTGGCCCGGCGCATCAGCGCCGACCCAGCCAGAGCGGTGCTCGAGCCGGTGGGCGGGCAGGGACCGCAGCATCTCGTGAACGAGTTCGCCAACGCCATTGGGGCCGGCGAGGCCAAGATGGTCCTTCTGGCTGGCGCCGAGGCGATCTCCACCCAACGCCACCTGATAGCCGAGGGTGAGACGCGAGATTGGAGCGAGGAGGTCGGCGGCGAACTGGAGGACCGCGGCTTCGGCGACTCACTCGCTGGATCGGAGCTGCCGCGGCACGGCGTGCGCACGCCGATGGCGTTCTACGCTCTGTTCGAGAACGCCCGCCGCGGGCGGCTTGGCCTCTCCCGTACCGACTACGCCCAGGAGATGGGCCGGCTCTTCGCGCCGTTCACCGAAGTCGCGGCCGGCAATCCTCACGCCATGTCGCGCGAGATCCTTTCGGCGTCCGACATCGCCACGGTGACGGGCTCGAATCGCATGGTCGCCGATCCGTTCCCACGCCGGGTCGTGTCCCGCGACCAGACCAACCAGGGCGCGGCGGTCCTGTTGACCTCGGCTGGCCTGGCGCGTGAGCTCGGCGTGCCGGCGGAAAAGCTCGTCTATCTGCGCGGCGGGGCGGATGTGCGCGAGCGGGTTCCCATGGAGCGGGCCGACCTCTCCAGCGGGCCGGCCTCGGCAATGGCCGTTCGCCGGGCGCTCGAGGCTGCCGAACTCGACCTCGCGGACATAGACCTGTTCGACTTCTACAGCTGCTTCCCGATCGCGGTCTTCAACGTGCGCGACGGCCTCGGTATCTCAGCGGACGACCCCCGGCCGCTTACGGTCACGGGCGGGCTGCCGTTCTTTGGCGGGGCGGGGAACAACTATTCCATGCACGCGATCGCCGCGATGGTCCGCGCCTTGCGCGCGAAGCCGCAGGCGACCGGACTCGTCGCCGCCAACGGCGGATTCCTGTCGAAGTATTCGGTGGGGATCTACAGCGCCAAGCCCGCGCCTTGGCGCGGATTCGACAGCGCGCCCTTGCAGGCCGAGGTGGACGCTTGGCCCGCGCCAGCGCTCGCCCCAGGCGACGGGCCCGGGACGGTCGAAACCTATACGATCGACTACAACGGTCCTGCACCGACAGGGATCGTCGTTGGCCGCCTGGCCGACGGAGGCGCGCGGTTCGTCGCCCGCACCGACCCCGAAGACCCGTCGATCGCCCGTCAGATGGCCGTCGACGAGCCGCTCGGCGGCCGTGTACGCGTGTCCCGAAACGCCGAGGACCGCTCGATCATTCAGGAGTTCAGCCCGAGGAGCGCGGCATGAAGTCGCCGATCTGCGAAATGCTGGGGATCGAGTTCCCCTTGTTGGCATTCAGCCATTGCCGGGACGTCGTGGCGGCCGTCAGCCGCGCCGGCGGCTTTGGCGTCCTGGGCGCCACCTCCCGTTCCCCAGACCTGGTGCGCCAGGAGCTGAAGTGGATCGTCGACCACGCCGACGGCAAGCCGTTTGGCATCGACGTCCTTATTCCCGAAAACATGGCCACGGCCGGCGAAGCCCACGTCACCTACAACAGCCTCAAGACCCGGGTGCCCGCGCGTCACACCGCTTACGCCCACAGCCTGCTGGAGAAGGCTGGCGTCACCTACGCGGAAGTCGCCATGAGCGACGATCGCCCGCAGCCGTTCGATCCCGAGCAGGCCCTCGAGATTCTGGAAGCGGCTTTTGAGTTCCCCATCGGCCTGATCGCCAACGCCCTTGGGGTGCCGCCGCCAGCGATGATCGAGATGGGCCACAAACATGGGGTGCCCGTCGCGGCCCTCGTGGGCGCCAAAGAGCACGCCATCCGCCAGGTGAACGCCGGCGTCGACATCCTGGTCGCGCAGGGCACGGAGGCCGGCGGCCACTGCGGAGAGGTCTCAACCCTGGTGCTCATCCCCGAAGTGCTCCGGGCCATCAAGCCGATCCGCGACGTGCCGGTGCTGGCCGCCGGCGGCATCATGACGGGCGCCCAGATGGCCGCTTGCATGGCCATGGGCGCGGCAGGCGCCTGGACCGGCTCGGTTTGGCTGGCGACGATGGAGTCTGAAACCAGCGAGATCTTCCGCGAGAAGATGATCGAGGCGAGCTCGCGAGACGCCGTTCGCACCCGCTGCCGCACTGGCAAACCGGCCCGTCAGCTTCGCTCGGCCTGGACAGAGGCCTGGGACCGAGATCCGGAAAGCCCCGGGCCTCTGCCCATGCCGATGATGACCCTGGTCAGCGAAGTGGCGCTGCACGCGGCCGATCGCGCCGCCGCCGCCGGCAACCCCAAGGCGCGCGAAATGGTCACCTATTTCGTCGGCCAGGGCGTCGGCCTTATCGAGGACGTTCGCTCGGCCGGACAGGTGGTTCAGGATTTCAAAGAAGACTTCCTGGCGGCGGTCGAACGCGTGGAAGGCTTGCTGGAAGACTAGGGGAGGGCGCGCGTGTCGCTAGCTGCCGTCGAAACCGCTCTGCCACGCGCGGCCGAAAAGGCCGCTGTCCCAGGCTTCGTCGCCACGGCGCGTTGGGGGGATGGGCCGAGCTACAGTGCGGCCTTCGGTCGCCGCTCCGTCGCCGGTTCAGATCCGATGACCACCGACACGGTGTTCTGGATCGCCTCGATGACCAAGCTGGTCACTTCGCTGGCCGCCTTGCAGCTCGCCGCCGTCGGCAAACTCAGCCTCGACACGCCGGTGGCCGACGTACTGCCCGACTTCGCCGAGCTGCCAATCCTCGAGGGCTTTGACGCCACCGGGGTGGCGCGCCTGCGCAAGGCGACAGACACGCCGACGGTTCGCCACCTGCTCACCCACACCAGCGGTCTCGGCTACACCTTCCTTGACGCCGACCTGCAGCGCTACGCAGAACAACAGGGCATTGGGGTCGAGACCTCCGACCGTCTCCCCCGCCGCTTCGAGGCTGGGGAGCGTTGGCAATACGGCACAAACACCGATTGGCTCGGCCGGCTCGTCGCCGCTGTGGCCGCGGAGGGGCTCGACACCCTGATCGCCCGGAAGATCCTTGAGCCCCTCGGAATGTCCGACACCAGCTTCGCAGTGACTCCCGCGCTCGGGGCGCGGCGCGCGCAGCTGCATGCGCGCCTGCCGGACGGTGGCCTGGCCCCGATTGAATTCGGCCTGCCGCCGCCGCCACATTTCATGATGGGCGGGGCCGGACTTTACTCAACCGCGCCCGACTACATGAAATTGCTGACCGGCATCCTGGACGGCGGCCTCCTGCCGCCCGCGTCACGGTCATGGCTGTTCGACAACGCGGTCGGCGATCTCGAGTGCGGCTACATGCCGTCGGTCGATCCGATGATGGCCAATGACTACGAGCCGATGCCGGGCGTCGCCAAGCGCTGGAGCCTTGGCCTGCTCACCAACGTTGAGTCGGGGCCTGAGGGGCGTCCGTCCGGAAGCGGCGCCTGGGCCGGCATCGCCAACTGCTACTATTGGCTCGATCCGACGAACAGGGTGGCCGGCGTCTTGATGAGTCAGATCATGCCCTTCGCCGATCCCGAAGCGCTGGCGCTGTTCGCCACATTCGAGCGCGCGGTCTACGCGGCGTAGCGCCGGCGTCTGTTCAGACCAACCCGGCGACGGGCGCCACGCCCTGGCTGTCCGGAAACACCTTGGTGTCGAGCGCCGCGCGGTCGACGCCGAGATGATCGCGCAGGACGCCCTTGAAGAGTCCGCGCATATCGAGTGTGGGCGCGGTGTCGCGGTTCTCGAACAGGCTGGCCTGCTTCAGTGTCGGCCAGTCGCCGATGATGCCGCCACTCTTCAGCGATCCGCCCAGCACCAGCGCCGTGGAGGCGGTGCCGTGGTCCGTGCCTTTCGTTCCGTTGATCCGGGCCGTGCGGCCGAATTCGGTAGCCATGACCACCACCGTGTCGCTCCAGGCCGGTCCAAGGCCGGCGTGCAAGCCGTCAACGAACGCGTCAACATAGGCGAGACGGGCGGCGAGCTGACCCTCGCCGGCGCCCTGATTGGCGTGGGTGTCGAAGCCGTCCATCGACACGGCGGCCACCTGCACGCCGCCGGGTTGGACCATGAACCCGGCCAGTGTCGCGCCGATCTTGCGTGCGTCTCCGTAAGGTCGGCCCGCCGGCGCCGGCGCTGGAGTCATGGGTTGCATGGCCGCGCCCTGCATCGCGTTCGTTTGCAGCACCGGAGCCTGTACGGCCGCCATCGGCGCGGCGCTCGTCTGCGCGGCGTCGGCGATGGCGGTGCGCGCCATCTGCTCGGTGGCGAGGCCTTCGGCCAGGGCCGGTCCCAGCAGCCGATCGTGCGCGTAGAGATCCTGCAGGATGCCCGGCAGGCGGTTGTCGCGCTGGGCGAGGCCGCCCGGCGACCAGGATGCCGCCTCCACCTTGCCGCGCAGAATGAGTGGCGCCGTCGGCCCCACGGAAAGGCCCTTGACCTTCGGTCCGGCCGCCTCCAGCGCGCGGTTGAGCCAGCCTGAGGAGGTCGCATAGACGCGGCCTGCGCCGCCCTCCAGCACGTCCTGGGCCTCGAAGTGGGAGCGCTCGCGGTCTGGCGTAGCGATGGCCGGGGCGATGCGCGCCTGGCCCTTCATCGCCAGGCTATGGACAGTGGCAAGCGAGGGATTGAGGCCGAAGGTCTCGTCGAGCTTCAGGGCCCCGGCGGGCGCGCCTACGGGGGCGATGGCGATCGGTCCGCGCAGGCCGGCGTAATCGGGATCGCCGACCGGCGGCGAGACCGACAGGCCATCGAGGCCGCCGCGCCAGACGACGACGACCAGCTTGCGGTTGGCCAGGGTCGCATCGGCGAAGGCTCCCGAGGCGAGGAAGTTGACGGTGACGGCGATGCCGCCGAGCGCCTGGCGGCGGTTGAGCATGCTCATCGGCGTTGGAACTCCGGCGACATCAGCAGGATGGAAAAGCCCTCGGCCCGGGTCTCGGCCCGGCCGATGGCCTTGGCCGCGGTCGGCGAGAGCCGCGCGCCCAGGGCATTGTCGGCCAGCTGCATCGGGTCCTGTTGGTTCGCGGCCTTGGCGGCGAAGTCCTCGCTCCAGGCCATGCGCTTGACCACAGCGTCTGGAGCGCACCAGGTCTCCGCCTCTTCCGGCCAGCCTTTGGGCGAGGGTGCGCTGAAGGGCTTCTGGCCCATCACGGTCAGTATGCGGGCGACGGCGTCCTGGTTGTCCGGCACCAGGCTCGCCGCGCGCCAGCTGGAGACCAGGAATTCGTAGGGCGTCTTGAATTTCGCCGCGTCCGGCGACCATGCGTCCTGTGAGGTGATCAGCGCCCGGGCGACCTCGTCGAGCCGGCCGCCGCTCTCGAGGTAAGCCTTGGTCAGGCGCTCGGTGAGGCGCGCCGGCGGCTCGTCGGCCACGAAGTGGCGGCCGATCTTAGTGGCCAAGTGTTGCGCCGTGTGCGGGCTGGCGGCCAAGTCTTTCATGACCGAGCGCGCCTGTCCCTCGCCGTCCTCGGCGTAGCGGCGGCCCATGATCGTCCGCGCGCCGGGTTCGTGGGCGAAGGGCCGGAACATGAATCCCGCCGGTTCCTCAGGATGGTCGGCGCGTCCGACGCTCCAGCCGGTCATGGCTCTGGCGAATTCGGTGACGTCCGCCTGACTGTAGTCGGCGTCGACGCCAACGGTGTGCAGCTCCATGATCTCGCGAGCCAGATTCTCGTTGAGACCCGGCGGACGGCCGCCATTGCGACCGGCGCGCTGGGCAAGCGGACTGTCTGGTCCGATCGACTGAGCCTGATCGAGATAGAGCAGCATGGCCGGATGCCGCGAAGAGGCGACCAGCATGTCTTCGAAGCGGCCGAAGGCGTGAGGCCGGATGGCCTCGTCCTCGAACGGTCCGACGAGCGGGGCGGTGGCCGTCTTGACCGCTGAAACGGTAAAGTGATTGGCCCAGAAAAGAGCCCAGCGCTCGGCAAAGCCAGAGTTGGTGCTGGCTCCCAGGCGGACGCGGGCCAGGAAATCGCCCTCGGCGTCTTCCCTGAGGCCCATCTGCGCCATTTTCACCGGATCCGACTTGGGGTCGCCTTCCATGCGCGCGGTCTTGCGCAGCTGATTGAAGGCTTGGAGGTCGGCCAGCCGCACCGCCGATCCCGGCGCGTCGGGCCTGGCCGGCGAGAGGCCGGTCGGGGTGATCTGGCTGACCAGGTAGCCGCGAGGATCGCTCCTGGCGGCCGCGATTTCGCCCGGCAGGCCGCCGAGACCAAAACGGGTGACTGCGATCGAAGCTTCGATATCCGTGGTCATGCTTATCTCGTAACGTGTCTTACTTGACCGTGGGATGAACGAACGGTCTTGTCGCCGCCTTTTCTCTCAGGCCGATTTCAGTCGATGGCGTTCACCTCAACGCATCCGAAGCGCCACTACAAGGACGTCGCCGTGTCCGCGGCGCCGGGCGGCTATGGCGTGACTCTCGACGGCCGGGTCCCTCGATCGCCCGCCGCTCGACCGTTGGTCCTTCCGACCGAACCCCTGGCGCGTCTGATCGCCGACGAATGGGCAGGGCAGGGCGAGCGGGTGGTGTTTGCGGCGATGCCTGCGACGCGGCTCGCCCATGTTGCTCTCGACGCCGCGCCCACGGCGCGGGTGGCTCTGGCCGAGCAGCTTGCCGACTATGGCGCCCACGATCTTCTTTGCTACTTCGCCGAAGCGCCTGCAGCGCTGGTGGCGCGACAGGAAGCGCGGTGGGCGCCGCTGCTTGCCTGGGCGCAGGATGAACTCGCTTTGACCTTCGCAAGGAGCGCCGGCGTCACTCACGTCGAACAGTCGCCAGAGACTCTGGATGGGGTCCGCCGCCTGGCGGCTGCCGAGAGCGACTTCTCCTTGACTGCCCTCGTCGCCGCGGCCCAACTCTTCGGTTCGGCGATCCTGGCCCT
>Ga0302314_10000411_pt1 | contig 79157 bp, 79 predicted proteins | sample III_Palsa_N2_3_FD_200533 | JGI IMG/M metagenome (GOLD analysis project Ga0302314, IMG submission 200533) | Peat permafrost microbial communities from Stordalen Mire near Abisko, Sweden - III_Palsa_N2_3 | ecosystem: Environmental > Terrestrial > Soil > Palsa > Peat permafrost | place: Sweden...
GCACCGAGTAGGAAATCATGGTGGCGGTGACGCCGTCCTTGGTGAAGCGCATCACGTTCAGGCCGGGGCCGTACATGTCGCCGATGATGTAGCCCATGCCGATGTTGATCTGCATCTTGTGATCTTCGAAGGTGGCCGTGGTCGGCGGCACGATCGGCGTGCCGTGCAGGTACTTCAGGTGCACGTTGTCGACGCCGTTCTCGGCCACTTCCTGGATCGCGGTGTTGACCGAGCCGCTCCAGCGCCTGGGCTTGACGTGGCCCGGCTCCTCCATCTCGGGGATCGCCGGCAACTCCCACTGCGGGTCGGCCGCTTCGGGGTGATACCAGGCCCAGATCAGGCCGTAGCGTTCCTGCACCGGCAGGGTGCGCAGGATCGGCTGCTTCTTGGTGATCGGCGGCATCACCTTGGCGTAGGGGATGTGTTTGCAGAAGCCTTCGGTGTTGTATTCCCAGTGGTGGAAAGTGCAGCGGATATTGTCGCCCACCACCTTGCCGCCATGGCCCAGGTGCGCGCCCAGGTGCGGGCAATAGGGGTCGGTGATGCCGACCGTGCCGTTCTCGCCGCGGAACATGACCCATTCCTGGTCGAGGAAATTGATGTTCTTCACTTCGCCGGGCTGGATGCTGTCCGAATACCCGGCGAAGAACCAGCCGGTCGGAATCGGGAAGGGATTGCGCTCCAGCCGCTGGGTATCGAGCAGAAGCTGCAATTTGATCGGAGCGTTCATGAATCTGTCCTCTTGAGCGGGTGCCGGCGCGGCCGGCGGCTGGCTGGTTCGGCCGCGATGGGCTCCGTAAAACGGATACAGCGCGGGAGCCTAATCATGAAAGGGGATTTACGCCGCTGCCTCCCAAAAACGTATCTTGCTTTTTTGGGCGAATTGAGGCATTGCTGAATACTTGCTCGGGGCCGTGCGGCATCCGCCGCCCCGCTGAAGCAGCCTTTTTGCCGTATGGCGGCCGTCCCTGCGGGATTCAGTTGCAAAATCAGGTGACGGGGCGCACCACCGGCACGACGTCGTGGAAGTGCGCCATATCCAGCACCACCTCGCCGGTCGGCAGCTGGTCCACCACGTCGATGAAGTCGTGGTCGAACAGCACGTTGCGCGCCGGGTAGGTCTGCCGCGCCACCACCGAGGCGGAAATCGACTCGTCGTAGCCCTTGATGGAGGCGATGAGCATGCCGTTGTCGCGTTCCAGATCGGCCGCGGTGGTGCCCCACAAGGGGCTTTGCTCGTCGATGCGGTGGATCATGCTCCACGACAGGCTGATCACCGGCGTGCTGGCCCGCTCCAGCTGCAGGTCGATGAAGCGCCGCAGGGTCTTGCCGTTGGGCATGAGCGTACGGCGCAGCAGGGTCAGCCGCGCCGAGGCTTCCGCCACCGTGCCGTGCCGCTCGTTGACTACCCGCAGCATCAGGGCGTTGTACTCGTCGTAGGGCGCCACCACCGCCACCCGGCTGAACAGCAGGCGCGAGCGCGGCCGCGAGAAGCGGGTGAAGACCAGGCCGGTGATCACCGCCATGCTCATCAGGCCGAAAATGATTTCGGTGGAAGCCACGATGTGGCCGTAGATGTTGGCCGGACTCATCACGCCGTAGCCGACGGTGGCCAGGGTCTCGATGCTGAAGAAGAAGTGGTCGAGAAACACGCCGGGCCGCGCGTTGTTGATGCAGCCCGGCACCGCGAAATAGGCCAGGGCGAAGCACAGGTTGGCGGTCAGATAGAACGCCACCGCCAGGGCGAAGAATACCGGCCATGAAATGGTCAGCACGATGTAATAGGGGTCGCGCAGGTCGAAGCGGTGCATGCCCAGCTTGATCGCGTCGATATCGCCCAGATGGACGCGGATCGGTCTGCTTTTCATCTGCTCAGTTCCAGTGGTACGGCATAGGCGCGGATACTCGCGTGTTCCGCCGCAATGCTCAAGTTGCCGGCCTTGCCCGGCCCGCTTTCCGGCTGGCGGCCGGCGGCTGACCGGCGGCCAGCACTCCCGCCTCGGCCCTGGCCAGGCGCTCCTCCAGGTATTCGATGAAGCGGCGCACCCGCAGCGGCACGAAGCGCCGGCTCGGGTAGACCGCGTGGATATCCGCCGGCTCGTCGACGTATTGCTCGAGCAGGCTGACCAGTTTGCCTTCGATCAGCTCCTCGGCCACGTCCCAGATGGATTTGCGGGTGATGCCCTCGCCGCGGCAGGCCCAGTCGTACACCAGCTCGCCGCTGTCGCTGGCCAGCGTGCCGCCGATGGTGAGGCTCAACGGGCCTTGCGGCGTGCGAAAGTTCCAGGTGGCGCTATTGCGCCCGGGACGTAGCAGGGCGATGCAGCGGTGCTGCCCCAGGTCCGCCGGGGTGCGCGGCCGGCCGTGTTTTTTCAGGTAAGCGGGTGAGGCGACCAGCACCATGTGGCTATTGGCCACGCGGCGGGCGATGAGGCTGGAGTCCTGCGGCTGGCCGATGCGCACCGCCAGGTCGAAGCCGCCGCTCATCAGGTCCACCACCTCGTCGTTCTGGTGCAGGTTCACCGCCACCTGCGGATGCGCGCGGGCGAAGTCCGCCGCCAGCGGCCCCAGCCAGCGTCGGCCGAAGGCGTGGGTGGCGGTGATGCGCAGCGTGCCCTGCACCGCGGCGTGCTCGCCGGAAGCGGCCACTGCGGCCTCCTGCAATTGCCCCAGCAGCGGCGCGACGCGTTCGTAATAAATCGCCCCCTCCTCGGTCAGGCCCAGCCGCCGCGAGCTGCGCTGCAGCAGGCGTACGCCGAGGCAGTGCTCCAGCCGGGTCAGGCGCTTGCTCGCCACCGCCGGAGAGATCTTCAGGGTGCGGCCGGCGGCGGACAGGCTACCCGCCGCCACGGCATGCACGAACAGCATCAGGTCGGGCAGTTCCACCGATTCGCAGGCCATGGCGTTTCTCGTGGGTTTCGGGGCGGGAAGGCTGATCCTCAGCTTAGCCATGCCGGCCGCCATCTTCAACAGTACGGAAAAGATGGTTTATCGGAAAGATGGATTCTCTTCTGAATCGGAAAGGATCATGCTGCGCAGCCTGAAAAATCCCATTCCGCCCATTGCCCGGGAGCGCCGTGAACACCAGTGCCAAATCGTTTCCCCTGCCGTTGCTCGCCCTGGCGCTCGCCGCCTTCGGCATCGGCACCGCCGAATTCATCATCATGGGCCTCCTGCCGGAGGTTGCCGCCGATCTGCGCGTCAGCATCCCCTCGGCCGGCCTGCTGGTCACCGGCTATGCCCTGGGCGTGGCCATCGGCGCGCCGATCCTCGCCATCGTCACTTCCGCCATGCCGCGCAAGCTGGCGCTGATGGGCCTGATGGGCCTGTTCATCCTCGGCAATGTGCTGTCGGCGCTGGCGCCGGGCTATGACTGGCTGCTGGCGGCGCGCGTGGTGGCGGCGTTCTGCCACGGCGCCTTCTTCGGCATCGGCGCCGTCGTCGCAGCCAGCCTGGTGCCCGCCAACAAACAGGCGCAGGCCATCGCCCTGATGTTTACCGGCCTGACCCTGGCCAATGTGCTGGGCGTCCCCGCCGGCACCGCGCTGGGGCAGGCGGCCGGCTGGCGCGCCGCCTTCTGGGCGGTGAGCGCGATCGGCGTGCTGGCTTTCGCCGCCGTGGCGGCCTTCGTGCCGGCGAAACTGCCGATGCCGAAAACCCGGCTGATGCACGAGTTCGCGGTGCTGCGCCAGCCGCAGGTGTGGATCGCCCTGGGCATGACGGTGCTGGGCTTCGGCGGCGTGTTCACTGTGTTCACCTATATCGCGCCGATCCTGGAGCAGGTGACCAAGGTTTCGCCGCATGCGGTCACCGGCATCCTGCTGCTGTTCGGCGCCGGCCTCACCGTGGGCAACACCCTCGGCGGCAAGCTGGCGGACTGGAAACTGATGCCGGCGCTGATGGGCATCCTCGGCGGACTGGCGCTGGTGCTGGTGGCGTTCTCCTGGACCAGCCGCATGGCACTGCCGGCCATGATCACCGTGTTCGTGTGGGGCGTGTTCGCCTTCGCCACCGTGCCGCCGCTGCAGATGCGCGTGGTGGCCAAGGCGGTGCAGGCGCCGAATCTCGCCTCCACCCTCAACATCGGCGCCTTCAACCTGGGCAATGCCCTGGGCGCCTGGCTCGGCGGCGTGGTCATCACCCAGGGCGCGCCGCTGACCGCGCTGCCCTTTGCCGGCGCGGCGGTGACGCTGGCCGGTCTTGGTCTGACTATGTGGTCGGCGCTGCTCGACCGCAGGCCGGCGCAGCAGACGGCAGCCGCGGCGGAGCCGCTGTGCGAATCCCAATGAACCAGCGATCCTTTCCGGAGCAGCACAAATGAGCGAGAGCAAAGTGGCGCTGGTGGTCGGCGCGCAGGGCGTGATCGGCCGCAATCTCATCGCGCATCTGCAGGCATTGGGCGACTGGGAAGTGATCGGCCTGTCGCGGCGCGGCGGTGAAAGCGCCGGCCGGTCGCGCCACATCGCGGTGGACCTGCTCGATGCGCCGCAGGCGTGCGAGCGGCTCGGCGGCCTGCGTGAGGTCACGCACATCTTCTATGCCGCCTACCAGGACCGGCCCAGCTGGGCCGAACTGGTGCCGCCCAACCTGGCCATGCTGGTCAACGTGGTGGAGGCGGTCGAGCCGGCGGCGGCCGGCCTGCGCCACATCAGCCTGATGCAGGGCTACAAGGTCTACGGCGCGCACCTGGGCCCGTTCAAGACACCGGCGCGCGAGACCGATGCCGGGCACATGCCGCCGGAGTTCAATGTCGACCAGCAGGATTTCCTGGAGCGGCGGCAGAAGGGCAAGGCCTGGAACTGGTCGGCGATCCGCCCCGCGGTGGTCGGCGGCTTCGCCCTCGGCAACCCGATGAACCTGGCCATGGTCATCGCCATCTATGCCTCGATCTCGAAAGAGCTGGGCCTGCCGCTGCGTTTTCCGGGCAAGCCCGGGGCCTACGACAAGCTGCTGGAAATGACCGATGCCGGCCTGCTGGCCAAGGCGACGGTGTGGGCTGCCACCGATCCGCGCTGCGCCAACCAGGCTTTCAACATCAACAACGGCGACCTGTTCCGCTGGAGCGAGCTGTGGCCGAAGATTGCCCGCTGGTTCGAGCTGGACACGGCGCCGCCGCTGCCGATGTCGCTGAATGTGGTGATGGCCGACAAGGAGCCGCTGTGGCGGTCCATGATCGAAAAGCATGGCTTGCAGGCGACTCCCTACAAGGATGTTTCCTCCTGGGGCTTCGGCGACTTCGTCTTTTCCTGGGACTACGACCTGTTCGCCGACGGCTCCAAGGCGCGGCGCTTCGGCTTCCATGAATACGTCGAGACCGAGGCGATGCTGCTGGGGCTGTTCGAGGATCTGCGGCGGCGCCGGATCATTCCCTGATGGCGCCAGCATAGAGCGTTGCGTTCATGGCGAGCAGCAAGTGTAGGTTGGGGTGAGCGCAGCGAACCCCAACGTCTTCGGCTCAGGTCATAACGTTGGGGTTCGCTGCCCTCACCCCAACCTACCGGAACTGTTCGAGGCCCTGCGCCGGCGGCGCTGCCGCACGATGGCGCCGGCGTAGAGCGCCGCGTTCATGGTGAGCAGCGCGGCGGCCAGTGACACCTGGTCCGTGGGCTCCAGGCCGGCTGGATAGATCACCGGGATCAGATAGTGATCAATGAAGCCGCCGCTATAGCCGGCCTCGCCCGCCAGCGCGCGGAAGTGGTTTTCCAGCGGCGTCAGCGGGCAGATGCGGTGCGACACTTCGATCCACACACCCCAGGCCCAGGCGGGCGCGTGCAGCCAGGCCCAGCGCAGGCGGTACAGCACCAGCCAGCCGCCGAGGATGACGAAGAGGATGAAGCCGAGGTGGAACACCACCACGGCATTGGCGGCGAAGTGGGGAAACATGGCTCCTGCAGCTTAACCCAGGCCGGACCCCGGCCAAATCCGGCCCGGTTGGTTCATGCGTGACCACCAGCCACATGCCCGCCAAATAGGACACGCGGTGCCGGCCTGTACCAAGACGGATCATGCGAAGCCCCCGTTGGCGGGGGCTTGGTTGAGACAGAAGTCAGGTACTGGCGAGCTGCGCCGTATCCACCGGCAGCTTGCGCAGGCGCTTGCCGGTGGCGGCATGGATGGCGTTGAGCACGGCCGGGGCGAGGGCGGCGGTGCCGGGTTCGCCGATGCCGCCGGGGGCTTCGGCGCTGGGCAGCAGGTAGACCTCCACCAGCGGCGCCTGGTTCATGCGCAGCATCTGGTAGTTGTGGAAATTGCTCTGCTGCACGCGGCCGTTTTCCAGCGTGATCTGGCCGTACAGTACGGCGGTGATGCCGAAGATGATGCCGCCTTCCATCTGCGCCCGCACCGTATCCGGGTTGACGGTATAGCCGCAGTCCACGGCGCAGACCACGCGCTGTACGCGCAGGCTGCCGTCCTTGTCCACCGCCACTTCCGCCACCTGCGAGACGTAGGAGCCGAAAGCGAATTGCACTGATACGCCGCGGCCGCTGCCGGCCGGCATGGGCTTGCCCCAGCCGGCCTTCTCCGCGGCCAGGTTCATCACCGCCAGGGCGCGCGGCGACTTGCCGAGCAGGGCGCGGCGGTAATCCAGCGGATCCTTGCCGGCTTTGTTGGCCAGCTCGTCGATGAAGCTCTCCACCACATAGATGTTGTGGGTGGGGCCGACGCCGCGCCAGAACGCGGTGGGAATGCCCGGCGGCTCATGGCGCACGTAGTCGACGTGGCGGTTGGGAATGTCGTAGATGGTTTCGGCCGCGCCTTCTACCGCGTCCGGATCGGGCTCGCCCGGCTTGATCGCGCCGGGAATGAAGCGCGCGATGATGGATGAGCCGACGATGCGATGGCTCCAGGCTACCGGCATGCCCTTGTCGTCCAGCGCCGCGCTGAGCTTGTCGTAGTAGTACGGCCGGTACATGTCGTGCTGCACGTCCTCCTCGCGTGTCCACACCACTTTCACCGGACCGTCCACCTGTTTGGCGATCTGCACCGCCTGCATCACGTAATCCACTTCCAGGCGCCGGCCGAAGCCGCCGCCGAGCAGGTGGTTGTGCACCCGCACTTTTTCCAGCGGCAGGCCGGTGATCTTGGAAGCGACCAGCTGCGCTACGCTGATCACCTGAGTGCCGGTCCAGATGTCGCAACCGTCCTTGGTCACCTGTACGGTGCAGTTCATCGGCTCCATGGTGGCGTGGGCCAGGAACGGCGCTTGATACACCGCATCGACTTTGGTCGGCGCGGCAGCCGCGGCCTTGGTCACGTCGCCCTCGTTCTTGGCGATGGCGAGAGCATCGGCGGCGGGCTGCTCCGCGGCCTGTGCCATCTGCGCCACGATGTCGTCGGTCTTGAGCCTGGCGTTGGGGCCTTCGTCCCACTGGATGTCGAGCGCGGCCAGACCCTGCTTGGCCGCCCACATGTGATCGGCCACCACCGCCACGGCATTGTCCAGCGCCACCACCTGGTGCACGCCCGGCGTCGCCCTGGCCTTGGCTTCGTCGAATTTCACCGGCTTGCCGCCGAACACCGGGCAGGCGGCGACGGTCGCGATCTTCATGCCGGGCAGTCGCGCGTCGATGCCGAACTGCGCCTTGCCGTTGAGCTTGTCCGGCGTGTCCAGGCGCTTCGCCGGCGTGCCGATCAGCTTGAAGTCCTTGGGATCCTTCAGCGCCACCTTGTCCGGCAGCGGCAGCTTCGCCGCCGCGTCGGCCAGCGCGCCGTACTTCAGCTTGCGGCCAGTGGCCGCGTGGATCACCTCGCCGCGTTCGGCATGGCAAGCTGCCGGGTCCACTTTCCAGTGCTGCGCGGCGGCGGTGATCAGCATGCTGCGCGCGCTGGCGCCGGCCTGGCGCAGCGGCACCCAGTAGGCGCGCACCGAGGTGCTGCCGCCGGTGATCTGCACGCCGAACAGCGGGTTGCCGTAGAGCTTGTTGTCGGGCGGCGCATGTTCCAGCGTGACCTGCTCCAGCGGCACTTCCAGCTCCTCGGCGATGAGCATGGGCATGGAGGTATAGGTGCCCTGGCCCATCTCCACCTGGCTCATCACCAGGGTGACGCGCCCATCGCGGCCGATGCGCACGAAGGCATTGGGCGTGAACTCCGCCGCGTCCTTGCCGGCGGCTTCGGCCCCGCCCATCAGGCCCGGCAGGCCGATGCCGATGAGCAGGCCGCCGCCGGCCGCGGCCCCGGCCTTGAGGAAGGCGCGGCGGCTCAGCCCGGCGGGGAGCGAGCGTTCAATCATCCGTTCGAAACCCATGATCAGGCCCCTCCGGCGGCGTTGTGCGCGGGAGCTGCGCCTTGCGCGTTCTGCGCCGCCTGCTTGATGGCGGCGCGGATGCGCACATAGGTGCCGCATCGGCAGATATTGCCGGACATGGCGTTGTCGATGTCCTCGTCGCTGGGGTGCGGGTTGCCCGCCAGCAGGGCCGAGGCCGACATGATCTGGCCGGACTGGCAGTAGCCGCACTGCACCACTTCCAGGTCGCGCCAGGCTTCCTGGATGTGCTTGCCCGCGGGGGTGCTGCCGATCGCCTCGATGGTGGTGATCTTCTTGCCGGCGAGGGCCGCCACCGGGGTGACGCAGGAGCGGGTAGGCTGGCCGTCAACCTGCACGGTGCAGGCGCCGCACAGGGCCATGCCGCAGCCGAACTTGGTGCCGGTCATGCCCAGCACGTCGCGCAGGGTCCACAGCAGGGGTGTGTCGGGCGTGACGTCCGCCTGATGAATCTGGCCGTTGATGTTGAGCGTGATCATGCGGATTCCCCGTGGATACGAAGAGCGGCCCCGGCGGACATCGGCGAAGACTCCAGCCAGATGTGCGGAGGAGTGATGCGGTCACCCTATCTTAGCCCCCTCCGGCCGAAGCGGGAACACCGCTTCGGCCGGACAGGCCGTAGGGCGGGTTATGCTGCTTCGTGGCTAACCCGCCCTACGAACTCTTGCGACTGCCGCGGCTGAGGCTAGGCATCTCTCGCGTTGACTGCCTGAGCGGCAGCACCGATTAATTCTTGAAGCTCGACGATATCATCGGCTTGCAAGGTGACATCAATATCGTGCATAACGGACAGATTGTCGCCCGCGCGAACGATGCAAATCCGAACGGCTTGCGAGCGTTGAGTCTGCGGATCAGTGTGCAACCAATACCTGCCAGCACTCTCGGGTTGCCCATCGAATGACTCAATCATCGGGGTAACATTAACGCCAAAGTGTTGCTGGTACTCAGTGATCGCTTCGGCAACTGTCGTAGCTGTGGAGTTGATAGCCAAATCTAGGTGAGGGCATCGAGTGCCCGTATAGCTGTACCGCGAGTTGTTTGGCCCACAGATAAAGATCATATCGCCCAGCCTACCCGAAAGTTGCCGTTTACAAATGATGGCTTCGGGCCGAGAGATGCCTAATAGCGATCGGAAAACGGGAAAGCCCCCGCCGGGGCGGGGGCTTTCCCGAAGCGGGTGTTACTGCCGCCGCCCGAACGACACCGCGTAAGCGCCATCGCGCGTCCCCACCAGCGGATCGTCCGACAGCTCGATGCCGTCGGTGAGCTCGCCGGGCAGGAACAGCAGCTTCTTCTGCGCTGCCAGGCTGTCGGGCACCGCCTTGTCGATGGTCAGCGTGCCCAGGTCCACCACTTTGCGGCTGTCCGGCCAGGGCTGCGATGGGTCCTTGGTGTTGTCGCCGGGCGCGGCGAGCTGGGCCTTGAGGTGGAACACGATCGGCTTCTTGGCGAGGCGCTTGGGCAGGTCGTCGACCAGGAAATCGGGCGCCTTCTTTTCCGCCACCGCCGGCGGCAGGTGCACCACTTTCACCGGCTGCATGATGTAGCGCACCGCCTGCCGGTCGCCCGCCTTGTTGACGAAGATGAAGGCGTCGATGCCGTAATACACCTCGTCGGCGAAGCTGTCCGGGGTGGACACCGTGCCCAGGGCTTTGGGTACGCTCGGGTGGCTGGCGATGAACTGGTCGAGCTTGGTCGGCTTCGGCGCATCGGCGGGGCTGTCGGCGATGGCCATCAGCAGATCGCGGAAGTCTTCGCCGTTGGCCACCGGAAAGAACTTGAGCGAGTTGATCACCATATTGGTCTCGCCGCCGCCCGGCAGGTGGAACTTGATCGACAGGCCGTGCGGATTGGCGTTCTTCGATCCATCCGGCACATCGGGCAGGCCGCCGGAGTCCGAGAAGCGCACCGTCACCGGAATGGTGCTGCCGTCGAACAGCACGGCGCGGCTCAGCGCGGCGGCCCCCGGCGCGGCCTTGAAGTTGCCTTCCGCCACCACGCCCTTGGCGTGATTGGCGCGGAAGCCGGGGTGGGGCCCGTAAATCTTGTTCATCGTATCGACGATCTGCGTCGGCACCGACGCATCGTCCGCGCCGGCGAAGCCGGATGTCGCGGCCGCAATCAAGGCGGCCACGGCAACTGCAAGCTTGTTCCTGATCATGAATGTATTTCTCCCCATAGCTTGAATCCACATGAAGGCAGCGACCAAAGCTGTCGCCCGGCATTTTGGCACAGCTCATGATTGCATCGGTGTGACCGCGCCGCCCGGATTCAGCGATCCTTCTGTTCCTGAAGGCAGGAAGCCAGCGTTGCCGACAGGCCGCGGGTGATTTTCACCATGCTGGCCTCGGCGCGGTCCAGGCCGTAGACGGTAAGCGGGAAGTTCAGCGGCTGCTGCAATTCCCAGATGCGCTCATGTTCGCTCGCCGGTAGGATCTGCGCCGGATCGCCCACGGCAACCCAGCCGATCGGCACCGTGGCTCCGGCTGCGACCCGGGTCTTGAGATGGACCACGCCGTTGATGCGCACCTCGCAGCCCTTGCCCAGATGCGCCGCGTGGAACACCGCGGCGCCGGTGGCGATGAACACCTCGTCCTCGACGGTGCAGCCGACCAGGTGCGTGTTCGGTCCGATCAGGCAGTTGTTGCCGATGCGCAGGTCGTGACGGGCGCTGCTGCGCAGCACCGCATTCTCCATGACGATGCACTCGCTGCCGATGCGGATGGAGCCGCCTTCGGCAATGATCTGCGCGCCGAACAGCACGCGGCAGCCGGGGCCGATGCGCACATCGCCGCAGATCACCGCGTTGGGAGCGATGCTGGCGGCGGGATCGATCTCGGGTGACTTGCCTGCGTGAGTCAGCAGCATGAGGTGCGCCTGTTCTTTCTGAATGCAGTGCGGCTATGCCGTTACCGGACGGGCGGCAGCGGCGAGCGCATCGTCGAGCCGGTCATTGCCCCAGTACATCTCGCCGCGCACGAAGAAGGTCGGTGCGCCGAAAATGCCGCGGGCCCTGGCCGTTTCGGTCTGCTGCCGTAGCAGCAGCTTGTTCGCTTCGCCCTGCGCCTCGTCGATGATGCGGCCGGCGGGCAGGCCCAGCTCGGTGAGGATGCCGGCAACCTGTTCCGGCGCGTTGATGTCCTGGTCCTCGGCGAAGTTGAGCATCATGGTCATGCGGCAGTAGTCCGCCATCCAGGGCTGCTCCGCGCCGAGCAGGGCCACCCGCATCGGCAGCAGCGCCAGCCGCGGGAAGGTAGTCGGGCGGGTCCAGGGCAGGCCGTACTTGTGGCATAGCCGCGCCATGTCCTGCCACACGTACGCGCCTTTTTCCTTCTGCAACACGAACGGTGAGCTGTCCCAGCCGAGGGATTTGAAGATGGGGCCGAGCAGAAACGGTTTCCATTTCACGGTGACACCGCGGCGGGCGGCTGTGTCCTCGATGCGCATCACGCTGAGATAGCTGTAATTGCTGCCGAACTCGAACCAGAATTCGATCTCGGGCTCCGTGGTCCGTGTCGCACTTGGCTGCACCTGTTCTCCTCCTGTTTTTACTAGTACACAATACTAGCCTGCCTTCCAGGATTTCATTCACCATGCAGCCAGGACAACCCAGCCGTACAGCCAGGGCCGCGGCGACGCACCGGGCCGTGCATCAGATTCTGGAGCACGGCCGGATTTTTGCCGATCCCCTGGCGCTGCGCATCCTGGGCGGGGATGGCGAAGCCCTGGCGCGTGAAGCCGATGGTGTGCCGCTGCGGCGCGGGATGCGCCTGTTCATCGCCGCCAGGACGCGCTTCGCCGAGGACGCGCTGGCGCGGGCCATCGGGCAGGGCGTCAGCCAGCTGGTGGTGCTCGGCGCCGGACTGGATACCTATGCGTACCGCAGTGCCCCGGCACGCGGCTTGCGCATCTTCGAGGTGGATCACCCGGAAACCCAGGCCTGGAAGCGGCAACGGCTGGCGGAGGCGGCCATTGCGGTACCGCCGGCGCTGACTTTCGCCCCGGTGGATTTCGAGCGCGAGACCCTGCCGGATGGCCTGCTCGCCGCCGGCTTCGATCCGCGGCAGCGTTCATTCTTCACCTGGCTCGGCGTGGTGCCCTACCTGACGGAGCCGGCCATTTTCACCACGCTGGCTTATATCGCCGGCCTGCCCGGCGGCGCGCAGGCGGTGTTCGACTATGCCAATCCGCCGGGTTCGCTGGCGCCGCAGGCGCGGGCGGCCATGGAGCTGCGCGCCGCGCGCGTGGCCAAACTCGGCGAGGCCTGGGTCAGCTATTTCGATGCGGCCGACCTGGATGCCCGGCTCAGGGCCAGCGGTTTCACCCAGATCGAGGACCTGGGGCCGGCGCAGATCGCCGCGCGTTATTTTCCGGAATGGGTTGACGGTGCCGCCGAGAAAGGCGGCCACATCGTGCGCGCGGCGACGTTCTGAACCCCGTTTGTCGGGAGGGTGCGGCCGGGCGGTGAATGCCGGCGGCGGCCGCTGTCGTAGAATATCGAACCCCACTGAAGATGCTGATCGTATGCGATTGATTCATTACCCCCTGGGACTTTGTCTGTGCGCGCTGCTCGCCGTCGCCGGCTGCTCGGGCGGCGAAGTCCGGCCCTGGCCGGAGCGGATTACCCGGATGGGCTACCAGATGCAGCCGCCGGTGGACGGCATCCGCAATTACTCGGTCGAAGGCTGGCATGACCTCGATGCGCAGCACATCATCATCGAAACCGGCACGCCCACCGACTATCTGATCACCCTCGAGGGGGACTGCGATGGCCTGGGCGGCGCCGTGACCATCGGCTTTTCATCGGTCAACGGCGACCTGGCCCTGTCCGACCAGCTGATCATTCGCCAGATCGACTCCAACTATAAATGCCCCTTGAAGGCGATCAATCCGCTGCAGCGGGGCAACCAGACCCGCAAGAGATGAGCGTCGTGCAGCATGCGGCGCTCAGGCATCGGTATGGTCGCGGCTTCCAAGTGCCGCCTCGATCAGCGCTGTGTCGCAGTACTCGGTGATCTCCCGCAGCTTGCCGTCGGCAAAGCGATAGATGAAGCAATAGCGGTTGTTGTAAGCCAGGCCGTCCTTGGTGGTGGCCTCGCCGCGGGCCTCGACCGTCACCGCATCGCCTTCGGCGATGAACCGGTCCGCCGTGGCCCGGTAGGGCTGGGCGAAGCGCCGGCTCAGCGGCCCCAGCAATTCCTTCAGCACCGCCGGCTTGCCGCGATAGGTTCCGGACCAGGGGGTGCTGCCCGCGACGGTCCAGCACACCTCGTCGGCCATGCTCTCGACCAGCGGCCTGGAGTTGCCTTTCGACAGCTCCGCAAAAATGGCTTGGAGGAGTTGCTTGTTTTCAGCTGCGCTCATGAAGTCCGTCTCCCGCGTTCAACAGGCGTGGGGGCAAGGCTCCCCGTTGGCGCCCATTAAACAAGCTGGCGCGTACTCCAGGTCAAGCCCCGACCACTCAAATGAGCGCCGTTTCCAGGCATTAAGAAGAGTAAAGACCTGCGCAGCCCCAGCCAAAGCGGGGTTCCGTTCAGAATGCGTACAGCCGCGTTTGATAGCCTTTTCGCGTGCCTACAACTGAGGGACAGGCCATGAAAAAGCTGATGATTTGCACGGTTCTGGCGGCGACCGCCCTGCTTCCGATTGCGGCGGACGCCCACGGCTGGGGTCACGGCGGCCACGTTGGCCCGCTGGGGCTGCTGCTGGCGCCGATTGTGGCGGTTGCCGCGGTGGCAACGGTCGCGACAGCCGCCGCGGGCGCCACGGTGTCGGCCATTGCGCCGCCCTACGATGTGCCCGCGCCGAGCTATGCCGCGCCTTCTGCCTACTACGCGCAGCCCTATGCACAACCGGTTGCGCAGCCGTATTACGCGCCGGCCCCGGTGGCTTATGCCGCCCCCGCGCCGGCCTACTACGGTCCGGCGGTGGTCTACGGTGGTTACTACGGTCCGCGGTATTACAGCGGTCCGCGCTACTACGGCAACGTTCAGTATCGTCCCTACTATCGCTAAATCGATGTAGGTGATCACAGGCGGGCACGCGCAAAGCGTGCCCGCTTTTTTTATTCGCAGCCACCTGCGGCGTAGCCGGCTCATGCCACAAAATTCAAGAGCAATGTAGGCTGGGTTGAGTGAAACGAAACCCAGCAGCTTCACCACGAATTCCTGCTGGGATTCGCTGCGCTTCATCCCAGCCTACGATTCCCTCCCTCACATTCGTGGGGGAGAGAGGATTTATGAGACAAGTTCTAGGCATACTGGCGACGATCCAGCTGCTTTCGCTGACGCCGGCGCCGGCACTGCCGGCCCGGTGCAGGAGTTCGTGACCAGGGCTTTTCCGCCCTTGCCGGAGTGAAGCATGTCAGCCGAGGTGATTCCGGATCCGCAACAACACAGACGCTGCGCGCGTTGTGCGCAGTGGCGCTTGGAGCGGGAAGGCTCGATGATCGTGCCCGCCCCCGGTGTGGTCGGCGGAATGGTGGCGAAGCTGCGCGCCGGGATGGGGCAGGCGCCGGCGCGCTTCATCTGCCTCGATTGCCAGTACACCCTGCGCAGCCGCAGGATCCTAGTATGGATGGCGCTGGCCGTGATCCTGATGCTGCTGCTGGTGAGCAAGGAATGCGGGCTGTGGTGAGGGCTGGTGTGGGTTCAAATCATGCAGTGGCAACCAGGGAGGAGAGACTGATGGATGTATCCGTATTGGTGGAAGCGGACAGGAAGCCTAAGGCTGCCTCTTATAAGGTCAAGCTCCAGACCGAGGTGTTCGAGGTCAACATCCGCATTCCGGCGGCGGAAGTGGAAGAGTTGAAACTGGTGCCGAGCAGTTCCTGGGACGAGGGCTCGATGCAGATCGGCGAGTCGGCCGGCGCCCCGGTGTTCTGGTCGACCGAGGATGGCGTGGTCGCCCTGTTGATCGGCGAGGACGACGAGAACTGGGACATCGCCCTGTCGGTTCCGGTGGCGGTGGTGGACACCATCCTCCAGGCCATCGCCAAGGCTTAGAGGCGCTCTGATTTAGTCCCCTCTCCCCACGAAAGTGGGGAGAGGGTTAGGGTGAGGGGCAGCACGTTCAGCAACTTGCGGCTCGCCCCTCACCCTAACCCTCTCCATGCAGGCGGGAAGAGGGAGTTAATTAGAGGTTCCTTGAAGCGCTCATAACGCGGTGTGCTGCGCTGCGCCGCCGCGGCTGGCGGCGGCTTCGCGCAAAGGCAGGCTCCCCGCAATCAGCCAAGCACCGCCGCACAGCGCGGTGGCGATGAGCAGGCTGCACCACTCGTTGGGATCATGCAGCCGCTCCGCGACCCGCGGGATGTGCAGGATCAGCACCCAACTGCCGAACATGAGGCCCAGCAGCGTCGCCGCCAGATGTGCCCGTATGCCGCTGACGATGGCCGCACCGGCGGCGATATGCGCCACGCCGGTGAAATAGCCCCAGAACACGTGCCCCGGAATCCAGCCCGGGATGACGCTGGCGACGTAGTCGATGTAGATGAAATGCAGGATGCCGAATGCGGGCAGGGACAGGCCGAAGCAGAAGCGGCCCAGCCGCGCCGCCCGATCGACGGTGCGGTCCCAGCCGCTGCGTATCGCTTGCCCGGTCTCCAGCAGGCCGGCCAGAACCCAGGCGCTGCCGCTCAGCGCCAGGCACTCGAAGGCGCCGGTCCAGGCGCCGCCGTTGCGCGGGTTCATTGCCAGCCTGGGCAGGTGCAGCAGCAGGATCCACAGCAGCAACAGCGCGCCGAGGATGCTGGCCGCCCGCCGCGCCTGCCAGCCGAGCAGCGCGGCCGCGCCCGCGGCAATCAGGACCAGGCCGCCGAGCCAGGCCAGCATCGGCTGTCCCCCCAGCCAGGGCGGTGCCGGTTCGAGTGCCGGCACGAAAGCGGAACGGATCAATGCCTGTATCCCCAGTGCCATCATGCCGACGGCAAACAGCACACGTCCCAGCCGGATCGAATTGTCCATGGCGCCTCCCTGGTCCCGCTGAAGGCTCCCCACGAGCCTTCCGCCGATCAAGCTAGCGCCGAACTCCCGCAAGGGCTGCGGCTTTGTGGCGGCAGCCGCGAACCGGGTGCTGAGCCGTGCCTGCGGCGGGGTGCGCCGTGGCTGTGGCCGGTCCGCCGGCTGCTCAATCGCAAATCAACTTCACCGCATTCAGCGCGAGCTTCCTGAGATCGCCGCGGGAGGCGCCGGCGCGGGCGCGGATGGCGATGGAGTGCATGGTGGCGGTGGCGAGCATCGCCAGGGTCTCGGGGTCGGCGCCTTGCTTCAGCTCGCCGGCCTCGTGCGCCTTCCGCAGGCGTGCCTCGAAGCTGGCGTCGAGCCTGCGGAAGCCTTCGCTGATGTTGCTGCGGATCTCGGGATCGTCCACCGCTTCGGTGACGGCCGTACCGACCACAAAGCATCCACGCGGGCGTCCGGCGCCGGAAAAATAGATGGAAAGCGCGGCGTCGTAGACCCGCATCAGCGCCTCGTCCAAGGCGTGCCCGCCATCGAGCGCTTCGTGCATCGTCACGAATTTGCGTTCCCAGTAATCGTTCAAGGCCTTGAGATAGATGTCGTGCTTGTCGCCGAACGCCGCGCGCAGGCTGGGTCGGTTGACGCCGGTCGCGGCGGCGATGTCGTCGAGCGAGGTGGCCGAATAACCGGCCTTCCAGAACAGGTCCATCGCCTGCCGCAGGACGGCCTGGGGCTCATAGGCGCGGGGGCGCCCGCGGGGCCTTTTTTCTGCCTCATTTGATTTAGTGCGGTGTCGCATAAAAATACTTGACCTCCGGTTTATGGGGGAATATTATCCGATCTCGCACAAAATTAAAGTGTCGTTGAAACGGTTGATGGGGCACGCGCCCTTATCCAGGAGTACGGACATGCAAGCAATCAATGCTTTTCGCAGCAAGACCATTCCTCTCGCGCACGGCACCGGAGCGATCCCCGTACTCGGATTCGGCACCTTGATTCGCGATCCTGTCGCGGCAAAGCAGGCCATCAAGGCGGCCCTGGAGACGGGATACCGGCTCCTCGATGGCGCGGAGCTCTATGCCAATGAAGCGGTGGTTGGTTCCGCGATGCGCGAAGCCTTCGAGGCCGGGACGCTGCGGCGCGAGGAGCTCTTCGTCACCACCAAGCTATGGAATAACAACCATCGTCCCGAGCGGGTCAGGGCCGCCCTCGAGGTGAGCCTGCGCCGCCTGCAGCTCGACTATCTCGATTGCTATCTGGTCCACACGCCCTTTGCCTTCAGGCCCGGCGATGAAATGTATCCGCGGGATGAGCACGATCAGCCGGCCTACGATCCCGGGGTTACGCTGGTGGAAACCTGGCGCGCGATGGAGCAGCTCGTGGACGAGGGCAGGGCCAGGGCCATCGGCCTGTCCGACATCACGCTGGAGAAGCTGAAGGAAATCGTAGCGGTGGCGCGGATCAAGCCCGCCGTGGTGCAGATCGAATCCCATCCCTATCTTCCCGAATGGGAGATGCTCGAGTTTTGCCGGCAGTATGGCATCGTGCTTCAGGCCTTCGCGCCCCTGGGCCATGGCATGGAGCCGAAAGTCACGGACGATCCGGTGATCAAGGCCATCGCGCAGCGTGTGCAGAAGGCCCCCAGCCAGGTCGCATTGGCCTGGGCCGTGCAGCGCGGCACCGCGGTCCTGAGCACCTCAGTCAAGCCTGAGCGCATCCGGGAGAATTTCGACATTGCACCGCTGTCCGAAGGCGCCATGCAGGAGATGCGCAATGGCATCGCGACCAGCGTCCGCTTCAACGCGGTGGTGGAGACCGGGGTGCCGGGATTTGTTCCCAGGGCTGGGTGAAGCCAGCGCCAGCTTTGCCCGTCAAGCGCTAGACAACCCAACTGACCGGATAGTTGACGATGGGAACAAACCTGACGCCCACCGCTTCGGCAGCCTTGCGGGCGTCTACGATCATTTCCTTCAGTCGACTCATCTGCTGCGCGTGCTCGTCTGTGTCCCAAATGCTGACGTGAACGATCGAGCCGGTTGGAGAGGCTGCGGCGAAGTAGTCGACCAGACCGGGTAACTGGCGAATTGCCGGAATCAGAAATTTGCCGGTCTCCTGGGTCATCCGCTCGACTTCCTCAAAACGCGCGGGATCGAAGTTTCCGCTCGAAATGCGGACAACCGCGGTCGATGGAAGTGTCGTTTTGGTCATCGAACAGTACTCCTCTATGGTGCGGGCAGATGGCTCGCGCGGTCACGGGGTGTGTGTTGGCCATAGCGTATCCTGCCTTCCGCGACAGGCGGGATAGCTCCCGCCCTACGGGCTGCATGTGGCCGGTCAGCATCGCGGCCACACTTGTCAGTCTCCGATGAATTCAGCCGCAAGCCCCTCCCTCCCCGCAATCCGGCACGACTGCCTGGTGGTGCGGCATCACGAACACCTGTAGTTCGCCGACCGGGAAGTCGAGCACCGCGCCCACCGCGATCAGCTCCCATTCATCCTGCTGGAAGACCGGCCTGAGCACGCTCTCGAATTCCTCTGCGGTCATCTGCTGCATGCGGCCGGCCAGGGTGTCGTGGATGTCCATGGCCTCGTCGGCGTATTGCTCGACCTGCTGCCGATAGCTGGGGCGAGAAGCGGTGGTGCGCGTCGCTTGCGGTGTTGGTACCAGCGTTGCGAGTCGTTTGCGGCTCATGCCAGGCGCAAGCCGGGCAGGGTCCGTCGCCGGCCTTCCGGCGGATGGCGGCAATGACAAATGAATCATGTATTCAACCGCTTAGCGGTGCATCCGTACCGCTCGAAGAACCTCGTTGTGCGCTGCACAAAGTGATTTGCGACCATCGGATCACTGTTCAATGGGCAGCGCATGCGGCTGTCGTTGCCGACGTTTCCACACGTGCTTGGCCGGCAGTGGGGTGATAGCCGGCTCAAGCCTCGGGGATGTGGAAGTGAGCGTTTATCCAGGGAACCCGGTGGCATCCGCCGCTGACGTCAGGGGGCAACTCATGATCGCGGATTGCCGGAATCCAGTTCGGGTATCCGGTAGGCCGGCTGCCCATCGCTGCGTCAATCCTTTCCTGCAATTCGTCGCGCCGGTCTGGCCCGCGATGGTCCGGCGCGCGCCTGCTGCGTCGCGCGCTTGTTTTCAATGGGAGGTGCGCACCAGTCATTGATGCAGTCGATTTAGCAGAGCCGCTTTCCCATTCACGAACCATCAAGAAAAAGAAGCATGAACAGGAGCGTTTCAATGCAAACCAGTATGGCCTCAATCATGATTTGCGCAGTCCTTTGCCTTTGCGGCTGCAGCTCGAGCGACGGCACGCCGGTGAATTCCGTCGCGCAGGGAATTTACTGCGGCTCATTCACCGCCACGTTTGGCTCGACCGGTTCGAGCTCGTCCTCCGGCAGCAGCAGTTCCTCGTCCAGCTCATCCTCCGGCACATCGGGTTCGTCCAGCTTCTGCAGCGGCAGCGACAGCTCCCCGGTGTTCTTCGGCATGGTGCAGGCCGATGGCACCGCCGTGTTCTTCACCAAGCAGAACAGCAATCTGGTGCTGTATGCGCCGGCGGCGGTGACCGCGGCGAGCTTCTCGCTGCCGGTCAACGCGATCGGCCTCAACGGCAGCGTGGTCCGCACCGTCGCCGGCGGCACCGACAGCGGCACGTTGACCGGCACAGTGAGCAGCGGTGGCGACCTCAGCGGCAGCATCGCCGACAACTATGGCAACAACGTCGATTTTGCGGCCACCGCGAACGCCGACACCTGGGCCCGTACCTCGTCCCTGGCGACGGTTGCCGGCAGCTACAAGGCCAGCTTCAGCCTCGGCGGCACGACGTATGCACCGACCCTGGCCATCGACAGCGGTGGCAACATCACTGGCACGGACAGCGGCGGCTGCAGCTACGGCGGCGCCGTGACCACGCCCGACACTCTGCATAACGACTACAACATGAAGCTGACTTCGAGCTGCCTGAGCGGCCAGACCTTCAGCGGCATCGGCGCCTACTTCCCCGCCGGCCTGAGCAATCCCAACGGCATTCTGAGCCCGGCGGAATTGAAGGTGGGGCTGAGCAATGGCACTGCCAGCGGCATTTACCTGAATCTGAGCCTGGGCAACTAGAACTTGTCTCATCAATCCCCTCTCCCCACAAACGTGGGGAGAGGGCTAGGGTGAGGGGCTTCTTTCAAACTCGCGGACGCTTGCATCTTATGGTGTGAGCCGGCTGCGCCGGCGCCCCTCACCCTAACCCTCTCCCCGCTGCGCAGGGAGAGGGGACATTAAATGGGCTCCCGTGCGGCCGGCGGCTCCGAAAGGCTATGCTTGCGCATCAGTTTTCGGAGAGATTTCCATGAGGAGCTTCGTGGTGGGGCTGTCGTTTCTGCTGGCGGCCGGCACGGCTGCGGCTGCGCCGGGCGGGTTGAGCTATCCGCCGGCGGCGCGCGGTGACGTGGCGGACGATTATCACGGCGTCAAGGTGCCGGATCCGTATCGCTGGATGGAGGATATCGACTCGCCGCAGACGCGGACCTGGGTGGAAGCCGAGGCCAAGCTGAGCAGCGACTACCTGGCGGCGATTCCGGTGCGCGACCGCATCGCGCAGCGGATGCGCGGCATCTGGAACTTCGAGCGCTGGAGCGCGCCGGAGAAGCACGGCAAGTGGTGGTTCTATTCGCATAACGACGGCCTGCAGAACCAGTCCGAGCTGTTCGCCACCGACAACCCCGCGAAGAAGGGCAGGGTGCTGCTCGATCCCAATACCCTGTCCAAGGACGGCACCGTCTCGCTGCGCGAGAGCGCCATTTCGGACGATGGCCGCTACTTCGCCTATGCCCTGTCGGAAGCCGGTTCGGACTGGCAGGTGTGGCGGGTCAAGGACGTCGCCACCGGGCAGGACTTGCCGGACGAGCTGCACTGGTCCAAGGCCGGCGGCGGCAGCTGGCGCAAGGACGGCTCGGGCTTCTACTACACCGTCTACGACGCGCCCAAGGAAGGCGAGCTGCTCAAGGCGGCCAACCAGTACGAGAAGCTGTACTTCCACAAGCTCGGCACGCCGCAGTCGGCCGATACCCTGGTCTATACGCGCAATGACGATCCGGACTGGTTCGTCGGCGGCCAGGTCACGGACGACGGGCATTACCTGATCATTTCCGCCAACTACGGCGACCAGGTGCAGAACACCCTGCTGGTGCAGGACCTGACCGGCGGCGACGGCAAGATCGTCGAGGTCATCCCCAAGCCGGCCGCGCAGTATTCGGTCATCGGCAACATCGGCAGCACCCTGTATGTGCTGACCGACGACAATGCGCCGCGCTACCGGGTGATCGCCATCGACCTGAATAATCCGGCCCCGGACAAATGGCAAACCGTCGTCGCCGAGGGCAAGGACACGCTGGACCAGGCCAACCTGGTCGGCGGCCAGATCGTCGCCCTGTACCTGCAGGATGCGCATAGCGCGGTGCGCCGCTACACGCCGCAGGGCAAGCAGCTGAGCGAGGTGAAGCTGCCGGGGCTGGGTACCGCCAGCGGCTTTGCCGGCCGCATCGGCGACCGCGACACCTATTACAGCTACGGCAGCTATACCACGCCGGCCTCGGTCTACCGCCTGGACCTGAAGAGCGGCAAGTCCACGCAGTGGCATGCGCCGAAGCTGGCCGGCTTCAAGCCGGCGGACTTCGAAAGCCGGCAGGTGTTTTACGCCAGCAAGGACGGCACCCAGGTGCCGATGATCGTCACCGCGCGCAAGGGTGTGAAGCTGGACGGCAGCAACCCGACCATCCTCTACGGCTACGGCGGCTTCAACATCTCGGTGCAGCCGGCCTTCTCGCCGGCCATCGCCACCTGGATCGAGATGGGCGGCGTTTACGCCGTGGCCAATATGCGCGGCGGCGGCGAATACGGGCGCGCCTGGCACGAGGCGGGGATGAAGACGCACAAGCAGAACGTGTTCGACGACTTCATCGGTGCCGCCGAATATCTCATCGCGCAGAACTGGACCAGTCCTAAGCGTCTGGCGGTCTACGGCCGCTCCAACGGCGGCCTGCTGATCGGCGCGGTGACCGAGCAGCGGCCGGACCTGTTCGCCGCGGTGGTGCCGCAGGTGGGCGTGATGGACATGCTGCGCTTCCGCGACTTCACCGTCGGCAAGGGCTGGGAATCGGACTACGGCTCGGTGGAGAACGAGGACGAGTTCAAGGCGCTGCTGGCTTATTCGCCTTATCACAACGTCAAGGCCGGGGTGAATTATCCGCCGATGCTGATCCTCACCGGCGACCATGACGACCGCGTCTACCCGGCGCACAGCTTCAAGTTCGCCGCGGCGATGCAGCATGCCGACGCGGATGGCAATCCCATCCTGATCCGCATCGACCTGCGCACCGGGCACGGCTCCGGCAAGCCCACCGCCAAGCTGATCGAGGAGTTCGCCGACATCTACGCCTTCGTGCTGAACGCGATGGGTCTGGGCCAATAGGCGGATCCGCAGCAGGCGGGCCGTGCACCACTGCGCGGCCCGCCTTTACATGAGGCGACGACCCCGGCGGGTGCATCCCGGCGCGGCCTTGGTCTATGCTTCCACTGCAGCTCCTACCACTTCCAGGCTGCGTGCATGGGACAAGAATGGTCAAGAAATACGCTGTAAACGGACTGACGCTGCTGTGCGGATTTTCATTGTGGCTGCTGGCGGGCTGCTCCTCGACCGGAGGGCGCGACCAGGCCAACATCACCGGGCCCGACAATGCCAGCTGCCCCCCGGCGGAGGAAATGGTGCAGGCGGCGGACAGCGACTACGGCCGCAACTTCCTCAGCCGTGTTTCCGGGCAGGTTTCCTATCCCGCCGATGCGCTGGACGCCGGCCAGGTCGGGGTGGTGCTGCTCTGCGCCCGGCTCGATCGCAAGGGGCGGGTGCATGACGGCCGCATTGCCGACGGCAGCGGCTACCCGCTGCTGGATGGCGCGGCGCTGATGGCGCTCGGCGGGCTGGAGAGTGCCGCGGAGAAAGCCCCGCTGCCGGACGATCTGGCGCCGGGGCAGAAGCAGGTGTGGATCGCCTTTCCGGTCGACTTCAAGTCGGAGCCGCGCGCCGGCGTGACCTATCAGCCTGCGCCGACGGCACGGCCGTGCAAGGACAGCGGCACCGACGAGGGCGCGGTCGGCGCCAAGGCGGTCAACCCGGAGGACTGGGGCAACTTCCCCTCGCAGTTCTCCAATGCGGTGCGCAAGGAACTGGCTTATCCGGCGCAGGCCTTCGAGGCCAAGGTTTCGGGCAGCGCGCTGCTCTGCGTCTCGCTGGACCGCGATTCGCGCCTGCTCGGTGTTTCGATCAGCCGCAGCTCCGGCTCGCCGCTGCTCGATGGCGCCGCCCTGGGCGCGCTGGGCCTGATCCAGCTCAAGTCGGAGATCCCCGCCCTGCCGGACCTGGTCCTGCGGGAGCACGACGGTGTCACCTTCAATCAGGAAATCGATTGGAAGCCTTAAACCCGTCTCATCAATGTCCCCTCTCCCTGCGTAGCGGGGGGAGGGCCAGGGTGAGGGGCGCCGGCGAAGCCGGCTGACGCTATTTGAATTCAAATTTCATCAAGCTCGGAAACGCCCCCTCACCCTGACCCTCTCCCCCACATGCGTGGGGGAGAGGGGACTTATTGAGATGGGTTCTGGCGCCGCCGGACCAGCTCAGTCGGGCCCGCTCAAGCCGGATTGTCCCGCAGCTATTTGCTCCAGCCGGCTGGCCGGCCTGCCTGGAACTGGGGCAGCTCGTCCCTGATCTCGAACCAGGGCGCCTTGGAGCCGACGTAGGAGTGGGTCTGCGGCTGCAAGGCGGGCGCCTCGTCGAGCGTGCCGAGGCGCAGGTGGATCATGTCCCGGCCGGGCTTGTCGGCGTAGAGGCTGGAGCCGCAGACGCGGCAGAAGCCGAGCACGGTATTCTCGCTCTTGCGGTAGTGGGCGATGCTGTCCTGCCCCTTGAGCACGCGGAAGCTGCTGCGGGGTACGCCGCCGAAAGCGGAGAAGGCGGAGCCGGAGAAGCGTCGGCAATCGGAGCAATGGCAGTACCCGGCGTAGCGGAAATCATCCGGCACGGCGTATTCCACCGCGCCGCACAGGCAACGACCATGGATTTCCTTCATGGCTGTCTCCTTGTCCGGTGATCGTGAAACGCCGCGGTTACGGCTTCGCCGCCGCCGCGGCATCTCCGCCCAGATTGTCCTGCACGATTTTCGCCACCCGCGCATCCGCTTCCTGCGCTTTCTGCGCATAGACATCGGTTTCATGGGGAGGCACCGCGGGCGAGGTGGCGATGTCCTTGCCGCTCTGGTCGTGCACGTCGATGGTGGCCTGCATCGACAGGCCGATGCGCAGCGGATGATCGATCAGCTCCTGCGGGTCGAGGCTGATGCGCACCGGCAGGCGCTGCACCACCTTGATCCAGTTGCCGGTGGCGTTCTGCGCCGGCAGCAGGGCGAAGGCGCCGCCGGTGCCCGGGGAGAAGCCGGCGACCTTGCCGTGGTAGCGCACATCGCCACCGTACAGGTCCGCGGTCAGCGTCACCGGCTGGCCGATGCGCACATGCTCCAGCCGCACCTCGGTGAAATTGGCGTCGACCCACACCTGGTTGAGCGGTACCACCGACATCAGCACGCTGCCCGGTGCGACGCGCTGGCCGACCTGCACCGCGCGCTGCGCCACATAGCCGTCCACCGGCGAGGGCACCATGGTGCGGGCATAGTTGAGGTAGGCGTTGCGGACGCGCGCGGCGGCCTGTAGCACATTGGGATGGTCGGCCACGGCGCCCTGTCCGCTGAGCGCCTGGTTGGAGCTGAGCTGTGACCTGGCGACGATCAGGTTGGCGTTGGCGGCCTTGACCGCGTCACGGGCATGGTCCAGCTCCTCGCGCGACACGGCGGTGCCGGCCGCCTGGCGCCGCCGCAGATCGTCCTGGGCCCGCGCCAGCTCGGTTGCGCGCGCGTCGACGTTGGCGGTGTACTGGTCGTTATTGCCGTAGAGCGTGCGCACCTGCCGCACCGTTTGCGCCAGGTCGGCTTCGGCCTGCGCCAGCGCCACCTGCGCGTCGGTCGGGTCGATCTGCACCAGCGGCTGGCCGGCCTTCACCGCCTGCGTGTCGTCGGCGTCGACGCCGACCACCATGCCGCCGAGCTGCGGCGTGATCTGCACCACGTTGCCGTTGACGTAGGCGTTGTCGGTTTCCTCGTAGAAGCGGGCGTGAAACAGCCAGTACAGCCCATAGAGCAGGCCGGCGATGATGACGACCGCGCCGAACGCCAGCATCGCGCTGCGCCGCCTGCCGTCCTCGAAGCCGTTCTGCACGGGTGCTGTGGATTCACTCATCGGTCATTTCCTGGATCGGCCGTGCATCAATGTTTGGTGGGGCTTTGCCGCGGGTCCGGCGCTTCGCCGAGGGCCAGGCCGGCGGCCCGCGCATCGAAGCCGCCGCCGAGCGACTTGATCAGCGCGATCTGCAGGCTGCGGCGGCGCGCTTCCAGGTCGATGCTGCGCTGGCGCGTGCCGAGCATGCCGGCTTCGGCGTTGAGCATGGTCGTCTCGGAGACGAGACCGGCGCTGTAGCGCTGCTGCACCAGGGCGTAGCCGCGCTCGCTCTGTTGCAGGGCACGGGTCTGCGAGTCGAGCTGCAGCTCCGTCGCGCGCACCGAGGCGATCTGCTGGGCGACGTCGGTAAGGGCGCTGTTCAGCGTCTGGTTGTAGCTGGCGACGGCGCCGTCGTACTGGGCGTATTCGCCCTTGAGGTTGGCGCGCAGCTGCCCGCCTTCGAAGATCGGCAGCGTCACCGCGGGTCCGGCGCCGAAGCCCTTGGCGTAGGAGTTGCGCAGATCGCTGAGGCCGAAGGAGAAGTAGCCGGCGAAGGCCGAAAGATTGACGTCCGGATAGAAGCGCGCCTTCGCCACCAGGGTCTGCTGGTTGGCGGCTTCCACCTGCCAGCGCGCGGCAACGATGTCCGGACGCCGGCCGAGCAGGTCGAGCGGGATGTTGTCCGGCAGCTTCGGCGGCGGCAGATTGGCCAGCTGCGGCCGCGCGATGCTCAGGCCGCGGTCCGGCCCTTCGCCGAGCAGGGCGCCGAGCTGGTAGCGCGTCAGCAGGATCTGTTCGTCGAGCTGGGCCAGCTGGGTGCGCATCTCGGCGGCGGTCTGCGCGGCCTGGCTCTGTTCCAGCTCGCTGTCCAGCCCGGCCTTGAAGCGCGTGTCGGAGAGACGGCTCAGACCTTCGCGCTGCTGCGTGATCTGTTCGATCACGTCGCGGGTCGCATATTGCTGCGCCAGCTGGTTGTAGGCGCTGGCCAGCGCCGCGGTGAGCGACAGCCGCGCCTGCTGCTCCTGTGCTTCGGCGGCTTTACCTTGCGACACGGCGCGCGCCAGCGTCGCGCTGTTCTTGCCCCACAGGTCGAGCTCATAGCTCAGGCCCAGCAGCGCATCGCCGGAGTTGGACCAGGTGCTGCTTGGCTCGGTCGGGCCGGCTGGAGTCTGCAGCCCGATGTCCTGGTAGATATAGCTGCGGTCGGCGCTGGCCTCCAGGTAGGCGCTGGGCAGGGCGGCGCCGTGCGCGCCTTCGGCCTGCGCACGCGCCGCGGCGATGCGCGCCCGCGCGCTGCGGATGTCCGGGTTGTGCTCCAGCGCCTCGGCGGTCAGCGCCACCAGCTGGGCGTCGCCGAACTGCTTGACCCAGCCGGAGTCCGGCCAGCTGCCGCCGCTGCCGGCGAGGCTGGAATGGGTCTGGTAGGTTTGCGGCCGCGACAGCGGCTCGATGGCGTGCAGGCCCATGTAGTTGGCGCAGCCCGACAGGCAGAGCAGCAGCGCGGCCGCCAGGGGGCGAAGCCGCAGGTGCTGCCGGTAGGGAACAGGGCGGAACAGGGTCATGGCGATTTTGCGTGAGACGGGCACAGGCCTTGCGAAGTGGCGCGACAGGTCGACGGTTATTGAACAAGCTTCGCAGCCGCCGTGCCAAGACCGCTGCCGGATGCTCCGTTTGCGGCCGCATTCTATGCCGGAATGCCCCGGCGCGGGCGGGATGCCGGGTTTTAATGCGCCCAAAGGCCTCATGCCGGTGCGCGAACGGCCCGCATCATCGTGACGCGGGCATGACAGGAAAAAATTCTGTGCCTGGATCTGGCCGCTATGCCCGGCTGCGGGTAAACTGTTACCCACTGGTCACAAGCGGGCTTGGGCACTAAGAAATGACTGCCCGGGCGCGACGCCAGCCGCCACTTCCGGATCCGTGTGAGTGCACCGCGCCGCCGGACGCTGCCAGGCTTGGGCGAGACAGGCGCGAGCGTCGCAAGCTGAACTTCGCGTCAGGTACTTTAAAGAATTGTAAATACTCGATTGGTATGCTGCCGGCCCTGCTAGGCTGGCATGGCGAGGAAGCTGCGGCGGCGGGATGGAATTGCCGGTGTCCCGGCCGGATGGGCCGAGAATTTTGCGCGGCGGGAACCCGTCGCTGAACGGCGATTCAAATGTTGGCACGCGGTATGCAAGACGTGAAGGAAAGCAAGGGAGATTTTCTACTGTTTGTAGGGGATTTCCCGAGGCGGTTTGCTCCAGGCGTCGGCATCACGCTGTTTGCGCAGGTTCGTGACAGTGCGAGTAGAGGAGGGTATGCGGTAGCCGCTGGTACGCGCGGGCTGCTCGCACCCTGCAAAAAACTAAAAAAACCAAAAGCGCGTTTGGAAGCGGCAAACGGATTTTGAACCGTTTTTAAACACTGTCGTGGCGAAGGGAAAATTTATATGGAACCGGAAGCTTTGCTGATAAGCGTCCCGGGTGGGTTCAAGGTTTACGTTGAACACTACCGGATCAATCCCTCATTCGAGACCGTTATCCTGGTCAATGGCGCGCTGGCCACCACCACCTCGTTCAATCAGACGGTCAAGTACCTGAAGGAGCACTTCAACGTCGTGCTCTACGACCTGCCGTACGCCGGCCAGTCGAAGCAGCACAACGACAACAGCGCCCTGCTGACCAAGGACAATGAAGTCGACATCCTGTCGTTCCTCATCTCCCGCTTCGAGCCGAGCCATCTGATCTCCATCTCCTGGGGCGGTGTGGCCGCGCTGCTGGCGCTGTCGAAGGCGCCGAAGTCGGTGAAGAAGGCGGTGATCGGCTCGTTCTCGCCCAAGCTGAATGCGGCGATGCTCGACTATCTGGACAAGGGCCAGCGCTACCTGGAAACCAATGACCAGGCGGGTGCCTCGGCCCTGCTCAACAGCACCGTCGGCAAGTACCTGCCGCGCCTGCTCAAGCTCTACAACTACCGCTACCTGAGCAACCTGGCGCAGCACGAGTACGCGCAGATCGCCTTTCACATGCAGCAGATCCGCGAGCTGGATTCGCAGCGCTACGTCAACCGTTTCGTCGGCATCAAGATCCCGGTGCTGTTCGTCAACGGCGAACTCGACGAATACACCACCGCCAGCGATATCCGTCCGCTATCGCAGTACATCCGCCACAGCCGCTTCGTCACGGTGCCCGCCACCGGGCATTTCCTCGACCTGGAGAACAAGCGCAGCTGGGCCGAGGTGGCGCGCACCACCAACGAATTCCTGCTCGGGACCGCCGAAAGCGCGGAGCAGCAGGCGGGCGAAGAGGTGGACGTTGCACGCTCGTTCGGGCCGGTGTTTGCCACAAGCTGAAAATTATTGTCAGCATGGCACGGGGGCCAATTGGCGCCCATTCAGCGCCCACCTGACGTTTCGATCAGGCGGGCGTTAGCGGGCCGGCGCCTGCCGGCGCTGCTTGCACGCCCATGCATCCGGTGTTGAACTGCAATCCCTGAGTTTCTGGTTCTATGCATATTCTGATTATCGCGATCGGCTCCGCTGGCGACGTCCACCCTTTCCTGGGCCTGGGGCGCAGTTTCAAGGAGCGCGGTCATCGCGTGTCGTTCTGCGCCAATCCGGTGTTCCAGCCGCTGGTCGAGCGTTGTGGCCTGCGCTTCCTGCCGGTGGGTACCGCCGAGGGGTACAACGCGGCGATGGGCAATCCGGCCCTGTGGAATCCGCGCACCTCGCTGCCCACCCTGTGGCAGGTGATCGCCTCGGAACTGCGGCCGCTGTTCGAGACCCTGGTGGCGGAAAGCGACCAGGACACCGTGATGGTGGGCTCGCTATGGGCCTTCAGCGCCAGGCTGGTGCAGGAAAAATTCGGCATACCGCTGGTTACCGCCCAGGTGTCGCCGTCGACCATCCTCTCCGCCAAGGTGCCGCCGGTGCACAAACGCTTCACCATTCCGGAAGCGCTGCCGGACGGTCTCAAGTCCGCCATCCTGTGGTTGATCGAGCGCGGCGTGCTGGACCGCATCTGCGGGCCCGAGCTGAACCGCCTGCGCGGCGAGCTGGGCCTGGCCCCGGCGACGCGCATCATGGGCCGCTGGATGCATTCGCCGCAGGGCGTGCTGGGCCTGTTCCCGGAGTGGTTCGCGCCGCCGCAGAGCGACTGGCCGTCACAGCTCTCCCTGACCGGCTTTCCGCTGTTCGACGAAGCCGGCTTCCACGAGATGGACGCCGGGTTGCAGGACTTCCTCGCCGCGGGCGAGGCGCCGGTGGTGTTCACGCCGGGCTCGACCATGCTGGAAGGGCAGACCTTTTTCCTCACCGCCCTGCAGGCGCTGCGCAAGCTCGGCCGCCGCGGCATCTTCCTGACCAAGGATGCGCAGCAGGTGCCGCCGCTGCCGCCGGAAATCCTGCTGCGCCCCTACGTGCCAATGAGCAACCTGCTGCCGCGCAGCGCGGCACTGGTGCATCACGGCGGCATCGGCACCACCGCGCTGGCTTTCGCCGCCGGCATCCCGCAGCTGGCCACGCCCTTCGCCCACGACCAGTTCGACAATTCCGCGCGCCTGGAGCGCCTGGGCTGCGGCGTGCGGCTGGACGCTCCGGCGCAGGCGCAGCCCCTGACCGAAGCGCTGCAGCATCTGCTCGAAAGCCCGGACGTAGCGGCCAAATGCCGCGAATTGCAGGCCCGGGTCGACAGCAGCGAAGTGGCCTGCGGCAAGGCCGCCGATTTTGTCGAAAAGGCCACCAGGCCAGCCGCCCGGCAGGCTCAGGCCGGCGCATGACGGCGCGGTCCCCGCAGGGCGCGGGGTCTGTGTTAAAAGGCATGTTTGTGAACAGAACTCCCTAGCGCCGCCCCATGAGCGCCATTTCACTCGGTTCGGCCGCTCCAGCCCCTGCCTCGGGGTTGCAGCCGCTGCGCGGCTTCAACCTGGCGCTGTTGACGCTGGGCCTGTCGCTGGGCACCTTCATCGAGGTGCTGGACGTTACCGTGGCCAATGTGGCGGTGCCGACCATCGCCGGCAGCCTGGGTGTTTCCAACAGCCAGGGCACCTGGGTCATCAGCTCCTACTCGGTGGCGGGCGCCATCGTGGTGCCGCTGACCGGCTGGCTGGCGCGGCGTGTCGGCGAAGTGCGCCTGTTCCTGCTGTCGGTGCTGCTGTTCACCATCGCTTCGATGCTATGCGGGCTGGCGCCGAGCTTCCATGCGCTGGTGGCGCTGCGCATCGTGCAGGGCCTGGTATCGGGGCCGATGATGTCGCTGTCGCAGACCATCCTGGTGCGCAGCTTCCCCGAAACGCAGCGCAACTTGGCCATCGCGCTGTGGGCGATGACCCTGGTGATCGCGCCGATCCTGGGCCCGGTGGTCGGCGGCTGGATCATCGACACCTACTCCTGGCCGTGGATCTTCTACATCAACCTGCCGATCGGCCTGTTCTCCTTCATCACTTGCACCATCCTGCTGAAGGGGCGCGAGACGGCCATCGAAAGGCCGCCGATCGACGCGGTCGGCATCGGCCTGCTGATCTTCGGCGTCGGCGCGCTGCAGATGATGCTGGACCTGGGGCGCGACCGCTCCTGGTTCCAGTCCTCATTCATCATTACGCTGGCCATCATCGCCTTCGTCTGCATCGGCTTTCTGCTGATCTGGGAATCGATGGAGAAGCATCCGGCGATCGACCTGAGCCTGTTCAAGGAACGCACCTTCGCTTCCTGCGTGGCGGTGGCCTCGCTGGGCATGATGGTGTTCTCCACCGTGGCGGTGATCTTTCCGTTGTGGCTGCAGACCCTGATGGGCTACACCGCGGAAAAGGCCGGCCTGGCCACCGCCCCGGTGGGCCTGCTGACCCTGGTGTTTTCCCTGCTCATCGCCAAGAACATGAGCCGGCTCGACCTGCGGCTGCTGTCCTCCTTCGGCTTCTGCGTCTTCGCCGGCGTGCTGTTCTGGAATTCGCACTTCACCCTGGACATGTCGTTCGGCCAGGTGATCATGCCGCGCTTCGTGCAGGGCCTGGGGGTGGCCTGCTTCTTCATTCCTCTGACCACGGCCACGCTGTCGCGCATTCCCGCCAACCGGTTGGCGGACGCCTCGAGCCTGTCTAACTTCATGCGCAACCTGTTCGCCGCCTTCGGCACCGCGATCAGCGTCACCGTATGGGACAACCGCGCCACTTATCATCACGCGGTGCTGACCGAATCGGTCAATCACGGCTCGGTCGCCGCCCGGCACTACCTCGATGTCCTGCATGCCGCCGGGTTCAATTCCGGTCGCGACACGGCGCTGATCGACCAGATCGTGACGCAGCAGGCCTACATGATCGCCACCAACGAGGTGTTCTACGTCTCGGGCGCGGTGTGCCTGGTGCTGGCCGTGATGATCTGGTTCGCGCGGCCACCGGCCGGCGCGACCGCCTCCATCGGCCACTAATTCTCAACTTTTCTTTATCCGCATGAATATCGTTCTGGTCAACGACGGCACTTCCGGCGACATGCACCCGTTTTTCGCCGTCGGGCGCGAACTGGCGCAGCGCGGCCATGGCATCGTGGTGTGCACCAACGACGTGTACCGGGCTTCGGTGGAGCGTCTCGGCTTCCGTTTCGTCTCCACCGGCACCGAACAGGAATACGAGGCCAATACCTCCAATCCGGACATGTGGAGCTCGAGCAAGGCGCGGGTCACCGCCTGGAAGGAGATCGTGGTGCCGCGGCTGCGTCCGCTGCACGATCTGCTGGAACGCCAGGTTCAAGGGGACACGCTGATCCTGTGCGGCCTGCTCACCGCCGCGTTTGCCCGGGCGGTGCAGGAGCGGCGCGGCGTGCCGCTGCTGACCGTGGTGCTGTCGCCGCAGGTGTTCTTTTCGGCGAAAAGCCCGGCCAAGGGCATGCCGGTGCCATCCTGGCTGCCGTATCCGGCGCGGGCGGGGCTGCTGCGCGGACTGGATTTCGCCATCGACAGCGTCATGGCGCCGGACCTGAACCGCTTCCGCGCCGAGCTGGGCCTGGCGCCGGTATCGCGCATCCGCAGCCGCCGGGTGTTCTCGCCCCAGGGCACACTGGGCCTGTTTCCCGAGTGGTACGCGCAGCGGCAGAGCGACTGGGCGGAGAAGCTGTCGCTGACCGGGTTTCCGCTGTTCGACGAGGGCCGCCATGCGGCCGATCCGGTGCTGGAAGAGTTTCTCGCCGCCGGTGCGCCGCCGCTGGTGTTCACCGCCGGCACCGGCATGCGTCATGCCCATGCTTTCTTTGCCGCCGCGGTGGAGTTGCTGCGCCGGCTGCGGCGGCGCGGCGTGTTTCTCAGCAAGTCGGCGCAGCAGGTTCCGGCCGATCTGCCGGCGGAGGTCCTGTACCGCGAATATGCGCCGATGAACACCCTGCTGCCGCGCAGCGCCGCGCTGGTGCATCACGGCGGCATCGGCACCACGGCCGAGGCGCTGGCCGCCGGCATTCCGCAGCTGGTGGTGCCGTATGCCTACGACCAGTTCGACAACGGCGAGCGCCTGCGCCGCCTGGGTTGCGGCACCAGCCTGAAGAGCCTGAGCGCACTGCCCGAGGCGGAGCTGGCCCTGGCGCGACTGCTGGGCAGCGACAGCGTGCGCCAGGCCTGCCGGCGTTACCAGGCGCTGATCGAGCCGGGCCGGGTGGCCGCGGCGCGCGCGGCGGATGTGGTCGAGCAACTGGGCCGGGACACATTCGGGGAACGGCTTTTGCAACAGCGTGCCCAGCAGCCGGCGTAAGAGGCCAATGGACCGATGCGGCCGGGAAGGGACGCCATAAGCCATAATTCATTGCCACGGAACGTCGATTCCGGGCATTTATCCAAAATATCAGGGGGCAGTCGATGCAGCACAAGGCGCGTTTTGAGGCTCTGGGATTGAAGTTGAAGCAGCACCGGACACTGGCTTTGTTGGCCGCGGCGCTGCTGCTGCATGGCTGCGGCGGCAGTTCCACGCCCGCCTCGGGCTCCGGCGCCCCGGTGGTCGATGCCCAGGGCTGTACCCAGTATGGCGACCCGCCGCGGCCGCTGGCGCCGCTGTCGCCGGACGGCCTGATCAACGACGCGCTGTCCCTGCTGGTCGAGGTATGCAGCAACCAGGGTGGTGAAACGCTGGACTGGAGCGATGCCAATGGCACGCCGCGCCATGCCTGCCTGATCACACCGAAGGGCATCAGCGCCAGCAAGCCGATGCCGATGCTGGTGTGGCTGCATCCGACCCTGTTCGGCCAGGACTCGATCCTCGCCACCGGGCTGCTCGACCTGGTCAACACCGCCAACCTCAGCGGCAACACCGCCAATCCGGGCTTCATCCTGCTGCTGCCGCTGGGCCGCGACATCCAGCAGTTCCTGCCGGCGCCGCTCAATACCGGTGTGGGCTGGGACCACTGGTATCGCAACACCGATCGCAGCAGCCCCTATCTCAACGTCGATTTCGCCAGCATCGATCATTTCATCGCGGTGGTGAAGCAGCGCAATATCGTCGACAACAGCCGGGTCTATGTCTCCGGCTGGTCCGAGGGTGCCGATATGGGTGCCTTTTATGGCCTCAATACCCCGGGTATTGCCGCCACCGGCGTCTATTCGACCACCAGTCCCTTCAACGCTTCCGGTGATCCCTGTCCGTCGGCAACCTTCGCCAGCAACAACACGCGGCCGTTCTACCTGATGGCCCGCTCCTGCGATATCGGCGGTGCCTGCCCGCTGGAGCAGCAGTTCCTCGGCGATTTGAAGAACGGTGTCATGCAGCCTTCACTGGTATCGGGTGTGATCCTCGATGCCAGTACCCAGGCCGTGAGCCAGTGCAATGCCCAGTGCGATGCCGGCACGCTGGCCGCGTCCGCGCTCGGCCAGCTCGAGCACATCACCTGGCCGCGGCAGTGGAACGACAATCTGCTGGAGTTCATGAGCAACAATCCGGAGTGAGGCGCGATACGGACGCGCAATTTCACCCGGGGCGGGATACAAGGACAGGTTAATTTTTCAGCTGCAATGGAGCTTTTGTGATTCTAGTAACGGGTGGTGCCGGGTTCATCGGCTCGAATTTCGTGCTGGACTGGCTGGCGCAAAGCGATGAGCCTGTGCTCAACCTGGATGCGCTGACCTATGCCGGCAATCTGGAAAACCTGGCGGCCATCGAAGCCGACCAGCGGCATGTGTTCCGCCGCGGCGACATCTGCGATGCGGCGCTGGTAAGCGGCCTGCTGGAGGAGTGCCGGCCGCGCGCGATCCTGCATTTCGCCGCGGAGAGCCATGTCGACCGTTCCATCCTCGGCCCCGGCGATTTTGTCCGCACCAATGTCAACGGCACCTTCACCCTGCTGGAAGCGACGCAGCGCTACTGGTCCGGACTGGACCCGGCGGCGAAGCAGGCGTTCCGCTTCCTGCATGTGTCCACCGACGAGGTCTACGGTTCCCTCGGGCCGGGCGACCCGCAGTTCAGCGAAACCACGCCGTATCAGCCGAACAGCCCCTATTCCGCCTCCAAGGCGGCATCCGATCACCTGGTGCGGGCCTGGCACCACACCTATGGCCTGCCCACGCTGACCACCAACTGCTCCAACAACTACGGCCCCTTCCAGTTTCCGGAAAAACTCATCCCGCTGGTCATCGCCAACGCGCTTGCCGGCAAGCCGCTGCCGATCTACGGCGACGGCCAGAACATCCGCGACTGGCTCTATGTCGGCGACCACTGCGATGCGATCCGCCATGTGCTGCAGCGCGGCCGGGTGGGGGAGACCTATAACATCGGCGGCTGGAACGAGCAGGCCAACATCGCCATCGTGCGCCTGATCTGCGCCATCCTCGACGAACTGCATCCGGCTTCGCCGGTGACGCCGCACGAGCAGCTGATCACCTACGTCAAGGACCGTCCCGGCCACGACCGCCGCTACGCCATCGATGCGCGCAAGATCGAGCGCGAGCTGGGCTGGCGTCCGGCCGAAACCTTCGATACCGGCATCCGCAAGACGGTGCGCTGGTACCTGGGCCGGCAGGACTGGGTATCGCGGGTGCAGAGCGGCGGCTATCGCGACTGGATCAACCGCCAGTACGGCAGCTGAACCACGACGGCCCGCCGCGCAGGCTTCCCTTCAACACTGGTCCGCTCCCCACGCTCATGCCAAACACTACTGCTGCGCCCGCCCGCAAGGGCATCATCCTCGCCGGCGGTTCCGGCACGCGGCTCTACCCGGTGACGCTGGCGGTTTCCAAGCAGCTGCTGCCGGTCTACGACAAGCCGATGATCTACTATCCGCTGTCGACGCTGATGCTGGCGGGGATCCGCGACATTCTGATCATTTCCACGCCGCAGGACGTGCCGCGCTTCCAGCAGCTGCTCGGCGACGGCGGACAGTGGGGGCTCAATCTCAGCTATGCCGTCCAGCTCTCGCCGGACGGACTGGCACAGGCTTTCATCATCGGCGAATCCTTCCTCGGCGACGCGCCGGCCGCACTGGTGCTGGGCGACAACATCTTCTACGGCCATGACCTTGCCGGCGATTTGAAAGCCGCCGACCTGCGCACCCAGGGCGCTACCGTATTCGCCTATCCGGTGCACGATCCGGAACGCTACGGCGTGGTCGAGTTCAATGCCGCAGGGCAGGCGGTGAGCCTGGAAGAAAAGCCGGCCAAGCCAAAATCCCGCTATGCCGTTACCGGCCTGTACTTCTACGACCGGCAGGTGGCGGAACTGGCCAAGGCGCTCAAGCCCTCGCCGCGCGGCGAACTGGAAATCACCGATCTGAACAGCCGCTACCTGGAGATGGGCCAGCTCAACGTCACCATCATGGGGCGCGGCCATGCCTGGCTCGACACCGGCACCCACGATTCCCTGATCGAGGCCAGCCAGTACGTGCAGACCATCGAGAAGCGCCAAGGGCTGAAAATCGCCTGCCCCGAGGAGATCGCTTATCGCCTCGGCTACATCGACGGAAAGCAGCTCGAAGCGCTGGCCGTCAAGCTCGGCAAAAGCGGCTACGGCGCCTACCTGAAAGACCTGCTGCGCATCAACATCTTCTAAAGCAAGCTCCGACCATGAAATTCACCCGCCTGGAAATTCCCGACCTGGTGCTGATCGAGCCGAAAGTATTCGGCGATGATCGAGGATTCTTCTACGAGAGCTTCAACCGCCAGGTGTTCGCCCAGGGTGTCGGCGCCGATCCCGACTTCGTGCAGGACAATCACTCGCGCTCCAGCCGCGGCGTGCTGCGCGGCCTGCACTACCAGATCCAGCAGGCGCAGGGAAAACTGGTGCGGGTGGTGCAGGGGCGGGTCTTCGATGTGGCGGTGGATTTGCGCCGCGCCTCGCCGACCTTCGGCCAATGGGTCGGCGCGGAACTGTCCGGCGAGAACAAGCACATGCTGTGGGTGCCCGCCGGTTTTGCGCACGGCTTCGTCACCTTGTCCGACACGGCCGAGTTTCTCTACAAGACCACCGACTACTACGCTCCGGCGCATGAGCGCAGCATCCTGTGGAGCGATCCGCAGATCGGCATCCGCTGGCCGATCGACTTCGAGCCGGTGCTGGCAAAAAAAGATGCAGCCGGCCTGTTGCTGCGTGATGCCGAGGTATTTCCCTGATGGCAACCGACGGCGCCAGGATCCTGCTGCTCGGCAGCAACGGCCAGGTCGGACATGAGCTGCTGCGGACCCTGGCCCCGCTGGGCGAGGTGCATGCCACGGACCGCGCCGCGCTCGATCTGAGCGACGAGTCCGCCATCCGTGCCCTGGTGCGGCAGGTGCGTCCCGGTTGCATCGTCAATGCCGCCGCCTACACCGCGGTGGACAAGGCCGAAAGCGAAACCGAGCTGGCTTTCGCCATCAATGCGCGAGCGCCCGGCGTGCTGGCCCAGGAAGCCGCCGCCCTCGGCGCCTGGCTGATCCACTATTCGACCGATTATGTGTTCGCCGGGGACAAGCCGCAGGGCGCCTACCTGGAGACCGATGCCACCGGGCCGATCAACGTCTACGGCCGTTCCAAGCTGGCGGGTGAGGCCGCCATCGCCGCGGTCGGCGGCGCCCACATCATCCTGCGCACCAGCTGGGTTTATGGCGCGCACGGCGGCAACTTCGTCAAGACCATCCTGCGGCTGGCGCGGGAGCGCGAGAAACTGTCCATCGTCGCCGACCAGGTCGGCGCCCCCACCTCCAGCAATCTCATCGCCGATATCACCGCGCAGCTGATTCCGCAGTTGCCGGACGACGGCGAGGATGCGGCCGTCAGCGGCATCTATCATCTCCAGGGCGGCGGCGAGGCGAGTTGGTACGAGTTCGCCGGCGCCATCGTCGAGCAGCTGCGCAGTGCGGATGCGGCGTCAGTGCGCTGCCGCGAGGTCCTGCCGATTCCCGCTTCCGCCTATCCGACGCCGGCGCAGCGTCCGGCGAACTCCCGCCTGGATTGCGGCAAGATCGCGCGCACCTTCGGCGTGCGCCTGCCGCCGTGGCGCGATGAGCTGGCGCTGCGTTTCGGCGAAATCCTGCGCGGCTAGAGCCTTTTCGTATAAGTGCATACAACTGTCCCCTCTCCCGCTTGCGGGAGAGGGGTAGGCGAGGGCATGGATGCCCGAGGTAGGGCAACGCATGGAGCGGTTGCCGGGGAGAGGGGCCGTGAAACTGTGCAAACGGCCCCTCTCCCGGCCCTGACGGGCCACCCTCTCCCGCAAGCGGGAGAGGGGACGGCATGGCGGCATCCAAACCGAAAACATTCTAGTGCCGTTCAGAGTATTCCAGGGATGATCGCCCTGCGTTCCCCCGGATAGTCGGCGAAATGCGCGACGTACCAGCGGTGATGCGATAGCGCGCGCGGCAGCAGGTTGGCGATGCTGAAGACGGCGAAGGACAGGCCGGCAGGAGTGAAGCTCATCAGCGCCCAGCCGCACCACAGGACGATCTCCCCGAAATAGTTGGCGGAAGAGACGTAGCGGAACAGGCCGCCGTGCGGCACCTTGTAGCCGGTGCTGCCATCGCGGCGCAGGTTGATGAGGATGGTGTCGGCCTGGAAATTGATCAGCCAGCCGGCAAGGGCGACCGCCAGACCGATGACGAAGCGCGGGTCGTGCAGCCACGCGGCGCTCATTAAGTGTGGCGCGTGAGCCACGGCGTAGCCGTTGATGAAACCGTTGATGCCGTTGAACAGGATGCCGAAAATCACGCTGGCGATGGGGAAGCGTTTGTGACGATCACGCATGCGCAGCGGATAGATCAGGGCGCGATAGGTGTAGTGGGCCTGCCACAGCGCGAACAGGGTCACGGCGGCGGCCGACGGGCTCGAAGCGCTCAGCCAGAAGGTCAGGGCGAACGAGAAAAACTGCGGGGCCTCGAACAGCAGCCAGGCGGGCAGCGCCGGCATGGTGTTGCGCTGGCCGGGCAGCATATGACGCCCATACGGGTTGGCGCTGCGCAGGCTGCCCCAGAAGCTGAGCGCCGAAACGACAAAGATGAAGATGGTCAGCCCGACCTGGATGTGGTGGACCATGCGGCAGATACTCCCCGGTTGCTCTCCCGGGGTTCAGCGTAGCGGATCGCCGGCACACCGACTCAGCCGAAAGGATGAGATCGGGCTGCTGGATGGCGGCTCGCAAAATGAACAAGGCCCCATATGGTGGGGCCTTGCTTGAGTTTTGCCGCGCTTACTTCTTGCCGCGCGCCTCGTCGATTTTTTCCTTCACCACATCGATGCCGGCTTCGATGTGCTCCTTGACGTCCTCGATCTTGTCCTTGATCTCGCCCTTGAGGCGATCCTTCTTGCCGTCGATGCGCTGGGCCGTGCCCTTGGCTTCGAGTTCGTGATCGCCGATGGCGCCGCCGACTTTTTCCTTGACCTTGCCTACGGCTTCCTTGACACGGCCCTTGGCCTTGTCGGCGGTGGCGCTGTGCGCGGCTTCCTCGGCTGCATGATGGGCACGTTCGCGCACATCGTCCTTGTCGTCCATGATCATGATCAAGCTCCTGTTTAAGTTGGCCTGTTTGAGTTGGCTGTATTGATGGGGGATTGGCCCGCATGCATTGGGGCCGAGGTTTTGACCCCGATGCCGGGAGGGGGTTCCATCCGGTTGCCGCGCGGCGCCGTGATCGGTGCCGATATGCGTCTGTATGCGATTGTTTTAGAAGGCTTGTTCTGGAAATGCGGCGCGGGCGGCTTGTGTTTGCCGGCATGGCGCAGGACTATAAGGGGCGAGTCCAGTAATGTGTCGCGCGCGGCATTCGATGCGTGACGCGACGTGCAATTCGCGCTTGCTGTCCGGGCGCGCCAATAAAACCAGGCCAATAAAACCAGGAGTTCAAGATGAACCATAAGTTGAAGGCGACAGGTGCGGCGCTGTTGTTTGCAGCGTGCGGAGCGTTCAGCACGGCGGCGCAAGCGGATAACCTCAGCTGCAAGATGAGTTTTGCCGTCAAGGGCTGGTCACTGATCTACAAGACCGCGTCGGGGCATGGCACCGTCAAGTGCAGCGATGGCTCCACGCTGAAGGTCCATCTCAAGTCCAAAGGCGGCGGCCTCACCGTCGGCAAATCCAGCATCGACAACGGCCACGCCGATTTCACCGGCGTGAAGGATATTCACGACGTGCTGGGCAGCTATGCCGCCGGTTCGGCGCATGCCGCCACCGTGGATTCCGGTGCGGTGTCGGTGATGACCAAGGGCGAGATTTCGATGGCGCTCAGCGGTACCGGTCGCGGCTGGGATGTGGGCGTGGACTTCGACGATTTCACCATCACCCAGTCGACCAAGCAGTAAGCGGATCTCAGCCGCAGCTTGAAGCGGCTGTTCGCAGCCCGGGTGGCGCGCAGCGAAACCCGGGCTGCCATGGGGCCGCAAACGCTCTTTTTCGCGTGAGTCAGGCCGATTCGGTTTCGCGGCGGCTCATCACCAGGGAACAGGTCTGGCCCACGTCGAGCACCCGCATGGTGCGGCCGGCGCCAAGCCAGAGCGTGCAGCACAAGGCCAGGTCGACGATCTCCTCGTCGCGGAAATGCTGGCGCAGCCGCTTCCAGAAGTCGTCGTTGTCGCGCAGGGCGAGGTGGTCGAGCGCGATGCCTTCGGCGTACTCGGCGGCGAGTCTTTCACGCGGGCTGTAGCCGGGCGCGGTGCGCCATTGCGCCACGCCGGCGTAGAAGGCTTCGTCCATGCCTGCTTCCGGCCCTTCGGCGTAGCGGGCGTTGCGGCAGACTTCACACTGGTTGGCCAGGGCGATGCGCATGCGGGCGATCTCCTGCACCCGCAGCGGCAGTTTCGACTTGCCGTAGACGGCGTCGCTCAGCGCCACCAGGCCGGGCGCCATGTCCGGCCGCAGGGCCATCCAGCCGCCCAGATCGTCGGGCACATCGATGCGGGGCATGTCGCGGTCTCCTCAATGCACTTTAGGGCCTGTTAACCCTTATTGGGTCGCTGCGACGGAGGTCATTTTTGCGCAGTGCAAGTCGGACGGGGCGCGGCATGGTCATTCCATGCAAGCCCCGGCCGGCGCAGCAATGCGCAAAAATGGCCCCGTCCCTTCGGGTTGCGCCCAAAATCGCGCCATGCTGCGTTGTCAGCCCCGGCCATGGAATCACCATGGCCGGGGCCTTCCGCCTTGCCTGACGCGATTTTGAGCAGCAACGCAGCGATCCAATAAGGGTTAACAGGCCCTAAGTGGAGCGATGCTCCATTAGCGCACTTACAGTGGACGCCGCGCAAGCCGAGCGCGGACCCTCATGTCACGAGCCGGGCGGCGGGCGCCCGGCTCGGTACGTGTGAGCCCTAGTGGTCGTGGCGATCGTGATCGTCGTGGCCGCGGTCGGGGCCATGGTCATGTCCATGATCCCAGCCATGATCGTCCCGATGTTCCGGCCCGGGTCCGAAATGATCGCGGTGGTAACGCGGCGCGTATTCGTTGGTGTACCAGCTGTCCCGCACGAAATAGACGCGATGGCCGCAGGCGCGGTATTCGGCGCAGTGGTGGCGCCAGTCCCTGGCATAGCCGGGCGGAACGCGCAGGTAGATCGGCGGCCCCAGGCTTTCCGGCACCTGCTCGACCACTACCGGCTGCTGGTAAACCACCTGCGGCGGCGGGTAATTGTTGCCGAGTTCGATCTGGCCGTAAAAGCCCGGCTCACCGATATTGACCGACACGCCAACCTGCGCAAAAGCCGGCGCGGCCGCCATGGCCAGAGCGGCGGCGAGTAACAAGCGATTCATGTCTGAGCTCCCCCTTTCGAGTAATAGTCCGTCACCCGGAGCCAATGCATGGCTCCGGTTTCCGGATCATAGCAGCGGGAGAAGCGCGAAACGCGCTTAATGCGTGGCCGTTACCACTTCGTAACCTTGCTGTGTGTAGCCGTCCACGCATTCGGTCAGCAAATCGCTTTCCACCCGATCCGAGGTCAGGCCGATGGAGCCGACGCCACCCTTGCAGGAGGCCAGCTCGCCGCTTTGCGGATTCTTCAGCGTGACCACCGGGCCGCCGCATGCGGACAGGACCGCACAGCCTGCCGCCAAGACAAAAAACATCCTTCGTGTCGCCATATCAAGCACCTCATTCCGTGGCGCAATGGTCCCCGCCCGCAAATTTTCCAAGCCGTCCATCCGGCTCGCCGTCTACTTCCGAACACAAGGTGCACAGGAAAGTTCAGTGACTTGCCGGGCGGGAGACGGACGGCGGCGAAAGTGCCGACGAGCGGCATCGAGCCGCAAGCATCGGCCACCGATATTCCTGCAAATCAAGTGCCAGCGGACTTACAAGCGGCCCTTGCAGTTCGCGGCGCCGCAGGCGCAGCGCATGCCGTCCTTGTGCGGCGTGGCGCCGTAGTTCACCGTGAGTTCGGTGCCCGCTCTGATGGGGCGGCGGGTGTAGATCTCGACGCGGTTGCGGATGATGCGCATGTAGCAGTTGGCGGCGCAGCTATGGTTCAGATAGCGGAAGCTGTTGCCGCTCGAGCATTCCAGCGCCTGCCGCTCATTCAGCTCGATCAGGTAGATCTTGTCCGACCGCTCCACTTTCTTCCATGCGCCCGGCAGGCGTACCAGCTCGCCCGAGATTTCGCCCAGCTTGCGGCGACCCGGTAGCCTGGCGCGGGCGAACAGGCCGCGGCCATTGATCCTGCTGGCGCGCACTTCCACCGGAATGACGTGATCTTCGGATGAGGATGGCTTGCGCCGCGTCCTCGGCGTATTCACAGGCATGGTTGGTCCGCGGCGAAAAGGTCGGATTGGAGATGGAGCGCTCGGGGAGTGCTCCGGTTGCGTATTGTGCCGGATGGCAGGCTCGCCCGGTGCTTCATATGGTCCGCCGAGAAAGTGGTGCGATGAGGCTGCCTCCGCTGAAGCAAAGCCTGCCGCGGCAGTTCAGGCCGCCGAGCGCTACCGTTGATCGCACTGGTTGTTCCGACGCGCGCCCGAGCGGGGATACTGCGGCCTTGACGGGCGTGGAAGCATGGAAGCTGAGGCGGGCGCGGTGCTGTCCCCGCAGTCTGGCCCTGCCTGATACGTCCGGCACTTTCCAATATCTTGCCGGCAGAATCTGATGGTTTCGGAGTGGGGTACAAGCGTGCCGAGGCGTCCGCGCGATGTGGCTTTTCGCGCCAGCACAGCCTTGCTGGTGCTGGGTTTGTTGGGCCTGTCGCTGCGCCTGAGCGGCGGCGGAGCATTGCTGAAGCAGCATTCGGATGCGGCGGCCTTGATGCTGGTGGTCCTGGCCCCGCTATGGGCCCTGTTCGGCAGCCTGTTCGCCACCATCTATCTGGTGCTCACCATGTGGCGCCCCTACAACGCGCTGCAACACCTGATCGAGATGGTGGCCGGCGTGTTGCTGGTGGTGCTGATGCTGCCGATATTCTGAACCACGCCCCAGGGCCGGCGCAGCAGGGGGCTTGCGTAAAGGCGTGGCGGTCGTGGAGGATGCAGGCCGTGCGCCACGCGCGATCATTGAGCCCTGTCAGGAATTTCCATCTTGCAAAAGCAGCCAGCCTCCGCCTTCCGCGAACTTGAAAAATCGGGATGGGAAAGCGCAGTCGCGGACTATGACGACGCCTTCACCCGGCTCACCATCCAGTCCATCGCACCGTTGCTGGACGCGCTCCAAGTCAAGGCGGGCACACGCCTGCTCGATGTGGCCTGCGGTCCCGGTCAGGTGGCGGCGCAGGCGGCGCAACGCGGCGCGCAAGCGCTCGGCCTCGACTTCTCCGCGGCGATGGTGGCTCTGGCCCGCCAGCGCCATCCGCGGCTGCGATTCGAGGAGGGCGATGCCGAAGCGTTGGCGCTGCCCGATGCCGCCTTCGATGCGGTGGCGATGAACTTCGGCCTGCTGCACCTGGATCGTCCGGAGCAGGCGCTGTCCGAGGCGGCAAGGGTGCTGGCGCCGGGCGGCCGCTGCGGCTTCACTGTGTGGGCAGCGCCGCCGCAAACCGAAGGCTTTCGCATCGTGCTCGACGCCATCGAGCAACACGGCCGCATCGATGTGCCCTTGCCGCAGGGGCCGCCGTTCTTCCGCTATAGCGATGCCACGGTGGCGAGCGAGGCGCTGCGGGCAGCCGGACTGGTCGAGCCGGGCGTCGTCATCGTGCCGCAGCTGTGGCGCTTCAGCCGGCCGGAGGAGCTGTTCGAGGCCATGCTTCACGGCACCGTACGCACCGCCGCCTTGCTGCGGGCGCAGACGGCACCGGCGCTGTCCAGAATCCGCGCGGCCATCAGCGCCGGCGCCGCGGCGTTCACCGGGAGCGATGGCATCGGTATCCCGATGCCATCGGTACTCGCCGTCGCACGCAAGCCGGGCTGAGCCGGTTCCTTCCGGAGGCGTTCGGGCTTACAGGTTCTGGTAAACGGTGTATTCGAACGCCAGGAACAGCGGAAACGCCTTGACGTCGGCGAAGGGCAGGATCTGCGTCAGCAGTACGCCGCCGATGCCGCTGGTGGGATCGATCCAGTAATAGCAATTGGTCAGCCCCGCCCACATCAGGCTTCCCGCCGGGCGGCCGGTGGGCAGGGGCTTGGTGTTGATCATCCAGGCCAGGCCCCATTTGTGCGGTATGTCCGGGGGCAGTGGCAGATCGTTGGTCAGCATGCGGTTGGTGCTGTGCAGCGACAGCACGTCCAGCTCGCCCATCTGGTTGTGCGACATCAGCTCCACCGTCTCCGGCTTGAGCACCTGTCCGCCGGCCGCCTGGCCCCGATTGAGGATCATGCGCAGGAACTTCAGGTAGTCGCCCACCGTGCTGTAGAGGCCGCCGCCGCCCATCTCGAATTGCGGCTCCTGCGGCACTTCGAAGTCCGTCGGCACCAGCTGGCCGTCCTCCAGCCGCTGGTGGATGGTGGCCTTGCGCGCCCGCATCTGCGGCGTGATGCGGAAAGCCGTGTCCTGCATGCCCAGCGGTCCCAGCACATGCTGGCTCAGGTAGGCGCCGAGCTTCTGGCCGCTGACCGCTTCGACGATGCGGCCGACCCAGTCGATGTTGATGCCGTATTGCCAGCGCTCGCCGGGATCGAACAGCAGCGGTATGCGCAGCTCCGCCAGCTCGCAGCTGAAGATGCCGGAAAGGCCCTTCGCCGCCTGGAATTTCTGCACTTCCTCGCTGAGAAATTCGTAGCTGAAGCCGGCGGTATGGGTGAGCAGGTGGCGCAGGGTGATCGGCCGCTTCGGCGCACGGGTGCGCGGCTGGCCGGCGGCGTCGAAGCCTTCGAGCACCTGGATTTGCGCCAGCTCGGGCAGCCACTTCGCCGCCGGGCTGTCGAGGTCGAGCCGGCCCTGTTCCAGCAGTTGCAGCGCCGCGGTGCTGGTGAGCGCCTTGGTCATGGAGGCGATCAGGCCCACCGTGTCCAGCGTCATCGGCGCATCCTGGCCGAGGCTGCGTTTGCCGAATGCCCCTTCGTAAACAGTGCCCTGGCGGTTGGTGACCATCGCCACCACGCCCGGCACGGCGCCCGATTCCGTCGCCTGCCGCAATACCGCGTCCGCCTGCTGCTTGAGTGGCATCGTTCCGCTCCTCCTGTGTGCTGGTTTTTGATCGGGCCGATCGAACGGCGCCGCCGCGATGTTTCGCGTTCCGGATCAGATTAGCATTCGCCGCGTACGATGGAGACACACTCGTTCGGGTAGTTGACCGCCATGGATCGCATGGATGTGGGCTGGTTGTTGCTGCGGCTGGCGCTGGCGGCCCCGGTTGCCCTGATGATCTGGCTGATCAGGCGTGACATTCGCCGGGACGAGCTTGAAAAGCCGCCCGCCGCCGCGCCGAAACAGGGCGCGCGGGCGTCCGGCAAGCATCCTCCCGCCTGATCTGAACTGTGGCCGACCGGCGAGGTCGAAAGGCCTGCGCCCGGAGTCCGCGGGAACAGGATTTATCCTTGTAAAACCAGCACTTGAAACCTGGCGTTGAAGCCTCAAGTTGTACCTTAGCGTATGCTTGCAGGCGCACCCGTAACCACTACTCGAGAACTTACATGCCCATCGACCTGAACTCGATGCGAAACAGCCGCCCCCCGCTGGCGCAGGCCGGCGTCGACACCGGCTTCCGCGATTACATCCGCGCCATCTACACCTACATGGCCGGCGGCCTGGCCCTCACCGGCGTGGTCGCGTATTACGCCTTCAGCACCGGCTTCTACCTCGCCATCGCCAGGACCCCGCTGATCTGGCTGGTGATGCTGGCGCCGCTGGGCATGGTGATGTTCCTCAGCTTCCGCATCGAAAAGATGAGCCTGGTGACGGCGCAGACCACCTACTGGATCTACGCGGCCCTGATGGGCCTGTCCCTGGCCGGCATCTTCATGATGTACACCGGGCAGAGCATCGCGCGCGTATTCTTCATCTCGGCCGGCACCTTCGGCGCCATGAGCCTTTACGGCTACACCACCAAGAGCGACCTGACGCGCTGGGGCTCGTTCCTGTTCATGGGCCTGATCGGCGTCATCATCGCCAGCGTGGTCAACATCTTCCTCAAGTCGAGCGCGGTGCAGTTCGCCGTGTCGGTGATCGGCGTGCTGGTGTTCGTCGGCCTCACCGCCTACGACACGCAGAAGATCAAGGAACTGTACGTCTACGCCGAAGCCGGCGACACCCAGGGCAAGAAGGTGGTGATGGGCGCGCTGCGCCTGTACCTGGACTTCATCAACCTGTTCCTGATGCTGCTGCGCCTGTTCGGCGGCCGCCGTAACTGAAGCAAGTCCGGCGGAGCGAATCGCTCCGCCGCAGGCTGAATCGAGAGGGGCGGGACGGCGCAAGCTGTCCCGCCTTTTTTGTGCCCCAGGCGCTGCGCAGTCCAATCCGCTTCAGGTGGATTCATGCCAGGTTCTCGCCGCCTGGTTCAGCATGCTCCGTGCGATCAGGCGATGGAACGGCATGATCACCGTGAGATAGATGCGGCCGAGGCGGTTGTGCGTCTGCACCACCGTGGTGACCGTGACCTGTTGCGCGCCGCCGGCGTCCGCTTGCACGGTGACGGCGAGGCGGAAATCGAGATGCCGATCGTCCAGCCCCATCAATATTTCCCCGGGTGATTCGGACAGCACCGGGAAAATGCCGATGTTGTCGTGCCCTGCAGAAGATGGCGGCCGCACCCCGGCTTTCAGGTCGAACAAGCCGACGATGCGGTTGCGCAGGTCCATCAGGGCGTTGATCCACTGCGGCGGCGAGTCGAAGATCACCAGCGAGGCTTGGCGCGCGCTTAGCCTCGGAGCAATGCCGCTCACGCGATAGGCATCGGCGAAGCCGGCGCCAGGCAGCAGCAGGGCGAGGCGGGCGTCGACGGGGACGGCGGCGACTTTCATGGCGGCTCCGCAATTGGGGAAGGCGGCCCGTCGGACGGGACTGTGTCCGACACCCCCGATCATAGTGCGGATCGCCGCGGACTTGAACGCCTGGCGCCGGCAGCGTGGTCGATGCGAACCGGAAGCACATCGCGCACGTCGTGGACGAAGGCTCGCAGCGCTCCGCGACGCGCAAGCCGCGCTAAGCCTGACCGGCGCGGCCGTCATTCCGCACCGCAGCGGACCCCGTCAGGAAGCCCGCCGCGGTGCAGCCGCTTACAAGGTGGCCAGCTCCTTTTCCATCATCGTGTTCAGCTCGTTCACGAATAGGTGCTCGCCCGCACCCGCGTTGTTCCTGAAGATCTTGGCCTCTTCGACCAGAATCTCTGCGGCGTCGGTCGCCAGTGCGGCAAGCGTCCCTTCGATGAAGCGGTCCAGCGGAACCGCGCGGGGATCGCCGGCCGCGCCGACCAGGCCCGTGCCGACCCACGGCGGCGCGATCTCCTGCACCTTGACCGAGCTGTTGCGCAGCTGGAAGCGCTGCGACAGGGCGTAGGAGTGCAGGGCCGCCTTGGTGGCCGAGTAGACGGCATATCGCGCCAGCGGCGTGAAGGCGAGCGTCGAGGAGTTGTAGAGGATCGTCGCGTCTTGCTGCTGCTTCAGGTGCTCCACCAGCGCGGACGTAAGCCGGATTGAGCCGAGCAGATTGATCTCGATCTCGGAGGTCAGCGTCTTTTCGTCGATCACTCCGGCGGCGTCATCGGCGATCATGATGCCGGCGTTGTTGATCAGCACGTTGAGCCCGGGGTGCCGGCCGATCAGCTGCGCCGACACCTTGCGGATGCTCTCCGGGTCCGCCACGTCCAGCTCGATGGCTTCGATGCCGGGATTGGCGGCGACCACGCTGTCGAGCTGCTGGCGCCGCCGGCCGGAAACGATGACCTTGTTGCCCAGCTTGTGCAGCGCCTCGGCCAGGCCGCGGCCAATGCCGGTGCCGCCGCCGGTGATGAAAATCGTATTGCCTGTCAGTTTCATGATGGGTGCTCCGAAAAGGGTGGGAATGCAGCGTTCAAGCGGGGAAGCGGTCGCCGAACATCGGCAGGCCGCTGCGGGATTCGGTTTTCGAAACCTCGTCCTGCAGCACGTCCCAGTGCTCGGCGAGCACGCCGTTCTCGATGCGGACGATGTCCGCCGCGATCAGGGCACGGGGGCCGCCATTGCCGGAGAAGCGGCCGTGCAACATCACGTAGTCGCCCTCGGCCAGGATCACGTGGTTCTCGTAGCGCAGGGTCTCCGGAAAGCTGCGCACCAGCTCGAACAGGCCCTCGCGGCCGGGCCCGATGTGAGCGCTGTGCTGGATGTAGCGATCCGACCAGAAGCGGCTGGCCGCCTCGTAGTCGCGCTGGTTGAACAGGGCGTCGAAGGCCCTGAGCACGAATTCCTTGTTCTGTTGCGGGGTGGTCTTGCTGGCCATGGGCTTGCTCCTTTTTGAGTTCATCGAATCACGATGATGGTTGACATTGTGATCGCGGGAATTGTCAATGTCAAATGTCATTGTGTTTTGCCCGGAAGGCCCGTATCCTTGCGCTCGACTCGACACTGGAGCCCCAGCATGGGTATTTCGAAACAGCAGGCGGTGCAGAACCGGGAAGCGATCATCGCCGCCGCGGAGCGCCTGTTTCGCGACCGCGGGGTGAACAGCGTCGGCGTGAACGAGCTGATGGACGCCGCCGGATTTACGCGAGGCGGCTTCTACAACCACTTCAAGTCCAAGGATGCCTTGGTGGCTGCCGTGGTCGACAAAGCCATGCGGGATGGCGCCGCGATCCTGGACCAGACCGTATCCGACTCAAAGGCGCGGCGCCGGGATCCCCTGAAGAGTCATATCGAGGGATACCTGTCGGCGGAGCACCGCGGCGACATCGGGCAGGGCTGTCCCTTGTCGGGATTCATCGGCGATGTCCGCCACCTGGACCAGCCGGCCCGCGAGCGCTATGCGCGCGGGCTCGAACTCAATCTGAAGCATCTCGCCGACTTGTTCGCGGAGGGCGGGGAAGAGCCGGCACAGGCCCGCGGCAAGGCCATCGCGGCGTTCAGTCAAATGGCCGGTGGGCTGCTGCTGGCGCGCGCCGTCGCGGCAGCCGATCCGAAACTCTCGGATGAAGTCCTCAGCCACACCCGCCATCATCTCCTGGCGCCTCAGGAAGAAAATGCCCGGGCGCTTGTCGGCCGAGGTCGCAAATAACTGATTGCGATATTGCAGGGGGCCGCGGGCAGCGGATCGGTGGGTGGATACCATTCGTTACCCTGGAATGGTTCGCGGATACAATCGGCATACTGGGGGAAAGCTACAGCGGGGGAGCCATGCGCCGGATTTGGCGGGTCAGCAAATGGATATTAATGTTGCTGCTTTGTTTGTCGGTGTTCATGCTGCTGCTCAATGCTTTCGACGAACCAGCGGCGCCGGAAGTAACGGCATTGCTTCAAGTCAGAGGCGAGCTGCTGACGCGCCAGCAGAACATGTATTACACCGCCATGGGGTTCAGTGCTTTGGCGCCGGATATGGAAGAGGCGGGATGGAATCGGGTGCAGGCGATCGATGCCGCCCTGCGCACCGGCAAGTCCCTGTCTGATGCGGACAAGCTGGCGTAGCCGCCCAAGCGCTTGTTCGCCGGCGACAAAACCCATTTACCGGGCTACGGCAAAAACCCCGGCGAGCTCCTCGGCAACGTGGAGTTTTTGCGGCAGCACGCAGAAGAGGCCGGGCGCTTACTGGCGGACAACCGCGTGATGCTGGATCGCTATGCTGCCCTGAACCGCTATCCGCGTTTCCTCAATACCACGCCGCCGAACATTCTGATGGTCGGAGATCCGCCATGGGAAGACATTGTCAGGGCCAGGCGTCTGTGGAAGCTGGAAGTTGCCGGACTGGTTGCCGGTGGGCGCATTGACGAGGCCATCGACCTGATACGGCAGGATGCCCGGTTTTGGCGACACCTGGTGGCGGAGCCGCGGATCGGGCTGATTGGCAAATTGATCTCCGCCAGTCAAGTGGCCAGCAACTTGCAAATGGCCTCGCAGCTCGTCCATGCCTATGCGCTGACTCGGATCCAGTTGACGGCACTCAACGAGGTAGCGGCGCCATTGACCGCCGAGGAACGCTCCATGGCGGGGGTGATTGTGGATGAATTCCGTCAGGAGCAGCAGACGCTGCTTACGATTGGTGATCCCGTCGCGCAAGAAAGGCTTTTCGGTGGGATCGAACGGGGTGAGAAACCGACGCTAGGCGGTCGGCTGAGTAATTTCGTGGAGTCGCGGTTCTACCTGCCAATGGATACGCTCAATCGGGTCGGAGCTCAATACCACAGACTGATCGAGCTGGATGGTCATGCCTGCGATCGCTTCAATGCTGACCAATTGGCCTTTCCCGATCAGATGGGGCTGTCGATAGGCATGCTGCGCAATCCGGTGGGGAAGACGCTGGCTTATATGAGCGGCGCCCCTCTGCGAATTTTTACAGGTCGCATGTGTGACCTGCAGGGCTTTCAGCGCCTTCTGGCGCTTCAACTGCTGCTGCATCAGCGCAATATTGCTGATGATCAGGCGGCGGCATTTGTTCACGATGCCGGAGCGGATTATGCCGATCCGTTCACCGGCCAGTCGATGCAGTGGCAGCCGCAGCTTCGCAGCCTGTCCTTCGGAGCCATGAATCAGCGCGACCGTGATTTGCTGCCCTGGCTGCTATAGGGAGTGAAATCACTTTATTACGGAAGAAATCGAGTACGTCGAACGGACGACATACAGCGGCGAAGCCGGGGATAAGATCGGCCAACGTTGTCAAAACAAAGGGGAGAGTCCGCCTTGTCGCCCACCGAAATCTTCTACGTCGTCATCGGCCTGCTGTCGATCGTGCTCACCGTCTATCCCAACCGCCATCTGTTCGGCGGCCGGGCCGGCGGCGTCACGGTGCTGGAGGCTGTTTACTACCTCACCGCGCTGGCGGCATTGCTGGTCGGCTGGTATTTCAATTTCCAGTACATGCGCACCTACGGCAGCGAGGCCACCTGGACCAACTGGACCAAGCTGCTGTTCGTCAATCCGGCCTCGGCCTCGGGCGGCCAGGACCTGCTCTTCGCCAATGTGATCCTGTTTCCGCTGTGGGCCTACTTCGACGGCCGGCGCAGCGGCATGAAGTGGAACTGGATCTGGTTCCCGATGAGCGCCCTGACCAGCTTCGCCTTCGCCATGGCCTTGTTCCTGGCGCTGAAGGAGCGGCAACTGCGCTGGAACGCGGCAAAATAAAGCTGTGGGATGGCCGCATTGGATGGAATCAGCACGGCCTCTGAGGCGATGCGCCGTTGCTGCGACGCCGGCGCCCGCCGTCACAACTTTTGCACAAATCGGCCATGCCCGGTGCAAATGAAGTTGCGACAATAGAGCCCCTGCATTCGCCATCCATAACGCCCAAGAAGGGAGTTTTCGTGATCAAAGCCGCCGCTGCTTTCCTGCTGTGCTGCCTGCTGGCGGCCTGTGGCACCACGCCGGGGCAGGAGCCGGTGATTGCTTCGGCCACGCCCGCGCCCCAGGTGGCCACCCCGCCGAAGATCGGCCTGGCCCTGGGCGGCGGGGCGGCGCGTGGGTTCGCGCATGTCGGGGTGATCAAGGTGCTGGAGAGCCACGGCATCGTGCCGGACCTGGTGGTGGGCACCAGCGCCGGCTGCGTCGCCGGCGCCCTGTACTCGGCGGGCTACAGCGGCTTCGACCTGCAGCAGATGTCCTTCGATCTCGACCGCGCCGTGGTGACGGACTGGACCATGTTCGGCCGCGGTGTGATCAAGGGCGATGCCCTGCGCACGTTTATCGACCAGGCGGTGAAGCAGGCGCCGATGGAGAAGCTGAAGCGGCGCTTCGCCTGCGTGGCGGTAAAGCTGAAGACCGGCGAGGCGGTGCTGCTGGATCGCGGCGACGTCGGCGCGGTGGTGCGCGCGTCCTCCGCGGTGCCCGGTATCTTCGAGCCGATGAATATCGGCGGCGAGGATTACCTCGACGGCGGCCTGCGCAGCCCGGTGCCGATCCGCGAGGCGCGCGCCATGGGCGCCGACCTGGTGATCGCGGTGAACGTCTCCACCCCGCCGCTGGGCGATGCGGACAGCCGCCTGGCGATCATGAACCGCGCCATCGGCATCATGGGCATGGGCTTGCTCGAAAGCCAGGCCGGGCAAGCGGATGTGATGATCACGCCCGACCTGACCGGCATCAGCTCCACAGATTTCGACGACCGCATGCGCGCCATCCTGGCCGGGGAGCGGGCAGCGCAGGCGGCGCTGCCGCAGATCCGGGAGAAGCTGGCGCAGCGGGGCATCGTTCTGGGGGATTGAGGCCGGGGTTGCCCGGTTTTGCCCATTTGCCGGTTCAGGGCGACAATCGCGGCGAAAGGGCATGCGGACGGAGCGATGACCAGAGACGAGTACTACATGAACATCGCCATGGCGGTTCGCAAGAAAGCGAACTGCCTGGGGCGCAAGGTGGGGGCGGTGATCGTGCGCGAAAACCGCATCATTTCCACCGGCTACAACGGCACGCCCGAGGGCATGGTCAACTGCACCGACGGCGGCTGCGTGCGCTGCCGCGACCGCGACACCTACAAGGCCAGCGTCGGCTATGACGTGTGCATCTGTGTCCACGCCGAGCAGAACGCCCTGATCACGGCGGCACGCTTCGGCAACGCGGTGGAGGACGCCATCGTCTATTCCACCCTGCGCCCCTGCTTCGACTGCACCAAGGCCATGCTCCAGGCCCGCGTCACCTCGATCCACTACCTGCACAACTGGCAGCACCCGATCGGCGAATTGCAGGGTCAGTACGAGCTGCTGCAGCAAACCCTGAAAGGCGGCGTGCACCAGGTCGAGATGCATGACCCGGAAGCGGACTGGGCCAACGCCCGGCTCATTCCTGTTTCCAGTCAATAGCTTCCGCAGCTCTTTCAAGCTGATTTCGAATATGGTTTCAGGGCCTGGGCGCCTCGGCCTGACCCCGGGCTTTGCCGAACGCCTTGACGTAGTCCGCCGGTGACTTGCCCACCAGCTTCCTGAAGTCGCGGATGAAGTGCGCCTGGTCGGCATAGCCCAGTTCCAGGGCGATGTCGGCCCAGTCGATGGCGGCGGCCGCCGCCATGCGCGCGGCCGCTTCGTGCAGTCGGTAGCGCTGGATTACCCACTTGGGGCTGACGCCGACGGTTTCGCCGAACAGCCTTTGCAGGCTGCGGACGCCGACGCCGAATTCCCGCGCCAGCTGTTCCACCCGGGTGATGCCGCGATCGGCGGCAATGCGTTCCGCGATGCGGCCGGCCAGGGTGACGGATGGCGTCGCCTGCGGCTGAAACTCGCGCAGGAAGGCTTCGAGCACCGCGATCGCTTCCTGGTGATCCGTCAGCGCCAGCGCGCGCTGCGCCAGTCCGCGGGCGGCCTCGCCCAGCACCTGTTGCAGCGGCAGCCGCTTGTCGGTGAAGTCCGCCACCGGCCGCGTCACGAAGGGGCGGAAGCCGCCGGGGCGGAACTTGATGCCGAGCACGCGGCCCTGGCCTTGCAGTACCCGGGTGAAGCGCCGCCGCATCACGCCGAACAGCTCGGCGCGGTCTGCTTCCAGTGCAATATGCACCGAGGGATGCGGCAGGGTTTCCGGCATCTGCGGTTCGCGCAGGTCCCATTCCACCGTCCAGTAATGCTCGACGAAGGGGGCGAGATCTTCGGAAGGGTGGTAGCGCCAATGGCCGGCCATCGGCTGCGCCGTGGGCACATTGAGGACGCCGCGCGGCGGCTCCTGTTTCGGTTTGATCATGTCGCGTTTGTTCAATGCGCCGCCCGGCGCTGCGGTTACCATGGCGCACCGGTTGAAGAACCCGCCCAGTCGATCTTAGGGAACCTTTGATCAATCGTCACCCCGGCGAAAGCCGGGGTCCAGGGCCCAAGCGCGGCGCTGGATTCCCTGGATTCCGGCTTTCGCCGGAATGACTGTGGAATGTTGATCGGAAATTCCTTAGGGCAGGGCGGACGCCGCAACCCTTTTCGCGGCATCCGCGGCAAGCAGACAGGAGACAATCATGACGAATCGCGCAAGCGGTGCCTTTGAAGTGAAGCTGAGCCCCACCCAGCCGGAGGACAAGGCCGAGGGCTCAAGCCTCGGCCGCATGTCGATCGACAAGCAGTTTCACGGCGATCTCAAGGCGGTTTCAAAAGGGCAGATGCTGACGGCCGGCACCGACATCAAGGGCTCGGCCGCCTATGTCGCGATCGAGCGCATCAGCGGCGTGCTGCAAGGGCGCAGCGGCAGCTTCGTGTTGCAGCACAACGGCACCCTCAACCGCGGCGCCGCGCAGCAGAGCATTACCGTGGTGCCGGATTCCGCCACTGGCGATCTGCTCGGACTGTGCGGCACGATGACCATCCGCATCGCCGACGGCAAGCATTTCTACGACTTCGACTACACCCTGGCCTGAGCCGTCCGCTAGCTTGCGGCGATCGCGCCGTCACTCAGTTGCCGGCGAAGAAATCCCACTGCGTCTGCGTGGCGTCGATATTCTGCGAGGTGGTGCCGAGCAGGAGGGTGGACAGCGTGACCTCGGAGCCGGGCCAGTTGTGGCCGCCGTTGACGATCTCGTAGAGGATCGCGTTGCAGCCCGGAATCTGGTGCTGGATCACGCTGGTGCCGTCGTTGACCACGATCGGCAGGGTGGTGGCGACTTCCTGGCCGCTGCAGGCGTCGGTCGTTTCCCACTGCGACAGGGTGGTCGTCTGCGGTTGCAGCTCGCCGAGGCCGTTGTACGGCACCTCGCTGTCATCGGTGCCGGAAAAAATCTCCATCTTCAGCGGCGTGCCGGTCTCGCACAGGGTGAACTTCAGCTGCGCCGCGGCGACCATGCCAAACCCGACCAGCAGCTTGGGGCTGGTGCAGGCGAACAGATCGGCCATGAAGCCGCCTTCGGAATAGCCGGTCATGGAAACCCTCGACGGATCCACCGGCATATTGGTGGTGGCGTCGGCGATCACGTCGGTGAGGAAGCTGATATCGACCTGCGGATTGCCGGTGCCGCCCAGGCCGTTGGCCCAGCTCTGCCCCTGGTGGGCGGGGAAGGCCAGGACTTCGCCCTGGGCCGCATGCGCCCCGGCGTAGATGAAGTTGGCCATGAAGGTGGGGTTGCCGCCCAGATAGTCGAGCACCAGCATCAGGGGCACCGGCGTCGTCGGCGCCGGATTGGGGACGACATACAGCACCATGCGTCCGTCGACCGTGCGGACAAAGCCCTGCGAACCGGCCGGCAGGGTCAGGATCGCGGGCGGCGCAGCCCCCGAAAAGACGCCGCTGGAAGAGCCGCCCGATGAGCCGGAAGACGAGGAAGACGACGACGAGCTGCCGGACGAGCTGCCCGACGAGCCGGAGGAACTCGAGGAACTGGACGCGCCAGAAGAACTCGAGGAACTGGAGGATCCCGATGATCCGGAAGAGCTGGATGAAGTAGAAGAACCGGAAGAGCTGGATGAAGTAGAAGAACCGGAAGAGCTGCTGGTGGAACTGGCTGCCTGGCCGCCGGAAGATCCGGTCGATCCCGAGGTTCCCTGGCTGCCGGAGCCGCCGCAAGCCGCCAACAGCAAGGCCGACGCAGCGCCGGCTGCCGCCAAAAATGCCTTCAACCGCATTGCCCTTCCCCCGATGAATGAATCGCCCCGCAGTTTGTGCGGAATTGTACCGTGTTTGGACGCGCCGGCCGTCAGCCGGCTGTCGCGAACAGCCTCAGTGGCTGCTCGCGATGCGCAAGCTGTATCCGGCCTGCGTCGCGCAGGCCGATCTGCTCGAGCAGCCTGGCCGAAGCCTCGTTATCCGGCGCGGCGATGGCCACGATGCGCTTCAGGCCGAGGGTGTTCCGGCCATACGCCAGGGTGGCGGCCGCTGCTTCGAACGCGTAGCCGCGGCCGCGGTATTGCGGCAAAAAGGCAAAGCCGATATCCACATCGTCCAGCCCATCCCGCTTGATCAGCCCGCATAGGCCGATCGGGGCGCCGCCGTCCTTCAGCGCGGCCAGGTACAGGCCGTGGCCGAGGCGGGCATACATGTCGGCCGGGCCGTTACGGATGTAGCTCCGCGCATCGTCCAGGGTTTTCACGCCCTTGTCGCCGATGAAGCGGAGCCAGCCGGGATCGTTGAGCAATTCGAGGATGAAGGGGGCGTCTTCGGCGTTGAGCCGGCGCAGGATCAGGCGGTCGGTTTCGATAACGTTCAAGCGGGGCGCTCTGGTCAGGCAGCCGGTATTGTGGCCTGGCTCCGTCCCAAATGTCGGCCAGCGCTGCAACTTCCTGGCCGGTTCCCCGGTCGAAGCCCGCATTCCCGCTGCCGCATTGATGATGCGGCGCGGCAAGACGTGGCACGATGCGGCAGATCACTTTGTATTCCTTTCCCGTGGAGATTGCGATGCTCAAGCGCTTCATCGTCGTATTGGCCCTGTTTGCCGTTGCCGGCGCCGCCAGCGCCCAGGATGGCGCGAAGTGGGTAGAAGGCAGGAATTACTTCCGCCTGCAGCCGGCCCAATCCACCTCCACGCCGGGCAAGATCGAAGTGCTCGATGTGTTCTCCTATGCCTGCCCGGCCTGCAACGCGTTCGAGCCGACCTTCGACAAGCTCAAGGCGGCCCTGCCGCCCGAGGCCAAGGTGGCCTACCTGCCGGCGGCCTTCAATCCTGCCGAGGACTGGCCGGTGTTCCAGCGCGCCTTCCTGGCGGCGCAGAACCTCGGCGTCGCCGAGAAAAGCCACGATGCGATGTACGACGCGGTCTGGGGCAAGGGCAGCCTGGCGATCACCGACAAGCTCACCCACCACCTGCTGCCGCAGATGCCGACCATCGAGGATGTGGCTAAGTTTTACACTGCTTACGGCGTGAAGACCGAGGACTTCCTGGCCATGGCCAAGTCGTTCACCGTCGATTCGCAGATCCGGCAGTCCGACGCCCAGATGCTGGCCGAGCAGGTGGACAGCACGCCGACCTTGGTCGTCAACGGCAAATACCGTCTCACGGTCGGCTCCGCCGGTGGCTATGCGCAGACCATCGAGCTGGTGCTGTATCTGGTGGCCAAGGAGAAAAGCGGCGGCTAAGCGCCCAAATGCTCGTGGCGGCAGTGACTTATCCTTGCCGCCATGAGAATTCCGCTTGCCGTCCTCCTGCTCGGCGCCGCGCCGCTGCTCGCGGCGGCCGGCTGGACCCCGCCGGCCCAGCCCGACCCCGTGGCGATTCTCGGCGAGGCGCGGGCCGATACCGCGGCGAAGCGCTATGAGGAGGCGCTGGCCAAGCTGGTCTGGTTCCACGAGCACGCCCTGGACTACGTCCAGGGCCAGGGCCTATATGGGGTGCGGCTGTCCTACGCACTGAACGACTGGAAGGCGCTGGGCCGGGTCTATCCGCCGGCGCTGGACAAGCTGCGGGCGGAGCGCGATGTCGCCGCCGATCATGTGCGGCGCGGCGACGGTGCGCGCGCTTATTTCAACGAAGTCGTGGCCATCGATAAGGCGCTCGGGGATGACGCGGCGACGCGCGAGCTGTTCATCTGGCTCGACGCCAACCGCAACGGAATCGCCTCACAGGTCTACGACATCGCCCAGTCCTCGCTGGTGCGGGCCAGGGACTACGCGCTGTGCGGCAAATACCTGGAGCCGCAGAAAGCCCTGCAAGGTATCCTCGACCAGTATCGCGTGGTGATGCAGCTCGCCGCCGTTTCCGATCGCACCCACGAAGAACAGGCTTTCGCCCGGAAGACCCTGGCCAACAAGACCGGCCTGCTGGTGGCCCTGCTGGTGCAGAATCACCGCAAGGACGAAGCCAACGACATCGCCGCGCAGGCGGTCAAGGAATGGGACGACCCCGATTTCCGCCAGGAGCTGATCCAGGCGCTATCGGGGCAGGTGCCGGAGCCTTGGCCACTGTAAGCCGCTTCCGCTGGATTCAGGTAAGCACGGCGTCGAGCGCGGCGATCAGCCGCTCGATCTCCTCCGCCGAGGTGTAGTGCAGGAAGGACAGCCGCAGCACGCCGCGTTCCGCATCGACGCCCATAGCTTCCAGTAGGCGCACCGCGTAGAAATTGCCGGCGGCAGCCATGATGCCGTGGCGGGCCAGGGCCGGAACCAGGTCGGCGGGGAGGTGCCGCAGCGGCACGAAGGCGACGGTGGCGGCGCGCTGGCCGGCATCGGCCGGGCCGAGCAGGCGTACATCCTTGCGGCTTTCCAGGTAGTGCAGCAGGCGGCCCAGCAGCGGCCGCTCGGCTTGGCGCAACAGCTGCCGCACCCGCTGCGGCCGGCCGGCGGAGTCGCCGCCGCCGTGATGGGCGTCGAGCGCGTCGAAATATTCCGCCACGCCCTGCGCGGCAGCCACCTGGGCGTGATCGGGGCCAGCGGGCACCAGGCGCTTGCGGCTGTAGGCGCCATTGAAATAGTGCGCCTCATTGCCCAGCCGTTGCAGCAGCGGCTGGCGCACCGTCATCGCGCCCAGGTGCGGGCCGAAGGTCTTGTAGAGGGAGAACAACAGCACATCCGCGCCCAGCGCCGTGACGTCGGGCAGGCCGTGCGGCGCGTAGGCCACGCTGTCCACCACGGTGATGGCGCCGGCGGCGTGGGCCTTGGCCGTGATCTGGGCCACCGGGTTGATATGCGCGACGATGTTGGAGCACTGCGGGAAGGCCAGCAGCCGGGTGCGCTCGCTGAGCAGGCTATCCAGCGCCGCGGGATCAAGCGTGCCGCTGCGCGGATCGACCTGCCATTCCCGCAGGATCACCCCGTCCGTCGCCAGGCGGCGCCAGACCCCGCTATTGGCCTCGTGATCCTGGTTGGTGACGATGATCTCGTCGCCCGGCCGCAGCAGCTTGCGCAGGGCCTGCGCCAGGACGTAGCTGTTCTGCGAGGTGGAAGGCCCGAAATGGATTTCGTCGGCGCCGACGTTGAGGTATTCGGCCAGGCGGACATGCGAGGCATCCATCCACTCCCCGGCTTCCTGGGAAGCGGGGTAGGGGTAATAGGGCTGCACCTTGAGGCGGCGGTAGTATTCGCCGAGCCGGTCGATCACCTGGCGGCAGGCATAGGAGCCGCCGGCATTCTCGAAGAAGGCCTGGCCGGACAGGGTGGGCTCGGCGAAGGCGGGAAACTGCGAGCGCACAAAATCAACGTCGAGCATGGTCAAGGCGGGAGTCGGCTGCGGCATGGTGTCGTAGGGTCTGTTGACCGCCATTTGATCGCAGCGACCAAGTGATGGTCAACAGATCTTAGTGGCCTGAGTTAGAAGTTGGCTGCATTAATTGAAGCCCGTTCGTGGTGAGTGCCGCGCGCGGCACTCGGGGCGAACGGAGTTTTTCCATAAATTTCTGACTCACCACAAAAGCATTCACCGACAGTCCGCCTTGACGCAATCCTAACGCGCTGGGTCTGGCCTCAGCGATAAAGCGCGTTGCGCACGTCCTGCGTGAACTGGCCGATCATGCCTTCCAGCGCGGTATTGGTCAGCGCCACCACGCTCAGCTCCTGACGCGGATCGACGAACCAGCCATGCCCATACACGCCGCCCCAGCGCCAGGTGCCGGGAGACTGGGGTGTTTGCGCGGCGGCCGGGTCGACCAGCACCGCGCCACCGTAGCCAAAGCTCCAGCCGGGGCCCACCTCCTCCAGCGGCAGGGCGCCGGTCTGGTTGCGCATCATCCGCGCCGTGGATTCTGCGGACAGGATCGTCCCGCCGCCACCGCGAATGGTGTCGAGGAAGCGCAGCATATCCGGCGCCGAGCCGACCATGCCGGCGCCGCCGGAAGGGAAGGCCTGCGGATCGAAGGCGCGGGCCGGCGAATACACCAGGCTGATGCCTTCGCCGAAGGGAATCTCATAGCCTTCCGTCATCAGTTCGGGCTGCGTTGCGCTGTTGGCGTAAGCAGCCGCCAGGCGGCTCTTGTCCACCACCTTGAAGCCGGTATCGCGCATGTACAGTGGCCCGGTCACCAGGCGCTCCACCGCCTGCGGCAGGGTTTCGCCGCCGGCCTGCTCGATCACCGCGCCGAGCACGTCCAGCGCCAGCGAGTAACGCCAGGCCGAGCCCGGAGCGAAGCTCAGCGGGGCGCCGGCGATGCGCCGCACGTTTTCCGCCAGCGTCAGATCGCCGGAGTGGCGAATGCCGTCGGCGACGCCGCCGCGCCGATAAGGCGAGTCCGCCGGCTCCTTGAAGGGGTAGCTCAGGCCCGCGGTGTGGTTGAGCAGCTGGTGCAGGGTGATGACGGGCGTCTCGCCGCCGGCCAGTCGCGGATGGAAGTCCGGTAGCCAGCGGCTCACCGGCTGATCCAGCGCCAGCTTGCCCTGCTCGACCAGCGCCAGCACGGCGGCGGTGACGATGGGCTTGGTCAGCGAGGAATAGCGGAACAGGGTATCGATCTGCATGGCCTGTCTCGATTCGCGATCGGCGTAGCCGGCGGCGCGCTGGTACAGCGGACGGCCGTGCTGCGACACCAGCACCACGGTGCCGACGATGCGCTTGTCGGCCAAGGCGCGGTCGATGGCCTGGTCGAGCGCGTCGACGCGCGGATCGCTGCGGCTTGAGGAAGCTTGGGTGTTCATGCGGACTCCAGGGTGGCGGCGTAGGGGGTAATGGTGGGTATCTGCTGTACGACGGCGGTGTCGCGCAGGTGTGCGGAGAAGCCTTCGGCGCCGGGTGCGACGGTATCCTTCAGTACCTGCCGCTCGTCGTAGTCGCCGCCGTTCTGCATGCGGTAAGGCAGGGTCTCGTCGGTGAACAGCTGGCGCAGGCGTTCGCGATAGGCCTGCGCCAGCTTGTCGTAGGCGTCGTCGTCGATGCCGCGGCTTTCGTAGACCAGGAAGGGCGGCAGCACCTCCATGCCCGGGTAGTACAGCATGCCGTGGTGGACGTGGAACAGCAGGTCTTCGATGGGGCCGTTGACGCCGCGCGGACCGTACTGCGGTTCGCGCCCGCCCATGGTGACGCTGAGCAGGGCGCGCCGGCCTTTCAGGCTGCCTTCGCCGTAGCGGTCGCCCCAGCGGCCACCGCCATGCTGGCCCACGCCATAACCGAAGCCGTAGGCATAGACGCGCTCGAACCAGCCCTTGAGGATCGCCGGCACGCTGAACCACCACAGCGGAAACTGGAAGATCACCGCGTCGGCCCACAGCAGCTTAGCCTGCTCGGCGGCGATGTCCGGCGCCTGCGTGCCGCTGTTCAGGGCGTGGCGGGATTCGCTGCTGTAGTTCAGGCGCTCGGGATGCTGGAGTGCGGTGAAGTCGGCCTCGTCTGCCACCGCTTTCCAGCGCATGGCGTAGAGATCGGACACCTGGACCTCGTGACCCTCCTGGCGCAGCGTCTCCACCGCCAGGTTCTTCAGCGAGCCGTTGAGCGACTGCGGCTCGGGGTGGGCGTAGACCATCAGGACTTTCATCGGCTGCTCCATAAGAGGTGTTGATGGAGCGCAGAATAGGGCCGCCGAGCTGAATGATAAATAGCCAAAATCACATAGAATTGATAAGCTGAAATTATGAATGTGGAAGCCCCTTTTTTGGACGTGCCGGCCTTCATCCGGGTGGCGGAGCTGAAGAGCTTCACCCGCGCGGCCGAAGCCATGGGCACCTCGCAGTCGGCGGTGAGCCAGGCGGTATCGCGGCTGGAAAAGCGTCTCGGCGTACTGCTCCTGCGGCGGACCACGCGCAGCCTCAGCCTCACCGCCGAGGGCGAGCGCTTCCTGGTCCGCAGCCGCGACCTGCTGCTGGAGCTGCAGGACGCCGAGGCCGAGCTGACCATGCAGCAGGCGACGCCGCGCGGGCGCGTGCGCCTGACCGCGCCGGGCGCCTATGGGCGCATCGTGCTGGCGGGGGTGATCGGCCGCTTCATGTTGCGCTATCCACAGATCGAACTGGAGATGCAGCTCGGCGACCGCGTGGTCGATCTGGTCGAGGAAGGTTTCGACCTGGCGGTGCGGCTGGGGGAGCTGGCCGACTCCAGCCTGGTGGCGCGGCAGATCGGCGCCGTGCCCATCGGCTACTTCGCCAGCCGTGCCTGGCTGCGCCGCTGCGGCATGCCGCGGACGCCGGACGATCTGCACCCCGAGCACACCCTGGTTTTCACGCGCCCCAGCGGTGAGGTCTACCCCCTGAAATTCCGCGGCCCGGATGGCCGGCCGATGCTGCGCACCATCCGCTCGCCGCACCGTTTCGGCGACGCCGAGGTGCGATGCGAGATGGCGGTGCAGGGCGTCGGCGTGGCCCTGCTGCATGCCTTTGTGGCGGAGCAGGCGGTGCGGCAGAAGCGGCTGGTGCCGGTGCTGCGGGAGTGGTGGCCGGCGCCGACGTCGGTATGGTGCCTACGGCCGCCGGGTCGGCTGGTGCCGCAGCGGACGCGGCTGCTGATGGCTGAGCTGGAAAGTGCCTGCGGCGTGCAGGGGTAGCCACGCACCGGTTCCCGCCATCGGAAAATACTGGCGGTTCTGCACACGAATTGCACAAGCCATCCGTAAGCTGGAGCGCTTATCGGCAGCAGAGGGACACTAGAGGTCATCTCAAAAATATCCCCTCTCCCCGCGCAGCGGGGAGAGGGTTAGGGAGAGGGGCGCCGGCGAAGCCGGCATTTGTCGCGGAAATTCAGGCTTCGCTACGTTCGGCCACACCCCCTCTCCCTGGCCCTCTCCCCCACATTCGTGGGGGAGAGGGGGGAGATGGCTTCTAGTTCCTTGTCCGATTGCCGCAGCGGCGCCGCGCGAACGGCGCCATCGACCACTATTGCAGCGATACGGCTCCATGCCCACCAACACCACTGAGAAAAGAGTCGCCGGCCTGGATCATCTGCGCGCCCTGGCGATCCTGCTGGTATTCATCTACCACTTCGGCCTATTCGGGCATCCAGCCTGGGTCGAAACGGTGGGTGGCTTCGGCTGGACCGGGGTCGATCTGTTCTTCGTCCTCAGCGGATACCTGATCGGCGGGCAGCTGCTGGGCCGCGTGGCGCAGGGGCGGCCCTTGGCGCTGGGCGAGTTCTACTTCAAGCGCCTGCTCAGGATCGTGCCGGCCTATCTGGCGGTGCTGGCGGTGTACTTCGCCATCCCCGCCTTTAAGGAGCGCAGCGAGCTGCCGCCGCTGTGGCGGTTTCTCACCTTCACCCAGAATTTCGGCCTCGATGCGCACAGCAGCGGCGCGTTCTCCCATGCCTGGTCGCTGTGCGTAGAAGAGCAGTTCTACCTGCTGCTGCCCCTGATTCTGCTGGTGATGCTGGCGCTGCGGGCGGGCAGATGGATGCTGTGGCTGCTGCCGCTCCTGTTCGGGCTCGGCCTGTTCCTGCGCATTTACAGCTGGGACCTGTTCATCGCGCCGATGCTCAGCAGCGGCATCGAAACGGGACTGGGCGTTACCTATTACCAGTGGATCTACTACCCCAGCTACACCCGCATGGACGGCTTGCTGGCGGGCGTCGGCCTGGCGGCGCTGTACCACTTCCGGCCGGAGCTGTGGTCGCGCGTTACGCGGCATGGCAATGCCTTGCTGCTGCTGGCCCTGGCGCTGCTCGGCGGCGCGTATTTCCTGTGCGCCAACCTGATCACCTTCAGCGCCACCGCCTTCGGTTATCCCCTGGTCGATGCCGGCTATGCCGTGCTGGTGCTGGCGGCGCTGAGCCCGGGCTGCCTGCTTTACCGCTTCGATTCAAGACTCACCGCCTGGATCGCCGCCATCTCCTATTCGCTGTACCTGGTGCACAAGTCCCTGATCCACCTGACCCAGGTCGTGCTGGGCGGATACGGCTTCAACGCCGATGGAAATGCCGTGTTTCTGGCCAGCTCGGTCGTCGCCGTCCTGGGCGGGTGGGCCCTGTACCTGGGTGTGGAAAGGCCCGCCCTGCGGCTGCGCGACCGGCTGCTCAAGCGGACTGCATGGGGCAGGGTGCGGCAGGATGCCCACGGCGACCAGCGTCCCGCCTCGCTGGACCTGGAGCGGCGGACTCGCTGAGGGCGGTCCGCCCTGCCTGCTCCATTCGTGCAGTATTCCCGTCAATCCTGTCGGAAACTATTAATCGGCCGTAATATTGCGGTACCGAACAATATCAGGGGGTGCCGAATGGACTGCCGTGTCAGACCGCAAGTGCACTACGGCCGTGTTCGGTCTAATCAGCGTTGGACTCACGAATGCCGGCCATAACTGTCCTTGCAACGTTCGCGTCGTTGCTTGTTTCACACCTCCAAACAGTGCTTGTTCCCATAGCTGGCATCGTCATAGCGGTAGCTCGCTGGCATCAGATGGCTCGCCACTCGCGTACCGCGATTGCTGGCTTCGCGCTATTAATTTCCAGTGGACTTGCGACTATTCTCTTGTCCACGTGGCAACTGCAGGCGGCGAATCGCGGAGTGGTAAGTGAAAGCGACGTTCGCATAATTGGCGCCGTGACCAGTCTTTCTAATGTACTTGCAACTATAGGAATGGTGTTTGTTCTGACCAGCGTATTTGGAATTGCGAATGTTCAGGAGCCCAGCTCGCATGAAGGCAGTGGGCAACTCTCTCCTCAGGGGACAAAGAGCAGGGCTACGGCAGCGATCCTTGCGTATGTACTAGGTGGACTAGGTGCGCACAAGTTCTATCTAGGAAAAACCTTGTCAGGAGTTCTCTACCTTCTGTTTTGTTGGACATTTGTGCCCGTACTTGTTGCCTTTGTTGAGGGAACTATTTATGTGGCGATGGGTGATGATGCATTCAGGCGTCAGTATGGATAGCCAGAGGACGGATCTGCCATATGCTTAGTCGCGGATCGGTCCAACAAGGCGCTCCAAGTGATGGCTTTGCCACGCCTGAGCGAGGGCGTTAGAGCGCATGTCCAGACAATGCCCAGGCTGTAAGGAGACAATGGGGCGGCTTGTTGTCAGTCGTTCTAGAGGCCGCCGTGTGAGGTGGTATCAGTTTGTGCCAACACAATTCTATTGCCCGAAGTGCCGCGCTGAGGTGCGATCGATCGTTCAGCCTGTTGGTTACGTTCTGCAGGGACTTATGGTCGTCGCTTCTGCTACTTGGATATTCGTCGTTCTGCAGCCTGCCATCACAAACCTGAGCACTATTGCGGTGATGCTTGCCGGACTACTGCTCTTGGTAATTACGCTCGGGTTTGCCTGTGCCCGATGGGGCTTTACTTATTCGTCCAGCTCAGGCGAAAAGCGCGGGAATGACAATGTCACGCTCTAACAGTTGCTTCAAGCCGACCGGTCCGAAAAACCGGGCCGTCAGCTTAACCAGGCGTTAGACCATATGAAGCGGAAGACCATAACTCTGATAGCAATATTTCTGCTCACCTTTTTGAGCAGCGTACTCAATCAACGTTTCAAGGGTTTACGTGACATTGAGAACGGGCTCTTCTTTGGCTCCATGCTGCTGTTTACGGTGCTCGCATTTTTGTGGGTTTACTATGATTCGGCTGACCGTAATTACTACCGATCTTCATCAATGAACATCGGTGTCGTTGCGCTTCCTGTAGTCTTTGTCCCTGTCTATCTCGTCAAGTCACGACCAGCGGGTACCCGCCTGAAAGCACTTGGCTGGTTTGGAATTGTGGCTTTTTTGTATTTATTTGTTTCCCTGGTCGGTGAGTACTGTGCAAAAGTGGTCCGCGTCTAACTCTTCGCTCCAGCGAACGGCCCTTCGCCATTGGCTTCGGGCCGACGCTGAGCTTCTGCATTGATCGCTTATCTGGCAGGTATCCGGCAGCGAGTTTAAGGGACCGAATGTCGCAAGTTGTGACCCTGCGGCCGGTAGGACATTTTGTGGCGGCCAAGAGTGGCGCATTTTGAATAGCCGCCAGAAGCGACTTTGTGACGGACAGTGTGGTTGCGCCGCATGCATTGAGGCAAACTTTTCGGCGGAGTTGCGACGAGCCTATGAAGAGCGAGGATCAGCCATGACCGGACCGCGCCAGGAACACTTCCGCATGTTTGCCCTGTACAACCGCTGGGCCAACCTGCAGCTGTACCGGGCGGCCGCCCCATTGAGCGCCGAGGCGCTGGCCGAGGATCGCGGCGCTTATTTCAAGTCGCTGCTGGGCACGCTCAATCATCTGCTGGTGGGGGACCGCTTATGGATGGGGCGGCTGGAAGGGGTGAGCCCGCGGGTCCTGCACTTGGACGAGATCCTGCACGCGAACCTTCCGGACTTGCTCGAAGCCCGTCGCAAGGAAGACCAGCGCATCATCGCCCACGTTTTCGCCCTGGAAGAGGAGCAGCTGGCCGCCAACGTCGAGTACCAGACTTCCAGTGGCGCGCCGCAAACGCAGCCGCTGCATCAGGTGCTGTCCCATCTGTTCAACCACCAGACCCATCATCGCGGGCAGGCGCATGATCTGCTCTGCCAGATTGCGGGCGCGGCGAAGACGCCCTCGCTCGACCTGCTGGCCTATCAGCGCTTTGTCGCGAAGGGCGACGTCCCCTAGAACAGGCCTTAGGGCTGAATCAGCCTATTCATCCCCATACATCTGGCTATTGGCACTTTGCTTGCTTGATTGAATCGCCTGCCGGGGATTGTCTTGCAATAGCAAGGCGGTGGTGGGCGTAATAGAAAGGCTCAAGGGTCTCCGGACAAAGTCCGGAGGAGCGCGTGCCGCGCAATGGCCAGCGTGGCGCCGCAGCGAATGTTGTCGTTCCATAAATAAAGGGGAAAGCAAACCCATGTCAGGGAAAATCCTGCCGCACCGGCTTGTCCAGTGCTTGCGCGGTCCGCTGTTCGCGGGCTGGGCCGTACTCTCGATGCTCGCCGCGCCGCTCGCCGCGCATGCTGCCTGGGACGCCACCCTGTCCAGGGCGGTTCCGCTCGATGCTTCCGCCGGCATGGCGCCGGTGCCGGCCGATCAGCTGATGAATGTCCATCTCAGCCTGAAGATCCAGAACAGCGCCGCGCTCGACGCGCTGCTGAAGAATCTCTACACCCCCGGCAATCCGCAGTACGGCCGCTACCTGACCCCGGCGCAATTCGCCGCCGCGTACTCGCCCAGCGCGGCGCAGGCGCAGAAGGTGGTCGACTATCTGCGCAGCGCCGGCTTCAGCAACGTCACGCTGGCCGCCAACCGCCTGCTGGTCGACGCCACCGGCACCGCCGCGGTGGTGCAGAAGGCTTTCAACACGCAGCTGGTGCTGCTGCCCAATAACGGCCGCATCGTGCGCGCCAACGTCACCGACATGCAGGTGCCGGACACGCTTGGCGGCGTGGTGCTGGCGGTGCTCGGGCCGAACAATATGGAGCAGTTCAAGACCAGCCTGGAGCAGCAGCGCGAGAGCGCCGTGCATCCGCCGCTCACCGCGCAGGCTTCCCGTGCCCTGGCCGCGGTAAGCCGCGCGAAAACCACGGCTGCCGCCGCCGCCGGCCAGATCATCACCTCGTTTCCGCCGACCGCCTGGGACATCGCCTACGATGCCGGCGCTTCGCCGGACGGCACCCAGTCGACCATCGCCATCTCCACCTACGGCAGCGAAGACGTGGCCGTGGTCGAAGACCTGCGCCAGATGGAGCGGCAATACGGCCTGCCTTACGTGCCGGTGGAAGTGCGCGAAACCGCGCCGTTCAGCACGCCGACGCCGACCAGCAGCGGCGACGACGAGTGGGACCTCGACACCCAGTCCTCCACCGCCATCGCCCACAACGTCAAGAAGCTGATCATCTACGCCACCGAGAACACCTCGGACCTGGTCGACCAGTACAACGATTTCGCCATGAGCGCCGACGCCATCGCCGGCAATATGTCCTACGGCACCTGCGAACTGGTGGCGACCACCGGCCTGCTGCTGCCGGGCCCGGCCTCCTCCGACCAGGCCTTCAAGCAGGCCGCGGCCGAGGGCCTGAGCTGGCATGCCTCCACCGGGGACGACGGCGGCGTCTGCTCGCCGATCAACCTGCTCGGCGCGCCGCTCGCCGGCATTCCGCTGCTGGCCAACTATCCCGACTCCTCGCCCTACGTTGTTGCCGTCGGCGGCACTTCGCTGATCACCGACGCCAGCTACGACTACAGCTCGGAAACCGCCTGGCTCTCCGGCGGCGGCGGCATCAGCGTGCTGGAAGCCGCGCCGGCCTGGCAGAAGGGCATCGTGCCCTCCGCCGCGCTGACCTCCATTCCCGGCCTCGGCCTCGTCGGCACGCTGCTCGGCGGCACCGGTGTCGGCCGCGGCGTGCCGGACATCGCCATGAACGCCGGCATCTACGTGCCGGAAATCGCCATCGCCTCGGGCGCCGACGTCATCGTCGGCGGCGAGCATGAGACGGTGGTCGGCACCAGCCTGGCTTCGCCGCTGGCCGTCGGCGCCTGGGCGCGCATGCAGAGCGCGCATTGCGGGGCGCTGGGCTTCGCCGCGCCTGCCTATTACGCCCTGGATACCACCGGCGGCCTGTTCTCCACCGCCAAGGGCTTTCACGACATCACCGTCGGCACCAATGGCGACTACATCGCCACCACCGGCTGGGACTACACCACCGGTTTCGGCAGCATCGACCTGGCCGCGGTCAACGCCGCCCTGCCGGCGCCGCAGTCGGGCTGCAACGCGGTGCCGGCGGCGCCGCTGGCCCGGCTCAAGGCGGGCGGCAGCGCCGGCGCGGCGCCGCTGGACGTCGGCTTCGACGCCAGTGCTTCGAGCGATCCGGGCGGCAACACACTCGATTACTACACGCTCGACTTCGGCGACGACACCCTGCCGCTGCAGCAGACCACCCCGGTGTTCGCCGCGCATGCCTACACCGCTCCCGGCGTCTACACGGCGAGTCTGACCGTGCGCAACGCGCTGGGCGCGGTCAGCGCCCCGGTGACCCAGGTGGTGACGGTGACCGGCCTGCCAGTGGCCTGCACTGTGCCGGGCAAGACCTTGCTCACCGTTCCGGCAGGCAGCGCCACCCTGCCGCTGCCGATCCCGATCGTCGGCGACCTGCTGCCGGCGATTCCCGATCCCCTGCCGGGGCAGGACCTGCTGTCCGCCAGCGTCGCCGAACCGGCCGACATGCCGGGCAAGCTGGTTTTCACCATCAAGGTCAGCTCGCTCTCCAGCGTGCCGCCGCTGACCCGCTGGGCGGTGAGCTTCACCATTCCCGGCGACACCACGCCGCGCTATGTGTCGATGAGCACGGACTCCGGCACGCCGACCTTCTTCTACGGCGAGCGCGGCACCGTCAACGGGCTCGATATCAGCGTCCTGGGCCTGCTCACCCTGTTCGACGATCTGGGCCCGCTGGATGCCGCCAGCAATTACACCGCCGACGGCACCATCACCCTGGTGCTGGACAAGTCCGTATTCAACCTGACTACCGGCGAAACCCTGCAGGCCATCGTGGCGCTCACCGGCATCCGCATCGACCTGCCGCCCAGCCTCACCGGCGCCAGCACCGAGATCGCGGTGGGCGAGACGGTGGATGCCGGCAGCACGCGCTTCGGCTACACCCTGATCGGCAACGCTGCCTGCGGCACCGCGGGCAGCTCCAGCTCGGGCGGGTCCGGCAGCTCTTCGTCGGGCAGCGGCAGTTCCTCGGGCAGCGGCTCGTCCAGTGGTTCGTCTGGCAGTTCATCCGGCAGCTCATCGGGCAGTAGCTCTTCCTCGGGTGGAGGCAGCAGCTCGTCCGGCAGTTCTTCAGGCAGTTCGTCCAGCAGCTCTTCGGGTAGCTCCTCGGGTAGTTCCTCGTCGGGCAGCGGTTCCTCCAGCAGCGGCTCGTCCAGCGGAAGCTCGTCTTCCTCTTCTTCCTCATCCTCTTCTTCAGGCGGGGGCAGCTCGGGCGTCACTTCATCCAGTGGCTCCTCCAGCTCCAGCAGCAGCTCGTCGAGCAGCAGTTCGTCGGGCGGGGCGCCCTCCGGCGGCAGCTCCTCAAGCGGGTCCTCGTCCAGCAGCGGTTCTTCCGGCGGCTCCGGATCGGGCGGCGGTGGCGCGTTCGGCCTGTACTCGCTGTTGCCGTTGAGCCTGGCGGCCTTGCGCCGACGCCGGAGGCGCAGCGCCTAGGATTTGTCTCCCAAAAGCGCCTCACTGAATGATTCTGGAAGCCGCTGCGCTACACCGCGGCAGGCGGTCCGAACCAGGTGCTTAGCGCATCGGTGAGGCCCGGTTGGCCTGGGCCTCCCACCCAGGCCACATATCCGTCGGGCCGAATCAATGCAGCGGCGGGAGCAGGGACCGCGCCGACTACCGGAAGCTCCCACTTGCCCGGGTATTCCGCGTCGATCAGCCGAACGCGATCTGCCCATGGAGCGAGGTCGAAGCCGCCGGGCGCGCCGAGGTTGAGAAGCAGCGGACGGGCGTCGTGCAGCAGGGTGAAGAGCCGCAGCGGGCCGTCAGCAGTGACCAGGTCGAGATCGGGCATGCGGCGTCCGAGCAGCGGGTGTCCCTCGCCGAGCTCGTAGTGGATGTCCAGGCCGGACAGCATCGCGGCGAATCGCTTGCGGGGCTCGTCCATGCCGAGGAACCCGGACATTGTGTCGCGCAGCGCCTTGGTGCGTTCGTCCGGGCGGCGCAGCGCGACCGAGGCCATGGTGTTGCGCAGTACGCGGGAGGCGACCGGGTGGCGCTCGGCGTGGTACGTATCCAGCAGGCTTTCCGGCGATGTCCGCCGGACCACCTGGGCCAGCTTCCAGCCCAGATTCACCGCATCCTGCACACCGGTCTGTAGCCCCTGTCCGCCGTCCGGTGCGTGCACGTGTGCGGCGTCGCCGGCCAGCAGGACCCGCCGGTCGCGGTAGGCCGCGGCCTGCCGGGTCATATCGGTGAACCTGGAGATCCAGGTGGGACTGTGGATGCCGTAGTCGGTCCCGCAGGCGGCGATGAGGGCTTCGCTCAGATCGCGCAGGGTCGGTTCACTGCTGTGCCCAACCTGCGCTTCGGTCACCATGATCCGTGTCGGGCCCCCGTCCAGGTAGACCACCTTGCCGTCGCGGATCTCATAATTCACCTTGCCGAAGGAATGGATGCCAAGGGCAGTGCGGTGGATCCCGAGTTCAGGCGCCCCGGTCATCTCGACCTCGGCGATCAGGCAGCTCGTCGTCGGGTCCCAGCCGGGGAACTCGATGCCGGCCGCCTTGCGGATCATGCTACGTCCTCCATCGCAGCCGACGAGATATTCAGCCCGCAGCGAGCGACCGTCGGACAGCGCGACGTCGACGCCGCTATCGTCCTGCGCGAAACCGGTCACCTCGCGTTCGCGATAGATGGGCACCGCCAGCTCGCCGACCCAGCCGGCCAGGATGCGCTCGATGTGGTTCTGCCACAGACCGAGCGTGTAGTTGTGCCGGGTGGGGAAGTCGCTGATGTCCAACGACACTCCAGCGAACCCCGCGCTCTGCGCCACTTGCCCCTCCGACAGGAACCGATCGGCGATGCCACGCTGATCAAACACCTCGATCGTGCGCGAGTGCAGACCGCCGGCGCGCGAGCCTGCGAGGTCCTGGTTGGGGCGCCACTCGACAATGGCGACGTCGATCTTTGCCAGGGCCAGCTCGCCCGCCAGCATCAAGCCTGTCGGACCGCCGCCGGCGATCACCACGGCATGCCGGGTCATTGCCGGATCCCATTGGGCATCAGCCTCGCGAGCGGTGCCCCACATTCCGCGGCCGCCGCCGCGACGGCATCGAGCCAGGCAAGTGCCGCCATTAGTTAAACGTCCTCGTGAGTACCATGCGTCGATAACAAGATGCCCATTGCGCCAGCTCCATTGCGGTATAGGCCGGCGATCCTGCATCACGCCCCGGGTCTTCCCGCAAGCCCCCCGGCACGGTATATTCTGAAGTGGGAGGAGTGCTTGCTCTTCACCGCGCCTCAGCGTCCGCGAGGCTCCGGCAGTTTCGCCAGCTCGACTTCGACGTAGCTCGCGGCCATATCGGCCAGCCCCTGCACCAGGTCCTCGAAGCGGATACTCGGGCTGGGTTCGGCGAGGTAGCGCACCACAGTGAAGATGCCGCCGTTGATGATGATGTAGCTCATCTTCGCCATATTGCGCAGCCGCATCAGCTCCGGGTGGTGCATCACGTACTGCAGGGCCAGCTCGGTGAGCAGCTTCTGGATTGGTGCCAGCTGCCGGCGATGCTCGGCGTGCATGGTGTAGCTGGCGTATTTGAGGTAGCGCTCCTCATCCCGGTGCAGCAGGTCGCGGAAGCGCGACAGCAGCTCCACCACCAGGTCGCGGATATTGCTGCGCACCAGCGCCGGCGTCGACTGCCGGATCATGGCCACGATCTCGTCGACCATGTGCTGGTTCATGGCCCGGTAGATCGCCTCCTTGTTGTCGAAATATTCGTAGAGCGATCCGACACTGATGCCGGCGATGTCGGCGATATGCCGCGTGGTGGTGCCCTCCAGGCCATGGCGGGACAGCGAGATGAAGCCCGCCTCCATGATCGATTCGACGGTGGCCCGTGAGCGGGCCTGCTGCGGTTTGCGGGGCATGGTCTATCCGAATTGAATCCGAACAATAGTTCGGATTACATTGACATCAATCAATGTAACGGTCAATGGCGGCATTCCAGACCTTCACCCTCATTTGGCGCGCACATCCAACAGAAACATCCATGCCCAGAAAAAAAGTTTCCAGACAGGCTTCCGCAGTCGTCACCGGCGCCGGCAGCGGCATCGGCCGGGCCTTCGCGCTTGAAATCGCGGCGCGCGGCGGCCGCGTGATTTGTTCCGATATCCGCCTGGAGACGGCGCAGGAAACTGCCGACAGTATCGCCGCTGCCGGCGGCGAGGCGCTGGCGGTGCATTGCGACGTTTCCAAGCTGAATAGCGTCGAGGCGCTCGCCCACGAAGCCGAACAGTGGCTGGCCGGCCCGGTCGATCTGGTGGTCAATAACGCCGGGGTCGGCGCCGGCGGCAAGCCGGTCGGCGAGATTCCGATGGAGGACTGGCAGTGGGTCCTCGGCGCCAACCTGTGGGGCGTGGTTCATGGCTGCCATGTGTTCGCGCCGAAGCTGCGCGCCCTCAAGCGCGGCGGCATCATCAATGTCGCCTCCACCGCCAGCTTCGCCGCGGCGCCGATGATGGGGCCGTACAACGTCAGCAAGGCCTCGGTGCTGGCGCTGTCCGAGACGCTGGCGGCGGAGCTGTCCGGCAGCGGCGTGGCGATCTCGGCGCTGTGCCCGACCTTTGTGCAGACCAATATCACCCGCGACGGCCGCATCAGCGGCAAGTCGACGCAGCTGGCGGAGCAGCTGATGCGCTGGACCGGCATCCCGGCCACCCGCGTCGCGCGCACCACGCTCGACGCGCTGGACCGCGGCCAGCTCTACGTCCTGCCGCAGCTCGATGCCCGCCTGATCTGGCGCCTCAAGCGCTATGCGCCGGCTGGCTACGCGCGCGGCCTGGGCCTGATCAACCGCCTCGCCGGCGCCTGAGCGCGGGCCCAGTTCCTTCCCATTTCCAATACAAAAGAGCCTGACATGAATATCGATCTCGACAAGATGCTGGCCAAGGTCCGCAGCAGCCAATGGGCGCTGGCGGATATCGACTGGGACGCACCCGGCGCGGAGCTGATCACGCCCGAGCAATGGCCCAAGCTCAAGGCCTTCATGTCCGACCTGATGTGGATCGAGCATGTCGGCGCGCGCGGCTTCGCCGCCATGGCCAAGAAGGCGCCGAACGAGACCTTGAAGCAACTCTACATCTATTTCCACGCCGAGGAGCAGCGCCACGCCAATACCGAGATGGCGCTGATGCGCCGCTGGGGCATGCTCGACGGCGAGGAGATACCCGAGCCGAACATCAACCTGCGCCTGGTGATCCAGTGGCTCGACCAGTACAGCGACGACATGCCGCTGGAAGTGCTCGGCTCGGTGATCCCGATGCTGGAAATCGCCCTCGACGGCGCGCTGTGCAAATTCCTGCTCGATACGGTGAACGATCCGGTATGCCACCAGGCTTTCGCCCGCATCAACGACGACGAATCGCGCCATCTCGGCGTGGGCTTCCACGTGCTGGAGATGCAAGGCCACGGCAAGCTCTACCGGATGGCGCTGAAAGCCCTGGCCACCACGCTGAATCCCAAGCTGATGCTGGGCATCCTGGCCTATCTGCCGCTGCTCAACCGCATGCGCGACAACATCGTCACCATGGGCCTGAAGGAAGAGAGCCTGTACTCGGCGATGCAGAAATACGAGCGCATCGGCGGCCGCACCGCCGCCGGGCGGCGCAATCCCTGGTTCCAGATCATCAGCCGCCACGGGCGCCTTGTGGTCAACCGCAAGCATTTCTACCACCGGCCGGTCGACGCGCTGGTGCGCCTCACCGATCACTATCCGCGCCGCCTGCTGCGGCCGGTGCCGACCTGGGTCAAGCAGCTCACCTATAAAACCACCGCCTGAATACCGCAACGATGAGTCGGAATACTGTGGCCAAGAAAGCAGCTTCACGCCGTGGCGGTGCCGTCAAAAGCAATGCCGCTCCCGCCGATGTGCTGATTGTCGGCGCAGGCTTCGCCGGCCTGGGCACGGCGATCCGCCTGTTGGCGGCGGGCGTCGACAATATCGTCATCCTCGAGCGCGGCGACGAGGTGGGCGGCACCTGGCGCGACAATTCCTATCCCGGCGCCGCCTGCGATATTCCTTCCAATCTCTATTCGTTCTCCTTCGCGCAGAATCCGCAATGGTCGCGCGGCTATTCCGGCAGCGGGGAAATCCTCGGCTACATCCACCACCTGGTCGATCACTACGGCTTGCGCCGCCTGATCCGTTTCGGCCACACCGTCACCAGCCTGGCGTTCGATGCCGGACAGGGCTTGTGGAGCGCCGGCATCGCCGGCGGCAAGCTGGTCACTGCGCGTGCGGCGGTGATGGCGCAAGGCCCGCTGTCCAATGCCAGCTTCCCGGACCTCGCCGGCATCGGGCGCTTCAAGGGCCACAAGATCCACAGCGCGCGCTGGGATCACGGCTACGATTTCAGCGGCAAGCGGGTGGCGGTGATCGGCACCGGCGCCAGCGCCGTGCAGATCATCCCGGAGTTGGTCAAGCAGGCCGCTCATCTGAAGGTGTTCCAGCGTACGCCCGCCTGGGTGCTGCCGCGCATGGACTACGCGGCGCCGGACTGGAGCAAGGCTGTGTTCAGCCGCGTGCCGGCGACGCAGAGCCTGGTGCGCGGCGCGATGTTCTGGGCTCATGAGTCGATGGCCCTCGGCATGATCTGGAATACGCCGATGACGGCGCTGCTGCAACGCATCTCCAGCGGCTTCCTGCGCCGCCAGGTGAAGGATGCGTGGATGCGGCGGCAACTCACCCCGGACTTCCGCATCGGCTGCAAGCGCGTGCTGATGTCCAGCGACTATTACCGCGCCTTGCAGCAGGACAACTGCGAGCTGATCACCTGGCCCATCGCCACGCTATCGGAACAAGGCATCCGCACCGCGGAAGGGCTGGAGCACCAGGTCGACTGCATCGTCTTCGCCACCGGTTTCGACGTATCCAGGTCCGGCACGCCGTTTCCCATCGCCGGCCTGGACGGGCGCAAGCTCAACCAGGAATGGGCGCGCGGCGCCCAGGCCTACAAGAGCGTCAACATCGCCGGCTATCCGAACCTGTTCATGACCTTCGGCCCCAACTCCGGGCCGGGCCACAACTCGGCGCTGGTCTACATGGAGTCGCAGATCGACTACATCGTGCGCGGCATCCGCACCATCCTGCAGCAGGACCTGAAGATGCTGGACGTACGCGCCGAAGCCCAGCTCGGCTACAACAAGGGCATCCAGAAGCGCCTGTCCAGAACCAACTGGAACTCGGGCTGCAAGAGCTGGTACCTGACCGAGGACGGCTTCAACGCCACCATGTATCCGGGCTTTGCCACGCAGTTCAGGCGGCAGATGAAAAGCTTTTCGAGTGGGGACTACTTGGCGTTGTGAGATCCGCGCAGCGCACCGATGGGTTCTAGAGCACTTTTCGTTTAAGTGCACACAACTGTCCCCTCTCCCGCTTGCGGGAGAGGGGTAAGGGAGAGGGGCCGTGAAACTGTGCAAACGGCCCCTCTCCCGGCCCTGACGGGCCACCCTCTCCCGTCCCACGGGGACTCCCTGCGGTCGCAGCGGGAGAGGGGACGGCATGGCGGCATCTAAATCGAGAACGCCCTAGGGCGTCGCGTAGGGCCTGGCCTGGTTCCTAGTCCCGGCGCCGGAAGGCTGGGCGTGCGGCGTGCTGCGGATGCGGTGAACCAGGTACCACACCACCAGCAGGTTGATCACCAGCGCGGCGATCTTGGCCAGGGTGGTATGCACGGTCAGTTCCCATAGCTCGAACGGGACCAGCATGGCCGTGGTCAGCACGGTGATCCACTCGGCCCAGCGCTTGCGGCGCAGCAGGCCGATGCCCTCGACCACGAACAGGCCGGCGTAGGCGAAGACGCCGACGCCCAGGGCCTTGATGCGATGCGGCCCCAGACCGGTGAGGGAGTTGAGGAGGTGCTGCACGATATGCTGCTCGGAAGCCAGGGGCAGTACCGAAGCCCAGTCGTCGACGGCCTGCGCGATGTCCGGGCGCAGCAGCTCCAGCGCCGCGACGCCGGTGGCGCACAGCACCAGGGCCTCGAGCAGCTTCAGGGCGGCGATGGCCTTCAGGGTCCAATCGCCCTTGCCCGGTGAAACCCGGCTTGAATTTGCTGCGGCGGCTGAAGCGTGATCGGTATTCATTGGGTTGGCACGGTAACATGCCCCGCCGGGCTCTGCGTGTGATAGAAGACGTGCGGCTGCGGCCGGAGCCGTGAGCGGGCGGTGGATTTTCTCACGGCCCGGGACGGAACTTAAACCCCGGACGTGGTCGAATACCATAAGCCGATCGCCGTTGCGGGCCATGACAAGACCAGAAATGCACCCGGAACAGCGCAGCATCGTCGCGCGCCTGCGGCCGAATGCCGATAACTGGCTGCTGTGGCTGCTGGGAGCGGTTGCGCTGCTGTTTGTACTGCTCCGTCCGCTGCCGCTTGCGGCCTATGCGGGGCTGGTCGACTGGCAGACGCTGGGCGCCCTGGCCGGCCTGCTGGTCATCACCAAGGGCATCGAACGCAGCGGCATCCTGCAAAGGACTGCCAGCCGTGTGCTGTCGCGGGTCACCGACATGCGCCGGCTGGCGCTGTTGCTAGTGGCGTTTTCGGCCGGCCTTTCCGCCGTGGTGACCAACGATGTGAGCCTGTTCCTGCTGGTGCCGCTGACGCGCAGCCTGGCGCAGCAGGCGAAGCTGCCGCTGGCCCGGCTGGTGGTGCTGGAGGCGCTGGCGGTCAATGCCGGCTCGGCGCTGACGCCCATCGGCAATCCGCAGAACCTGTTCCTGTGGCAAAGCTCCGGCATGGGCTTTGCCGCCTTCGCGGCGATGATGGCGCCGGTGGTGGCGATCATGCTGGCGCTGCTTTACGGCGCGGCGCTCTGGCTGGTGCCGCGCAGGCCGATCGAGCTGGCGCCGCCTGCCGATCCGGGCGGGCTGTCGATGCGCTGGTTCGCCATTTCGGGGGCATTGCTGCTGGCCTTCCTGGCTGCACTTGCCTTGCACCAGTTGTGGATTGCGCTGGCGATCGTGATTGCCGTCTACCTGCTGTTCCAGCACCGGGTATTGGCCGGTACCGACTGGGCGCTGTTGCTGATCATCGGCCTGATGTTTGTTGATCTGCGGCAATTGGCCGATCTGCCTGTGATCACCGCCGTGGTGAAGTCCTTGCCGATCGGGCAGGGGCTCGGCACTTATCTCGCCGGCATCGTCACCTCACAGTTGATCAGCAATGTGCCAGCGGCCATCCTGCTGCAACGCCACGTCCACGACCTGGCGGCGCTTGCCGCCGGCGTCAGCGTCGGTGGCTTCGGTTTCTTCGTCGGCTCGCTGGCGAACATCATCGCACTGCGCCTGGCGCGGGCGCCCGGAGCGTTCGGCGAGTTTCACCGCATCGCCATTCCGTTCCTGCTTGTGGCGGCAGCCGCGGTGGCTTTGCTACTGGTCCGTTGACCAACATTCGCTTCAGCCGGCGCTCGACAACGCTGGCTGAAGCGAATGTTGCGGAAGAAAGCAACCCGGGTGTCGTTCCGATCACCCGGGCTGCGCTTGCCACCGGCCTCAGCAGGTGATGTCGAACATCTCGGCGGTGGTGATGGAGGGCAACAGGGACGGATCGATCTTGAAACTGTAGGCCCAGTTGTAGGTCTGGGGATGTCCGTTCTTGTTTTCCATCTTCGGCGAGTTCAGCTCCGGCGAGGTGAAGACCGAAACGCCGGCGACGTTGCGCAGCAGCACGCGCGACTTCCAGATGTCGTTGTTGTCGGTGGTCATGGTGGCGAGATGCAGGGTAGCGTTGCCGGCGGCGTCGAAAACGATATTGCCGCTCTGCAGCACGCAGGCATCCTTGCTGGTCTGCTTGAAGTTGAAGATGTAGTTTCTTGCCGGCGCCGATGACGAGTCTTGATCCATCGGCGTGGACGTCTGCGCCTGCGCCGCTATAACAGGCGCGCACAGAGCTACCGCAGCGAAAAGGCTGAATCCTTTCATATTATGTCTCCTTGTCCATCCTGGACATAACATCAGACCGCGGCGGGCGCGATTAGTGCCCGGTTCCGCTACCGCCCACGCCGTAGTCCCAGACGCCGGTATACAGGCTGAAGTCCGAAGCCTGCGCGGCCGGCGTCTGGGCACAGAGCCTCAGGGCAAGGGCGGCGAGCGCCCGGCGCGGCCGGTTCGATCGCGCGCACCGTATGGCCTGCCGGATTGCCGCGACGGATTCCATCGCGTCGTGTTGCCGTTATTGCTTGGCGCTCAGGGGATGCTCGCGCAGCCAGGTGAACATGGCATCGTTCTGCGACTGTGGCCAGATAATATGGTTGACGTTGCCCAAGGGATCCAGCTCGATGCTCTGGCTGGCGCAGGCGGCGTTGCAGGACTGCACCACGTTCTTGCTGGAGTCGACGATCACCACGTTCTGCGGCAGCTGCGGATAGATCT
>Ga0302314_10000412_pt1 | contig 78993 bp, 68 predicted proteins | sample III_Palsa_N2_3_FD_200533 | JGI IMG/M metagenome (GOLD analysis project Ga0302314, IMG submission 200533) | Peat permafrost microbial communities from Stordalen Mire near Abisko, Sweden - III_Palsa_N2_3 | ecosystem: Environmental > Terrestrial > Soil > Palsa > Peat permafrost | place: Sweden...
TCCAAATCTGGGGCCACAGCGGCCATGCTGAGCTGTTGCTCTCGACGCCTTGGCATGAAGATGCTCTGGCCTGCATCGATGCTACCGCCAGGAGAATGGTCAACAACAGGCAAAAGATGCGACATAAGCGAAGGCTTCGACGCCCCCCGACTGGACGCCCTGTTCCTCGTCAGCCCCTTCAAGTTCAAGGGCAAGAGCATCCAGCAGGTCGGCCGGGTCATGCGCGAACTGGAGACCGGAAAGGACGACGTCGAGGTCCACGACTACCTCGACACCGAGGTCTCCCGCCTGGAGAGCATGCACCACCACCGGCGGCGCGTCCTGGAACGCAAGGGCTTCACCATCCGAACCGCACCAACGAGAACCAGCTCTGGCGCCCAGGCAGTCCCGGCTGTCCCTGCAGCCCTGGCGCTCGGGGTAGGAGCCCGGCCGGCCGGGCGGCCGAGCGTCTCGGAAGTCCGCGCCTGGGCCCGCGAGCAGGGCCACGACGTTTCCGAGCGCGGCCGCCTGCGCTCCGAACTCTGGGAAGCCTGGCACGCCGCCCACCCAGTGTCCCCGGCATCCACGGAAGGGCTCAGCCCTGCTGAGACCCCCGCTGCCGATCCGCAGCCCAGCACTGCCCTCGGTTGACCGATACCCCGGGAGTACACCGCCCTACTCGACGGCCGAGCCCCGAAAGGGCGCAATCCCGGCCGAACCCGACCAAGCCGTCCTGCCCGCGCTACGCTCTTGCCCACCCCGACCTGTGAGGAGGCCCGTGTCCCCGGAGTCGTTCTCCCATCTCACCCACGCCGCACAACTGGCACTGCTCGACCGCACGACCCGGGTCGCGCTGACCCAGCACTACGGCTTCGACGGCTCCCGGGTGCTGATGGAGAACATGAGTACGAGGACAACGCGGTATGGCGAGTGACCCCTCCCGGCAACCCGTCCTTCGTCGCCCGCCTGTCCGTACGCGACGGCCGCCCCGCCCACCAGCAGCGCAGCGAGATGCGGTGGCTGGAGAGCCTCGCCCGGGCCGGCACCGTGGCGATCCCCGCGCCGGTCACCACCCGCGACGGGCAGTACGTCGTGCCCGTCGAGGTCCCCGGCCACGACGAGCCCTCCACCCTCGCCGTGCTGCACTGGCTCCCGGGCACGGCCGACCCCCCGTACCGCCGCACCACCGTGGCCGAGGACATGGGCAGCGCCACCGCCCATCTTCACGCCAACGCCGCCGACGTGGCGATGCCCGACTTCGACCGGCCCGTGTGGGACGCCGAGACCATCCTGACCAAGGGCCATGCCCTGACCGATCCAGAAGCGGCACGGCAACTGGGCACCGACGCTCTGGCCGCCCTCCGCGAAGTGGCCGACCGGATCACTCCGGCTCTCGCCGGAGGCAGCCGGTCCGACCGCGGGCGCATCCACGGCGACCTGCACCGCGAGAACATGATCGAGCTACCCGACGGCGGCGTCGGCATCATCGACTTCGACGACTCCGGAACGGGTCACTTCATCCTCGACATCGCTACCGTCCTCTCCTCGATCCACCGCATCGCCAGGAACGAACCCGGCACCTACGAGGACTTCGCCCACGCCTACCGCACCGGCTACACCCGAGTGCGCCCGCTGCCGGCCGACTTCGACCGGCTCCTTGAGCCGTATCTGATCTTGCGCGACGCCTTCGTCCTCAACTTCGTCACCACCGCCGCGCCCCTCAACGACGCCGTCGCACAGTGGGGGCCGGGCCGCATCAGCGGGATCCTGACGAACATGCAGGCGTACCTGGAGCCTCCGCCCAACGGCATGGAAGAAGTCCCACGCCTGAGACCGACTACGCAGGGAGACGCTACAGTTACGGCTGATGATCGTCGCCGCAGCCGTTCAGATCGACATCGGGGAGTGCCACCGCTCATGGGCGCCACACGCCTGATCGTATCCGTCGTCGTCCACGACAAGGCGGCGGACCGCATCGCAATGCTGCACTTCGCAAGGCGTTCGTGGTCCCCAGAAGCCAAGTGGACACTCCCTGGCGGGAAAGTCGACGACGAACCCATCGACGCAGCAGCGGTTCGAGAACTGCGCGAAGAGACCGGGCTGGTCTGCGAGCGCAGCGACCTCAGCCTCGTCCATGTGATCCACGTCGGGGAAGGCTCGGACGGGAAGGGCCCGTTCGTCCTGTTCTGCTTCGCGACGAGCACATGGTCAGGTGAGCTGACGAATACTGAACCCACCAAGCACCTGTCCGTCCGCTGGGTTCGCCCCAGCGCTCTTCCCACCCCCATGTTCCCCTCGGCGAAGAAGTGCGTAGACGCCTACCTTCACGGCGGCCCCGGGTTCGCGCTGCATCTCTGGCCGCCCACTGGAACGGAAAGCAACCAAGCCACCAACCGGTGAGGTGGAACCGATACGGGCTGACCGGTCGAGGAGTTCGGTTTCCCCCACGAGGGCCCGGCAGCCGACCTCCGCGGCGCTCAACCGGGGTCGGCAGCGCCCACGAGGGGCCGCGGACTTCCGGCGCCGGCGGGGTGGACCTCGATTCCAGCATCATGGTTGAGCAGCACCCGGCGGCCTGGGTAGGTTCGTTCGGCCGTGGCCACGTCTCGCTCATCGAAGGTGCCGGTGAAGAGCAGCACGCCGTTGATCAGTTCGGTCTTCTCGATGGCGCTGGGCCAGCGGGCAAGCAGCGCGTCGACCGTGAAGGGCGACTGCGGCAGCGGCAGATCGGGGCCGGGCATGAAGCTGGTACCTCCTGGGGGTCAGCGCCGCTCGCTGTGGGAGCGCAGCGCATGGCGATCGCGGTTATGGGGTTTCTGCCCTCGGTCGCGCTCAGTCCGGTGTCCCTCTGCCGTCCGGTTCTCCTGGAAGGACACGATGCCACGCAAACGTTCAGCAGGTAATCGAAGCGTGACGGGTTGGGCACCGTTCTGACGGAGCGTGAGTGTGTCACCGTCGACGTCGCGTGGGTGCGTCGGTGTGGTTGGATCTCGGTGTGCCGGATCTGGAGTCGATGTCGCGTGATGAGCTTGTCGTGCTCGCGGCCGACCAGGGCGAGCAGATCAGGGAACAGGCTGCCGTGATCGACCGGCAGAGCGAACAGATCGCCGTGATGGCAACGCAGTTGGCCGAGCTGGACGAGCGGTTCGAGCAGGCGGCGGCGAAGCTGGCCCGGCTGGAGCATCTGCTGTCGCGCAACAGTGACAACTCCTCGTTCCCGTCCTCGAAGGACGGCGGTCCCGGCGGCACGCCGCCCTCGCGCAAGGAGCGCCGGGCCGGGGCTGGGGGGCGGGCCAGGGGCAAGCAGCCCGGTGCGCCCGGCAGCGCGCTGCGCTGGCGCGAGGAGGACGAGGTCACCCGGGAGGACCGGTTCCCCCAGGGCGCGTGTCCGTGCGGGGCCGATCTGGCTCAGGCGGCGGATCTGGGCGTGGTCGACCGCTACCAGCGGCACGAGGTCCCGCTGGTGTCGGTGACGGTCACGCAGTACGACCAGCACGCGGTCTCCTGCCGGTGCGGGAAGGTCCACACCGCAGCCCGCCCTGAGGGCGCCGGGGCCGGCCGGGCCGAGTACGGACCGCAACTGCGGGCGTTCGTCGTCTACTTGATGGTGCTGCACTTCATTCCGGTGGCCCGGTGCCGGGACATTCTGGCTGAGTTGACCGGCGCGGAGCCCTCGCCGGGGTTCGTCCACGGCCTGCTGGAGCGCGCCGCTGCCGCCTTCGCCGAGGTCGACCGCGTGATCCGGACGCTGATCACGTTATGCTTCGCGGTCTCCTGCGACGAGACGCCGCTGAAGGTGGGCCCCGCGCTCCCGGCCGAGGGGAAGAAGGAGGCCAAGCGGTACCTGCTGGTGGCCTGCACCGACCTCTACACCCACTACCTGCTCGGCGACCGCTCCCTGGACACCTTCAAGAAGTTCGTCTTCAAGGACCTACGGGTCGATGCGGTCATCGTCCACGACCGCTACCAGAACTACGACAGTGCCGAACTGGGCGCTCTCAACCACCAGTTGTGCCTGGCCCACGTGCTGCGGGACCTGAAGGCCACCGCTGAGCTCTACCCCGACCAGGTCTGGCCAACCCAGCTCTCGGCCGAGTTCCGCGAGCTGATCCACCGCGCCAACCAGGCCCGCGACCGCGGCGAGGAGTCCCTGCCCGCACGCGTCCTGGCCCACCCGCTGCGGGGCCTGCGCGCCGCCGTCGCGATCGGCCTGGCCCACACCGCCGGCCTGGACGACCAGCGCCCCGGCGCGCGCAAGTCCCGACTGCTGCTGGAGGAGATCCAGCAACGCGAGCCGGACTTCCTGCGCTTCACCACCGACCTTCGCATCCCGCCCACCAGCAACCAGGCCGAACGCGACCTACGCCCCTCGAAGATCCAGGAGAAGATCTCCGGCCGACTGACCAGCGAGGACCGGACCAAAGACCGCTACCTGATCCGAGGCGTGCTCTCCACCGCGACCAAGCACGCCGTCAACCCGCTGACCGTCCTGCGCGACGCCTTCACAGGCAAGCTCTGGCTGCCACCCGCGGCCACCGCCTTCACCTGACCCACCCGCCCCACCAGCCGATGACCAACCGGTCACCGGCGGTCACCCCACGTCCGAAGCCGTCACACCGCGCACCCGCGCTGAACGTTTACGATGCCACGGCTGTTTGTACCGGCAGCCGCAGTTCCGGCAGTGCGCGACGTACAGGGCCGCTGACGGCCCGAACTGTTCGCTGGGCCGGGCCGCGTACTCGACACCATCGAGCTTCGCGAACAGGTCTGGTGTCGCACACGCGCAGGAGCCCAGCTGGACCACTTCGACGCGGTGGTCCGACGGCAGCTTGGGGGCCCCGAAGGCGTGCCGGGTGAAGTTCTTGAGCCCGCGCTCGTCGCTGAAGACCAGCAGCAGCCCGGCCAGCAGGAGGTATGCCTGACCCCGTAGGAGCCGTCGGGACGGGTCCAGGACCGCGATCGGCACCCCTTCCGCGTTGACCAGGGGGATTCCTGCCGCCCAGCAGGGGTCCTCGATGCTCCAGCCCACCGTGGCGGTCAGACCATGCTGCCGGTCCAGGTAGGCGATCGCCCGCCGAACCTTGGGCCGCTGAGCCCTCTCCCGCAGTTCCGCGGCCGCCGGCGTGTCGGCGGCGGCCGTCTCTGCCTCGACGGCCTGCTGGAGGGTCCGGTCCCGGCTGGCCGCATTGCGCTCGCGGATCAGGGCCTTCTCGTTCTCCCGCCGACGCTGCCTGTTGGCATCCCGCGCCGCGGCGAGCGCCCGTTCGCGCTCCGCGCCGGCCAGGCGGGTCTGCTCGGCCGCGATGTACTTGGGATGGGTCCAGACGACCGGCAGGTCCCGCATCCCCTCCTCGTAGGCATGGTGGCTCTTGGCGTTGACCGGGTGCGGTAGCGCCTGGCTGCGGAAGACCCAGCTCAGGAAGTCGGGCAAGGCGGTCGGTTGTACTCTTCGCCAGCACAGGCCATCGAACCGGGCGATGCCCTCCACCACGGACAGGGGGGCGCCGTCCCGTTCGCGGGCCACTCGCGCAGAGGGGACCTTGCCCAGCCACGGGGGGCGGGGCCGGTCGCTGAACCAGCAAGCCGCGACGCCGTGCTGACGCATCCTCGTCGTTCGGGCCCTGATGTCCGCCTCTGTGATGGGCGCCAGCTGGGCCGCCAGGGCCACCTGCCAGGAGCCGTCCGGGGCCGAGGCCAGCACGTCCGCCCTCCAAGATCCGTCCGGGGCCCTGACCTCGAGCTCGGCGTGGGCGCCTGCGGTGCGGGCTGCCGAGGCAAGCTCCAGTTTCAGGAGGTGGTGGGCCTCGGACTCCCCCTGGCGTGCGATCTCGCAGTCGGGGGCGTGCGGGGCGTGGGCGAAGAACCTCAGCCCTGCTGCTGAGATCTTCGCGAACATCGGGTGGCGGCATTCAGCGCAGGTGATGGGCGCCGGCGGACTCACCTTCCATACGTCCTCCCACGCCTGCCCGCATCCCAGGTCGGGCAGATGCGCGAAGACGGTTCCCCAACTCGCGTGGACGGCACGAAACCCCATCGACCCCCCTGTGACGACGCTCAGCTCACAGTCTCGCGCCGACCACTGACAGCCGGTCACCGGAGGGATGGGACCGTCGGCGTCTGCCGCGGCCGCTGGCCGTCGTCCGCTCGGATGCCCGGAGGGTCCGGGCGAAAATGTGGTCAGTCTCCCCAGTCGAGCTGGGAGTCAGGGACGCCGACGGTGCGAGCGTATCGGGTGGCCTGCTCACGGCCGACCCGGTCCCCTCGGCTGTAGTGGAAGACCTTCCCCGGGAAGACGACGTAGACGTCGCTGTCGGTGTGGAAGTCGACGTACCAGCCTGGCGCGTCCAGGATCGCGGCGAAGCGCTCGGCGAGTTGAGCGGCCTCGACCTGGTCGGCCTGGAAGTTGATCAGCGTCCATGCCTTCGGCTGGTCCTCGGTCGCGTCTGTGGCGGCGACCCGCAGCACGCTGTCCATGGTCAGCGGCACCCCGGACAGCTCGGCGCCGACCTTGAGGCTCTCCGCGATCAGCACACCCTCGATCATGCCCATGGTGCTGAACGCTACCGCTGGCGGCCCCCGAGCGCCGCGATGACTTGACCGATGAATGTCAGAGTTTCCCTGCGAAGGGCCGGAAACCATGACATCAATGTCCCCGAAGGACCATCAGAAAGCGGTGCTGTACGGGGGATTGTTGTCGCCATGGACACCAAGACAGAACGTCAGGGTTTACCGGTACGCCTGCCGCAGTTCCGTGTGACGGTCAACTCGCGATGCGGACGGGCGTGCTTCTTCTGCCGGCCGTCCGGCGAGGCGGTGGCCACCGGCCCGAAAGAGGAGCTCTCGGTCGCGGAACTGCTGGCCGTGGCCTCGGCGGTCCGCCGGCGGGGGATCTCTGCGATCAAGCTCACCGGGGGCGATCCCGCCCTGTACGGGCCGCTGGAGGAGGCGGTCGTCCGGCTGCGCGAGGCCGGGTTCACCGAGATCGAGGTCATCTCCCGCCACCCGCGGATCGGTGAGCGCGCCGCCGCGCTGGCCGCGGCCGGGGTCACCCAGTTCAACATGAGCATCGACACCCTGGACGCGGGCCTGCACCACGAGATCTGCGGTGTCGACGACCTGGGCGCTGTCCAGGGGGCCTTGCGGCAGTGCGCGGCCACCGGGGTTCCGGTCAAGGTCAACATGGTGGTGATGGCCGGTGTCAACGACGGCGAGGTCGGCGCGCTGGCGCAGTGGTGCGAGGACCAAGGCGTGGCCACGCTGAAGCTCCTGGACGTGATCAAGGACCTGGACGCCGGTGCGGAGAGCTTCGCCCGACGCCTGGCGATCAAGCGCGGTGCCGTGATCCGCGACCTGTACGTGCCGCTGGAGAGCCTGGTGGGCCGGTTCCGGTCGCGGGCGGTGTCGGTCGAGTCGCGCTCGCAGGGCGGTCTGGGCCACCCGATGACGGTGCTGACGATGGCCTCGGGCTTCGAGGTCGTCCTCAAGGACAGCCGGGCGGGTGCCTGGTACGGGGACGTGTGCCGCGACTGTCCGCTCTTCCCCTGCCATGACGCCCTGATGGCGCTGCGGCTGACCGCGGACCTGCGGTTGCAGTTCTGCCTGCTGCGCGAGGAGATCTCCGTGCCGCTGGACCTGGTGCTCCGCGACGAGGCGGCGTTGGACCTGGTGCTCGGCCGGGCTCTGGCCACGTACGCCTCGGCCACCTTCGAGACCCCGCCCCCGGACCGGGCCGTCCCGGTTGCGCGGCGGATGCTGCCGGTGGTGGCGCTGTGACCGCGCTGATCTCCCGGCGCCCGCTGGTGATCCTGGCGTACCCGCGCGTGGAGCACGAGAAGGACTACCTCTACCACTGGATGCCGTTCTCGCTGCTGACCCTGGCCAAGCCGCTGCTGGACGACGGCCTCGCCGACGTCGTGATCTTCGACGGGAACCAGCGGTCGGCGGACGAGTGGTCCGCGTTCCTGGACGAGCACCTGGACCGGGCCTGCTGCATCGGGCTGAGCATCATGACCGGCGGCGCCCAGATCCGCCACGCCCTGGACATGGCCACCGAGGCCCGCAGCCGCCCCGGCTGCCCGCCGCTGGTGTTCGGCGGCCCGCACGTCAACGTGCTGGCCGAGCAGACCGCCCGGCACGAGCTGGTCGACGCGGTCCTGATCGGCCCCGGCCAGGCGTCCATGCCCGCCTTCGTCCGGGCTCTGCTGCACGGCAGCGACTGGGCCGGGGTGCCGGGTCTGCTGGCCATCGACGGGCAGCGGCGGATCGCCGGTCCGACGAACCCGCCGCGCACCGGGGTGCTGGGCGGCTACCCGTGGGACCTGCTGAACGTCGCCGAGTACATCCGCGACGACCCGACGGTGGCGCCGCGGACCTTGAACTACGTGTCCTCGCAGGGCTGCGTCTACAAGTGCCAGTTCTGCTACGAGTTGACGTACCAGCACAAGTACAGCGCGATGCAGGCCGACCACATGGTCGACGACCTGGCCGACCTGGCGGGGCGGTACGGCATCAACGGGGTGAAGTTCTACGACGCCGACTGGTTCGTCAACGTGCGCCGCGCCACCGACTTCTGCCAGGAGATGGCCGGCCGCGGCCTGGACCTGGCCTGGGCCGCCTCCATCAACCCCAACGACGTGCTGCGGGCCCGGCGGCAGAAGATCGACCTGCTCGGTTCGATCGCCGCCAGCCGCTGCCGGCGGCTGCTGATGGGGATCGAGTCGGGGTCGGACCGGGTGCTGCGCGAGGTGGTCCGCAAGGAGATCACCCGGGCCCAGGCCCTGGACGTGGCCACCGACATCGCCGCTCACGGCATTCTGGGCGCCTACACCTTCATCGTCGGGTTCCCCGACGAGAGCGACGCGGAGATCGAGGAGACGTACGCGCTGATCGAGGAGATCAGCGCTCTGACGCCGAGGCCGGAGACCCGGGTGCACCTGTTCGGGCCGTTCCCCGGCACGCCGCTGTTCGAGGAGGCCGTCCAGCGCGGCTTCAAGGCCCCGGACACGCTGGAGGGCTGGGCGGACTTCGACTACTACGACAGCCAGACCCCCTGGACCAGCGCGGGCATGGTCGAGCGCGCCCGGGCCCACACCCGGCTGGTCAAGCAGCCCGGCGCGGGGAAGTGACGGCGATGCGCGGGATCGTCCTCAAGGAGAGCCTGGTCGGCGGCAGCCTCCCGCTGCCCTTCCCGGCCATGGTCGTGCGCCGGTACCCCCATCTGCTGGACCGCAAGGTGCCGGTGGAGGTCATCGAGTTCACCGTCGCCCCGGCGCGCGTCGCCGAGGTCGCCCTGCAGCTGGCGCGGGCGATCGTGCCCGAGCGGTTCTACGCCCATCTGCTCGACGACACCACGATGATCGTGGTCTTCCCGCGGTGCGTCCTGCAGATCGCCCGCGACGACGCCGCGGGCGCTGAGCGCGCCCAGCAGGTCGGCGAGCTCTTCGGCATCCCGCGCCGGCAGATGCGGTTCCTGGAGATGTTCACCACCGACCACCCCGACGCACAGCCCGCCCCAGCGGGTGCAGAGGGGAGCCGGCCGTGAACCTGCCCGTGTCGGCGGCGGTCGTCGCCGGAGCCAGTGGCGCCCTCGGGGCCGCTGTCGCACGCTGCCTGACCGAGCGCGGCTTCCACGTCGTCGCCACGTTCTGCGCCACCGAGCCGGTTGGGGCCACGGTGCCGGGGATGACCTGGGTGCGGTTCGACGCCCGCCGGGCCGCCACCGCCGATGCGGTGGCCGACGCCGTGCGCTCCACCGGACTGCCGCTGTCCGCGGTCGTCTACGCGATCGGGTCTCCCTCCAGCAAGCGCCGCCTGGCGGACAGTCCCGTGGAAGAGGCGGCGGACCTGTTCACCGTCAACGCGCTCGGCCTGGTCGCCCTGTGGCGCGCTGTGGCCCCGGCCGCCCGTTCGGCATCCGCCCGGGTGGTGGCCGTCGGTTCGCAGGCCACCCGGGCGCTCGGCGCGGGCAACGGCCCCTACAGCGCGTCCAAGGCCGCATTGGAGGCGTTCGCGCTCACCTTGGCCAAGGAGGAGGCCCGGCACGGCGTGCGCGTCAACGTGGTCGCACCGTCGTTGATCGCCTCCGCGCAGGCCGAGCGGATCCTCGCCCTCAAGGGCGTCACCGATCCGCAGGCCCACTACCGCACGCTGCCCTGGGGGCGGGCGCTGGACCTGGCGGAGGTCGCCGAGGCCGTCACCCACCTCGCCGCCGACCCGGCCTGGGCCTACCTCTCCGGACAGGTGCTGCCGCTGGCCGCCGACGTCCCCACCTCGCCCGCGTTCGGATCGGAGCCGTCATGACGACCGACTACCTGGGCTGGTTGGCGGCCCTGGAGGACCCGCAGCGCTGCCCGGCGCTGCCCGGCGCCGGCGTGGACCTGCTGTTCCTGCCCGAGTCGACGCCCATGGCGACCCTCCAGCGCATCGTCGGCGCCGTCGCCGACAGGCTCGCCCCGCCCGGAGCACTGGCCGGGGCGCCGCTGGCGGTCCTGGTGACCTGCGCCCTGCCGCAGGCCCAGGACCTCTACGCGGACGCCGAAGGCGCGGCAGCGGCACTGTCCGGCGCCGTGGCTGCGATAGCCGCGGAGCATCCGGGCCTGCTGGTGCAGACGCTGCCCTTCGTGGGCGACGACAAGATCGACACCGCGGTCGAGCAGGCCAACGCCGCGCTCGCCGGCCAGGTCCGCGACCTTCCCGGCAGCCGCCTGGTGCCGGTGCACCGGGTCGCGTCCCTTGACGTGCTGCTGGCCGCCGCCGACTACCGGACCGTCGCCGAGAATCTGCGCCGCCTGGGCCGCACCGAGCGGGCCGCCGGCCTGTGGGCCCGGATCGTGGACCTGGGCTGGGCGCACTGGCACGCGATCAGCGCGACCCGGCTGCCGGGCCCCAAAGCGATCGCCACCGACCTGGACGGGGTCATGTGGCCGGGAACCCTCAGCGAGGACGGGATCGAGCAGGCGGCCCGGAGCATGGGGCCGCTCGCTGCGCTCGCGCACCGCACCTGGCGCACCGCGCTCGCCGAGCGGGCCCGCCGGGGGACGCTGGTCGCCGCCGTGTCCAAGAATGCTCCCGGGCTGGCCCACCAGGCCCTGGACGCCCATGCCGGGGACCTCACCCTGGCCGGGTTGTGGGCCGCGAAGCAGATCGACAAGGCCGCCGCGTACAGCAGCGTCCTGGAGTTCCTGGACGGCATCGACCCGGCTACCACCGTCTTCGTCGACGACGACCCCGGCCAGCAGGAGCGCATGCGCCGCGCCTGGCCCACCGTCACCGTCCCCGCCGCCGCCGGGCCTCCGCTGCTGATCGCGGACCTGCTCGCCCAGCTCCCTCCCGAGACCGCCGGTCCGGTCACCGGCTCGGACACCGGCCGCGCCGCGTTCTACGCGGCCAAGTCGTCCGGCGAGCTGATCCCCGAGATCAGCTGCCTGGTCGACCCCACCGATCCGGCCGTCCTGGACCGGCTGGCCCAGCTGCACGGGCGAACCAACCAGTTCAACATGACCACGCCCCGCCGCAGCGCCGAGGACCTGCGCCGGCTCGCGGCCGATCCCGCCTGGCACGTCCTGGCGTTCACCGTCGACTACCAGCAGACGACCCTCGCCCCTGAGATCGTCGGGGTGGCGGAGATCGAGTACCCGCCCGGCCAGGAGTGCCGCCTGGACTCCTTCCTCGCCAGCTGCCGCCTGCTGTGGGCCGGCAGCCAGCAGCGGATGCTGGACCTGGCCCGCTCCACCGCCCGGGCCCACGGCGCGGCCGGCATGTCCGCTCGCTGGCTGCCGAACGGCCGCAACGACGCCTACGCCGCCTGGTTCGCCGACACCGGCTGGGCCGTCGAGCGACCCGCCGCCGGTGACGGCCGCGCTTTCACCGGCCCCACCGCCACCCGCGACGGCGAGGCCCCGCGCGACCTGCTCACCGTGATGGCCGGCTACCTGTCCAACCGCCCGGCCGTGACCGATCGCCGGCCGCCGGCCCGGCGCCACCGCGAGCGCGACCACGCACTGGAGGTCCTGCTTCCTCCCGCGCGGTTCACTCCCGGCCTGAGCGACCAGGACGCCGACGTGGTCCGCGCGATCTTCGGGATCGACCCGATCGGTGAACGCGGCCAGCAACCCACCGAGCTGGGCGCCCTGTGGGTGAGCGCCCATCCCACGACCCGGAAGCAGTTCGCCTCCTTCCTGGACTCGCTCGACCCGGGCGACGCCAAGGACGCCGCCGCCAGCGCCGGCGAGGGCTTCCCCCTCGGCGAACCGGCAGGCTGCGAGCGCCCGAGCGAACCGGCGGTGGTCCCCTTCGTCTGGGCCGACCGCTACGCGCGGTGGGCGGGAGGGCGCCTGCCCACCGAGGCCGAGTGGGAGTACAGCGCTCGCGGCACCGACAGCCGCTGGTTCCCCTGGGGCCCGCAACTGCCCCTGCCCCCGCACTGCTTGGCCCGCGGCAGCGGCCTGTCTACGATCGACGAGTCCACGGACGGGCAGTCACCTTTCGGCCTGACCAGCGTTACTGGACATGTGTGGCAATGGTGCGCGGACACCTACCGCGACCATCCGGCCTACCGGGGAGGCGACGTCAACTCCAACGCGTACTTCCTGCGCACCACCGTCCGCCCGCTGGAGGCCGCCGAGCGCTGCGGCCACCTGGTCGGCTTCCGCGTCGTGCGCGACGCCGGCCCCGACGACCACCCCACGACACCTTCAGGAGAGCACCAGTGACCCGGCCCCTGGCCAAGCCCCCGGCGGTGACCCCCGACAGCGGGATCGCGATCGTCTCCACCTCCTCCCCGGTGCCCGCCGACGACCTGGAGCGGCTCGTCGCCTACTTCGCCAAACGCGGACACCAGGTCAAGGTCATGCCCCACACCGCCGCGTCCACCGGCTACCTCGCGGGCACCGCCGCCGACCGGGCCGCCGACCTCATGGCGGCGTTCACCGACCCCGACATCGCCCTGATCATGCCCGCGACCGGCGGCAAGGGCGGCGCCCACCTGCTGCCCCTGCTGGACTACCAGGTCATCGCCGCGAACCCGAAGGTGTTCTCCGGCCTGTCCGACCCCTCGATCATCGCCAACGCCATCACCACCCGCGCGGGCCTGGCGACGCTCCACGGACCCACCGGCTACGACTTCTCCCGCCCGCAGGTCAACACCTACACCGAGGACGGCTTCTGGCGCATCGCCTCCGCCCCGGTCACCGGCACCACGGTGCCCGGACCCGACTGGCGCGTCCTGCGCGGCGCGGGGACCACCGTCGCCGGGCCGGTCGTGGGCGGGCACCTGGGCACGGTCCGCGCCCTGACCGGCACCGCGTGGATGCCCGACCTGGACGGGGCGGTCCTGGTCCTCGAAGAGGTCTTCGTCCCCTGGGTCCAGGTCGACGCGGCCCTGACCCACCTGCGGCTGGCCGGCGTCTTCGACCGCATCGCCGCCCTGGTGGTCGGCGTCCCGATCGACTGCGCCCCCGACGACGCGCCGGACGCCGGCTGGGACGAGCTGATCCTGCGCTGCGTCCAGGGCCGCTGCCCCGTCGTGACGAACGCCGAGTTCGGGCACACCGAACGCAAGTTCCCGCTGCCGATCGGCCTGCGCGTCGAGCTCGACCTCGCCGCGAGCACCCCCGCCCTGCACTACCTCGAGGACCTGGTGACCCTGTGACCACCCGCACCATCACCCTCGACGTGAACAGCCACGTCGACTTCGCCCACGCCCTGGAGACCTACGTCATCTACCCGTGGGTCCGCGACGGCGACAGCCTGGTCCGGCCGCTGCGCACCGGCCCCGACGACAAGACCGTCTCGGTCGCCCGCATCCGCCAGGAAGGCCCGCAGCGCCTGCACGCCCACGTCACCGGCCCGGACCTGAGCCCCGGCACCGTCAAGGCCGTGCACACCGCGCTGGCCCGCTGCCTTCAGCTCGACTACCCCTACGACGCCGTCGAGCAGCTCGCCAAGGGCGACCCGGTGCTGGCCGCGGCCGTCAAGCACCGCGGCCTGGGCCGCGGCAAGCTCTACCCGGACCTGTTCGAAGCGCTGTGCGGGGTGGTGTGCGCCCAACGCACCTCCTTCGCCCGCATCTACACGATGATGCGCAACCTCGCCGAGACGTTCGGCGAGCCCACCGAGGAGACCGTGGACGGCACCACCGTCTACGCGTTCCCCACCCCCGCCCGCATGGCCCAGGCCAGCGACGAGGAACTGCGGGCCTGCAAGGTCGGCTTCCGCGCCAAGGGCCTGGCGGCGGCGGCCACCTACCTCGCCGAACAGGGCTACAGCTGGCACGAGTGGGGCGCCCGGCCGCCGGTCGACGTCATCCCGCAACTGCTCGGCATCAAGGGGGTGGGCCCGTACACCGCGAACCTGGCCACCAACCTCGCCTACGGCAGCGGCGGCACCGCCCACGTCGACACCTACGTCGTGGACGTCATCGGCCGCCTCTACCTCGACGACCCCAAGCCCGACCCGGAGCGCGTCACCGCGTTCATCACCGAGCGGTGGGGCGACCTGGGCGAGACCGTTCTCGACTTCCTGACCACCGACACCGAGGTCTGGGTCGCCGAGCTCGGGACCACCGTCGGGGTTCGGTCCGGCGCCCGTGCCTGACCCGCAGCCACGGATAGCCATCGACGCCCGGTACTGGCGCGGCTCCATCCAGACCGGCGTCGAACGCTACATCCACCTGCTCCTGGAAGCCCTCGCCGCAGCCGGGGCCGACCCGCTGGAGGTCGGCCTCGTCCTGGCAGAGCGCGAGGCACCCGCCTTCCGCGCGGGCAGCCGGCCGGGCCTGCGGGTCCGCACCGTGACCGTGCCGGACAAGCGCGGCGCGTCCCTGGGCCGCGCCCTGGACGCCCTGTCCCCGGACGTCGTCCACTTCCCCTTCGACCTGCCCGCGCGCCTGACCCACCCGTCGGTGTTCACCCTGCACGACGCCGGCCGCTACCTGTTCCCCGAGCAGATGGTCGCCGCCGTGCGCGACGTCCAGAACGGGCGCCTGACGGCGCACCTGGCCGACCCGCTGCTGAGGTCCGTCATCACCGTCTCCGAGGCCAGCCGCCGCGACATCACCCGGGTCCTGGGCGACCTGCCCAAGCCGCTCGAAGTGGTCCCCAACTTCGTCTCCCGCGACTTCGCCCGGCTGCTCGCCGCCGACCACCGCGCCCCGGCCGGCCAGGAGCCGTTCCTGCTCGGCGTCGGCGTCTACATGCCCTCCAAGAACGTGCCCGGCCTGGTCCGGGCCTTCCGCCGCGCCCGCACCCTCGCACCCGGGAGCGTTCCGGCCCGGCTGCTGCTGGCCGGGCGGCGCGGCTGGGAACGCGCCCTGCCCTCGGCCCAGGACCCCGCCGTCACCGTCCTCGGGCACATCGACGACACCGAACTGGCCGCCCTGTACGGTCAGGCCGCCGCGTTCGTGTTCCCCACCCTCTTCGAGGGCTTCGGGATCCCCGCCCAGGAAGCCCTCGCCGCCGGTCGGCCGCTGCTGTGCTCGGACCTGCCGGTGCTACGGGAGGTCACCGGCGACCTCGCCCAGTACGTCGACCCGCGCGACGACGAGGCCCTAGCCAAGGGCATCATCGCCATCAGCTCCGCCGCCCCGGCCCCGCCCGGCGCCGTCCGGTCGCTGCTGGAGCGGTACTCACCCGAGACCATCGGCCCCGACCTCCTGGCGCTCTACCGCCGCGCCAGCCGCCAGGCTTGAGGGCATGCCGCCCTTGCCGAATCAGCGCCACGCCCGGCACACCACGATCGTGCACCTGCTGCGGTCACGCTCGTGGGTCTCCGCCTCCTCGCTGGCCAGCAGGTTCGGAGTGAGTCAGCGCACCATCTACCGCGACATAGAGGAGCTGATCTCCCACGGCATCCCCATCAACTCGGTCACCGGCCGCGCCGGCGGCTTCCGTCTGGCCACCGACATCCCCGTCGACCCGCTGGTCGTCAACAGCGACGACGCGCTCCGCCTCTACATCATGGGCCTGCTGGAACGCGACAGCCGCTCCACCGACCTCGAACCGCGCCCCGACCTCGCCGTCAGCACCTTCGCCCGCGACGCCTTGCAGCGCCTCGCCAGCCGGATCTACTTCGACACCTCCGACTGGTACTGGCGCGACGAGGGCTCCGGTCACCTCACCATCCTGCGCGACGCCCTGCTGACCAGTACCGCCATCGACGTCACCTTCCGTTCCAAGCTCTCCGCCGAGTCCACCGACCTTCTCCTCAAGCCCTACGGCCTGGTCTGGAAAGGCGGCGAGTGGTGGCTCATCGCCGCCCAGCCCCGCGAGGAGCCCCAGCGCTACCAGCTGAACAACATCGACCGGCTCGTCCCCACCGACCTGCGGTTCACCCACCCCGGCACTGAGTTCGACCTCCAACGCTGGTGGCACCAGGCCCTGGAGGACTTCGGCCGCGGACCCAACAAGGCCGTCCTGCGCGTCCTTCCCGCCGCCCGCGAGGAGATGCTCCGCCTGGGCCTCAAGCCCGACTCCGAGGTCCACGACGATCCGGACGGCACCATGCGCATCGTGCTGTATGTCGACAAATGGCAGTGGCTGGTGCCCCTGATCGCCAGCTTCGGCGCTGACGTCGTCATCGAGGAGCCACCCGATCTGCGTGCGGCGATGCGCGAACATCACGCCAGCGCCCTGGCCGCCTACGACCAGCCCGGTGCCACCACGGATTCGTCATCGCCCTCGGAGTACCGGAACGACGACTCCCGGCTCCGCGCGACGCGCGCACGCCACCCACTGGCGCCGCGGGAGTAGGAGACCTTCAACGCCACGGGCCAACCCTCGACGCGCCGGAACGCCCATGGCCAGTGGGCACTGCTGGGGCGCGGACGGCCCCGCGACTATCGGCCCCGCACGGGCGTCTGCGTCGCCGGGCCCTCAACTGGTCCGGATCTTCCCGGAGTCGATCATCTCCTGCGCGTAGCTCGACCAGTCCCGGAGCAGGAGGCCCTGGACGAAGTCCCGAGTCTTCTGCCGGTCCTCCGCGGTCACCTCGTAGGGCCGTTCTCCCGGACTGTAGATGACCAGCTTCTCCAGGGAGGGATCGCCTACGAGCATGTGGTGGTAGTGGCTCAGCCCCAGGTAGAGCGCGAGGGTGGGCGTCTGCTGCAACTCGGCCAGGCCCCGTTCCCAGTCCGCTCCGTTCACATCGCCCCAGCTGCGTCCCTGCTGGCCCAGCCAGCGGGTCAGGTCGCTGAAGAACACCGTCCGAAGCCCGGTCTGCTGCTGGTAGGCGTCGGCGACCAGCAACACCGCTGCCGCGTCCGATGGAAGCATCCGACGAGGCACCAGGGAGGGCGCGTGCGCCAGCGCGCACTCGCGCACCGGGCCCGGACCCGCCGGCCAGGGCAGGGTGTGGACCAGCCAGTACCTGGGCTGTGTGATCGCCCCGGTTGTCGGGCCGCCGCGCGGTGCGGCTGGGGCCGGCACTCTCGGCGCCGCCGTCGGCGCGGGCTGGGCGGGCTGGGCTTGGTCCGTGTAGGAGGGCCCGTAGACGATCTCCCAGCAGTCGTCGTGTTCGAGGACGTCCATGGGGACGGTCTTCTTCAGGGTCCGCAGGATTCGCCGGAACTCCTCGGCGTCCAGGCCGGCGCGCGCCGCGAGCGCGGGAATGTCCGCGTCCGGCAGCTCCAGCCCCATGACCGGGGAGTCCCTGGTCGACGGGACCGTGAGCCCGGCCAGGACCATGAACACCCGCTTGGAGTCGACGTCGGGGATCTGCAGGCCCATGACGTACTTGATGGCCTTGTTGCTCACGCGCAGTCCGTTCGGTCGCTGCTCGGCGTCCGAGTCGGAGGCCGAAGTCGATGGATTCCGTGGCGGTGATGTGGTGTCAGCGCCGGCAGGTCGACCACCGCCTGCGCGCATCCCGAGCTGCTCGACGACGCCCTTGTGTGATGATCCATCAAATCCTCCCGCCGGCCCCAATGCTGGGGCCGTCCGTGAGGCTACCTGCCGCCGCTGACAGATTTGGCAGAACAGCGTCATGCAGCCGGATTCCGCCGTCGGACCCTGCGCTTTGGTGCTTATCCGAAGGCGAGTTCGCGGAAGCGGTCACGGATGCCCGTGATCGGCTCGCGGTCGCGGGTGAAGTAGAGCTTGTTGGTCAGCAGGACGGCCCAGGTCCCCTGTTTGGGTGAGATCCACATGCCGGTGCCGGTGAAGCCGTAGTGCACCCAGGTCTGGTCGGCCGGGTCGGCCCCGGGGGCGGGGTGCCAGAACAGTCCGCGGACGGGCTCCAGGGAGCCGGTGTGCACGGTCAGGGACTCCTCGGTCCACTCGGACCCGAAGCCCGGACGCGCCGCGGCGGTGGCGGGGTCGAGGAGGTAGCGCAGGAAGAGGGCGAGGTCGTCCAGGGCGGAGAAGGTGCCGGCGATGCCGCAGACGCCTCCCAGGAGGCGGGCGGAGAAGTCGTGGGCGGTGCCCTGCAGGTGGGCTCCGGTGTCCGGGTCGAGTTCGGTGGGAGCGCATCGTGCCGCGAGGTCCGCGGGCAGGGGGCCGAAGCGGGTGGCGCGCATGCCCAGCGGTGCCCAGACGCGCTCGCGGGCGAGCTGGTCCAGGCTCTGGCCGGAGAGGTACTCGGCGAGGTAGCCGAGGATGAGGGCGGCGCGGTCGGTGTACTCGACGGCCTGGCCGGGAGGCCGGTGCAGCGCTTCGCGAAGAACGCCAGTGCGGATGGCGGCCGGGTCGGTGCCGTAGAGGTTCTTCAGCTGGGCGCGCAGGGGGACGCCCGCGGAGTGGGTGAGGAGCTGGCGGGCGGTGGCCTGGCCGAGCGGGTGCCCGGTGACCTCGGGCCACAGGCCGCGGAGCGGCTCGTCGAGCGGGAGGCGCCCGTCCTGCCAGAGGGTGCCGATGGTGGACCAGACGGCAAGGATCTTGGTGAGGCTGGCGACGTCGAAGAGGGTGTCCGGCCGCATCGGATCAGCGCGCCGAGCGGGGTCGAGTAGACCAACGGTGCCGCTCGCGCGTGTGCCCGCGGCGTCGCCGAGGGCCCAGACGGCGCCGGGGTACACCAGGTCGCGGACGCCGTCGTTCAGCATCCGGTGGATGCGGTCAGTGCTGGGTGCCATCGTCTCCCCGAGTCCTCGGTGTGGGCCGCCTGATCAGCGTAGTGACGACCGGCCGGCAGGGCGGGTTCGCCACGGCCTTGTCGGGCCAACTGCTCTCCGAGGGCGGTGAACTGGCGAGGCCGGAGGTACTGGACCGCCTGTTCGAGGCGCGGAGCAGTGTGGCGCACCTGGCGCCAGCAGCGCTGAGGACTACCTGAGCGCCTTCGTCGTCTTGTGCCAGCTCCTGGACCACACGGGTCGTCAGCTTCCCCACCGATCACGGCCACGACCGACCGCCATCACCCGTCACACTGTGAATGCGGCAAACGTGGCGTGATGGAGGAGAACGATGGCGCAAGAGGTCAGCCCCGACGATCTGGATGCGATCCAGGCGGTGATCGCCGACTTCACCGGAGCAGAGGCACAACTTGACGCGGCCAAGCGTCACTTCGACGGGGCTGGGAAGCAGGTCCTCGCCCAGGTCTCGGACCTCCGCGCGAAGCTGGACACACCCTACGCGCCGGCTCTTCTCGGGGTGCTTCGCCACCTGTACTGGCAGCAGCCCGGGATCAACGCTCACGCGATCTCCACTGCCGCCGGCTTCGACTACCACCAGCAGATGCTGAACGTCCTGGGCAGTTCCCCCTCCGGGATCCCCTGCGCGGGCTGCGACAAGGACCTGCGGCGGACCAGCCGCTCCTGGCAGCCGCCGTACAACAAGCTCTGCCCCGACTGCGACGAACAGCGCGAGCGAGCGCGGAATCGGAGCCGCGACGTCGATAGCTTGCGATTCCGATTGACCAGCCGGGCGCAACTGACCGCGCCTGCGCGTGACTGGCTCGCGGTGACCGCCCTGATCGTCGCGTACCCGCCACTGACGACCGAGATCGTGCCGGGCAGCGAGAACCCGTCAGACATCAGTGTCTGGACCGGCTGGGAACACGGACGTCGGATCCAGCAGGAGTTGCAGCAAGCGGGCGTGCTCGGCGACGACCCGTTCACTCTGAAAGCGGCCGACGCGGCCCGGCTGATCCGCACGGCGTCCTCCGTGGTGGCCTGGGACCCCTCCCGCACCGTCCGGATCTTCGGGGCGTTCACTGCGGAGTCGGCTCATGTCCTGCTCCCGAGGCTGCGGCGCCTGGTCGATGAAGCTGAAGCCGCAGCCGGAGCACAGGCGCAGCGCACATACCCGCACGACTACCAGCCGAGCGAGGAGGAACTGCGCCAGCTCTGGGGGTGAGCGCACTGGCCGAGACTCCGGACGAGTTCCTCGTTGCCGCCCGGGGACCGGGTCACCTCGCGGAACAGGCTTGATGCGGGCACTGAGATGGTCGTGGTGGCGGGACCTGGCCAGCTCGGTACCGTTCGCTGCGCCTCTCAGGAAGCCTTGCGGCCAAGGGGCCGCCGGCGGGCAGCGGCAGGAAGCCGGAGAAGGTCGGGTAGCGGTGTGCCGTGCTCGGCCCACAGGCGCAGCCGGTCTCGGTCGACCCAGTGGACGTGGTGCTTGTCCCCCCATGCCTTGGCGTCGCGGGTGAAGGAGCCGTTGGTGACCACAACGGCAAACCTGGCGCCGTGGACGGGTCCTGCGGTTCCGTTGACCTGGTACATGACCTGGGAGCCGACTTTGCCAGCGACCTTGGTGTGCTTGGCCTGCAGGACGATCCGGCCCCGGCGCGGGTCTTCGGCGATGACGTCGGCGGCCTGGTCGCCCTGCTGGCCGACCTGTCGGGCGGTGCAGCCGTCGCGGATCATCAGGTCACGGAGAGCGAATTCGAACTGCTGGTCTCCCATCGCGTCGATCTCGGTGAGCGTGAGTCGCAGTCGCGCCAGGTGTTCGGCACGTCGGCGGTCGGCCGCGATCCGGCGTCGGAACAGCAGCGCCGCCACGACCAGTGCGCTGGCCGCCAGCGCGGCCAGGTACGGCCAGCCGGCAACGATCAGGCGTCCCAGGACGGCGGCTGCCTGGATGAGCCACAGCAGCAGGGCCAGCGCGATCACTGCGGCGGCGATCAGCTCACCGGCGCCCCGGGGTTTGCGCCAGCGGCGCCCACGCCGTGCCATCAGTGTCCCGCCGCAGCGGAGGCCGATACGGAAGGGGAAGAGTGGGGGGTGGTCGTGCTGCCGGCGGCTGTTCCCCCCAGGTGGGTGACGGCCCACAGGCCCGCCACCGCGACGGCTGCGATCACCCAGCCGCTGGTCTTCTTCCGGCGGGACCCCGGGTTGCGCCGTACGTGGCTGCGGACAGTGTGGAACCCAGGCTCGGGCATTGACTTCCCCCTCCAAGCGGCAGGACGCCCGATGCGCCCTGTCCCGACTTCATTGGAGCAGCAGCCTCCGACAATTTCTGACGGATCATCATCGCCAGTGGCCGCGCAGAGCTGGGAACCAGCCAGCGGCACCGTAGGCGCACCGTCTGCGTGTTGAGCCGTCGCTTCGGCCGCAGGACAGCTCTGACCAGCTGAGAGGAGGCGTGCTCGTCGAGTGGCCGCTTCGATAGCGGCCTTCGTCGGATTTGCGAGGTGTGGGTGGCTGAGGGCGTTGAGCTGCGGAGATCGCAGGAGCCTGGCAGGCGTGAGTAGTTGTCGTGAATATGGCAGCTCGCTCCGGGCGCCGTGAGTACGTCCGCGAAGCCGGGCGGTTACGGCGGCGCGCCCCGACAGACCCACTCCCGTGTACCGGGCTTCCCGCACGCGGGTCGCGGCCCTCCGGGCGGCTACGCGCACTGGCCCGGCGGATGACTTCGGTCGGTCGCATCCTGTTCCACTGCGGGTGCGTAGCCGTAGCCGATGACGTCGAGCAGGGGCTCACCCAAGGTCGCCCACCGCCGCAGGGCCTTCCAGTCCACCAGAAAGATGCCCTGGCTCTTGGCGAGGTCGCGGGCTGGCCTGGTGAACGTCCCGTTGGTCACCACGACGACGATGTCCGCCCGGTGCACTGGGCGTGCCGTTCCGTTGACGGTCTGGATCACCCCTGAGTCGATTGTGGCGTGCCGTCGGCGGACGTGCTTGACCTGCGCGACGACCCGAAGCGCATCGGCGGTGACGCCGATGGCGTCCGCCCCCAGGTCTCCCGCGCCGCCGCGTCGCCGCTCAAGGGTCATGTCGTCCCACTCCATGAGCTCGGCCACCAGCGCCTCGAAAGCCTGCGGGCTCAGGGCGTCGATCTCCGCCAGGGACACGCTCGAGCTCGACCGCTCGAAGACCATCAGCCAGGCGTCGCTCTTCGCCAGTTCGTGGCAGACCTCCCGGTCCCGCTCCACGGCTGCGCGCAGCCGATCCTGTGACGCCGACAGCCCTTCCAAGATCGGCACCAGGTCGACCAGCGGCGACGGGACACGGGGACGCCCCGGTTCGACCTGTTCGCGGAGCCTGGCCGCCAGGAGTTCGCCCACCTCGTCCCAGGCTTCGTCCAGTTCCCACTCCGCGTTCTCGGCGTCCACCCGTTCCTTCCAGAGCTCGTCCTCGAAGGCCGCGGCGGAGGACCAGCAGGCGCTCGGGCTCTCGTTGGCCGGCCGCCTCCCCAAGTGGGCTCGTCCCTCGGGGGCGGCCTCCTTCCGGCGCTCGCAGCGGCCGATGTGCGTCACGATGTCGTCGAGGTGCTCGACCCACTGGCCGCGCAGGTCCGCGATGAACCTGGCCTCGCGCATCCACAGGTAGGCGGTCACCAGGTCCTCGATCGAGGCGGAGTCGACCCAGTCCCGCTGCAGCTGGTCGAGGAGGGGGTGGTCCAGGCTCGGCGGCTGCGCCGGCCCGCTGAAGTTGATGTTCACGCCGGGGAGGGTAGCGAGGGGCACGGACACGCGAACCCAGCTCGATGGGCCGTCCGGATGGTAATGCGAATGATCTTCCCCAAACGGGCGACCTGGAGCTCTCCAGGCTGACCCGGGCCCGCGTCTGATGGATCCCCTCGAACGAGCGATCGTGTCCCATTCAGCTCCCGGCGAGCAGACGCAGCCTCTAGTCTGAACCGCTCCAATCCACCGAGCCTGCGAGGAATCCGCTATGAGTGAGCGCTACCGCAGCATCGTTGACCTGCACCTTGTCCTGGTTCGCAACGGCGAGACCCTCCTGAGCCGCAGGTACAACACCGGCTACGCCGACGGCCTGTACCACTGTGTGTCCGGCCACCTCGAAGACGGGGAGTCCGTCATCGACGGGGTGATCCGCGAAGCGAAGGAGGAGATCGGCATCACCATCGAGGCCATGGACCTGCGGTGTGTCCACGTGATGCACCAGCGCAGCGAGGGCAGCGGCCGGGTCGGCTTCTTCTTCCAGGCCGATCGCTGGCAGGGCGAGCCGGTCAACTGCGAACCCGACCGGTGCGACGACATCGGCTGGTTTCCGCTCGACCAGCTCCCCGCGAACATGGTCCCCTACCCGGCCGCCGGGCTGGCCGCCGTCCGGGACGAGCGAGCATTCAGCACCTTCGGGTGGGCATAGCCCGGCACCCACGAAGCACCACTCCCAGCTCTCCGTGCGCCCCTTGGCACAGCCTGCCCGGTGATCTACCGCGTCCAGCGAGTCTCGGTCATCCTCAAAGGGCCGCCAGGCCACAACGGGCATCGTGCCGAACCTCACGGTCGTACCCTCTGTCCGATCAGCGCTTGCAGCCAGGAGGAGCCGCCATGCCCCGACTTCAGAACGGTCGTGCCCTGCGCCCCGGGGACTATCTCCGCGTCGCGGCTGGCCGCATATCGGCGCGCGGCATCCGTCCCGGGGAGGACTATGCCCGCATCGAGCACGTCGAGCACATCAACGCACCCGCCTTCCTGGATCCCGACTCCGCCTCCGCCCACAACCGCCGCGCCGCGCGGATCATCGTGGCGGTCTTCTGCCAGGGCCTTCCCGGGCCCGTCCTGCTGCGTCCCGGCGACCAGCCCTACGGCGGAGCGGTCGGCGCGGACCGGGTCCAGGCGGACGAGCAGCAGCCCTGGTGGCCGGTTGAGCACCCGCCGGTCTTCGCCGACAGCACCGTGCCCGAAGCACTGCGCCACCGCGCTGCTGCCACCCGCACGCTGGAGCTGCCGGTCACCGGCATCCCAGGGCCGGCCGGGCTGCCGGGCACGGTCTTCGCCAAGCCTGCGGACTCGCTGATGACCGGCGACTACGTGCAGATACACGCAGCGCGGTTCCCCGAGTCCGACATGGACACCGACGAGGGGTTCCACCACGTCGAGTGGGTCGGGCACCTGCGCGGACCGGCACTGTCGGCCCTCCTGCGGGACCCGGCCTGGGCGGCCGGAACGCTCACGCTGGCCAACGTCTGCGGCCTTCCCGGCATGCTGCTGCTGCCCCAGTCATCGGTGAACGTCCTGGCCCACCCGAACCCCGAACGCCGCCTCAAGGACGAGCTCGACCCATGGGTTGAGGCACCCACCTTCGACTTCGCCCACGTCATCAAACCCGACCGGGCGGCACAGCGGCGCGTCGACGCCTCCCTGCGGCCCGCTCCGGCTCCCGACGAAGTCGGCCGCTACCCCAGCCTGTACGAGGATCCGCGTCAGCGCGCCCTGGCGCGGGACGGGATCAGCGCGGTGCGCCCGGTGTCCACGGCTCTGCTGCCCTGGCCGCACCATCTCTTCAAGTGTGCCTACGCCGGACGCGCACGTCAGCTCATCCGCGCCTACACCGTCGAGGGCGAGCAGGCCGCCCACGCCGAGCTGTTCACCCAGCTCCACCCCGACGGGTTCGCGGCGTGCCCGTACCACCAGGGCGATTGGCCGGCGATCAGCGCGTTGGTGCTGGCCTTCCACCAGGCGCAGGCCGACGGGGACAAGGCCCGCGCCGCCCGAGCCCGCGCGGCGATGTCCGCTCTGAGCCCCCGGGACGAAAAGTGGGCCACCGAGTGGCTCAAAGACCACCTGTGGTGGGACAGCGACGACGAACAGCTGACCAACGGTCAGCACCGGCTCTGCGCACTGCGCGCCGCCGGGGTCCCGGTCGTGCCCGTGTACGGCCGCCACCTTCCGGACGAGGACGAGACTCAGCCGGTCGTCCCCCCGTTCGAGCACGCCCGGCGAAGCATCGAGACCTTCTGGCGCGACCGGCTGACCCGCCGCGGTGTCCCCGGCGCGTGGACCGGCGCGAGCGCCCGACTCCTGGCCCGCTATCCGCAGCTGCGGCGCATCGCGTTCAGGTCCCGCGGGTAACGGAGCCCGTGGGCGGCAGCCCCGGCGCGGCGGCATCGGTCCTGCCCGACGCCCGTGGACGGCCGGGCGCGGGCATCAATTTCCTGAACATCGTCAGACAGCACAGCACTGAAGGAGAGACTGGTCATGTCCGCGCTCACGATTGCAGAGGATGTGCATGGCCACCCCTAACGCGACGGGTTACGTCGCCCGCTTCACCGGCCCAGACCCCGGGGACCATGATCGGACCTGGCCCGTCGTGGGCTTCAGCGACGAGGGTCATCCCCTGGTGCTGGTGGGAGGAGTCCGCGTCCACACCATCAACGCGATGCTGCCAACCCAGCTGGGAGGGCTGGCCTTCGCCGGCCTCCAGTACGTGGGGACGATCGTGGCCGCGCTGCCAGCGCAGGGCTGGAGGGCGCGCCAGTACGACGGATGGGACGACCCGCGGAGCTACCACACCTCGGCCGAGGACGTCGTGGGCTGGAACGTCTACTCCGACGGAACCTCCTCACCCGTCGTGATGGACGAAGAGAATCCGAACAACCCTCGCGACCTGCGCCAGCTCCCCGGCGACTACTCCTTGATCGCCCCGGACGGCACGGAGATGGACAGCGGAACGGTCCTGGGCCGGTACATGGACTGGTGCGGCCAGTGCGACTCCCGCGCTCGCCGCTACCGCATCGTCGACGGCGTCGACGGCCCCTGCACGGCATGCCACATCGACCATCGCGCCAACGCCTCCCGGAGCAAGGAACTACACAGCTCCCAGCAGGCACTTCGGGACCAGAAAACCCGGGAAGTACTGGAGAAGGGCAACAGCAGTGTGGATTGACGAAGCGGAGACCAGTGGGCTGGTGGAGCGCGCACTGCCGCTGCTCCCGTTCCTGAGCGACGGCGACGAGTTCTCCTCCTACGCGCTTCTTCTGGAACTGAAGTCCGAGGCGCAGTCCCGCGGCGACACCAAGAAGATCTACGTCCCCGAGGAGTGGTCCGCGCGCATCTCGGGACCTCTGCTCAGCGAGATCGTGGAGATCGGCCACAAACAGGTCATGGAAGCGCTGCGGACCGTCGCGTTCAACGACCGCCAGTCCAGTCCGTGGGGGCGTGTCACCGGGGAACTCCTCGACTGGCTCATGCTGCCGGACGGCGACGACTCGAAGCTGGCGGACTTCGCTGCCGCTGCGGTGCTGTTGGCGGCCCTGTACGGGGAACAGGGCCACTTCCTGTTGCCGACCGACGAGTCCCGACCGGAGTGATTCCGGCGAAGCGGCCAGCTGCCAGCGCTGAACGAGTGCGTCGATGCGATGCCGCAGCCCGGGTGGGACCAGTGGGCCGCAGACCTGGAGCTGGGCTGCCGCGCAGGACGTCAACCCTATCCAACTGAACTCAGCCTGCCCGGCGCTGCGTTGACCCCTCCGGGAGATGGCGCCGGTACCATGCTGCGGTGAGCATCGGATCGACGACGACGCGCCTGTGCGTGCTGAGGGGCAACTCCGCCTCCGGCAAGTCCTCCATCGCCGCCGAGATCCGCCATCGGTACGGGCGGGGCATCGCGCTGGTCGGACAGGACAACCTGCGTCGCACCGTGCTGCGTGAGCGCGACGTTCCCGGCGGGGCGAACATCGGCCTGATCGAGACCGTGGCCCGGTACTCGCTGGACCACGGGTACCACGTCGTCGTCGAGGGGATCATGTATGCCGATCGGTATGGCAGCATGCTCGAGGCCCTGGCCCGCGACCACCGGGGCCGGTCCTGCTTCTTCTACCTCGACGTGGACTTCCCCGAGACGCTCCGGCGCCACGCGACCAAGCCCCAGGCAGACGAGTTCGGCGAGTCCGTGATGCGCGACTGGTACCGGCCGGGGGACCTGCTGCCGGGCGGCCTTGAACAGGTCATCCCGGCGGACAGCACCTTGGAGGAGAGCGTCGACCAGATCATGGAGGCGCTGGGCCTGACGAAGGCCCCCGATGAGGCTCCGGCGGCGGGACCGGCACCGTCGCGGAGCGCGTGACGGCACACCGCGTCCGCTGTGTCAGTGGTGCCTGGCACCGTGGATCCATGCAGATCCCGTTGGCCCAAGCCCGTCAGCTCCTTGAGCAGGAGCTCGACGCCGCGCTGCTGGACAGCGCGCTCGCACAGGCCAGGAGCCCCACCCGCTGGCGCGACGACCAGCACCTGCACCTGGGCCCCACCGCAGTCCGCTGCCGGAAGGACCGCAACCGTTGGCACCTCGAAGCCGATGATGGTGTCCCGCCGAGTGGTGTAGCCGATCTTGGAGGTGATCTTCACCGTCACTCGTCCGCCTTGTGATCGCGAGGCCGACTCCCGCGGGAAGCGCTGGCTGGCGTGCCGTCAGTCCACGGGTGGCACAGGGACGCCGGGATTCCACTCGTGAACTGCGCTTTTACCAGCATGATCGGCTACACCACTCCACGGGACACGACCAAGCCGATGAGCTGCGGGAGGCATGTACCCGACTCAACGAGATCCACCGCGACCCGGGCCCCATGGTTCCCGTCCTCCTTCCCTGGGCCGACCTGGCCTCACGCGACCAGGGACTCGACGCACGCCAGCCGAACTGGCGCCGAACGGCGGCGAAGATGATCTTCAGTGAGGCGGTGAACGATCCTGGCTTGCCGACCGCAGCCTCCTTCGTGGGCTGCGACAACGCGCCCGCGTCCGTGGTGGATCTGATCCAGCAGCGCATGGACGCAGAGCGAGCCTTTCGAACACTGCACCGGGGCAGGGTCTCGGTACCCGAAGCTGGTCCTCCGCTCACGGCCGCCGGCCAGCCGGCCAGCACTGCGCTCACGAACATCGCCGGCATTCCGATCCTGAAGCTCATGGACTTCACCGAAGGGTGCTGGCACCTCCCGCTCCGATGGGCCGACGCGCTGGACATCTGGCAGTCCAACCGCACCACCCTCACAAAGGACGCCGGTGTGTGCACCGTGTGCGGCCGGAGCGAGCCGCGAAGCCAGTGGCGATGGCGTCAGGCCACCTCGACAGGCTATGAGACGATATGCCCGCCCTGCGCGCATGCCACCTTCCCCCCGTACGACGGCAGCCTGGACGGACAGCAGTACAAGGGAGCACAGGGCCGACGCACACGCCCCGACGCCTACCTGTGCTCGGTCTGCGGCGACTCCCGGGCGACCGTGTGGGACCACTGCCACGACCACGGCCTGGTGCGGGGCCCGTTGTGCGCCGGATGCAATGTCAGCGAAGGACAGGGGCGGCTGGTGCGACCCGGCGCCCGGCCACCCGTGAACGCCGCCGCAGTCAACCACCTGCTGCGGTGCACGGGCTGCGCCCAGGACGGGGGCGTGCCGGCCAGGCACCTTCCCCACCTCGCGGCGAGCCGTCACGCCCGCTCGCGTCGCCCCTGGAAGCACCGACGATGTTCCGCGATACCGCTGGTGAGGGCCGAGACCACAGCCGCGGGGACGATCAGGATCATGTACTACTGCTTCGGTCACCGGCCCCGGCGCCGCCGCGATCACCACATGAGATGGGTGCGGGAGCTGACCCCCGCGGCAGCGCGCCGCATGATCATGCGCGAACAGGCGAACGAGGCAAGCCGGTTGATGAGCCCGCCGATGCCAGCGTCCCGAGGACCATTCTGCTGGATCCTGGAGAGGGGACGCCGAGTAGCCGATTGGTGGCGGGCAAGGCCTCGCCGGTGGAGTGCGGCCTGACCTAGCTCTCGACGAGATTCTGCCAGCGGCGTTGGCGAGGCTGTGGAGCGGGCGACGGTATACCATCACATCGGCGATCAAGGGATAGCACCCTGCTCGCCAGCCCCGGCGAACGCGACCGGCCAAGCGGAGCGTCCACCAGGGGCCGCGGATGTCCGGTGCCGGCGGGGTGGACCTCGATTCCAGCGTCGTGGTTGAGCAGCACCCGGCGGCCAGGGTAGGTCCGTTGGGCGGTTTCCACGTCTCGCTCATCGAAGGCGCCGGTGAACCCCATCGGCCCCCCTGTGACGCCGCTCAGCTCTCACTGTCGCGCGGACCATTGACAGGTGGTCATCGGAAGGCTCCGGCCGTCGGCGTCTGCCCTGGCCGCTCGCCGTCCTCCGCGCGGCCTTGTTGCTCACGCGCATTCCGTTCGGTCGCTGCTCGGCGCCCGTGTCGGGCCAACCGCTGCTGGATGGGGCCCCTGAGCTCGGCTGTGCGACGATCCCTCAAGTCCCCTCGCCGCTGCACCGTTGGGGCCGTCCGTGAGGCTACCCGCCGCCGCTGACGGATTTGGCAGAACAGCGTCATGCGGCCGGATTCCGCCGTCGGCACCCTGCCAATTTGTCGGCAGACAGTCGCGAGTGCTGCAACCCTGCCTGGTCGGCGGCCCCCGCAGGTCCGATCAGCTCTTCCACGGGGCTGCCAGGTCTGCGGGGTGTCGCAGCGGCGCCGGCACCCGTTCGAGCAGCTCCCACAGCGGACGCGGCTGCGCGGCCCACTCGCCGAGCCGGACGCCGTCCACCAGGCGCACGTTGAGGACCGCGGCGGTCTCGATGGCCTTGGCCGTGAACCGTCCGTTCGTGACCACCAGCGCGAACGTGGCTCGATGGATGTCGGTGGCCGTGCCCTTCAGCTCACGGATCACGCTGACGCCGGTCGTAGGACCGGCCTGCCCATCCCGCCGGTGCTTGCACTGCACGATCCAGTCCCGACCGTCCAGGTCCCTGGCTCGGACGTCGACCGCACCGTCGTTGGTCCCGCCCACCTGCTGCGCGCGCAGGCCGTCCCGGCGCAGCAGGTCGCGCACGGCGATTTCGAATTGCAGAGGGCTCAGGGCCGTCAGCTGGTCGAGCGTCATCAGGAGCGGCGGCTGTGCCGCTCGCCGGGTGTCCCAGTCGGCTCGGTTGTTGCTGCGGGCCCCGAAGTACGCGTAGATCGCGAAGCCCACCGGGCCCAGGCAGTCGACGGCCAACCGGTAGGGAGAAGGCCACCAGCCCGTCCACCGGCCGGTGAGCAGGATGATCGTGAACAGCATCAGAATCACGCCGCACCACTCGGGTGCGCGGTACAGCGCCCGCCAGGTCACCATTCGAACGTAGCGGGGCCGATCGACGGTCCCCCGGCGTTTGGGCGGCACCGGGTCTGACGAACGCCTTCGTCGCAGGACGGTGGTCTGCAGCGCGCGACACCAGCGGTGCTGGCGCCAGGTCTCCGGTCGTCCCAGCGCCGACAGCCGGCCTCGGACTCCCGTTCGCTGTTCGGGTGGACCGGACCGGCGCTCTGGTCGGGATCGGCTGATGAGGTGCGGCTGCATGGGGCGTTCCCCTCCGGTTGAGTGGTCGGCTGTGCCTGACGTGCCCGAGCTCCTGCTGTGGTCGGCGGGGCAGCAGGTGGCGGTGTTCCTCTAGCAGCTGGGGCGCGGCCTTGGGGGTGGCAGTCGGCGCTCGCGTTCGGCGATCGGGTTCGTCGGCAGAACACCGGGCTCCAGTACAACCTCGGCGTACTTGCTGCTGCGGTTACTGATCTTGTAGAGCCACACTCGGTACGGGCCGGTGACGGTCAGGGTGGCGGAGTCGACTTCGATTGCCCCGAGCATCACCGTTCCGTTTCGCACCCGTACCTCACCTTCCGTATAGCGCGCGGTGAGGCTGTTCAGGGCCCAGAGGGCTCCGGGGCGGCCGAAGAAGGCGTAGAGCTGTCCTCGGTTCAGGACATCCCATTCACCCGGGGGTAGGGCGCTGGCCGCCTCCAAGGCGGCCTCACGCACTCGCAGTTCCCTTTCCTGAGCCCAACGTTGGGCCGCTTGCCGGTCCTCACGGGCCTGCGTCTTCATACGGGCTGGCGCGTCCTTGATCAGTCGCAGCAGGAGCGCCGGAGTCATCAGGGAGGCGTCGAAGGTCTCGGTCCAGCCGCCCTGGGGCATCTGGCTGGCCGGCACGAAGGGCCTCAGCCGGAACGGCGGCCTCTGGAGCTGGCCGAGGACCGACTGCTCGATCTGCAAGGCCGCATCGCTGGATTCTGCGGCCACAGCCCCCGTCAGGATCCAGCCCCGGCGCTCGTGGTCGACCACGCGGACGGAGTCCACCGCGCAGTAGCCGATCTTGACGGCGCCCTTCTCGGGATGGTGCATCACATACACCTGTGCTGGCTCGACGGCCGGGTCTGCGGCGCACTGCTCGGGATCAGCCTTTCTCGCCGGACGGTTCTGGGTTTCAGGAGCCGGGCTCGCGGTCACTGGCTCACCGCCAGATCGGTGGGGCGGCTGGCCGACAAGGCGGGAAGGAGCGCCTGAAGGTGCTCACCGGCGGCCCACCGCACCAGGGTGTCGCGCTGAAGCAGGTGGATGGCGTACTCGCCCGCGGCGGCGGTGGCCTGGGCGGTGAAGCCGTTGAGTGCGATCATCACGGGGAGGTCCGCGTGATGAGTGGGGCGGGCGCAGCCGTTGAAGGCTCGCACGTCCTCGGGGCCCACCGGCTTGGTGTACTGCTTGCACTGGACGACGATCTTGCGGCCGTCCGGCGTCCAGGAGTAGACGTCGGCACCTTCGTCGCGGGGGCCGCCGACTCGCTTGGTGCCCTTGTAGCCGTCACGTCGTAGCAGTTCGCAGCAGGCTTCTTCGAAGCCTGTGGCGGTGATGGCGGCCAGGTGTTCGGGCGGGTAGGTGACGGCCGTCACCGGGGTCGGCTTCGCCTGCTCGGTGACCTGTGGCAGTGTGTGGACCGGGCGGCGGCGGAGGTAGCGGGAGATCGCCGGTCCGAACATGGCCCCTGCCGCGGCCAGCAGAATGCCCGCCGGAATGGTGACCAGGAGATGCTGGTCAGCCCAGCTGGACCAGTCGTTGAGCACGGTCTCCGCGACCGCCAGGATGATCACCCACTTGGCGAGCCATTCCCATAAGCTTTCCAAGTCCCCGCCCATAGACGTCCTCCTCCAAGTGGCAGGTAGCCGGCTGCGCCTGCCGGTGTCTATTGCAGCATCGCCCACTGACAATGTCCGGCGCTTCGTCCTCGACAGCGCCCGGGCCTCACACCGGTTGCTGCCAGCCCGGCGTGACGACCTCCTCGCCCTCGCCCTGGGGCGGCTCGAGCCTGGCGAAGAAGTCGTCCAGTGCCCGAGGGGTGACGATCAGCGCGTTGGCGTCACCCCGCCGGTTGCGCTCCTGCAACCTGCGCAGCAGCTCGGCCCGGCCGATCGGGAAGTACAGCAGCCGCCACCGGCCGCCTGCCGACTCCACCAGCTCCTTCATCGCATCGCGGTCCCTGCGCGGCCACAGCCCGTGGTCCCACACGACGTCCCGGCCCGCCCGGACCAGTTCGGCCAGCCGCTCGTGGAGCTCGGCGACGACCGGAGCCTCCTTCTCGAAGTACGTGCCCTCCGGGTAGTCCACGCCGTAACGGCCGTGCCGCTCGTACACGACTTCGTCCACCGACAGCCTCACAGCTCCCTCCGGGACCAGACGCTGCTGCGCGTACGTGGTCTTCCCGGACCCGGTCAGCCCCACCAACAGGTACACCAGCACTCGCACCTCTCTCTCGCTCGCGCTCACCCGCCGGCCTGCCAGCCAGTGCCCAACGACATGACCTGCTCGCGCGCTGGCTGCCGGGCTACGTCATCCACATTCCCGGAGCGCTCGGACGCTGCCTGCCCGATCCGGGACGCCAACACGCGCCAACCCCTCTCCAGACCGATGCCTGGGACGAGTGAATCCGAGATGGGTGTAGAGCTCCTCTCGGGGGACGGCCGCTGTTCAGGCTGGAATCTCGCGGGCGTGGACGGTGTCTGCGGTGGTGGGTCGGGGGTGGTAGCCGCGGACGGCGGCGCACACGTCCAGGGCGGTCGCGCGCCAGGTGGGAAGGGTGCGCTGGCGTTCCTCGGCCAGGGTCAGCAGCCGGTCGCGCAGCTGCAGTTGCGTCATCCACTCCAGCAGCGCTGAGGCCCACGCCGTGGCGTCGCCCACCGGGAGGAGTCGGCCGGGACGTTCGGGCTCGACCGACTCGAGGAAGGATGAGTAGCCGAGCGCTTCCCCTATCCCTCCGGTGTCGCTGGCGTAGACCGGGACTCCGTGCGCCAGTGCCTCGGTGACGCACATGCCGTATGCCTCCTGTTCAGAGGCGAGCACCAGCAGGTCGGCCCATCGGTAGTCGCTCGTCATCGCGGTTCGGTCCAGTGGGCCAAGCAGCGTGATCCGGTCGCCGAGGTCCGACTCGGCGATGAGCGCGAGCAGCCGGTCGCGGTAGGCGGGGTCCGGCTGCGCGCCGGCGATGTGCAGTTCCCACGGCAGTTCGCGCGGCACTGCGGCCAGCGCGCGCACCAGGGTCTCGTGGCCCTTGCGCGGGGTGAGGCTGGCCGCGCACAGCAGGTGCCGGTTGGTGGAGGGGCTCCCCGTGCCGACGGCGCCGGGGCGGACGCCTGGGACCGCGATGTGCACCCGGTCACCGGGCACGCCGTGACGGCTGGTCAGGTGATCGGCGGTCCAGCGGCTGGTCGCGACCACCATGCGGGCGTAGCCGAGGGCTTCCCGCTCTGCCTGGTCCAGGTCCTTGGCTGTCTGCGGGTCCAGGCCGCTCTCCGCGCTCAGCGGCAGGTGGACCAGGACCGTCAGCCGCAGCCGCTGGTGGTGGGCCGCGAGGACCTCGGGTACTCCGCAGGCGACCAGCCCGTCGAGCAGCACACGGCCGCCGTCGGGTACCGACTCCAGGGTGGTGGCCAGTTCGCGCAGCCCCTGGTGCGCGGGGCGCGGCCACGGGCCGGACACGGGGCGCATGCGCACGTCCCAGCCGAGCTGTTCCATTTCGGCAGTCAGGAACTGGTCGTAAATGTTGCCGCCGGAGGGGTGGCTGGCGTCGTCCCATCCCGCCGGCACCACGAAGTCCAAGTCTGCGTTGCCCATGTGTCCCCCTCGGGTGGTACGGATCGTCTGTCGGCAACCTACGGTCGCCGACGACTCCGAAGGGCTGGATTGCGTGATTTACCAGTACCGGGTTCTACGGGTAGGTCGTGCTGCTGCGGGGCTGCCGGTACGGCGTGCCGGTGCTCCCGCGGCCGGGTGCTCGGCGGAGCCCTGCGTCGGCGCGGGAGAGAGCCCCACAGCGGCCGTCCCCCGAGAAGGGCTACAACGATCCGAGATCGAGATCCCGTGACCGTTCATCTGCGCCGGCTCGGCCCGACGGTCCTGCCCGGGTCGCGGTCGGGCAGCCGAGTCACCCCTCGTGCGGCCGTTGCCTCTGCGGTGGCCTGCTCCAACTCCAGCGAAAGCTCGGCGATGATCCTTCGCATCACCTTGCCCGTTCGCTGTTCCTTGGCCAGTGCCGCCCGCACCTCCAGCAGTTCCTCCTTCAGCCGGTGGTTGGCCTCGGCGAGGTCCTGCATCGCGGTAGGGGTGGAGTTCTGGGCCTTCGCACGGGCCTGGAAGTCCTGGACCAGGTCGGCGTGCTCGTAGACGACATCGCGCCGCAGTCCGCTCTCGGTGATCAGTTCGGAGACGGTGAGCTTGCCGGACGGCGAGCGCAGCGGGGTGCCGGCGAGGAGCCGCCCGCAGGCGGAGGTGATTGCGGCGCGGTCATCGTCGCGGTCGCGGGGGCGGCGTCCCATCACTGGCTCCTGGAGGTAGTCGACGTCGGGGTGGACGCCTCGTGCGCCGTGATCTCGCGGCGCAGGCCGTCGGCGATGACCTCGGCGCGGTCCCGCATCGGCCCGGGCGACAACGGGTCGCGCGCCGAGACGTCCCAGATCGCCAGCTGGACGCGCTTCTCGGCGATGTTCCGGTCGGTGAAGGCGAGGTTCACGCAGGTCGAGCGGCACTCGGACTCGTCCGGGCCGTCGTCGGCCGGCAGGCCCAGCGCGATCTTCGCCAGGCGGCACGCGGCGGTCTCGGCGCGCCACACGCAGGTCATGCCCTGCCCGTGGTGGATGTTCGGGTTGACCTTGTCCAGCAGCCTGCTCACGCTGCCGGGGGCGGTGACCACCCGGCCCGAGAAGTGCGCCCGCTGCCGCACCCGGCGCCGGTGCTCCTCGGCCGAGGGGCCCGAGACGTGCTCGCCCTGGTCCAGCAGCCGGGCGTCGTGCTCGTTCTGGTCGAGGACCATCTCCAGGGTCTCGATGTACACGTCGTCCATCCAGGTCGAGTCCGAGCGGCCCGCGTAGTTCATGGTTACTTTCGTATGAACGTGTGCGTACTGGATCGCGGCTGCGACCAGGCCGCGGGGCCGGCGCACGATGAAGTAGGCCAGGGTGCGCCGGAACCGGGAGCCGTGCAGGTGCTTGGTGGGGTCCTGTGGGATCGGCGGTTCCTGGCCGGGCCCGCGGAAGGTGGCGTTGACCCAGGCCAGGAGGGCTTCGAGGTCCCTGTTCATCATGGGGGCCTGCCGGGCGAACTGTGTGTTCGGCCGGCATGCCTGCTGCATGACCAGGCTGGAGGGGAACAGGAACGGGTAGTCTCCGAAGCCTTCGAGCAGGGCGATTGCCGTGTGGACCGGGGTGACCACTACCCAGGGCCGCTGGTCCTTCGGGGTCGGTCCGTCGGGAAGTGCCCCTCGCCCGGGGCCCTTGCCGCGCCGTCCGACGATCTGCAGCTCTCCGGTGGCCTCGTCGATGTCCCGGCAGCCGGGGCGCAGGTTGAGAATCTCCCCCGGGCGGGCGCCGGAGAGGTAGCAGGCGACCACGAACGCGGCGGCGAAGACTACCGTAGATGGTGGCCGCAAGCGGAGGGATGGTGTCTGCGAATCTTCGAGCGGGTGAACCTCCAAGTGCTGGCCGCTGGCCGAACCGTGGGTCGGCACCTGCACGAGGGCGCGTTGGTGGTGCTCGAGAACGTGCCGAGGCGGCATGGCGTCCTACCAGTCCTTTCGACGGAAGCGATCATCGTGATCCCTAGCCCTCTCAACCTCAGTGATACGGCACATTTCCTTGAGTAGGGCAGCGCCGTCGAGGACAGGCTTCGCTGGTGAGATGAAGTGCTCCCGGCGTGCAGCTTCTCGTTCAGCCTTGATCTCGCGGATCTTGACCTGGGCGGGAGTCAGGCCGTTGCGCAGTGCCCGCCGAGTCTCGGCGAGTTGCTCACGAGCCCGTTGCACTGCCTCGCGGGCATCCTGTGCTTGCGCCTCACGGCGACTCAGGCGAGCCTGATGTGCTGCCCTGGCGGAAAGTCCCACCGCGGGGGCGGGACGGATGTTCTGCCAGAGGAGCATCTCCGCCAAACCACCCGTGGTGCGGCCTCGTCGGGCAACCTGAGCTTTGATCAAACCGATCGGGTCACCAGCCCGGCCACGAACTGTCAGCGCACCCCCTGCTGCGCCTTGGAGCCAGCAGATTGCTTCCAGAGCGCCCATGCCCTCCAGGTACCAGGGTCGGAGGACGAAGGCGACCCGACGCAGGCACTCGTACCTGAGTCCCGGAAGGGCGTCGCGGACTTGCTCGGCGAAACGGATTGAGTCGCGCAGGTGCTGGACCGCCATCCCGGTAGTCCCGGCCACTTCCCGCTTGTGGCTGACGTGAGATGACCGGCTTTCCACACGCCCCAGCGTGTCTTTCCCCCCGTTGATACCTGATCCATTGCGCCTACCGGAACCACGACGAGAAGGGGTGCAAAGCCCCTTCTCCTGCTCGGAGTTATCCACAGGTGTCGGCAGCGTCGTTGTGCTGTCCGAGGGACCAGTGCTTCCGGGCCTGCGGTGACTTCCCCGGTGGTGGTCTGCAGCTGAAGCTCTGCGGCTGAGGCGGATGTGCTGGGTCCTCGCCTTGGCCAGCGCGATCTCGTGTCGACGCCCGTCTTCGTTGACCGCCGAGACCCTGGCCTGGTAGCCGTTGCCCCGTACGACCCGCCCAACGTGATCGTCATAAGGGCGAGGTACGCATGCTGCATAGATCGTTGCGGTGCCGGCATACCGGCGCTGTGACCCATCAGCGGCCTGTCTGGGTTGCCTGTCGAGAATGTTACGTCGCGTTCCGTGCTCCGCCCATGCGAGCAATCCGGATTCCCGAAGGTAGCGGACGTGATAGGCAACGCAGCGGCGGGACAGGCCAGTTGAGGCCACCACAGAGTCAAGGCAGTACGGCATGTGACCCTGCCGGTTCATGCGAGAGGCCAACACCTCAGCAACTCGCTGTGTGGTGGTGTTGAGCTTCGGTTGAAGCGAAGTCGCGATTGCCCACGCTACGGCGAGCAGCCAGTCCTGCCGGCACGTGATACCTCGTGCCGGCGTGGCAGTGAGCTCTTGTCTGGCGTCGTAGCCCGAGTGCTTCCAGAGAGGATTCGCTTTGGTGTCAGATGTTGTACTGGACCCACTGGTGAACGGTTGCCCAGAGGCGTCGTTGGGTAGTTCGATCGTGTGATCCGGCTGAATAGGGTCGAGCTGATTGGGTGCAAAGGACAGCACAAAACCAGCCCCGGGGCTGGTAGCTATGATCTGCTCCAGGAGCTCGCTTCTTTAAAATGGCATAACAGAACCGTCCGCCCAGCATGAACAGATTGCGGAGCGGTCCCGATTTAGTGGCTTGGGGCTTTCTAGGGGCTTCTCCTCCAGTGCTGGACGGTGGTTCGTCAGCGGGGTGTCTGATTTACGGGCCTAGGCGTAGTGCTCGCTATGCGACATGTCCACCCTGGACTGCTGCCTGCGATGATCTTGTGGGTTTACGATGTAGTGCAAACCCTGCTGGCAGTTCCTCGATCCACACGCCTACAGGGATCGAGTACGCGCATTGGCCTTTGAGGCGGTCAATGACAAATGCAGCGTTCTCGCCCGCAGTGATCGCTACATAGACTTCCCGCTGAGTGACCCACAGTACTGTGTCTGAGGTCGTCCGCGGGTCATTGGCGGCTTCGCGTGCAGCGTTCACTGCGAGGGTCTGCCATACGGGAGTTGACCGTGATTCGCTCCGGCTTTGGCGGTCCCCAGGCCAAACGATCCTGTCAACAATGGAAAGCGTTTTGACGGCGATCAGATCCTCACCGTCAAGCGCAGACTCGTTCACGAGGCCCAGCTGAATAGCCTTCGTCACCCAGCTGCGATTGAGGTTGGCGGCGCGGGCGAGCGTGAACGGACTGGTTGAGGACGGCACCTCTGTACTCCCTCCAGAAACGCACTCGGGCGAGGTGCAGAGACGACACCCCACACGACAATCTACACCGACGGCGTGACGCGACGCGACAATGTTGATGGCATCCGCGTGTCTCGTGGTCTGTATCTATGCCGGTTTGTCGCATTTGAGCGGGGAGATATTTGCCGCGACGCATCAAACGGTAGGACTGGGCGCAAGGCGGCGTGCGCTTACCTACATACCAGCGAAGCAATGTCAGAAGGCACATCCCTACATGCCTACCTACATGCCTACTGACCTACTTGGCAACCTACTGACGTACCTACTTTGATAAATATCGGTCAACCTACAAGGATGCTTGAGTGTTCGTCATTCTGCTTGCCAGGAAATGGACGCAAGAGCGCCCGGCACCTCCGAATATGAGGTGCCGGGCGCTGAACTAAGTGCGTGCTTCCTGACCTAGAGCGCAGGTGGAAGCGGTCCTTCAACCTCCAGGGCATCCAAGAATTTTCTCATCGCAGCCGACCACACGTGGATCGCAGTGCGAGCGCGTCCCGCACCGCGAAGGTTGTTGGGGAGAGCTGAAGCGACGGCATACACATCAGGGCTCACACGGTGACTCGACTGCTTGCCGGTGCCTGCGCTCGTGAGAGGCCTCTCACGAAGATATGCCTCGGCGAGGTCCAACTGTTCCTCTATGGTTGACGGCAGCATCAAGGCCATCGCGGCATCGACATACTGTGCAACGGTCAGTTGATGTCCAGAGCTGACACGGTCCTGCGCCAGTCGTGCATTGACCTCAGTCTGGAGCTCGGGTGCAAAGCGGAACGGGGTTGTGCCCCATCGCTGCATACTGAGCCGCAGATCGATACCGCTCTCCTTGAAGGAGTGGAGCAGCGCGGCCTGAGCCGAAGGTGCTCTCCGGCGCTTGGCCGCTGTCTTTTTCTGAGCCGTGGCGTCGTCATCAGATGGTGGCGGTGAACTGACATCGCCTTGAGGCCCAGACTGCGGATTGACGGTGTAGTCTTCGTTGCTCTGCGGGGCCCCTAGGTCTCGAGCTCCGTTGTGCTCCGCTACCTCAGCCGTGTGCTGTGATGCCTCTGCAGTTGTCTCGCCACGGTCGGTCGCACCTGAGGGTTCCGTTGCGAGTGGAGCCTCAGGTACTAGCTCATCGCCCGGGGGGTCCTCGTCTTGGCTCTGTGTGTTGGGGCTCTCCGCCGGCGGTGGCCCTGAAGCAGCTGATGTGAGGTTTGTGGCGGCGTCGGGCTGCCCACGCTCGGGCACCGGCGCAGCAGAGTGAGTGCTCTGCAGATGCTCTGCGGGATCTGAAGTTGCCTCCGTCGACATGTTGGTCGACCGAGCCGAGCCTTCGGGCAGCTCAGGAGAGAACACCGGCGCTGTTGCCCCACCAAATGCAGAGCGCGCTACGACTGTCTCTGCTCCGGCTAGCGCTGCAGAGCTGAGCACCGCAGTCGCTGGGCGGGCGCGCTGTCGCAGAGCTGCGCTCTTCTTCGGCTTTGCATCGCCGGCCTTGACCTCGTTGCTCTGGTCAGGCATCGACTTCCTCCTCCTCCATGCCGAGCGGGAGTGCGATCTTCCACTCGTCACGCGGAAGATCAATGCGATCGAGGACCTCTTCAACAAGCGCGGTGTACTGCTTGCCTGGCGAGAGCTTGAGGAAGGGGACAACTGCCGGTACCCCCGTGAAATATGCCTGCGCGATCCGGACGTCGCGTCGGACCTCTGTCACGAACGGCAGGAGGCCGCCCTCCCAGACGGCGCTGCTGACCTCGATGTCCATGATCGTCAACTTGGACTCTGGGTTCGACTGGTTGAGCAGGACACCGAGGAATTGGGGATTGCACTCCCCTCCCGTCAGTTCCGTCACCTTCTCCACTGCGCTTCGCAGAACCAAGACGCCCTTCGCCGTGGCGTATTCGGGGTTGTAGACAGCGATGACCCAGTCCGAGGCCGATGTTCCCACTGCGTTGAGCGCGCGAACCGAAGGCGGAGTATCGATCAGAACGTAGTCAAAAGCATCGGAGAACTGCTCAACAAGCATGCGCCGCAGGATCGGCGTCATGTTGTGTGGCTTCGTGACGAACATGTCCTGGACCGTGGACATCGTCTCCTCTTCCGACGCGAGCACGCACAGCCTGCCAGCGTCAGCGAAGTCAGCGAGGATGTGGCTCTGGTCGAACATTATGTCCTTGAGAGGCGTCCCAGGGAGTTTCTGCAAGGCGAACTGCAAAGCCATGCCGAGCGAGCGCTTAAGGATGTCGTCGCCAATGAGGTTGACGCCGAGTGCCGTCCCGGCCTGTGCTTGTGGCTCTAGGTCCACCACGAGGACGCGGTAGCCGGCCATGGCAAGGCGGGCTGCAAGGTTGACGGTAGTGCTGGTCTTCCCCACACCGCCCTTCTGACTGGCGATGGAGATGACCTGCATGACCGGGTCCCTTCAGGAGCAGAGTGGTAGTCGACCTGACGTGGATCTGTGCCGCGTCACATCGAGGCTGGTGGTGGTGCTGTGGAGGGGATGATCTCAATCCCGAGGACGGGGGCCCTCTTGGATCATCGTCTCCTGTCGCGACGCGACACAGAGACAATAACAGGACTGCCTCTCCCCACGGCCAACAACGGGCGTGTCGCGTCGCATCCGTCTTGGGTGTGCAGGGCGCCGAAGACAATCCAACGAGGCCGCCAGGCCCGGTGAGGGTCGTTTGTGCTGCTGTTGCGCGCTGGCATGAACAGCACGTGTGCGTCAGCGTGCTCATCGGCGAGCTCTCGTCGGGGCGGAGGCCAGCAGGGGGATCGGAAAGCGTCAGGCTTCGCACTTCTGCATCCGGGTCATGGCTCATGTGCTTGGTTATGGAGGAGCGATTGCAGGGAAAGACGTCAACGCCTTAGTGAGCATGTGATGAAGAAGGCTAGTAGGCCGTTAGACAGCAAGCAATATGAGTGGTGTTGTAGCTGGGAAGTAGCGGCTGCACTAAGCAACAAGGACAGGCGGTAATCTATGCATGTGCGTGATACGCAACGTGTGTGACGGTAGAAGTAGGTATGGCTGATAGCAGTAAGGCGTGTCTATAAAAGCGCACGGAAATAATGCTAGAAATGCAAACGTAAGGACGCAGGCGTGAGGGAAGGTCCTGAGCACATGAGGACAGAAGGAGGGTGGTGAAGCGAAAAGGCGGGATACGGCCATGGAAGATGGCTACAAAGATGCATAGGTAGGTTGGGAGTAACATACGTACATGCCTACGTAGATACATACAGAGCTACAGGTCTACGTGTTGAGCTGCCTACAAGGTAACATATTTAGCTACCTACAAGGATGACTACAAGCGTAGGTTCCTCGGAGAAGTCGTGTCGACCGATCGACCTACCTACCAGCAAGCATCGGTACTCGGCTACGTACTCGTCGAGAGAGGCAGTTCGTTGCTGGAGTGCCTCTTAGCAAGGCTGCGCAACGTGGTTGTTGAGTATGCCGGTGATGCAACGTGTGGTCCAGCACGGCGTTCGCTATGACGCTGGGTTGCACGACGCGCCGCAGATTCATGACTAGCCGTGGCCGTGTGGTGGGACTCTCGGCGGTGGAGAAACTCGCTACGGAGGCCAGTTGCGCCAATAGTCATGACCTGTATGCACTCCGAGCATGCGGCGACAAAAGGACGCTGGCGGGTAACCTGTTCAGCCGCTCTGTTTGCTACTCGGTAGCGGTGCAGCAGTCGGAGTAGGTCGTGGTTGAAGTTCCTGGCGTGCCTCGGCGAACCTCCGACCAGGCTTGACGTAAATCAGTGCAACAACAGCGAAGCGCCCAGAGTAGCGGCCATCATCGCGGGTCCGAAAGCGATGCGTGCGTGACGCCGCAGTACTCGGCGAATTGTGAGTAGGACAAGGCCTGTGGAAGCCGCAAGGAGGAAGCTCGCGAAGCTGCCGAGGAGGAGTGCGGGCCAGCTGATCCAGCCGAGAATGGCGCCAAGGGCCGGTGCGAGTTTCACGTCGCCCAGCCCAATACCGCCTGCTAGAGCGGTGACGAAGAAGAGAGCAGTAAGAAGGCCGGCGGCTTCGAGGCTGCGTGCGGCGCTGCCTGACTCTCCGGCTGCGCCAGCGATCAGGAGTAGCGCGAGGGTGCCGATGGACGCGGGAAAGGTGAGTGCGTCGGGTAGGCGGTGCACCGCGAAGTCAATCAGTGCCAGGGCCAGGCCGCACGCGGTGAGCCAGTAGAGCGCAGCTGCGTGCCATCCGGTGGCGCCCGAGGCGGCAATGAGACTGAAGGAAGCGGCGCCGAGCAGCTCGGGAAGGGCCGCGGCCGGGGGAGCGGGATGTCCGCAGTTGGCGCAGCGGCCGCGGAGGGTTCGATGGAGTGTCGAGGGCCGAGGGAGCTGGGGGCTGGAGCCGCAGCTGGTGCAGGTGCGCCGTTGGTGTCCGGTGGGGACGGCAAGAGCGGTGATCGCGGGGCGGGCGGCCGCGCCGGTGGTGAGGCCGGCGAGGCCTGCGACGGCCACGGTGATCGCGTTCAACTGCTGGCTCCCTTTAGCCCCGCGTGCGGCCGGTGGTCGCCGGCTGGTCCAGGGAAGCGTAACCGGGACGGTGGGGGTGCTGGATTCGAACAGTGCCACAGTGTGATCTTTCGGACATTTGTCCAGGTGGGCGGGGTCTAGGCTGGCGGATACTGGCTGGTTCGTAGACTTCTTCCCTCGTACCGTTCGAAGCAACGGCACGGCTCGCAGGAGCAAATGCACGGCCGGTTCGTGTCACACCGAGCTCGTCCGCCACACCTCTATGGGTGAGGAGACGTTCTCGTGCACGGACTCGACGAAGGGGAAGACGTCCATGACCGCTGGACCGGACAGCACCGTCCGCGAGGAGAACCGCGTGGGCGGCCGGCAGGCGCCGGCGCGCCGCAAGGTGCGGTGGACGCGGGGGCGCAAGGCCGTGTTCGGAGTGATCGGCTTCGGCTCGATCCTGATCGCCACGGTCGGCTTCGTCGGCTCCTACAGCGCCGTGCGGCACCTGGCGGTGGAGAAGGGCTTCGGCTGGTTCTCCGGGGTGTTCCCGCTGGGCATCGATGTCGGCATCGCAGTGCTGCTGGCCCTGGATCTGGCGCTGACCTGGGTAGACATGCGCTTCCCGCTGCTGCGGTACATGGCGTGGCTGTTGATCGGCGCGACCGTGGCGTTCAACGCCGCCACCTCGTGGCCCGACCCGATCGCGATGAGCATGCATGCGGCGATTCCGCTGCTCTTCATCACGATCAGCGAGGCGGTGCGCCACGCGGTGGCCCGGGCCACGGAGATCGAGACCGACCAGCACATGGACTCCATACGCCTGGTGCGGTGGCTGCTGAAGCCGGTCCAGACGTTCGCGATCTGGCGTGACATGAAGCTGTGGGAGATCCGGTCGTATCGCGAGGCGCTGGAGCGGCGCCAGTCCAAGATGCTGCTGCGGCAGGATCTGCGTTCGGTGTACGGCTGGAACTGGCGGCGCACCGCGCCGGTCGCCGCCGTGAGGGCGCTGGCCCGTGCCCGGCACGGCATTGCCGTCGACTTCGAGGCGATGTCGAAACTGCTCGAGCAGCCACCGGCGCCACGGGCGGACCTGGCGCGCGACCCAGCTGCCGCCCCGGCACCCTCCGGCATGCCCGCTGAGCAACCGCGGGAGCTGCCCGTACCTGAGCCTGCCCTGGTGGCAGTGCCTGCCTCGGCCGAGACACCCACCATCGCGGCGGTTGCGCCGGCCGCAATTGCGCATCCGACCATGCAGGACGCGGTGCTTGAGGCAGCTGCGGCCGAGGCCACTACGGCACCGCAGTACGTGCAGTTTTCGCAGGTCCGCCCGGCCGCAGGCCCCGACCTGATACCGGAGTCGGCGACCACGTTCGTGCCCGCCGAGCGGGCGGTGCACGCCAAGGCCTTCGATGCTGAACCGGTCGATATACCCCGCCAGCAGCAGAATCGTGGGACTGAGGCTGAGCAGCAGCCGGTACACCTTGCCGTGGTGGAGGCGGACGACCCGGCGGCCGAGGCCGAAGCGGTGACGGCGGAGGGGGGAGTGGCGGAGGCGGACTTGGCATTCGGTCCGGGCCCTGCGGGGGAGTCCAAGAGCGAGCGCGCGGAGCGGATCTACCTGGCGCACCAGAGAGCGGGGGTGGAGTTGAGCCGGCCGAACCTGGCACGCTGGGCCGGGTTCGCGAACGAGGGCTCGGGGCGTACGCAGTACTCCAGGTTGGAGAGGAAGCACGGGAAGATCGTGGTGAGTGAGGGAGCCGGCCAGCTCGACTTCGAGGTGCCCGCTGACGTGCACACCCCCGAGCGGGCGTAGCCGCCAGCGCTGGCGGGTACCTGCCGGGCCCGGTGTCGCGGGGCCGGGGGGTTATCGGCTGCTGGTGGGGATGTGGTGGTGGACGGCGGCGAGGAGTTCTTGGGCGGCGGCGTCGTCGCTGATCGGGCGGCGTGTGAGCCACTCCTGGAGGACCTCGTTCACTGCGGTGGTGGCGTCGCGGACCTGGTCGGCGAGGTCCCGGGGAAGGGCGGTGCCGGGGTCGGCGCCGGTGACGGCGACCGGGCCGTACAGTGCGGTGACTTCCAGGCCGCGCCAGGTGCTGGCCAGGGCCCAGGCGGCCAGGTTCAGCGGCCGCTGACGGGACAGGCCGTCGCCGTCGACGTACATGGTGGCCTGGCGGTGGTAGCGGGCGGGTTCGGCTTCCTCGGCGTTCAGCGCGGCGGCAAGGGTGGTCTTCCACCGGGCGGCGCTGTCCGGCAGGTGCAGGGCGGTGAGCTCGGCGCCGGGTTCGATCACGAGCGCTTCGACGGTGTTCATCTGGTCCCCCTGGTCCGGAACGGGCCGCTCGGTGCGGCGCGGGTCCGCACCGACGATGCCACACCACCGGGCGGCACCGCACGCGTGCCGCTGCCAGGAGGTATGGCCTGAGCGATGGCGCGCTGCGGACGTGGTTACAGGGTGGTGAGCGCTTCGCTGATCCAACGGCGGGATCCTCTGCCGTCGGAGTCCAGCGCGATTCGGTGGCCCTGTCCCGAGCGCGCGGCGGTCTCGATCGCGCGCACCAGTTCGTCGGCCAGCTCCGCCAACCGTTCCTCGGTGACGCTGTCCCCGTAGGAGCCGGCGTACTGCGAGGCGACCGAGATCCACAGCGGCTCCCGGGAACCGGTGACCTTCAGCTCGAGGGACCTGGCGTTGCCCACGGTGTGCACCGTGACGCGCTGAATCGTGTCCGCCCGGACACGGTGCTCGCCCACCACGACCCACACGTCGCTCTTCCCGCCCACCAGTCCGCGCTCCCCGCCTCGACGCCGTCTGCGATGCCAGCTTGCCAGCGTGCCGCGCCGACCGGGGGTCGAATGACGTGCACTCCACCCGGATCAGTGACCCGCGCAGCAGCACTGCCGTACTCCGAGGTGGTACCTGCGGCGTGAGGTCTTGGACCAGGTCCGTCCTGGCGAGCAGAAATTGCTCCGCGAAACCTGTCACACGCACGCCGGCCAGCACACCTCTATGAGTGAGAGCACCTACCGCGACCAACGAGCTCGGTGCACCGGCCGACCACATCAACCGACAGGAACCGAGATGAGCACCTCCTTCGCAACCCCTTCCCCAACTCCGTGGTGGCAGTCTCAGAGCGGCCACCAAGGAAGCCGCGTGGTCCCGGGGCGGCGCACCGTGCCGCGAACCTCCTATCAGCAGCCGACCCCGCCCTACCAGGTGATCGCTGCAGACCTGCGCGCGCAGATCCGGGCCGGAAACCTGAAGCCCGGTGACAGGCTTCCCTCCACACGCACCCTCGAAGGGCAGTACGGGGTTGCCAACATGACGGCCCGCAAGGGCTTGAAGGTCTTGGTCACGGAAGGGTTGGCGTATGTCGCCCCCGGCCGGGGGATGTTCGTCGACGAGATTCCACAGCCTTCCGCGCCGGCGGTCGTCGCCCTGTCTGAGGAAGCCGCTGCTCCCACGGACCCGGAGTCCGACACGGCGAGGGAACCGGGCGTGGCCCCGGCAGCCGAACCGCACCCCCAGCAGCGCTTCGAGGAGTCCCTGACGCGACTCGAGGACCTCATCTCACGGGTGGAGGCGCTGATGCCGCTGATGGCGCTGAAGACTCTGATGCCCGCCGGATTGTGGTCCGAACCGGTCGTACAGGGCTGGCTGGCGCCCTTGTACCCGCAGCACCCCTCCCCTCGCTCCGAGGAACCCGGTGCCGAGGGAGCCCTGCGCCAGGCGCTGACTGCCACCGCGGTCAGGCCTGATGGGCCCGCTGACACCCGCGAGAAATTCATCGGGCAGAACATGTCACACGGATCCGCGCAGGCACACCTCTATGAGTGAGAGCACCGAACACCACCGGAGGAACCCGAGCATGGACCGCTCCCCGAGCATGCCCAGCCCCGCCGTCCGCCCCCGCAGCGACGTGCCGCAGCTGCCCGGCACCGCCGCGATCGCCCGACTCCTGGACCAGGCCGCGACGCTGGACCCGGACAGCGATCCGATCGACCTCGCGCGGTGGCGGGCCGCCGCCTTCGTCGTCATCGAGCGGCTGTGCCCCAACGACGACTACGTGTGGACGCTCCTGCGCCCCGCTACGGACTGGAGCCGCCCGCCGGACCCGCGCGAATGGAACCAGCACTTCACCTCCGGCTGGGCGATCACGATGGGCGTGCTCGACGCCCTGCAGCACCTGGGCTGCGGCACCGGCGCCGATCCGCGACCGGCCGCGACACCCAGCCCCTCCCTCCAGCACGACCAACGGCTCCCGCACCAGCCGCGCCTGGAGAAGGAGCCCGAACTGCTGCGGGAGCTGGCCCGAAGGGGACCGGTGATCCGGCTGCTGGGCCGAGTCGACATCCTGGGCGCCGAGGGCGACCGCCCGACCGACGCCCGCACCTCCTACCACTTGGCCTGGGCAGCGGCGTGGATCCACCTCAACCCCCACGCGCCCTGCCGGGAACTGGACCAGGTCGTGTGGAACCGGCGCCTGATCCGCAACAGGACCCGCAGGAAGTTCCTCGACTCCCTCGCCGACTGGATCGGCCCGGTCCACCTGCCCCCCGCCCACCGCGGCCAGGGATTCGCCTTCGCCCCCACCGTCACCAGCGACTGGGCCCAGTTCCAGCACTACTACCGGCTGGGCCGGCGCACCGGACCCGGCCCCGAGGGCGACCGCGCACTGCGCACGGCCCTGGACCTGGTGCACGGCGAACCGTGTTCCACCGGGAAAGGCGCGGACGCACCGCTGTGGACGATGCACCACTCCAGCGTCATGGCCTGCGAGATCCTCGACGCCGTCCAACTCCTTTTCCAGCGCAGCCTGGACGCCTCGAACCTGACCACGGCGCTATGGGCTGCCGAGCGGGCCATGCTGCTCGCCTCAGCCGCCGAGCGCGAGCAGCTGGCCCAGGTCCTGGGCAGCCTCGCGGCCGGCGACCCGCGGGCCGCCGCCGACGCCACAGCGCTCGTGCACGCGCTGCGGACCCGGTTCTACGAGCGGGACCCGCACTCGTGGGCAGGCGTTGACCACCTCGACGTGACCACCGAGCTGCCGCCGGACCGCGTCCTGGCCGTCGACGAACCCGGGCCCGACGACCAGCCCGGCCCGGCCGGCGAACCCGCCGTTCACCGCGACGCCTCCTACCCCGCCCTCGCCGAGCCCGTCGACGAGCCGGACTACGGCCCGGTACTGCGGCTCCTTGGCCCCGTCGACGTCATCGGCGCCGAGGGCCGCCTCGATCCCTACCGCCGCGCCCCGCTGACCGAGCTGGCCAGCTGGCTCTACCTGCACCCCGGCTCCCGCTACCAGGACCTGGACCAGGCGATGTGGCCCGGTCAGCGCATCGGCGCCAACACCCGCAACACCACCACGAGTCGGCTGCGGGCCTGGCTGGGCGCCGAGCACTTCCCCAAAGTGGACGCGGTCGCCGGCTACGGCCTGGCGCCGACGGTGGGCAGCGACTGGGAGGAGTTCGAGCTGCTGCGCGAGCGCGGCACCACGACGCCCGGGCCCCGGGGCGAGCAGGCGCTCGCGCTGGCCCTGGAACTGGTCCGCGGCCAGCCGTTCGGCGCCCACGGCCCCAGCGAGGTCTGCTGGACCGACGAGCCGCCCTTCGGCCGGGACGACCAGGAACCCGCTCCGGGGCCGTACTGGTGGGCCGCACCCTACGCCGCCGCCATGCGCGAGTCGATCATCGACGTCGCGGAGAACCTCGCCGAGCGCCGACGCGCCGCCGGAGACATCCACGGCGCCCTGGAAGCAGCCCGGCGAGGACTGCTCGCCCAGCCCGGCCACCAGGACGCGGCGATCACCTGGGACCGGCGACTCCTCGATCCGTACGACGACTTGGCCAGGTCCCTCGCCGAGCTGCGCCGGCACCGCCCCGCCGCGCTCAGCGAACCGCTTCGGTGAGCCCGCCCCCTGACCCTGCACCACCGCGCCGAGCGCCCCGGCCGCCCGCAACCGTCCTGAGAACCCTGGAGTTCCCGTGTCCCGCTACCGCCCCTACCGCCGCCGAGCACCCCGACGAGGCGGTGGCGTGGTCATCGTGTTCGGCGCACTGCTCGCCGCCCTGGACTACCTCTACCGCCAGGCCGGCCCGCGCCTGTACACCCTGACCCGGCCAACGAACCTGCTGCCCGCCTCCGCGGCCCTGGCCGTGCTGGCCGCCGCCGCGCTCACGGTCACCCTCACCCGCCGCGTTCGGCGCCGACGGCGCACGCTGCGCCGCCGGCGCGGCCCGGTCCCCTCGGTCAGACCGGCGCGGGCGCAGCCGGTGCCGAGCGAGATCGCGGCGTTCCAGGCGCTGACGCCCACCCAGTTCGAGGAGGCGCTGGCCGCGCTGTGCCTGCGCGACGGCTGCACGGAGGTGTCGGTGGTCGGTGGGGCGGGTGATCTGGGTGCGGACGTGATCGCCACCACTCCGGCCGGACAGCGGTTGGTCATCCAGGCCAAGCGGTACGCGACCAGCAAGAAGGTGACCAGCCAGACGGTGCAGATCGTGAACGGCACGTACCGCGACCAGCACCGCGGCAACGTCGCCGCGATTGTGACGACCTCCACCTACACGGCCGCCGCCCGCTCCTACGCGGAAAAGGTCGACATCCATCTCGTCGACGCGTCCGGCCTGATGGCCTGGGCCGTTCACGGCCGGCCGCCGCTGCCCTGGAACCGGGCCACGTGACCCGTCACCCGCACCTACCCAACTGGCATGAGTGAGCGGACCCGGACGCGGGGTCCGGCCGGCCGGACCCCGCGTCGAGCGGCACCACCAGGTGCCCACCGTGCCGAGCGCCGGGTTCACAAGCCACCAAGGCTGCCCCGGGTCCTGGACGGCGGCATCTGCGCCCGGCAGCGGCGCCCGTCGGCGGATCAGCGCATGTAGCCGCCGGCCACGGCGGTCCGAGCAGCGTCGACGCCCGGACCGGTCGCCCCGGGGGGCCGGTGCGGATAGACGCAGTCGACCAGGTCGTAGGCGTCGCCGTCGGGCAGAGAAGATCCGATCACCCCGCAGACCGGGCCGCCGTGGCCAACCGTGCTGACCCACAGCCCGTTCCACCACGGGTGCTGGTCCGTGATCGGTGCGCGGCACTGCTGGCACCCGACCGTCGGCAGGGACTCCGCGTCGCAGGCGGCCTGCTGGCCGCCCCCAACGATCAGGCTCGGATCCGGGTGGTGCGGCGTTTTGCCGCGCTGCGGTCCGTCACACGCCGGGCCGAACTCGTGCTCCATCGTCACCCAGGTCCCCGGCCACTGGGGGTGCCGGTCGGTGATCGGCTGCCGGCAGCTCGCGCACATGACCAGGGCCGCTCCATTCGCCTGGAACGCCTCCAGCACTTCAGACTGCGCGGCACCGTAGTCGCCGTAGGACCCGGCGAGGTCGATGAGGTCGAACAGGGCCAGCTCCACCACAGCACCGCGTACCTCGGACCAGCAGTCCAGTCCCGCCAGGGACACGGTCTGTCCCCAGCCCAGGCGCGGCAGAACGCTCCCGCTCGCGCGCCGCACGACGCTGACTCCCGCGTCGCGAAGCCGCTCGGGGACCAGCGCGCCCAGCGTCGCGGACAGGGTCTTCTCAGCCAATGCGGCATCGGGCTCGTTGAGCCAGCAGGTGGAGACGAACGTCCGGACCTCCAGCCACGGATACAGGATCCAGTCGACCACCGGACCCTGGTCCGTGCGGCGGATGACGATCTCCTGGGGACCCGCATCATCGAAGACGAAGTGCACCAGCGGCTTGGGGTCGGCTGCCGCGATCGCATCGGCCACCCGCGGATGCCTGGCCATGAAGTCGTCCCACGGCTCGTCCCACCCCGGAACCCCCTGAGCGTCAGCGGCCACTACTGCCTGAAGGCCCATCAGTTCCTGCGGCGGCCGTGCGGCCAGGGCGCCGGGAGGGCTCTGCACGCTGCTGCGCTGCGCGCCGGCGACCGCCGGCGCCTGACAGTCCAACAGATCACGCCGCTGCTGTGCGGACGTGACAGCAGGAAGGCGCGGTACGCCGCTGTGGTTCGTGCCGCGCTTCTGTCCGGTGCGCTTGCCCATGACCAGACCCCTCTCGGTTGCTCGACCGCACGCTCAACCGGGCGGCACCGCAACAGGTCACGGTGCACTGCGCCATCCGCGTCGAACCGGCATCGGCCGGCCCCAGCTCAGATGTGCCTCACCGGGCAGGTGTAGCAGCGTTCTCCACAGCATCCAGCTGCTGGCCCTGGCAGTCCGGCGCGCCGGAGCCGGCCGCGCCCGGGTTTCACCGGCGCAGCTGGGACCTGGCACCATGCATCGCGACCGTTGTCTCCACCGATAGGATGTGTGCACATGAACCGCAGTGAGCTGGTAGCCGCTCTGGCCGACCGCGCCGAGGTGACCCGCAAGGACGCCGACGCGGTGCTGGGCGCGCTCGCGGAGGCCGTCGGAGACGTCGTCGCCAAGGGAGACGAGAAGGTCACCATCCCCGGCTTCCTGACCTTCGAGCGCACCCACCGTGCTGCCCGTACCGCGCGCAACCCCCAGACCGGTGACCCGATCCAGATCGCGGCCGGCTACAGCGTGAAGGTCTCCGCAGGCTCCAAGCTCAAGGAAGCCGCGAAGGGGAAGTGACCCCGGCCCGCCACGCCTGAGCCTCACGGCCGTGACACCGTGACTTCCGGCGCGCTCGCCGGCGGAGTCCTCGGCAGGCAGGCCGTGGCAGCACGTGATCAGGAACGGGAAGGCATCGCGGCCCCGGGGGGCCGTGCCGGCTGCGCCCGGCCACATGGGGCCCGGCGTGTGCCGGCTCAACGCGGGGAGCGAACGGGGACCCGGCGCAGGACGGTCCCGGCGGTGGCGGGCAACTCGTACGCCCGCCATCGCGAGACTGACGAAACCCGTCCGCAGCGGGACCTCAGCTTGCCGCTGCGGCATCTTGGTCGGCCAACGCGGGCTCCGCCTCCTGTTCCTCGACCAGTACGACGAAGCTGCTGGTCCGGCTGTCTGCGTGCAGCCGGACGGGGAGCACCGGAGCGGCCGGGTACTGCTGGAGGAGGCGATGGAGCTCCAGCGGGTTGGTGATCAAGGCGTTCCTGGTCTCGAACCGGATGTGTCGGGGCAGGGTGACATGGGCGCCCAGCAATCGCGCGGTCGGCAGGGACGGGCCGCTGCTGGCGACAGCGAGATTCACGCGCGGGAGAGGCCCGCCTTCGAGCAGCTGTCGAACAGCGGCGCTGGGCACGTTGGCGCTTGAGGACGGAAAGGTGCGCGGACACCATCCGTCGCGGAGCAGCCGGTCGCACTGCTCGACGTGAAGGTAATCCTGGCCTGAGCACGATGTGGGCATGGCCAGGTCGCTGCCGGTGGCCACCAGGATGCGGACCAGCGCCTCGGCCAGGTCGAGCGCCCCAGTGCTGGCCGCAGGGTCCCGCTGCTGCACTCCGATGACGAAACGCTGCTGGTCGGCGCTGACGAGGTGCACTTGGACCGCGCCGACCAGAGCCTTGAGGAAGCGGAGCGCGGGCAGGATGTCCTGCGGATGGAACGGACCGTCGCCGGCCGGTGCGTGGTAGCTGATCTCGCCGGCAGTCCCAGCGGTCTTGACGACGCGCAGCTCCAGGTAGCCGCTGACGTCCAGCCCGCGCAGCATCCCTCCGCCCAGAAATCCGGCCGAGCCCTCGACCCAGTGGACGGACAGTGCCGCCAGAACGCGGCCCTGCCCGTCGACCGCCTGCAGTCGCCCCGGCCGGGGACTGGCCCACGCGTCCTTGGACGGTCCCGCTTCCAAACGGGTCGGGACATGGTCGTAGAACAGGGCCGCCAGAGCTGGCGGGAGCGTGAACCGCAGGTCCGCCACGTTGTCCGGGCCAAGGCTCAGCGGGGTTCCGAATTCCATGAACCGTTGGATCGCCTCGGCCTCCGCGGTGCCGGTGGGGGCCTGAAGGGTGCCGCTGACGCTGATGGGACTCAGATCGAAGGCGCGGTCGGTCTTGGCACGCACGAAGACGGTCTGCCCCTGGGCCGTCAGCTGGACGTCGAAGTCCCAATGCGGGTCCAGATCGCCGAACTGTCCGCGGAGTCGATCTCCGCGCCGCAGCCCGTCGGCCAGGTCCGTCGGCGGCAGGGCCTCGTGCGAGTACTGGGAGAGCATCGCGAGCGCCCGGTGGCTGACCGCATCCGGTGCGAAGGCGCGAAGCAGGTCCTCATGGCCGCTGAGCTCGGACTCGAGGGCAGTACGGCCGATCCAGTCGATCGGGACATGCGCCAGGGAAGCGAGCGTGCCCTGCATCCAGCGGCGCTCGCCGGGACTTTGATTCAGCGGCAGGACCAGCGTCCACGCCACCATGTCGGGACGCTTCGCCACGGCCGTCCTCAGTGACCGCTCGACCTTGACCTTCTGCTTGCGGTCGAGGCGCTCGTTGTAACTCTTGATCTCGAAGACGTGGATGCCACCGGCGACGGGAACGATCACATCGGCGCCGTCATCCCCGCCGGCTCCGTCCACATGCTGCGCCCCCGGATGAAGCCGAACGAGGAGCGCGGCTATGAGATTCTCGGCTTGCCCCTCGGAGTAACCGCCCCAGGGGATGGGCGTGTCGCGTGTGGTCACGTCGCGAGACTACTGGGAGCCCGTCCTCCTCCAACTCATCCGAACGCAAACCACATCGGCCGCAGAGGGGCCGCTGGAACGCAGCCCGGGGACCGGCAAGATCACCAGAGGGCTCGCCCTCCAGAAGCGGAATGCTCAGCGGTGCTTGTCCGGACCAGTTCGCCCGGGGCCAAAGGGGGAGCTAGTGTCTGATGTGGTATCAAACAGTATGGGGGAAGGCATGATCGAGCTCGCAGTCGGCTATCTCTTCAGCTGGGCGGCACGCAAGGCGCGGCATGTCGCTGACCGCGCCGATAGTGAGGTCGACCGCGGTCTGGACGCTGGAATGGACCGGCTCCACGAACTGGTCAGCAGCAAGCTCGGCGCCGACCCGGCGCTGGAGAGCGTACGCAGCGAGGCGGCCGAGGGCCGCGAGGCGCTGACAGAGAGCACGGCCCAGCAGGTGCGACTCGCGCTGGAGGCGGCCTCGACACACGATCCCGAGTTCGCCGCCGCGGTTCGGACGGAGGTGGAGGCGCTGGAGCGGGGCGCCGCCGAGGAGTCCACCACGGGCGCGGTCGCGGGCGCGACCAAGGTGGCCGGGAACTGGATCCACGCCGAGGGCGGATCGGTCGCGGTGGGCAACGTCCAGGGGAGCGTGACCCTCACAACACACCCTCGCTAGCCGGGACCGCCCGCAACACCGCCGGCCCCGGCAACACCACAGGCCCTCGTACTCACTGCTCGCCGGTCCACGCCGAGCACGGCGGCGTGGCCATCGGCTCCGCAAGTTCCGTCCAGATCCTCCAGGCGCCGAGTCCGAGGGTCGCGACCTATCCGCGCCGATTCGGCGTCATCCCGAGGCGGGCCCGCAGCTTCCAACACCGCATCGACGCACAAGCAGCGCTGTCGCGGAGCCGCTCAGCCGGCCAGTATACGTTGCTGGTCGGGACGGGCGGAGTCGGCAAGACCCAGCTCGCCGCCGCCTACGCGAGCGAGGCGTGGGACTCGCGTGCCGTCGACCTGCTGCTGTGGGTCTCCGCCAGCAGCAGCGGACCCATCCTGGATGCCTATGCCAGGGCGGCCGTTGAGCTCCTCGGGGCCGACCCGGGCGATCCCGCGACGGCAGGCTCGCGCTTCCTGGAATGGCTGGCGGACTGCGAACAGCGGTGGCTGATCGTCCTGGACGACGTGCCCGACTCGGGCACCATGGCAGACCTGTGGCCACCGCGCAGCCCGACCGGTCGCGTGCTGGTCACCACCCAGAACGACTCCGCTGCGCTGCGAGGCGACTGCGACACCACGGTTCCCGTCGGCCTGTTCACCGCCGCCGAGGCCGAGGCGTACGCAGCAGAGGTTCTGGACTTCCAGCACCGCAAAGGCGCTCCAGGTCAGATCGCCCGCCTGGCCCAGGACCTGGGGCTCCTCCCGCTGGCACTGGCACAGGCCCTCACCTACATCGTCGATACGGGGATCGACTGCGCCGAATACTGCCGCCGCCTGGCCGACCGCAGCCGCCGCCTGGCCTCCGTGGTTCCAGAAGCCGGGCACCTGCCCGACGGACAGCGGCGCCCCCTGGCCGCAGCATGGTCCCTCTCCCTCGAACGCGCCGACGCACTGAACCCGCAGGGGCTGGCCGCACCGATGCTCAGGCTCATCAGCTTCCTGGGGCCCACCGCCATCCACTCCTGCGCCGTGACCAGCGAGCCGGCCAGGACCTACCTCGCCGCGCACCGATCGGCCCGGGCGGCGAACACCGGCGCGGCCCAGCAACTGGTGACGGTCGACGACGCTGCCGACGCGGTGCGCTGCCTGCAGCGCCTCAGCCTGCTGGGGCACGACAGCAACGACGACATCGTCGTCCACGGTCTCATCCAGCGGGTGACCCGGGACGGCATCGGTCCCGATGATCGGAGCCTCGTCGTCCGGGCGGCGGCCGAGGCCCTTGCCGAGAGCTGGCACCGCCATGAACGCGACACAGCTCTGCACGGCACGTTGAGCCCCTGCACCGACGCCCTGTCGGAGCACGCGGACTCCCTCCTGTGGACAGAGGGATGCCACCACCTCCTGTTCCACCGCGGGAACGGCCTGGAGGAGGCGGGTCACCTCATGGCGGCCGCCGCCTACTGGCAGGAGCTCTTCGGCCGCTCTCAGCAGCAGCTCGGAGCGGACCATCCCGATACCTTTCGCATCGCGGCCAAGCTGGCTGCGGCCCGGCACAGTATCGGCGTCGACGCAGACCAGGACATCGAGCAGCTCCTGACCGACGCGGGAACGGTCCTGGGCGCCAGCGATCCGGACATGATGATCATCCGGCGTCTTCTCCTGCGGGCCCGCGCGGCCTTGGTGGTCACGCCCGGTGCCGTTGCCGACCTGGAGAGCGAGTTGGCCGCGCTGACCGGCAGGCACGGGGCTCAGGACCGGGCGGTGATGGCCGTCCGGAACGATCTCGCGGTCATTCACGGTCAGGCCGGAGGTCGCCAACGGGCGGCGCGTGAACTGCAGGAACTTGTCCTGGACTACTGCAACTCCTCCGACCCGTACGGAGCGGAGGCACTGCTCGCATGGAACAACCTGGTCTACTGGCTGAACGAGGCTGGGCATCCGGCCGCAGCCATCGCTACGGGCGAGTGCCTGCTGAGCCAGATCCCCGTGCAGTGCAGACTGGGGAACGACCCCGGTGTGCTGGCCTTGAGAGGCAACGTGGCACAGGTCCGCGGGGACTCCGGAGACGTCAAGGGCGCCCGGCGCGAGCTCGAGGATCTGTATCAGGATGAGCTGCGCGTGCTTGGCCCCCTTCACGAGACGACCCTCAGCACCCGGCACTGCCTCGCCCTGGCGCACATCGCCGACAGCGACCCCCAGCGCGCCCTCGAATACCTCGAGCCTTTGCTCGATGACGTCACCAAGGTCCTCGGGCCTACCCATCCGAGGACCCTTCAGACCCAGGCCACGGTCGCGCACGCACGCGGGCAGGCCGGGGACTTCGGCGGCGCAGCGGCGGGATTCCTCGATCTCGTGCGAGCCCTGGCGCCGACGTACGGGCCGTTTCATCGCGAGATGCTGGGCGCCTTCGAAGGGTGGCAGCACTGGTTCCGGCAAGACCAGGGACGCGTGCCAGCGGAATCAGATCTGATGCGGATCTTCGGACCGCAGGCAGAGGCGAGCAGCGACGGCGAGCCGTAGACCCGCCCGCAAACCGTTCCCCCCAGCCGCACGACCCCACCTGGCAGCCGCGCGAGGGTTCTGCGCCGCTCGCGGCACGGGCCACCGCTGCTGCCCGCAGGGGGGCGCTCTACTTCGACCCAGGCCGACGGCCCAGTCGATGGTGATGGTGGGCACGGCCAACTGCCGGTGCAAGAAGGCGGGCTCGAACCTGTGAAGGAGTCGGGTCAGACGTGATCGTGCCACCTTCGATGCCCTGGCTGGTCGAAGGTGAAGACGGATTCGAAGCGTCCGGCCTCCTCCTAGCGCCGGGTGTCGCACCCGCGAGCCTTACGAGCCGTGGCCGTGACGGCGGGCACGATGGCGATCATGCTGAGTCTCGACGGAGCGCCGCTACTCCTGGGCGATGTCCTGTTCGGTGTCGTTGACCTTGTCCTGGTTCCCCAGCCGCGCGATAGATCCAGCGCGGACTGGTTCTGTCCGATTGACCTGACGCAGCGCCAAGTCCGCGCGATAGACCTTGCGCGCGGGCAGGTGCTTCCGTCGTGGCCCGACGGTGTCGTCACCAAGCCTCCGATGCTGCTGGTCGTGGACCGGGTCGGGTTGGAGATCAGCGGCGCTGACGCGGTGATGTGTCCAGACGAGTTGGTCGCGGTCGCCCGCCGGTGCTGGGTGACCCTCCCACGGCGATTCGTGCGGGCGGCCCTCGCCTGCTTCCCGACCGACCTGCCGGCGGCCGCGCACTGGCAGGTCGGCCTGGACGCCGACAGCGACGACACCGGGGAGATCAGGCTGCAGATCACCGGCGCGGAATTGCTGACCCTCTCCGAGCTGGCGCCGATGGTCTGGTGGGAGTGCCAGCAAGCCGTTGAGAATGCCGAGGACGCCGACACCGCAACGGCAGCTGGACAGGCGATCGAGGCCATCGGCCGTGCCACGGTCGAAGTCGGCGAACCGCCCTACCTGTAGCCGGTCACCGCAGGTATGACCTCCGGTCAGCGATTCCGTCGCCGACCCCCGTCCTCGCCGTCCTCGACCTCCTCAACCGAGCTCGCAGCCGAGTTCAGCGCGGTGCAGCCGGGTAGCTGTGGCCACTGCGCTGCCGGGACCCGGCAGCGGGAAGGCGACGCTCGTACTCGCGCCGCAGGCGCTGGGTCTTGCGGCGCACGCGATCCCCGAGGCCCGGGTGGCCGGCGTGGTCGGCGGCCTCCTGCCAGGTGGTCGGTACGGCGCAGTAGTACAGGAGGACCTTCCGCTCGTCCGCGCGCAGCTGGTGGTAGACCCAGCCGACGAGGTCGGTGCAGTGCCCGGTCCCGGGCGCGGGTTCGGGCTGGCTGACCAGGTCGGCCAGGGTGAGCCCGCTGTCGGTGCGGATGACGTCGAGGGACCAGATGCGCCGGCCGGCGTGCTGGCGCTCCCAGATTGGGGTCTCGGCGGTGCTGGTGCTCCGGGCCGCGCGGGCCAGCAATTCGGCCAGGGGAGCGGTCTGCACGGGCCGGGCGTCCCAGCCGGGCGTGAGCAGTGCTCCGGTCAGGTCCCGCTGGATGCGCAGGTCGGTGCCGAGCCGCTCGAGGGTGAGCCGGGTGAGCGGCTCGTCGGGCAGGTGGAGGCTTGCGTGCCGGGCCTGCAGCGCGGTGGTGTACGCGTTCCTCGGCGTGAACTGGGCCCCCCACAGGGGCAGTTTCCACGAGTTCAGCCAGGCGTTGACGCGGCCCGCCAGGTCCATCACCCGGCCCGGTGCCAGCTTCCCGTACAGCCCGTACAGCGCGTGGCTGGAGGCGGTCCCGGCGTAGCTGGCCGGGCGGCCGCTGCCGATCAGCAGCTTGATCGGCCCGATGACGCCGGTCCCCAGGATGTGCCGCTTGGGGACCTCGCGCCACACCAGCTGCGCGTCGAGCAGGTCGTGGACGGCGTCGACGACCCGGCCCGTCCAGCTGGCCCAGTGGACGCCCTCGGCGGGCAGCGGCTCGAAGCGGCCGGTGCAGGCGTCGTGCCGCAGCCGGCCGAAGGCGTCCCGGCCGCAGCCCGAGGTCTCGACCGCACCGCGCGGGCAGCCGGGCATCCGGACCGGTAGCGTGCTGGTCGCGCCCGAGAAGATGTCGACCAGGCCCTGAAGGAGGTCTCCTCCCCCGTCGGGGGAGGGCATGAGGTCGCCGAAGACGGGACCGATCCCGAACGGGAACCACTTCTGCACCTGGATGCGTGCCTGCTCGATCCGCCGCGCGTGGTCAAGCAGCTGCTCCTCGGCCCAGCCGGGCCGCGGGTCCTCCTGCCAGCGCAGCACGGCGCAGTCGGCGGCAAGCTGCGCCGTTGACCTCCGGCGGACTCCCGTACGGGCGGTCGAAGGGGTGCAGGTGGAGCAGGCGCGGGCGAGGCGCTCGTCGGCCAGGCCGGTGACGGCGTGGCAGGTGTGGATCAGCGCGGTCACCGGTTTTCCTTCCCGTCGCCGCCGCCGAGCACGGTGGCCGCGGCGGCGCAGCCGGTCTGCACCGCCGTGCCGGGGTCGCATGTCCGCGTTGCCCACAGCGCTGCGGCCACGGCTGCCGCGAGCACGGTCCTGATCACCATCATCTTGGCCTTCATGGTGGGCCACCTCCCGTTTGGTGGATCCGGCTGGCACCGGGTCCTCTCCTGTAGGGGCGGCGTAGGACGCGAACGGCAAAGAATCTTGAAGCGGTTTCCGGGACCGTCACGCGAACCCCGCTGCGTGAGTTCGCCATGGTCTCGCCCTCGGTGGGCTTGCGGGGGAGGGGGTCAGCGGCGGCGTTGGGGCAGGGCGCGGATGCGCAGCGGTTCCAGGCGGTGGGCCACGATGTTCATGGCGCCGTCGGCCCGCTCGACGCTGCCGCGCACCATCAGGCCGGCGTGGTCGGCGATGGTGGTGCGGGACCGGTCGAACAGCCAGGCGGGGACGATGATGTTGGTCATGCCGGTCTCGTCCTCCATGTTCACGAAGCCGGTGCCGCGGGCGGTGGGCGGGCGCTGGACGTGGATGGCCAGGCCGCCCATGGTGACCAGGGTCTTGTCGGCCAGGGCGCGGACCTGGGCGGCGCTGCGGGCACTGGCGGCGTCCAGGGCGGGGCGCTCGTAGTGGACCGGGTGGGGGCCGGGGGTGGTGCCGGTGGCCCACAGGTCCGCGCGGGTCTTCTCGATCGGCGTCATCACAGGAAGGTCGGGAGCGGTCAGGCCCGGGGTGGTGCCGCGCAGGGTGTCCAGGGCAGTGCGGGCGAGCATCCCGACGGTCCACAGCGCGGCCCGTCGGTGCAGGCCGAGGCCGGTGAACGCGCCGCAGCTGGCCAGGGACTCCAGGGCGCGCTCGGGGACGTCGGTGCGGCGGGCGAAGTCCTCCAGGTCGGTGAACGGCTCGCGTCGGCGGGCCTCGACGATCCGCTGGGCGTGCTCGGTGCCGAGGTAGCGGACGTCGCCCAGGCCCAGGCGCACCGCCACGCCCTGCGGGGCGCTGGGGTCGGCCTCCAGGCCGGCGCGGACGCCGGAGTGCAGGACGTCGACGCCGCGGACCACCACGCCGTGCCGTCGGGCGTCGCCGATCAGGCTCAGCGAATTGTAGAAGCCCATCGGCAGGTTGCTCAGAATTCCGGCCACGAAAGCAGTCGGATAGTGGTGGCGCACCCACGCTCCGGCCGCCGAAATATGTGCCAGGGAATGGGCATGTGATTCGGGGAAGCCGTACCCGGAGAACGCCGATATCATGTCGTGGATCTCCCTTGCGGCGTTTTCGCCGATGCCTTTGGCCGCCATTCCGTCCATGAGCTGCCGGGTGAGTGCTGCGACCTTCTCCCGGCTGCGCTTGGATCCCATGGCGGAGCGGAGCTGATCGGCCTGGCCTGCGGTGAAGCCCGCGCAGTCCACGGCCAGGGACATCATCTGCTCCTGCCAGAGGGCAACCCCGAGCGACCGCTTCAATGCCTTCTCGGCCAGCGGGTGGGGATAGGTGACGGCCTCGCGTCCGGCCCGCCGGCGCAGATACGGATGAACACTGCCTCCCTGAATCGGGCCGGGCCGAATCAGACTGACGGCGACGACGAGATCGGAAAGGCGGCGCGGCTTCAGGCGGGGGAGTGTTGAAATCATCGCACGTGATTCGAGCTGAAAAACTCCGATGGTGTCACCCTTGCAGATGTCCTGGAATACGGCGGGGTCGTCCTGTGGGATCGTGGCCAGGTCCAGGGTGACGCCGTGGTGGTGGGCGATCATTCGGCACGCGTCGTGCAACGCCGAAATAGACCCCAATCCCAATAGATCGATCTTGATGAGTCCGGCCTGGGCGACGTCCTCCTTGTCCCCCTGCAGGACGGACCGGTCCTCGGCGGTCGCCCACTCCACCGGCATGATCTGGGCGATCGGTTGGCGGGAAAGGACCATGCCTCCCGAGTGCACGCCCAGGTGACGCGGCAGCCCGTCCAGGCGGGACGCGAGCCAGCGCACGTCGTCGGGTACGGGGGCGTCCGGTCCCGGGGGCTCGTGGTGGTGGACGTGCCGGCTGATCGCGTCGGCCTGGCCAACCGGGTAGCCCAGCGCCCGGGCCGCGTCGCGCAGCGCCAGCCTCGGGCGGTAGGTGATGATGTTGGCGACCTGGGCGGCGTGCTCGCGGGAGTAGGTCCGGAACACGTTCTGCAGGACCTCCTCACGGCGGTTGTGCTCGAAGTCCACGTCGATGTCGGGGGGCCCGTCCCGCTCGGGGGAAAGAAATCGCTCGAACAGGAGGTCGTGCTTGATGGGGTCGACCCCGGTGATCCCGATGACGTGGCAGACCACGGAGTTCGCCGCCGAGCCCCGCCCCTGACACCAGATGTCCTGCTTGTTTGCCCAGCTCACGATGTCATGGACGGTCAAGAAGTAGCCTGACATGCCGAGTTGGGAGATCACGTCGAGCTCGTGGTCGAGCTGGCGCCAGGCCGCCGCCGCCCCGGGGGCGGACCGCGGTCCGTAGCGGCGTTGGGCGCCCTGTTCGGCCAGCGTCCGCAGCCAGGAGTCCTCGTCGTGCCCGGGCGGAACGTTCGCGCCCGGCAGTTGCGGGCGCAGCTGCGTCAGGTCCAGCGCCAGCTCGGCGCCGAGCTCCACGCTCGCCTGGAGGGCCTGCGGGTAGCGGGCGAACAGCCGTCGCATCTCGGCCTCGCTGTGCAGGTGGGCGGTCGGCGCCGGCATCAGGTGCGAGGCAGCGTGCTCCAAGCCCTCGCGCCGGCGCAGCGCGGCCATCGCCTGGGCGACCCTTGCGGAGCCGGGGCGTGCGTAGTGCACGGCCCCGGTGACCGCGGCGGCCAGGCCCAGCCGCGCCGCTGCCGCGGCCAGGGCGTCGTTGCGGGCGCCGTCGACGGGCAGGCGGTGGTCGACGAGTTCGGCCACGGTGTTGCCCGGGCCGAACAGGTCGGCCAGCTGCTCCAGGCGGCGCACCGCTGCGGTGGGGGAGAGGCCCGGTGCGGGGCAGCCGGTCAGCACCGTCCAGCGGCCGCCGTGTGCCTCCCCCAGGGAGGCCAGGTCGTAGCGGGGGTGGCCCTTGCTTCCGGCGAGCTGTCCCGTGGTGATCGCCTGCGACAGGCGGCTGAAGCCGGCCAGGTCGCGGGCCAGGACCAGGACCGGGCCCAGCTGCGGCAGGGTCAGCTCGGCGCCGACGACCGTCGCGATCCCGGCCGCGCGGGCGGCGGCGGTGTGGCGGCGGGCGGCGTACAGGCCGTCGCGGTCGGTGATGGCCAGGGTGCCGATCCCCAGCCGGGCCGCCTCGTCGACCAGGTCCCCGACGTCGTCGGCGCCCTGGAGGTAGGACATCGACGAGTGGCAGTGCAGCTCCGCCCACCCGCCCAACGGCGCCGGCCCCGGCTCGAGGCCGGGGGTGCTGCCGGAGCCGGGCAGGTGCAGGATCCGGGCCTCAGCCATACCAGGCCTCCACCCACCAGTGCGCCCGCTCCAGGCGCAGCAGCCACGCCCCGCCGTCGGTGACCGCCAGCAGCCGGGCCGCTCGCAGCGCCTGCGCCGGGTCCCACCACGCCTCGTCCACCGTCCACGGCCCGGACCAGCCGGTGACCGCGAGCGCCCGGCGCCCCTGGACGTGCAGGACTGCCGGTACCGCGCTGACCTCGGAACGGCCGGTCACCGACACCGCGAACCCGGCCTCGTCCAGCAGTCTGGCCCCGGGCATCACCGGGTAGACCGCAGTCGGGTGCGGCCCGGGCAGCTGACCTGGCCAGGGGCCCTCGCCGCCGGGCCGCGGTTCGACGACGTCGCCGAAAGGGACACGCTCGACCCGCTCGCCCGGACCGCGCCCGCCGGTCAGCCGGACCCGGACCACCGCACCCAGGCCCAGCCGGGCCTGAAGCCGGGCCGCGGTGCGCTCCAGCTCCTCCAGCCCCTCCTGCCCCCACAGCGCGCCCTGGCGGCCGGTCGCGGCCCCCAGCTGGTGCGGAACCAGTCGCAGTTCGGTGATGCCCTCCTCCAGCAGCGGATCCCCGGCCCCGCCCGACTCGCCCAGCTCCCCTGCCTGCTCCCAGGCCTGCAGCTGCCAGCGCACCCGCTCGGCCAGCGCGAGCGTCGAGAGCCGACCCTCGTGCCGCCACACCCGGGTGAGCTCGCGTCCGCCCACGAGCCGCGCGGTGATCTCCACCTGCCCGCACACCGCCCCCGCGCCGGCCAGCTGCTGATGCAGCTGCTCGGCCAGGCGGCTGGCCGCGAACACCAGCGGCTCCATCAGGTCGGCCGGCGGATCGAACTCCTCGGCCGCGGACAGCGACCGGGACGGCACCCGGGTGTCCAGCGGCCGCAGCTCCAGCCCGCGCGCGACGCGCTGGGCCGCCGCGCCCTCGGACCCGAACCGGCCCAGCACCTGGCCGGCGGGCAGGGCGGCGAAAGCGCCGAGCGTCTCCACGCCCAGGCGCACCAGCAGCTCCGCCAGCCGGGGCCTGCCCAGCACGCCCACCGGATGCGGCTCCAGGAACCGGGCGGTGGCGCCGCCGGGAACAAGCACGGACCGGCGGGCCGCCAGCGCGGCGGCGAACAGCGTCTGCGCCGACCCGACGCAGCCGGTCACCGCTTCCTGGTCGAGCAGCTCGCCGATCCTGCGCGCCAGGGCGCGTCGATCGCCCGCGTAGCGGGCCGGGCCGTCCTCGGGCAGCGCCACCAGGCCCGGGCGCAGCACCTCCAGCCGCGGCGTCACCTGCTCCAGCACGCGCGCGACGCGTTCGAACGCCCGGGCCTCGGCCGCCCGGTCGCGAGCGAGGATCTGCAGTCCCGCGCACCGGGCCTGAGCTTGGCGCACCGGCATCCGCCGCCGCACCCCGGCCTGCCGCGCCGGCTGCGAGCAGGCCAGCACCCGCCCGCCCTCCACCACGGCCACCGGCCCCGGCAGTCCGCCGACCACCACCGGCCAGTCCGGGCACCACACCACCATCACCGACACGCTCTGCTCACCGTTCAACGGACATCCGCGTCGAACAGCGGCAGCCCCGGGCGGACTCCTGCTCCCGCTGTTCCGATCACGTCCATGAACCCATAGTCGAACAGACATTCGTATAATCGCAAGCCGCTGACCAGCACCGTTCGTCCGACGGTGGGTCTCCTGGTGCCATCGGGCAGGGCTGCGAAGGTAGTTGGACCCCCGGGTCCGCGGCGCCTGGCGACGGCACCTGGCGCACGCCACGCCCGAGATGCCCGGTCGGCCGGTGCGGCTGACGATGGTGGGATGGACCGCGCGCACGCGACGCGCCTGCCCGTGCTGCAGCCGATGCTGGCCAGCGCGGGACGGCTCCCTGCCCGACCGCAGGAGTGGGCCTTCGAGATCAAGTACGACGGCGCAAGGATCTTGGCCTACCTGGAACAGGGCGACCTGCACCTGTGGACCCGGAGCGGGAACGAGGCGACGGACCGCTACCCGGAGCTGGGCGAACTGAGCGACCTGCTGGGCGACCGGACCGTCATCCTGGACGGCGAGGTCATCGCCACCGACGCCCAGGGCAAGCCGTCGTTCAACCGGCTCCAGGAACGCATGATGCTCACCCGCCCCGCGGCCGTCCGCGCGGCCATGGCCAGGACCCCCGTCACCCTCATGATCTTCGACATCCTGTGGCTCGATGACCGGTCGACCACCAAGCTGACCTACCGCAACCGACGCGAACTCCTGCAATCCCTTCCGCTGAACGGCACCAGCGCCATCGTGCCCCCCGCCTGGCCGGGTACCGCCGCCGAGGAAGCACTAACCTGGACCCGCGACCAGGGCCTGGAAGGTGTCATCGCCAAACGCCTGGATTCGATCTACGTTCCGGCGGCCCGCTCCCGCAATTGGATCAAGCTCAAGCACACCCGCACGCTGGAGGTCACCGTGTGCGGATGGGTGCCGAGCGGCAACACGCTCAAGGCCCTGCTGCTGGGCGTGCCCGACGGCGACGGTCTGCGCTACGTCGGGGCGGTGGGCACCGGATTCTCCGACACCGAACGCCGCAGCCTGGCGGCCCGGCTCCAGCTCCTCGCAGAACCCGCCTCGCCGCTGACCTCCGGACCGGCCCCCGAGCGCGGGCAGCCGGTGCGCTGGGTACGCCCCGCCGTCCACGGCGAAGTCGAATACCTAGAGTACACCAAACCAGGTGGCGTCCTGCGCCATCCCGTCTGGAAAGGACTGCGCGGAACCCCGCAGCAGTAGGCACCTGTGACTGAGCGCGGTGGCAGTCACCGCGCGCGGCACCAGTCGCTGCGCCCCACGGCCAGAACTCCTGTCCCGGGGGCTACTTCGGCCGGAACCCCGACGCCTTCGCCGCGGTGGGGGCCACCTCGCCGAACGGGCGGCTCGCCCCCCCGCAGCGCTCAGGACTCCATCCCGCTTCCGCCCGGGACCAGGCGCAGGACAGCCAGCAGGTAGTTCATGAACGACAAGTAGCGGTCCAGGCCAGCGGCCCATTCGGGCATGGTCAGGTACTGGTACGTGTTGATCGCGACGGCGGCCATGCCGGGCTTCCCCTCGGGTGTGATGCCGCCGACGTGTCCCCACCTGAGCCACATCTCATCCGCCATCAGCAGGTCCATGATCATCGGCTCGTCCGGGGCGCGCAGCATCAGCTTCGTCAGGGCGTCGGTCGCGCACGTGCAAATGAGCACGGCATGGCATAGGGCCCGGTCGTCGGCCGTCTCCACGGTGTGCACCATGCATGAGGCGCCTCGGGCCAGGGGCTCCTGCGCCAGCAGGTCGGTTCCGGCGAGTCCGGCCTGCACGTGTGCCTGACGGAGGCGCTCGATCGCCGGGTGGCCCGGCACGGCCTGTGCCAGTGCTTTCAGCAAATCCTCCATCCGGACGTCCTCGGGGCCGCCGAGCAGCAGCCGGGCCCCCAGGGCCATCAGTGCCGGGTGGGAGACGCTCGGGAGGGCTGATCCCGGGAGGCGGGGCAGTTCCAGCCCGGCGTCGGCAGCGTGGGCGCGCAGAGTTGCGTCCAGGTCGCGCCGGGGCGCACGACGGTTCGGCAGCATCTTCGCGGCGGCATCCGTTCGGGCATTGAACGCCTGGTCGCAGTTCCCGTGCGGGATCATCCACTCGATTCCCGCTTGCGTCAGCGGTCGTCTGAGGGCCGTGACGAGGTCCTTGCGCAACCGATCGGCGCTGTCCAGGGTCTCGTCGATGGCCCAGAAGACCCACGCCCGCCACCCGATGCTCCGGCCGGCCCGTGCGTTGTCGGCAAGCCACAGGGACCGGCCCATGATGAAGGGAGGGATCGTGGGCGAGGCGGGCTCGAACCAGGCCGAGGCCTTCGGGAGCCAGGCCTGCTGCTGCCAGCGCTCCACCTGCGTCGTGGTGACCTGGCGCCCGTGTTCCTTGAGGGCACGGACCAGGGCAAGATGGGCGACGGACGGCTTCGTGCGAACCATGGTCAATTCCTCCGGTTGCCAGTGGTCAGGACGGAGTACAGGGCGACCGCAGTTCCAACGGCACCCGCCCATGCCTGGCTCTGCACGGCCACGACAGCGGCGGCCGCCACCACGAGCAGCACGCCCACGCGCGGGCCCTCGCCTCGGCCGGGGTTGGTGTTCACGTACATGGTCTCCTTCTGAAGTCCTGCTGCCGGTGCGCCCGGCAGGGCAGCCCGGCCGCGTGGATCTGCGGCGGTGCTGGCCTCTATCGACCCACGCCCCCTGGCGCGAACCGCAGGAAACCTCGCGGGGCCCGTCCATCCGGCGTGACTGCTTCCCGTGCCGGCCCGTGACCCGATGGTCTGGTGCCCCCACCGGACCAGGTGTCCACCGCCCTCTCCGACGGCGGCCTCGGAGTGGCGAGCCTGGGTTCACGAAAACCGGAGGACGGCGGGCCGATCGGTCGCCCAGGATGTCTTGATGTGACACCGACTCTCTCGAGCCCCACTCTCGCCGTCCTCATCAAGATCGCTACGCCTCGGACGAGGACCGAGATCACCACCCATCTGCTTGCCGCCGATCTGGAGCGCTTCAGCCCCGGTGCCGACGCCTCCTCGAAGGAGGCACTGGTTCAGGTGACCCTGACCAACGCCCGTCGGGCGGCGCAACGCCACGACAAGGACGCCCACCGAGCCCTGCTGGCGTTCGCCAAGGAGCTGACGAGCCTCTTCGAGCACCCCGACGAGCACGGCCCGCAGAGTCTGCTGCTCCAGCTCAAGGAGGCGCTCCTGGCGGACGGCTACGACCTGCAGTGGCAAGAAACGACCAAGGAGGTCGAGGGCCTGTTCGGCGGGACACAGACCGAGCGCGGTGCGGTCGTCTATCACATCCGCCCAACCGACTCGCCGGGCGCCGAGATGGCCGAGGAGATCACCGCCCTGGAAGCCCAGCTCGACGCCGCCGGCTTCGATGTCGCCCTCAACCACTACACGCAGGCGGTCGACAACCTCACCCACCACAACTACGAGGCCAGCAACGCTGCGCTGCGCCCGATGCTCGAAGACGTGATCCTGCGGATCGCTCGGGAGTACGGCTACCCCGGCCCCGCGAAGGGCGGCAACGCGGTCAACTGGATGGTCGACCAGACGAAGGTCGTGCCGGCGAATTTGAACTGGCCCCGCCTCCTGCAGGGGGCCTGGGACATCTCGCACCCGCAGGGAGCGCACCCCGGCCGGTCCAGCGCGGATGAGGCACGCTTCAGGATGCTGATCATCAGCAGCATCGTTCGGAGGCTTCTCCAGCACACGGGACGCTGACGCCCGCCCCGATCCAGCAGCCCCCCGACCAACCCTCGCAGCCGGGCTTGAGTTGCGATCAAAGGCCCTGAGCCCGGCGACAGCTCGCCGTCGCCGCCAGCCCACCCGATCCTTGTAGGCGGCCCGCACAAGGATCCGCTGATCAACGCGCCCGGCTGACCGGACTCACCCGACCCCGGTCAGCGGCACCACCGCACGGCGCCCAGGCGCCTCCACCACCTCGGCCACCTGGCCGCTCGGGCCCGGCAGCCACACCACCGCGGCCGCGCCGGCACCCGCCGCACCGCGCCCCCACGCCCGGACCTCGGCCCGGCGCCCGGTCAGCAGCCCGTGACCGGCCCCCACTCCCGCCCAGGCCGACCTGGCCACCCGCAGCCTCACCTGCGCCCCCTCCCACGGCCCCGCCACCAGCAGCACGGCCCCGCTGCGCCGCAGCACGGCCGCCAGCCGCCGCCCCGTTCGCTCGGGTACCGAACCAGGGGAGGCGAGCATCACCACGGGCACGCTCTCCACCACCACCGACAGTGCATGGGCCCACTGGTCCCCGGGGGTGTCCACCCACAGGCCGCTCTCCAGCGACAACCCGGCCTCGGCCGCCGCCAGGGCGCCGAGCTGCGGAAGGCCGACGGCCGCCCAAAGGCCGTCGCCGGCCGCCCCGGCGGCCAGCGCCAGCAGCAGAGGCAGGTCGCGGTCCTCCACGGCCACCGCGGAGCCCCGGCTCAGACCCGCCGCGGGCAGCACCGGCCGCAGCGGCGCCGGGACCGGGGCGTACCCGGAGCCCAGCGCCGCTGTCCCTACGGAAACCCCGATGGCGTCGCCCACGCTCCATAGTCGAACAGGTGTTCCCATTATGGCAAGCCGGTGATCAGCGGGTTTGCCAGCGTCGCGCCTCCCACGGCCCGGCGCTCGGCCGGGGCCGTAGGGGCCTGTCGAACAGACAGAGCCTGCCCGGACAGAGATGGCACCGGCATAGTGAACGGCTTCCCGGTCCGATGCGCCTGGGGCCGCACCGCGTCAGGTGACGCTCCGGCGGTCCAGCCGGTGGACGAGCTCGACGGTCGGCCCGGCCAGCCAAACCTCGCAGAAGCCGACCGCACCGGCCCAGTCGCCCAACTGGTCGACGAAGGCGTCGGCCACCGAACGCAGGGCGTGGGCCGGACTGTCGTAGGCGGCCAGGACCAGGAGGATCTCAGGGTCGGACTTGAGCCGCTTGGCCTCAATGGCCCGACGGAGCGACTCCACCATGACGTCGATGGTCGTGCTCTTCTCGAACGGCTCCGGCTGCCTGGCCAAGACGGTCCAGGCTTCGCACTGCGGTGTGGTCACTTGGATCTGCAAGGAAGCCCCGGAACCGTCGGCCGGCTGCGCCTCGCAGTCCACGCCGCGTTCGGACCGGGCGTCGGCGGTGATCACTGTCGGGGATGCCCAGCGGCCACCGAGCTGGTTGAGCTTGTCCACCAGGCTCGCGGCAGCCTTCAGTTCCACCGGTTCCTTGCCCGCGTGCCGACCCGCGATCCAGTAGTCCACGGCTCCACCTGCGCTGGAGGTTGCCCCGGCGTTGCGGCCGGTGCCCGCCATCTGAACCGTCTCCCCGTCCGGTCCGGAGCCGTTGAGGATGACGTGGTCGGTCGAGTCCGCCTCGTCTGTGCCGAACACCGTGCGGTGCTCTGGCGCTGTCTCCTCGGAGCCGCTGTTCATGGGACCACGTCCTGGGGATGGGGCAGGGCCGAGTGGTGCCCTCATTCCATGGTCGCTGCGGTCGCGCCTGGTGTCGCGGCGACTCAGTCCGCGATCAGCAGTTCGGGATCTGGGGCGGCATGACCGAACGCGAGCGACACGCGCTGCTGCGCTGCCGACCCACCGTCACCTTTTGGCGCACCCTTCTGGAGACGGCCCGTCTGGAACACGAGCAGCAGGTCGGCGTCGGCACTGGGCACGGCGGCGGGCCGGGCCAGCTGCCGGCGGCGAGCTGACCGGAAGTCGGGGCGACGCGGAGGTGTGAAGGCGTCCGGCTCGCTCGGGTAGGACCACAGACGGAGTCCCTGCCGCCGCCCGCTCCCCCAGCGACTGACCCTCGACCAGGGCCATCACAGCGCCAGCCGGTCCTGGCCCGGACCGGCTGACGCCACTTCCGGGTTGGCTGGGATAACCGCTGTTGGTGCTCCGAGGTAGGGCGTGGCGCTAGCCCAGCAGAGCGGCGAGGGCCTGGGCTCGTGCCTCGATCACGGCCATGCGGGCCTGCCGTTCCTCGCGCTGGACATGGGCCGGCTGGCTGGTCACCTGTCCCGGCCACTTGCGGTAGAGCAGTCCAGTCTCGGCTGTGAACCATCCACGAGAGACGGCATCGAGTGCCATGAGTAGCCCGGTATCGGGGGAGGCGGGCAGCGCCATCCATCCCCCTAGCGCCAGGAGTACGTCGCGCCGTACGAAAAGGCTCGCCGGGTGCACCTGGGCCAGGTAGCCGTTGGCCTGCCAATGCTTCAGGACGGTTCCCCGTTCGATGTAGCCCTCGAGCGGATGGTCGTCGAAGCCGACCAGGGAGCCGTCCGGCAGCAGGTCGAGCGCGCGGGAGGTGGCCCAGGTGCTGTCGGGGTGGTCGAGCAGCGCGTGCAGATCTCGCGCCAGAGCACCGGGGGTCAGCATGTCGTCGGCGTCCAGGACCTTGACGAATTCGCCGGTCACGCGCGAAAGGGCCATCGTGCGGGCCATTCCCGAGCGCCCCGCGCGTCCCTGTCCGAAGCTGATGCGCGGGTCGTCGGGCACGTACGGCTCCACCTGGTCGCTCTCGCCGTCCTCCTGGATGACCCATTGCCAGTCCCAGCCGTCCGGGAGCAGCTGCTCCACCAGTGAGCTGTACGCCGCCGGAAGGAAATGGGCTCCTGGCGCGTGGACCGCCGTGACGACGGAGATCAGCCTGGTCGGTGTCGGCGCACTGGTCCGAGTACCGGCGGCCACCGCCCCGCGGAGCGGTCGCCGTCCAACCGGGGCCGGATCGCTCGGGCCCCCCTGCCAGGGACCTTCGCGCAGGCTTGCGCCGTCGTCCCCTGAGTGATCGGCCCCGACACCGTGTCCGCCGCTGCGGCGGCCAGACCCGGGACGGGAGGCGGACGCGGCGATACCGCGCCCCGCCGCAAACTCGCCCTGTCCACCGTCCCGCACATGCCCGGCGGTGGGCCGACTGTCGTGCTTCATCATGATCATCCCCAATGAGGTCGCTACCGGCTCTTCACTCATAGAGGTGTCGGTGCACGAGCCCGTGTGACATCCGAAGCCACGTGAATTTTCACCGCGCCCGCTCCACCGAGACGCCGCAGCAGCAGCCCGGGCCCCGGCGTGCTCCAGCAGGGCTGCTACCGGGGTGTCCGCGCAGCACGGGGCGGCCTCCCGTGGGCATCGGCGGGACTTCCACTGGCTCGGCTGAAAGAGCGTGGGACCACAGTAGGGTTCGCCGCGGAAAGCACGAAGCCGGCCCGCGCGCGGTTGCCTGGAGCAGGGAGGCACGGCAGCGGAACGGACCGACGAGGGGATCGCATGGACGTGCCCGACACCTCACCGCTGGATCTGCCTGTCGACCAACGCGCTGACCAGACCGCGATCGACATGGCGGTCGCGGCGGCCAGCCGCGACGGTGCCGCGCTGCAGGCGGCATTGGCGACGTCGGCCGGGCATGCGTCGCGGTCAGCGGCCGTGTGGAGCTGCCCGCGGCGGCGGTACCCGGTAGTTCTCGGGCAGTCACAGCCACGTCAGACTGTCGGCGTGCCGAGAGTGACTGAAGAGCAAGCCGTGGCGGTGATGCGGGCCAAGGGCCTGACCCCGCTGGTTCCCTACCCGGGCCGCAATGACGCGCCCTGGCCCTGCCGCTGTGACCGCTGCGGGGAAAAGGTGACGCCCAGTTACGCCAACGCCAGGCGGCAGGGCGGCTGCCGGTACTGCGGGAACGCGGCCTCCGCGACCGCGCGCAGCGTGGATCCGACGGCGGCAGCGGGGGTGATGCGGGCCGCCGGGTTCGAGCCCCTGGAGCCGTACCGGACAGCGCGAACTGCCTGGAGGTGCAGATGCCTGCTGTGCGGGCGGGAGGATCACCCGGCGTACGACAACGTCCGGATCAAGAAGGAGCACGGCTGCCAGCGGTGCGTGGCTGTCGCCCTCGGCCAGCAGCGGATATCCGCTGTCGAAGGTGAGGCCCTGGCGGAGATCCGCGCGGTGGGGCTGGAGCCGCTCGAGCCGTTCTCCGGCGTGATGAACCCGTGGTGGTGCCGGTGCACCCGGTGCGACAGCGAGGTCGCTCCGACGTTGAACTCCATCCGGACCGGGTTGAGTTCGGGCTGCCGGTTCTGTGGACGCTCCGCAGGCGGGGCGCGCCGACGCGAACGGGGGGCGGCCGAGGCCGAGGCCCTGATGAGGGAGGCCGGATGGGAGCCGTTGGTCCCGTACCCCGGGCGGAACAGGCAGTGGATGTCCCGGTGCGTGACCTGCGAGGGGAAGTGGACCCCGATACTCGGGGCGGGGCAGGCAGGGGCCACGGGGTGCCCGCCGTGCGTCTACGCGCGGATCTCGGCGTCCAAGCTTGCGATCGGCGCCGACCGGGCGCTGGCCGATATGCGGGCGGTCGGACTTGAACCGCTGCAGCCGTACCCAGGGGCACGCGAGCCGTGGCTGTGCGTCTGCTCCACGTGCGGCAACGAGAGCAGGCCATCGCTCGGCTCGGTCCGCTACCTGGGAACGGGGTGCCGGTTCTGCGCGCCCTCCGGGTTCGACCTGCTGGCCCCGGCGCGCGTCTACGTGCTGCACCACCGCGAGTACGGGGCGGTGAAGGTCGGCATCAGCGGGGACAGCTCCAAGAGCGACCGAGTCCGGCAATTCCAGCAGCTTGGATGGACGGTATGCGAGGAATTCCAGTTCTCTGTCGGACAGTTGGCTTATGAGGCGGAGCAGTCCGTCCTGGCCCACCTGAGGGGACGCGGCCTGGCGAACTTCCTCGGCTCCGACCGGATGCCCATCGGCGGCTGGACGGAGACCTTCGACGCCACCGAGGTCACGCCGCAGGAGATGCGGGTCCTGGTGCTGGCGCAGCGGGCAGGAGCCGTCTGCTGAGCCGGCAGTGTCGGACCCGGGTGGTGGAATGGCGCCATGGACGGTCGTGGAGCGGAACTGGACGCACTGGTGGCATCGGTACGCGAGCAGGTCAGGGTCGCTCCACCGGTGATGCTGGATCCTGTCGTCGAGGCGATCATGGCCGCACTGCGGCAGGCCGGGCCGGGCATCGACGACGCTGCGCTGGGCGAGGCACTGATCCGGGCCGCCACCGCGGCGGCGCGAACCTCCCTCGGGAGGAACATCGCCTTCCAGAGCGCGCAGTCGATGGCGCTGGCGATGGCGGCGGCCGGCCTGCGGCTGCACGACCAAGGGGTGGACACGGCGGGCTGACAGAGCGGGGCACCGCGCTCCGCCGTGAATGGCCATGCAGCGGACCGGCGCCCGGCCGGGTCGCCGTCCTCGCTGTGCCGACTGTGATCTGTACCCACCACGCACGACCCGGCGCACGGATCGGTGACCGCGCGCAAGGGCACATTGAGTCGCTCGCGCGCTCCCCGGATCGGGGGATCCACGCACCCGGGCACTGCGGCTTCCGCTAGCGTGGGAGCCATCGCGCCCCAGGGGACGCGAACCGGTTTCGGGCCGCCCCACCGCTGGCCCCGCTGGTGAACCGAGCCACCGCGCGGCCCCGACGACGACCTGTGATCCATGCGCCCCGGCCTGACGGACCTGTCGGCGCGCCGAGGTGGGCGGTGCGAGGGCAGGGCCGCGACCTGGAGAGCGCCATGGCGAACAGCACCTCCCGTACCTCCTCGACCCACCGCTCGCAGCTGGCCCGCCGACTGGACCTGGAAACCGGCATGGGCTACCAGCGAGCCCTGACCACCGTCCGCGAACAGGCCGACTCACTGGTCCAGCAACTCCGCCTGGAACGCCTGGACGCCAGCGCCCTGGACATGATGCTGCGCGGCCTGCTCCACCAGGGCATCGAATTCTGGGGCCCCGGGATCGGCGCCCACCGATGGCCCGACTCCTACTACGCGCACCTGCTCATGGGCCTGCCTGCGGCCATGGGCGACGCCGCGATGGACGCGGGTGACCGAGCCGCCCGAAGCCACCCCGACCAGGCGCGCCCGTGCGGAACGTTCGACCCCTCCTGGCTTGCCGCCGAAGGCATCGCGCCCACCGTCGACGACGCCCCCGACGAGGACGACGAAGCGGACGACCACGACACGGTCGAGCCGGCGGTCGACGAACCCGACCGGTGGAAGCGCTTCGTCCTGGCCCAAGGGGAGCGGGACGCCTTCGCCCTGCCCGCCCAGCAGCTCATGAGCCCAGCTCTCATCACGGAACTCGACGGGCTCGACCCGGACCATGCCCGGCTCCTGCTCGAACAGCTGACGGTGGAGCAGCCGCTGCTCGTGGACGCCTTCGTGCGGCGTGCCGAGCTGGCGCTGGCCGACCACGGAGACTTCGACGGGTCCGGCGAGGATCTGCCTGACACCGCGTTGCAGGAGGCCCGTACCTGGTACGAGTGCGCGGTCGCCGTCGGCGAACAGTCCCTCAACTTCTTCCACGGCAAACTGCCCTGGAGCGAGCCGACCAACCGGCCCTTCCTTCGCGCGCTGTTCGGCCTGGCCAGTATGGCCGCAGTGCAGGAACGGCTGAACACCAGCGAGCAGATCATCTTCGCGCTGCTCGCGCTCGACCCCCGCGACGCACTCAACGCCGGCCAGCTGCTCGTCGACGTCCGCCGACGCGCCGGCCTGCCCCAGCCCTAAACGGGGCGGCGGAGCGGAGTCGTAGCAGGGAGTCGGTCCGGTCCCCGGGCATCCGTCGCCCCCGGGGGCCGGACGGACCTCCTGCTGATCTGAACAGGCAGACGAAGCAGCGTGCACCGCTCCGGCGGCCCGGACAGAGTCCCGGACGGCGTGCGGACGATCTCATCCCGCCCGCGGCGTGGTCCCGGGTCCACTACACGTACCCGATCGCGGGCAGCGAAGCAGCGGACCCGGGGTTGTTTCAACCCGCGGCCGCTGGGCCCAGGTCGCTCGGTGCCTGCGCGGGGGAGGTCTCGGCGAAGAACGCGCGCAGCGGATCGTCGACGAAGGTCTGCTGCTTGGCCGCGGACAGCAGGCACTCGTCCAGTTGCCGCCACAGCGTGTCGTCGCCGGGCATCACGACCAGCCACCGCAGCAGCACCTGGTGCGCGACCCGGCGCAGCGCGTCGAGGTCCCCGGTGCTGAGGCGATCGGTCGGTGAGCCGTGGGCGTACGCCGAGCGCAGTGCGTAGGCACCCTTGACGACGTCGGCCACCGCCAAGCGCTCCTCGTCGCTGAGCCACAGCGCGGCCGCGCGCTGCGTGACCTTCCGGCTCAGGTCTCCCTTGTCGCCCTTGGGGCTGTCGGACAGCAGGGCCTCCAGCGCGATCACGTAGTGCAGGACGGCTTCGTCGGCCTCCTCGTCCCACACGAAGTCCGTGCCGAAGGTGCGGTGGCTGGCCCGCACCAGGTGCTCGCCCGCCCGCGCGAGCCGAAGCGCCCGGGCCGAGGTGCCGGGCCCCTGGTTCTTCTTCCGCTCGCCGGCGATGGCCGAGACCGAGGTCCCCACACGGTCGCAGAAGGCGGCGAAGCGCGACAGCTCGCTCTCCTGGACCGTGTAGGCGCCGTGGGGGCGGGCCATCCACATGTCGTCACCGTCGACGCGCTCGACCTCCTTGCGGAGTTCGCCGCTGACGCGAAAGGCTTGCCGGCCGCGCTCGACGGTGTAGACGGCGTCCATGTGCAGTGGCTCGCTTCGCCACAGCGACAAGGTCAACAACGGCTCCCAGAACCGCAGCTCGGGGCGGGTGTGCAGCAGTATCCTCGGCATCCCCGTCGCCAGCGGCCGGTTCGGCACGGCCCGGTGAAGGAACGCGCCGCCGTCGAGCAGCGCGGAGCCGAGCGCGAACTCCCGGTGCTGACCCAGGGCGCCGGGCGGGCGGATCGACTCCAGGACGGGCAGGGCGACCGCCTGCAGGGTGTACTCGCCGACGGTCACCTCGCACCCGGCCGGCAGCACGGCGTCCAGCAGCAGCCAGTCCTCCGAGACCGCCGGCGGCGCGGCCACGAAGTCCGCGAAGTCGGCGGCGATCGCGGCCACGTCGATACGGCCTCTGGCTTGAGCTTCTCTCAGTGCCCAGGCCAGACCCGAGCCGCCCATCACCTTCCAGTCCGACAGCTCTGGCCGCAGACCGTCAGCCGGCTCAGGCCCGGGGGAGTCGTACAGGTCCGGGCGCCGCTGCGGCCGCGCGACCTGCCGCAGCGCTTCGCGTACCCGGTCCCACCCGGGGCGGGCCGCGATCGCCGCGACCGCGGTGGCGTCCATCGGCGGCGGAACACTGCCGTCGACCGTGGTGGTGATCCACACCTCCACGGCCTCACGCAGCTCAACGAATCCGTCCTCGTCCTCCATGACGCTCGACGCTACCGGCACAGCACTGCGGCACCGCACTCAATTGCCCGGTTCGAAGATCGGCCGAGCCGCCATCACTGGCGCGGACCCGCAACAGAGTTGGCCCGCCATCTCTCGGGAAGACGGACCGGCCGGGAGCCGGTCACACCGCTGCCGCTCGACGTCCGGTCACGGTCACCGAGGGTCGGGGGAGGGGCCGGCTGCGCCCGGCGAGCGGAGCTGACGAAGGAAGGCAGCCTTGGCCTCCTCCTCGGCTGGCGTCAGGTCGACGGCGGGCAGGACGTAGCCGCCCGGCACGTCCACGCCGACCATGTCGAATCCGGGCTCCTGGAACACCGGCACCGTCAGCGAATGCCAGGGCAGCGGCCTGGGCGGATCCGTGTCGACCAGCAGCACGCGGTCCCCGTGCTGCTCCGCGAGGATGCGGGCGACGTCCGCGGCAGTGGACACGGTCTTCCTCGCTCCCCCGCGCGAGACCGGGTCCGGCGGCGACGGCCGCGGGACCGGGGCGGCGAAACTGCTGGACCGCTCGCCGGAGGTGGCCTTCGTCGTCGGGTTCGTCTCGGCGTTGGCCAGGATCCGTACGGCCTCCTCGCGGCCCTCCTGGTTCAAGACGGCGGGAAGCAGGCCCGCCTGGGCCGCGTCCTCGACCCGGTTGAGGGCTTCGTGGTAGCCGCAGGACGTTCGCCGGTTGAGCTCCTTGGCGATCTGCTTCCGGTTGGTCGAGTTGCTGCGTGACCGTGTCATGGGAATCTCCTGAAACATCCCTGGTCGGCGCCGTCCCACCACGACTGCTGCCAGGGGTGCACGGATCTCGAACAGTTTGCGCTCGTCGCCGCGCGGCAGCACGGTTCACCAGCGGCCGGAGGTGGGTCCGGGCCGGGGCGCGCATCGACGAGATGCGCTTGCAGCAGCGTAGCGCCCCAGCCGGACATCGACCGATTCCCGCCGGATCCGGCGCGCCAGGGGTCGCTAGGCCGGAAGGGCCGCCGATGGCACCGGCCACCCCTGGTCTCAAGCCTGGGTAGACACCGTTACGGGGGTGCTGATCGAGGTCTTCGATCGGTCGGGTCGGGGACGTCAGCAGGACCGGTCGACCATTTCGGCGAAGGCGCGGACAAGCGCTGCGGCGCGGACGCTACCCTGGTGGGAGCGCACCTCGTGATGTGCGCGCCTCGGACGGGCCCACCTCCGTCCGCCGGTGAATCGGGCGGCCGCTCGGAGACGAGCGAAGCGGTGGTAGCGGCACGTCCCTGACGCCCGTGCACCCCAGGCGGTGGTCGTGGTGGGGCGACAGCGCCGGGGAGTGCAGGAGACCGTCGTGGCCCCATCCGAGAAGAAGAAGTCGGGAACCACCCATCAGCAGCAGATTGCCAAGGAGCTCAACCGGCGGACGTCCTGCGGCTACCAGGAAGCCCTGCGCCGTGTTGCGGCAGCTGCCCGGAAAGGGTTGCTGCCCGCGAACCTCGACAAGGAGGGCCGCGAGGAAGCGGTCCGGATCCTCATCGAGGCCGGCCAACTCAGCGAGCCGTCCGTTCCGATGCCGCTTTCGGCTCTTGCCGCTTGGGCACAGCGAGCCGTTCAAGTCCTTCCTGAGCTGACAAACCTGTTCCTCGCCGATGCGGCAGGTTCACAGGACCCGGCCGAAGGCACCGGCAAGGGCCTGGCGGACTTCGCCGAGCAGTCGGACCCGGACGACGTGGCCGCCGGCTGGCTGTACCTGGCCGCTGGCTGCATCGCGACATTCGACCAGGGAGTCGGCCGCTCCACCATCGACGCCAAGCGCTCCGCCCTGGACCGACTCGAGCAGCAGATCCTGGAGCACTGGCGGCCCATGATCGGCGCCCACGACTTCAACGACGGGTTCACCGCACCTGAAGACGTCTTCCAGCGCGACGTCTGGGACCTGCCCACCATGACCGTCCTTGCCGGACTGCCCGAGCAGAGCCTGCCGACCGCCTTGCGCGACTGGGCCAGGGCGGCGGGCAGCGTGGCTGCCGAGGACGCGGGCCGGGCCCTCCCCGCGTTCGACCGCGCCCGAAGCCACCGGTTCGCCCCGCACCTGGTGGAGCGCCTACTCACTACCATGGTCACCTCACTCAAGAGCGACATGACACTTCCGGAGTTGGTCACCCACATCGGCGGCGTGAGCCTCGAACTGGCCCAGCGGCACGCCTCCGAGGCCACCCCCCAAGCCACGTCCGCCGAACCGGACCAAGGCAGCGAGAACCTCGACACCGACACGGTCAACCTGTTCATCAGGCACTACCTGCACTACCTGAACCACGCGAAGGCCGCGCAATACTCGCAGATCGACGCACAGGCATACGCGCTCTCGCGCGAACTGCTCGCCGCGACCGCTGACCACGACAAGGGGTTCTCCCGCATCACGGCACGCATCGCCTTGATGGAGTGCGCGCTGCGCTGCGCGAACCCCGAGCACGACTTCGGGCCACTGCCGCCGGTCGACCAGGAGGGGACCGGCTTCACCACCGAACTACACCTGCACCACGACGGCAGCCAGGGCATCGACATCGGCCGCCACGCCCTTGACCGGATCATGGTCGCGCTCGCCCTGTTCGGAGGGGACCTCGCCCTGGACACCATGACGGTCGCCGATCCGACCGGCCCGGTCGAGGGCAACCTGTACACCACCGAGCGCACTGAGTGGGAGGTATGGGACCAGGTTGCGAACGTGAGCCGACGTCGGCGTTGGACCTCGGTGGGCGGCCAGGACAACCGCTCCCTGGTCTACGACACCGACCAGGACAACTGAGGCCAGCCCACTGCCCGATGTCGGCAGCGGGGTGTACCGATGCCGACATCGGGCGCGGGCCGACCAGCTGCGGGCCTGCTCGACCGACTGCGGCGAAGTAGCGCGGGCCGGCTCCCCGCGGGTCCCCAGCCGCGCCGGTCAGCCTCGCCCGCCGTGCTCGTCGGCCATCTCGTCCGTGAGGGACGTCAGCTCATCCGTCTGTGA